>Ga0315268_10003827_pt1 | contig 16476 bp, 19 predicted proteins | sample C1_top_MG_FD_204535 | JGI IMG/M metagenome (GOLD analysis project Ga0315268, IMG submission 204535) | Sediment microbial communities from Yellowstone Lake, YNP, Wyoming, USA - C1_top | ecosystem: Environmental > Aquatic > Freshwater > Lake > Sediment | place: USA: Wyoming | collected 2017-08-01
TGTACGGTGTTGATGCGGCATATACAGGTGACGGCACGGTTACCTGCTTCAAGCCCGGCACGACCGGCGGCACCCCGAACGCAGACAAGACCTTCGTGGACACCGCGGTCATTGATATGGGAACCGCGTACACTGATGCCGCAGGACGGGCCGCCGCAGTTACTGAACTGGGCGCCGGTGATATCAGCGGGATGACCCTCAGCCGAGGCGTTTACAAATGGGGCACGGGAGTCCAGATAAACGGGGATGTCACCCTCAACGGCAGCGCAACCGATGTCTGGATCTTCCAGATCGCGGATGGTATTACCCAGGCTGCCGGTACTCGCGTGAACTTGACCGGCGGCGCGCTGGCTAAGAACGTTTTCTGGCAGGCTTTCGGCGTCGTCGCGCTTGATACGACCGCACACATGGAGGGAATAGTAATAGCGCACACGGCGATCACACTCAATACCGGCGCAACAGTGAACGGCAGACTGCTGGCAGGTACTGAGGTTACCCTTCAACAGAATGCGGTTACACAACCTGCTCCGTAAGGCAACTGATACCCTTCGCCTTGCCTCTTCTTCAAAAGAGAGGAAAAAGGCGAGGGGATTTTTCTGACGGTTGAGGCAGCAGCATGAAAACAGAAAATGGTATACCTCACCTCCGGGCAGGTCCCCATGACAAGGGGACGCAGGTTAAGCGCTTTTCAATAGATACAAAGGAGGACACACCTATGCGAACAAACACAAGGTATTATAAGACATTTAATAAGATGCTGTGGTTCATGGCATTGCTCCTGGTCGTTATTATGGCCGGATGCGACAGAGATCATGGTACGGAGGTCTCCACATCCGCAACGACCACCACCACATCCGCAACAGCGGGTCCACCCACGGTGACATCCACAACACCCGCGAATATTGCCACCGGTGTGTGTATTAACGAACCGATCACCGCTACGTTCAGTAAACCGATGTCTGCCTCAACAATCACCGCGTCCGGGACCTTCACGGTGAAGGAAACAATACTCGGAACCGCGCTAACAGGGACTGTCACCTATGATGCGATAACCAGGATCGCGACATTCGCAACGTCAACGCTCGCATCAGGGACCAACTATACCGCCACGATCACGACAGCGGCCACGGATACGGCGGGCACGGCAATGGAAGCTGACAAGGTATGGAACTTTACCGTAGGCGCATCGATATGCGCCCCGTCAGTAGACATGGGACTGGCCGCACCGTTCGGGATTTCGGCTACCGCGGGGTTGACCGTACCCGGCGGTATTTCCACGGTTAATGGGGATGTGCTGCTGATGGCACCAAGTCCGACGTGCGGTGGTATTGCCGCTCCGAACGACGGGATTATTGTTAATTGCCCGCCGTTCATTCCGATAATCAACGGGCTGGCGTACAGCCCGAATTATGATCCGGCAGGCACATTAGCCACTATTCAGGCGGACTTGAATCTGGCGTTTCTCAGCCTGTGTGCTCCGGGCGTGCCTTCCGCCTCCTGTTCATTAGGAGGGGGGACCACGTTGGCAGCTCCCACCACGCTCGGGGACCTGACCGGGACATTATTGGTCGGAAAGAGCTTGTTCTATCCCGGCGTCTATCATTCCGGCACTTCGATTATGGTGACGAATGATCTTACGCTTGACGCCCAGGGCGATTCGAATGCCAGGTTCGTATTTCAGTCAGACAATTCGATCGGCACGGCAGCCGGCGCTGCCTCTCCCGGAGTGCACACGCGCATTCTTCTGGTCAACGGCGCCAAGGCCTCCAATGTCTGGTGGGTGGCCGCCAGTTCAGCTACGGTTGATACATTCAGCGAATTCCATGGCAACGTAATTGCCGCTGTAACTATCACGTTGAACCAGGGCTCAACCACGTGCGGCCGGATGATGGCAGGGGCGTGGGTCGGCGGCGGTGGCGCGATTACACTTGATCGTGCTGTCGTATCCGTACCGGGTAATGTCAGTGCACCTGCTTCTTGCAAGTAAGCATGAGGTGTCAGATATGAAAGCAGGAGAGTAAACGGGGGGACAGACTCCATGTTTGAAAACAACTGTCTGTCCCCTTATTTTCTTACGGCATGACGCTGTGCCAAGGGAAGCCCCGGTCAATGCCGGGCCGCTCGCAGGTCGTGTACCAGTGTTCACTAAAAAGGAGGCATTACAATGAGAAAAACAACGAAAAGCATATTGACGGTTTTCCTGATCGGTCTGCTTGTGATCAGCCTTGCAGTCCCCGTGCTGGCCGAGAACCAGGGCGGAACGTTCACCTTGGATCCGTTCACCGGCGGGTATCAGTTCGATGATACACAGAAGCTCGACTTGCGCTCGTACTATGGCCTTCGCGCCGGCTACAACCTCACCAAGTCCGTTGGAGTGGAAGCCATGTTCGGGTACATTCCCACAGAGACCGAGTCCAAGGCGTACGTTGACCGGCAGGTCAGGATGTGGCGCTACGGTCTGGACGCACTCTACAATTTCAATCCGGATGGCACCTATGTGCCGTTCGTATCACTGGGAGTCGGCGCTACACAATCCAAGAACACCGGGGAAGGCATGCCTAACCACGGCCGCGGAATGGTGAACTACGGCGTCGGACTCAAATACTTCATCTCCGAAACGGTCGCGCTGCGCGGCGACGTCAAGCAGGGTCGGTTCTCCGAAGGCGGCGATTCCCGGACCAATGAGGAATACACGATCGGCCTGACCTTCCTGCTCGGGTATGAGAAGAAAGCTGCGGCGCCCGTGCCGATGGCCGGAGACACCACGCCGCCCGAAGTGGTCTGCACGAACCCGGGCAGCAACGTTACGGGCTGGGCAGTGGACAAGAACGTCACCGCGACCTTTAGCGAGGACATGGACCGGAGAACGATCAACACTTCGTCCTTTATCGTAAAGAACGGGACAACAGTGGTCCCGGGCAAGGTGACCTTTGCCGGCACGACCGCAACCTTTGATCCGGCAAGCGATCTCGAAAAAGGAGTGACGTACTCCGCAACGATCGTGGCCGGGGTCAAGGACCTGTCAGGCAATGCATTGAAGAACAGCTATGAATGGAACTTTACGACCGTTGCAGCGCCGAAGATCGTAACCGCGGTGCTGATCTCGCTCGAAGATTCGCATTTCGACTTCGACAGCGCGGCGCTTTCCGAGAACGGCAAGACCATTCTGAACTATAACGCCAGAATCCTGAAGGATAGCCCTTCCATGAAGATCCGCATCGCAGGCTACACATCCGCCAGCGGCAGTCACGAGTATAATCAGAAACTGAGCGAACGGCGCGCGACTTCGGTCAGAAATTACCTGATCAAGGAAGGCGTTGCCGAGAACAGGCTCACCAAGATCGGGTACGGCGAAACAAGACCGGCGGAGTACGAACCGGTGCCTTCTAATATCTACTCCGAGGCGGCAAAGGCCAATCAGCGGGTATTGTTCGAGGTTATCGTGAAATAGCTGCACACGTCGAACAAACGCAGAAGCAGCGTTTTCAGGTACACTTGCCCCCCGCTGGTCCTTTACTCCCTTATGCCGGCGGGGGGATTCTTTAAAAGCATCAGAGCAAGTGCGTTAGGAGAGACACTGAAGGATCCGGAGCATACAATGGGCCGGAAGATATTCGCGGTATTCAGGAGGAATCAGGATGAAATCCAGCACGCAGGAGCAGATGGAAGGCATGTATCACGAAGTAAAAGGTTGGTGCAGGGAACTGGCGGGAAGATTCACGCACAACTCACAATTGGAAGCCGCAGGCATGATCGAATATGTGGCCGGCAGAGTGCAGGAAAAGATCGGGCAGTTCAAGAAGGTCCGGAGAGCGTAGCGAAGGGGTCGCCCCTGATCCCGGGGCTGCGGTTGCCGTTCTTCAATACCGCGAGATATGAATTGCGATCACCAGGGTACTCGTAATCGAAGGAGGTGTTCAACATGGCAAAGAAAAGCAGAGGCGGCAGAATGACCGCAGCGAAAAGGCGTGCTGCAAAGACGCCCGGCGGGAAGGGTCCGATCAAGGACCGGCCGGCAGGGAAACATATTATGAAGACGTAAGAACCATCCACAGGAAGCGTTTGCGAACAGGGTGCTCATCAGGCGGTTTGTGGTTCTCGATCGGCGTCCCCCCCGCGGGGTCGGTCTTTCGAGGTAGACTTAAAAATGAGGAGGTGCCATGAAAGCAATTTATGCTGTAACCGGAATAAAGAGACATCAAGAAAACAAGCCGCTCAGGGGAGCGCTCCTGCTGGCGCTTGTATTGACCTGTTCCGGCCCGGCAATGGCAGGCGTAGATATAGGCGTAAGTATTTCGCTTCCACCGATCGTATTTTCCGCGCCTCCCGTGGTCGTGGTGATACCCGGGACCTATGTCTATGCTGTCCCGGATTCCGAAGCGGATATATTTTTTTACAGCGGCTGGTGGTGGCGTCCCTGGGAAGGGCGATGGTACCGCTCGCGGGACTATAGCTCGGGCTGGGTGAACTATCAAAGGGTCCCCGTCTTTTATTCGGGGATACCCTCAAGCTGGAGACGCGACTATCGGGAGCATCGCTGGGGAGGGCGTCAATGGAACTATCAGCGCATACCTCAGCAGGAATTGCAGCGGAACTGGGGCGCATGGGAGCAGAACAGGCACTGGGAAAAGCAACAGACGTGGGGGGTCCAGGGAATGAGACCCGGCATGCGACCGCCACCGCCTCCTCGCCCAGGCCAACCAAATCCTCAGGCAAGGCCGCAGTCGAGAGAGGGGCCCGGAAGACAACAGCCCGGGCCACCTCCCGGAGAGGTCCGGCCGCAGCAGCGGGGAGGACCGCAGCAACCCAGTCCTCAACAGCGACAGGGACAGCCTGAACGAGGCGAAGAAGGAAGACAGGACAGACAACAGGATAGGCAACAGGACCGGCAACAGGACCGGCAGGATAGACGATAGGATGCTACCGATGCAGCACCAAGGTCTTTGGATGACGCCTCCATTACTGCGCTGGCCAAGATGACGCTGCTGTTTCACCGCTCTACCAGCGCCATCAACACTACGGTGGCGACGAAACGCGGAGTGGTAACAGTGGGCGGTGCAAAGCCAAAAATGCAGCAGAAAAGGACCTGGTCACCAAGCTTGTCGAAGATGTTAACGGCGTGAAGAAAGTAAAGAACAGGATGGCCATCGACTAGTCGGATATTGAACGTCTTAAGCCGGTATTGAATCCGATCCACGGCGTACGGGAAGGAGGCGGGAAATGAGAACATACACCTTGCTCGGCATCATCCTCGTTGTTGCCGGAATCGCGGTTTTCGCGTATCAGGGCATAACGTACACGTACAGAGAGAAGGTCGTTGATCTCGGTAAAATGCACATAACTGCCGATAGAACGAGCACGCTTTCGCTTCCTCCGATCGTGGGCGCAATTGCAGTCGTAGGCGGGATCGCGCTGCTTATCACGGGAAGCAGGAAGAGCTGAAAAGAATCCACCTAATTTCAATAACGGAGGTGTTGTCATGAAGGACAAAAGAAAAGCATACGAAGAAAAACTGGATGCGCAGTTGAAAGAATGGAGCGCCCAGATCGGCCTGCTGAAGGCCAAAGCCGACAATGCGAAGGCGGACGCGAAGATCGAATACGTCAAGACCATCGAGGCCTTGCAGAAGAAAGAGCATGAGGCGAGGACGAAGCTGCAGGAGTTGAAAACAGCAGGCGATGAGGCATGGGAAGATCTCAAAACGGGAGCGGAAAAAGCCTGGGCCGAAGTGAAGACCGCCTATCACGATGCGAGCTCGCGTTTCAAATGAGCAGGGGTAGGGAACAAAACGCGAGCATTCGAGAACGACCGAATGCTCCGTGCGCGCTGTCGAATGAAGTGTGACCAGGCGACATCGACTCAAAAGAAGCAAAGGCCAACATGCGGGTCCTGTTTGAAATTGTCGTGAAATAGAACGGCAGCGCTTACCGCGCCGTTTCCGAGCGATCGGAAGGAGAATAATATGCTGTGGACAATATCTGTCGTACTTATCGTGCTCTGGCTGCTGGGATTCGTTTCCGGGTACACGATGAGCGGGTTCATCCATATTTTGTTGATCGTGGCGATCGTGGTGGTGCTGATACGGGTCATTCAAGGAAAAAACGTCGTATAAATGATGGGGCGTGAGGCAAGGGCGCGTGCCGCTGAGCGGGTCCGCACCGGGTCTCTGTGCCATTGATCACTTTACCTCTCGAGGAGATCGTCCATGATCGAAACCACCATTAAGATGACGGTGCCGGCTGAAAAAAGAAAAGAGGTCCTTCAGACGGTACGAGCGATACTGGGACCGATCCGGCGCGAGAGCGGCTGCATCAGCTGCAATTGCTACCTTGATATAGAAGATGAAAGCATCTTGTGCTTCGAGGAAACGTGGAAGACCAGAGAGGACCTGGAAAGCCATCTCCGGTCCGATCACTTCGGCGTACTGGGCGGCGCTATGCGACTGCTCCGCAGAGAGCCGGACATCAAGTTCAACGCCATCACCTTCACAGCGGGGCCGGAGATGATCACCGCGGCGCGGGTGTGAAGGACTATGTGATGCGGTCGATGACAAACGACGCGAATCCGGCACCGTTCCTGATAAGCGAAGCGGATCGGATCGGCTTCGTTACATGGACCAGATCAGACGACGCGGAGGAAAAGGAGGGCAAATGAAGATCCTTATGAGAATTGCGCTGACGGTAATGCTGTTGATCGTCGGATTTGCGGCGGGTTTTCCGATCGGCCAGAGCAAAGGATTTTCAACAGGCAGTGAATGGTCGTTCGTGCAGGCCAACATCCTTGCACGGGAGGCCGGGCTTTTCATGCCGGTTAATTACGAGGACGGGCAATTCAGATTACTGTTAAAGCAGCCGAAACATCTCTATAGGGAGACATGGCTTCTTGCAAACAGGTATGAGGACGAGATGGATGCTATCTGCGGAGGCGATCGGCCTCTGAACGAACGCAGGCCGCTGATACAAAGTGCTTCGCTGAGGGAGTAGCGTCTCTCACGACGTGAATAGAAAGGAATGATGTCATGGGGAGTACGAGCAAGATCCAGCGTGTGCGGGAACGAGAGGACCGGTCTATTCGGGACACCACTTACTTTGTGTTGTGGATCATGTTCCTCGCGTATGCGGTGTTGACGACGTTGATTGACTAGGAATGAACGAAAGGAGATGCACATGATGAACGTGCTAAAGAGCTTGATCGCAACAGTGGCCGTGGCATTACTGCTGTCGGGTATGTCCAGCTGTCTCAAAAAAGAAGGACCGGCAGAACGCGCCGGCAAGAAGATCGATGAAACAGTGGAAAAGGGCGGACACCAGGTGGAAAAGGTCGGGAAGAAGATCCAGGAGGACGTCAAGGGAAAATAGCCTTGCCCTGACCCCCTGTCACCAGGGCGCACCTTGAGTAGGGAGAACAATGATGATTGTACCGGACCCAGGTGAAGCAGGGAAAGAACAGCGGGGTCTCATGGTTAATGCTGAGATAGCTCCCACAAAAGAAATGATGTATCAGAATGCCATGAAAGCTTCGACGACGTTCGAACAAAGCGAAACCGTGCGCATTGAGCAGTTCAGCGACGGTGTTTTTGCGATTGCCATTACGCTGCTGGTCCTCGGGATCAATGTGCCGAAGGCCCGCGAACTAGGTGCGAGCGGCGGTCTTGGCACAACGTTGATAAAACAGTGGCCTCATTACCTTGCCTTTGTGACCAGTTATATTTCGATCCTCGCCAAGTGGGTGAACCATCACCGGATATTCAGTTTTATCCAGCGGACCGACCACGCGTTCCTGTACTGGAACGGGCTGTTGCTGCTGTTCATAACGTTCCTGCCGTTTCCGACAGCGCTGTTGGCGGAATACCTCCTGCACGCCGAAGCCAGCGTGGCGGGAGCGGTCTTTGCAGGAACCTACGTTGCAATCGCATTTGCGTTCAAGGGTTTATGGAATCACGCATCAAAGAACGGAAGGCTGCTCGTGCAGAACGTGGACGACCGGGAGATCCGGCAGATCACCATGCAATACCGGTACGGACCGATGTTGTACCTTGCCGCATTCGCGCTTTCCTATGTGTCGGTCGTTTTGAGCGTCGGCTTGTGTCTGTGCATGGCTGTATTTTTTGCTGTTAAGGGCTGGCCGACGCTGAGGTCAACGGTGCTGTTATTTCCGTCGTTCACGCGAAAGCGATGATGAAAAAACGCCATGCGGTGCATGATAATACCCACAGGGGCTCAAGGGAGATGACATTTCTTTCAGGCCGGCGTGCTTTTGTGATAGAAATGAGATTTTTGGCGGAGCAGTTGCGGAAAATTATCATAACTCATATGGAGGGGCGGATATGATGGATAAAACGCGTGATAAAGAGCTGGATGCATTGAAGGCCGATATAGCTAGCCTGCGCGAAGAGATCGCCGGACTTGCTGCCGGTGTGAAAAAAAATGCCGGAATTCACGCCAAACCGTCGCATGCGGCGGCCCAGCAGGAGGCCCCCGCGTACAGCGCAGAGGTCCACGGAATATGGACGGACCTCTTGCACAAATTCGACGCATCGAAGGTTCAGGGCGAAAAGATCGTCAGGGACCTGTCTGCTGAAGTAGAACAGCGCCCCCTGGTGAGCATTATGGCCGCATTCGGGCTCGGCTATATTATCGCCAAACTGTGGCACCAGGAGAACAAACATGCAAATACTAACGACGCTTCTTGATATCGTGACAGCCTTTCTGCGCCTGTTGGAAGCGGAGGGGAGAATGTTGAGGCGGTCGGTGATGAATGTGGGATGGGCGCTTGCATGCATAGGCATCACCTTCATCCTGATGCTGGTCGCGGTGGGTTTCTTCCTGGCAGGGATCTATCAGTACGTTGCCGCGCAGCTGTCTCCCGCGACAGCGTCGCTCATTGTATCGCTCCTGACGATCGCGCTGGCCCTGCTGTTCGCGGGCATTGCAAGGCGGCTGACCGCTGATCCTAAATGAGATCGCCTTGGGAGGCAGTATGTACCAATTGATGATTGCCGTGCTCCTGGTGCTGTTCATTACCGCGCAGGGCGGTGCGGAAGAGCCTGCGGTACAAGACGGCCCTGCGAAGGCGGTCAATCAGACAGATACGTCGAGTCCCCAGCCGGACGTGAACAATCCCGAGAACACGCTGCCCACCAGGCAGCAGCAGGAATCACCCCAAAGCGCGTACTTCGGTCAAAAAACGGACAGGCCGGTATCCGCGCACAAGGTGAATTACTTCGCTCTCGATAAGTGGCCCGGGGAACATGATGCTCAGATAAAGTTCCAGATCAGCATGAAGTTCCGGCTACTGGAACCGAACCTGTACGTGCTCAAATATAATATCTTCCCTGCCTATTTCGCCTATACGCAGAAGTCGCTCTGGAACGAAGGGCAGCCGTCAATGCCTTTTGAGGAAAGCAATTACAACCCGGAATTGTTCCTGGATTATCCGGTGAACGCCGCGATCTGGGGCCGGTTGAAACTGCGCACTATTATTATCAGCCCGTTCGAGCACGAATCAAACGGTCTCGCCGGCGTGCAATCGCGAAGCTGGAACCGGCAATATGTCCTGGTCAGGTTCGGTTTCGAGTCGAAGGACAAACTGGAAGTCACGAATTCCTTCCTGTCGGACAAGGCGTCGATGTACGTCAAGCTCTGGCACGCATCGAAGTATTTCGACCAGGATGCCTATCTCCGATCCATCGGCAGCAACGATACCTTCCTGGACTATATGGGGACGGGGGAACTTGGGCTGAGCGTAAGAAATTTTCTTTGGGGAGGAAGTCTCAAGGACCATCAACTGGACGTTAAAGCGCCGATATTCCGCAGCCGGAAAAAACATTCCTGCGAATTCGAATTTCGGCAGCAAATACCGGGAATGAACTTCGCACTCTATGCTCAGTATTGGTATGGCTACGGAGAGACCCTGCTGCGCTTCGATCAGTTCGGACGCCGGAGTTTTATCGGGCTCTCTTTTTCTTATTAACGGTTAGCGCGCGCCGGAACTGATGCCTCTTCGCGTAATCTATTCGATGAACTGAAAAGTCCTACATGAAGAAGTTGTTGTAACAATAATGAGCGCTTAGGCTCAAGACAAGGGGCTCCCTTTGCTGGAGGCAACCGTGTCGTGGAGATAGATAACATGAAAACAGAGATCAAAACCGGCGCTGCCGGCGCTCCTCCGCTCCACGAGCGCAGGTACGCTTCTGACCGGAAGACGCGTGCGGTGCGGCTCGAGGTATCGCCGGCGATGATGTTCCAGATCATAATCGCTGCGGCTTGTCTATGGCTGCTGATCAAACTATGGCCGGTCTTCCTGGTGCTCGTCGTCGCTCTTCTCATTGTGGGGACAATGAGCCCGGCAGTCAGCTGGATGGAGGCGCGGCGAGTCAAACGCGGACTTGCGATCGCCATCGTCTTCACGCTCCTTTTCGTCATCGCCACTCTCGCCATGACGCTCACCGTCCCGGCGCTTGTGGCGCAGGCCTCGGCGTTGGTTGAACATGAACCCGCGTTACGTTCGCGCCTTTCTGAACATCTTTCTCACTCCAACCTGACAGCGCCGCTTGCGGACTGGCTGCGGCATGTCAAGTATTCCTCTCCCGCGAACGACTTCAGTGCAACGATCTTCGCCATCTCAATGCGTATCTTCGAGATTGCCGCATATTTTTTGAGCGCCATCTTTCTCGCGCTGTACATCATGGTCGACCGGGACCGGCTGCGCGGCGGGCTTTTTGCGGTTGTTCCTCGTTCGCATCACATCCGCCTCGCCCGCGTTATTATGAATCTGGAAACGATCGTCGGCGCTTACATTCGCGGACAGTTGATCACGTGCGTGCTCATAGGCATCTTTTCGTTCGTTCTTCTGGCGGCGTGCAAGGTGCCGCATGCGCTGGCGCTTGCCGTATTCGCGGGTGTTGCGGATGTCCTGCCGTATATCGGAGCCATTCTCTCAATAGGCCCGATGGTCCTCGCGGCGCTGGAACGCGGCCCGGTCGTCGTGGCAATCGTCCTGGCGATCATGCTTGCGTACGAGCAGTTTGAGACCCACGTGCTCGTTCCCCGTATTTATGGGCGGGAGCTCAGGCTTCCCTCGTCTGTCGTGCTTTTCGCGCTGATTGCCGGTGGTACGCTTATGGGGATTTCCGGCGCGCTCCTTGCGCTACCGGTAGCGGCGGTGGTCATGATGCTCATCGAGGAGCTTCGCGTGGATCTTCCGGGCCAGCAGGAGCAGGTGGCCGATGTGCTCCAGCGCGCCGTGGACGAGCGCTCGGAGGACGAGTACGAGCGTAGGACGGTGGGCGTGCCTGCTGAGCAGGCCGCCGCGATCGCTGTTGAGATGTCGGACGACCGGCGGAAGGTGGATAGCTCTCCGCCTGTGGCAGCAAAAGTGTCGGACTCCAAGGATTCATAGGCGACGGTCCCGGCTTGACACATGATGATTCGATGTAGTTATAGGACGACACTATGAAGCAGAAAGAAATTGAACTGTCTGAAAAAAATATCATGCTGAAGCCGGGAGACTGCATTCTGGATGTGGGAGGCGGATGGGGCGCTTTCACGGAGCATGCGGGAAGACGGGGAATCCAGGTTACCTCGCTGGCGGAACTCCCCTCGCGATTGTCCCTCGTCATTCGCGGTAATCAGGTCACCCTGTTGCAGAACGGGGACACATTTTCTCTGTAATAGAGAGCACGCTCTGTGTTAGAATACGCTATTGTCAAATCTTGAGCGGGTGATACGTCAAGGCGGGAGAAATCATGACCAAAAAGCAATCACCGTCCGGACCTTCGGCCAGAGGCGCTAACAAACAGTTGACCCGGAAGAAAAGCACGACCGCCGGCAAAGGCGGCAAGAACTCCGGACCGGCAAACGCATCCTCCAAACGTGCGGCACGTCCGGCGATAACGGGTCGACTGCCTGAATACGACCGTTCCAATGACGGTACGTTCTATATTGCGGGCATCGGCGCCTCTGCAGGCGGGCTGGAAGCATTCACGAAGCTGCTGGAAAACCTTCCGCCTCATACGGGCATGGCATTCGTGCTCGTGCAACACCTTGCCCCGACCAAAGACAGCATGCTTGCCGGACTCCTTGCAAAAGCGACCTCCATGCCGGTGCGGGAGGTACAGGACGGCATGCTCATTGAGCCTGACCACGTATATGTCATTTCACCCAATACGGTATTGGCTGTTTTTCACGGTAAGTTCCGGGTCCAGCCGCGCGCAGATCCCCATGGACAGCATCTGCCTATCGATTCTTTTTTCCGGTCTCTTGCCGAAGACCAGGGACACCATGCCGTGGGTATCATCCTTTCGGGGACCGGGTCCGACGGCTCTCTGGGGATCCGGGACATAAAAGCCGCCGGCGGGATCGTTCTTGCCCAGGACGAACGATCGGCAAAGTACGACGGCATGCCCAGAAGCGCTGCCGCGACCGGGGCCGTGGATTCCATCCTGCCACCTGAAAAGATCGCTGCTGAACTGGCGAGGATCGGCCGTCATCCCGTTATGAACGTTTTCGGTGTTGCGAAGGCCGGTCCGCTGCTTTCGGCGAGAGAGGATGACCTGAACAATATCTTCATGCGGATCAGGACTGCAACGGGCGTGGATTTCACCTATTATAAACAGGCAACGATCCTGCGCCGGATCCACCGGCGCATGCTTTTGCACAAGATAGGCGCACTGGAACACTATGTCCGGTATCTGCAGGAGAACCCGGCGGAGGTCGGGGTCCTGTACCAGGACATCCTTATCAATGTCACTTCCTTTTTCAGGGAGCCGGAGGCGTTCACGGCGTTAAAGAACGTCGTGTTCCCGCGCATCCTGGAGAGCAGGCCCTCCGATGTGCCCCTCCGGGTATGGGTCCCGGGATGCTCGACCGGAGAGGAAGCGTACTCGCTGGCAATGTGCTTTATGGAGTTCTCTGAAGAGCGGGGCGTTTCCCGTCCGATCCAGTTCTTCGCATCGGATATTGACGAAGCGGCGATCGAAAAGGCCCGCCAGGGTCTTTACGCGGAGAACCTGGTGCAGGATATTTCTCCTGAACGGCTCAGGCGTTTTTTTGTAAAAACGGAGCAGGGATACCAGGTCAGCAAACCCGTCAGGGAGCTGTGCGTATTCGCCCGGCAGAACCTTATCAAGGACCCGCCGTTCTCCAGGATGGACCTGATCAGCTGCAGGAACCTGATGATCTACCTGGGGCCGGTTCTCCAGAAAAAGGTGATCCCTATCCTGCACTATGCCCTCAATCCCTCGGGGTATCTCATGCTCGGGAGGTCCGAGTCCATCGGCGAGTTTGTGAGCCTATTTTCTCTGGTCGACAAGAACAGCAGGATCTATTCCAAAAAGACCTCATCGACAAAACTGCATTTCGACGGGGAGCGGCGTCCCCTGCAGGAAAAGGCGGGTGCAATGAAAAAAATGGAAGAACGTTCCACAGGCAGCCCCGACGTTCAGAAAGAAGCCGACAGCATCGTCCTGAGCAAATACAGTCCCGCGGGACTGGTCGTTAACGAGGACATGGATATTCTTCAGTTCCGCGGGAATATCAGCCCGTATCTGAAACCCCAGCCCGGCAAAGCAAGCCTCAATCTCATGAAGATGGCCGGTGACAGTCTTGCCATGGAGCTGCGGGTGCTCATCCGCGCGGCCCGCGGAAAGGACGTTGCAGTCAGAAAAGAAGGAATAAAGATCAGGCATAACTACATCGTCTCTGACGTAGCCATAGAAGTGGTCGCGTTCAAGCCCCGGGATTCGTCGGAGCGCTTGTTCCTGGTCATTTTTGAGGACAATGTTGTATTGCCGATATTGGACCAGAAAAAACCGAAGAAGACCGCGGCAAAAGGAAAAGGCCGGTCGCACGAGGACCAGGTCGCCCCGCTGGCGCGCGAGCTTGCTGCAACGCAGCAGCACCTGCAGTCGATCGTGGCGGAACATGAGGCGTCCACCGAGGAATTGAAGGCTCTGAATGAAGAAGTGCAGTCCAGCAACGAGGAACTGCAGAGCATCAATGAGGAGCTTGAGACGTCCAAGGAAGAGCTGCAGTCCACCAATGAAGAACTGAGCACGGTGAACGACGAGCTCCAGAACCGCAATGAAGAAATCACGCAGAGCAACAACGACCTCATCAATGTCCTGAGCGGCGTCGATATCCCGATCCTTCTGATCGGGAACAAACTGGAGATCAGGCGTTTTAATGCCTCGGCGGGAAAAGCGCTGAACCTGATCGCCGGCGATATAGGGCGGCCTATTTCCGACATCAGGACCAATATCAATGTCCCGGACCTTGACAGGATGATTCTCGACGTGATCGACACCCTGTTGATCAAGGAACAAGAGGTTCAGGACGCGCAAGGCCGCTGGTACTCCATGACGATCCGGCCGTACAAGACCGTTGACAACAGGATCGACGGCGCACTGGTGACCCTCGAAGACATTCACGACCTGAAGCAGGGCATGACGCGCGTCCAGGAAGCCCGCGATTATGCGGAAGCGATCGTCGAGACCGTGCGGGAGCACCTTATCGTGCTGAACAAAGACCTGCGCGTGGTTACTGCGAACCAGTCGTTCTATAAGAATTTCTCAATAACACCGGAGGCGATCAAGGACAAATATTTCTATGATATTCAGGATGGCCTCTGGAATTTGCCGAAGCTCCGGCAGCTGCTTGAGGAGATCATCCGGGATAACAGCGTGTTTAACGATTTTGAATTCGATTATGAAGTTCCAGGTGTCGGCCGCAAGATGATGCTTCTGAACGCGCGAAGGGTAGCCGTGGAAGAGCAACTTATCCTTCTGGCTGTCGAAGATATTACCGCCAGGAAGATCGCGGAAGAGGAACGGGACAAGATCCTCCTTGCGCATGAGGTCGCATTATCCAAGGTCAAGCTGCTGACGGGTATGCTGCCGATCAACGACGTGCAAAAAAATATGGAATGACAAGGGGTATTGGGAGCAGATCGAGGCCTACATCATCGATCATTCCGAGGTTAAATTCACCCACGGCATCTGCCTGGAATGCGCTGCCATAAGGAACAACCGGAATAACGAGCGGAGCATGGAGCAAAAAAATGGACTCCGTTCACCCGGCACCGTACGCTGCAGACGCTGGTGGCGCTGTCCGTGGTCCTGTTCCTGATGATCCACCGGTCTCAGGGTCTCCAGACATCCGCCTGCCCCTGAAATCGCCGCCTAAAAAGTCCTTGCAACTGCTTATAAAATAAACTATAATTCGCAAATCCCCTTCAGGCAGGTTTATTCCCATGTCCATGGAAAAGATCCAGGAGCTCAGAAAAAAGATCGACGAGATCGACAACCGGATCATCGATCTGCTGAACGATCGCGCCCGCATCGTCATCGAGGTGGGCGATATCAAGAAGAACGAGAAACTCGATTTCCATGCGCCCGGCCGCGAGCGGGAGATCCTCGAGCGTCTTGCCAGCAGGAACGTCGGCCCGTTCCCCCAGGACACCCTGCGGGCCGTGTACCGCGAGATCCTGTCCTCTTCGCTCTCGCTCGAGCGTCCGCTCAAAGTGGCGTACCTCGGTCCGCGCGCCACGTTCACGCATATGGCAGGCATGCAGCAGTTCGGCCTGGCTGCCCAATATGTGTCCGTGGAAAGCATAAAGGACGTATTCACCGAGGTGGAACGCGGACGGGCCGATTACGGCGTCGTGCCGATCGAGAACACCACCTCCGGGGCCGTCATTTACAGCCATGATATGTTCATCGATTCGGATCTCAAGATCTCGGCCGAGATCGTGCTCGAGGTCTCGCAGCACCTTATGAACAAGTCCGGCAAGCTTGAAGACATAACCAAGATCTATACGATCCCGCCTGCGGCAGCACAGTGCAGGCAGTGGCTCGAGAAGAACCTGCCGGGCGTACCGGTCCTGGAAGCGCCGAGCACTGCTCGGGCTGCGGAAATGGCTGCTGATGACCCAACGGCCGCTGCGATCGCGAGTGAAATGGCAGCCGTGCTGTACGGGCTCCAGATCGCGGGAAAAAAGATCGAGGACAACACCACGAACATCACGAGGTTCCTCGTGATCGCCCCGAAATCGCCGGGCAAGACCGGCCGCGACAAGACCTCGATCATGTTCTCGATCAAGGACAAGGTCGGGGCGCTCTATTCCATGCTCAAGCCCTTTGCCGAAGCCGACATCAATTTGAACCGGCTCGACGCCCGTCCGTCCGGACGGAGCGCGTGGGATTATGTTTTTTTCATCGATATGGAAGGCCATATCGATGACGAGAAGGTTGCGAAGGCGATCGAGCGCTTGCGGCAGGATTGCATGTTCCTGAAGGTGCTCGGGTCGTATCCGAGGAGCAAGTAAGGTCTCGTTCAGAGTTCAGAGTTCAGAGTTCCCCCGATTAAGGCGTTCGAGGGCAGGCAGTGTTCAGAACCTTTTCGATTGGAGCTTAGCATATGATGACTGTTTCCGAAAACATTAAAAGCATCACGCCCTATGTCCCGGGAAAACCGCTTG
>Ga0315268_10003829_pt1 | contig 16471 bp, 11 predicted proteins | sample C1_top_MG_FD_204535 | JGI IMG/M metagenome (GOLD analysis project Ga0315268, IMG submission 204535) | Sediment microbial communities from Yellowstone Lake, YNP, Wyoming, USA - C1_top | ecosystem: Environmental > Aquatic > Freshwater > Lake > Sediment | place: USA: Wyoming | collected 2017-08-01
CAAAACTAAAAGGTCAGGTTAAAGGCGCCATGGTTTACCCTATAGTTACTCTCATTATTGCTGCTATTGTACTTATCGTGATTCTTGTTTTTGTTATTCCTGTATTTCAGGAGATGTTTGCTGATTTCGGCGGCGAGCTTCCGGTTCCAACACAGATAGTAGTCAATGCGAGCGAGTTTGTTAAAGGAAAGATAATATATCTAATCGTGGCTGTTGTCCTCTTTATATTTGCATACAGGAAATTTTACAAAACTGAAAGAGGACGCATTATCATGGATGATATATTCCTCAGGCTCCCTGTTTTTGGGGTTCTTTTGCGTAAAGTTGCAGTTGCCAAGTTTACCCGTACTATGGGAACCATGCTTTCAAGTGGAGTTGCTATATTGGAGGCGCTTGATATTGTTGCGAAGACTGCCGGAAACAAGACAATAGAAAGGGCCATATATGAAGTTCGGTCAGGTATTACGGAAGGCCGGACCATGGCCGATCCTCTTTTGGAAAGCGGCGTTTTCCCTTCGATGGTATGCCAGATGATCGCTGTGGGAGAGTCAACCGGCGCCCTTGATGCAATGCTTGGAAAGATTGCGGATTTCTATGATGATGAGGTTGATCAGGCTGTTGAAAATCTGACTGCGCTGATTGAGCCTTTCATGCTAGTTTTTCTTGGTGTAACCATCGGAGGTTTGGTCATAGCAATGTATCTCCCGATATTCAAGATGGCTGGAGCGATTGGTGGGTAATGACAACCTGCGAGAAGAATGCCGGTGCCCCTTATGAGTAAACAACCCGACCTGAGAACAAGCCTCGGCGGAATAATACTTAAAAACCCGGTAATTACAGCCTCAGGCACATTCGGATATGGTGAAGAGTTCAGGTCTTTGCTTGATTTAAACCGGATAGGAGCCATAATAGTCAAAGGCTTGTCGCTCAAACCTTCCAGGGGGAACAAGCCACCACGCGTTGTTGAAACGCCATGCGGAATGCTGAATGCCATAGGTCTTGAAAATATAGGTATTGATGCATTTATAAAGAATAAACTGCCTTTCCTTAGAACTCTTTCCACTCCGGTCATTGTAAATATTTATGGGGAAAGCATAAAAGAGTATGCAATGCTTACTGAAATTATTGAAAATACAGAGGGCATTGCTGCAATCGAGGTCAATATATCCTGTCCAAATGTAAAAAAAGGCGGAATTGCCTTTGGAGTAAAAGCAAAATCGGCTTATAAAGTAACTAAGGCGGTCAGGGGAAAAACGACCAAAACTCTTATAGTCAAGCTTTCCCCTAATGTAACCGATATTACGGAGATAGCGGAAAGTGCGGTTGAAGCCGGCGCCGATTCACTCTCTCTTATAAATACCATAACAGGTATGGCAATAGATATTAATACAAGGCGACCAAGGCTTGCAAATATCACGGGAGGGCTTTCAGGTCCTGCGATCAAGCCTATTGCTCTGCGGATGGTCTGGCAGGTCGCTCAGAAAGTGAAGGTGCCGGTTATAGGTGTCGGAGGGATATTTTCTGCTGAAGATGCTGTTGAGTTTTTTATTGCAGGAGCAACGGCTGTTCAAATCGGAACAGCAAATTTTGTTAACCCGAGAGCGACTATTGACATAATAGAAGGTATAGAAAAATATCTGACAGATAGAAACATTTCCTCTCTTTCTGAAATTACAGGTACACTTGATACAGATGAACACTAACTAAAGAAGAAGGAGGCTTTTTAATGAAAAGATTTTTATTTTTGCTGGTTGCGTTTGTTTTTCTTGCCGGAGGTGCTGCATTTGCAGATGAACTAAAGGTCGGGGCAAAAGCTTCGGACTGGTCTTTTAAGGATGCAGATGAAAAGGTATTTACCATGGAATCCTGGGCTGGAAAGGTGTTTCTTGTAACATATGTCGACCCTGATGAAGCGGATTTAAATGAACATTTTGCAGATGCCATGAAGAAGGCGAAAGATGACGGCCTTCTCAAGGATGAAACTTATAAGGGAATAGGCATTGCCGATTGTGCCGCCACATGGAAGCCGAATGTCGCAATCCGGGCCATAGCCGGAAGAAAGGCAAAAAAATTCAATACAACGATTCTTTTCGACTATGATGCATCTTTAAGAAAGGCCTGGGGTCTTGGAATAGATACTTCAAATGTTATCCTTATGGACAAAAACCGCGTCTGCAGGTATATTTTCCGCGGACGGGTTCCGAATGAAAAGGTTGCTGAAATTGTAAAACTGGCTATCGATCTTCAGAAAGAATAGTAAAGTATAAGGATTCAAGGGGTCAAGGAATTGGTTTGGGGTTTCTGGTTTTTAGTTTCTGGTTATAAACCAGAGACCAGCAACGAAAGACCAGAGACCATTCACCCGATCACTTGACCCCTTGAATCTTCGAACCCTTGAACCCTTTCTATCTCATAAAACTTCGGGCGTTTTAGGAGGATGGTTTTTCAGATACTCAAGCCTGTTTAAGCCATTTATATAAGCCTTTGCGCTTGCGGTGATGATGTCTGGGTCAGCTCCCCTTCCAAGCGCGATGAGGCCTTTTTCTCCTAAACGCACGGTCACTTCACCCTGGGCATCGGTTCCGCCCGTGATTGCGCTTACCGAAAATCTTAATAACTCGGAATTGGTTCCGGTAAGGGCTGCTATTGTTTTGAAAGCTGAATCGACGGGACCGTTTCCATAGTCTGCCCCTTTTATGGACCGGCCGTTGATTGAGAGCTTGACGCTTGCCATGGGAAGAACTGTGGTTCCGCTTGTTACATGAAGGTATTCCAGCCGGAAGGTGTCTGTAGTGCGAAGAATCCCTTCGGTTACGAGAACCTCTAAATCTTCATCAACAATATTTTTCTTCTTGTCTGCCAGTTCTTTGAACTTTGAGAATATGATTTTAAGCTCGTCATCAGAAAGGTCATATCCGAGCTCTTTTAATTGTGAACGAAGGGCATGCCTTCCGGAATGTTTTCCAAGAACGAGCCTGCTTGTACTGAGCCCGATTGTTTCCGGTTTCATTATTTCATATGTCATAGGATTCTTAAGCATGCCGTCCTGATGAATACCGGCTTCATGGAGGAATGCATTGGCTCCGACAACCGCCTTATTCGGCTGAACTGTGATGCCTGTTATCATGCTGACGAGCCTGCTTGTAGGATAAATAAATTCCGTTTTTATGTTCGAAGATAATAAAAGATAACTGGGCCTTGTGTGAAGGGCCATTACCAGCTCTTCCAGGGAGGCGTTTCCTGCCCTTTCTCCTATTCCGTTTATGGTAACCTCGGCCTGTCTTGCTCCGGCTGAAATTGCTGCAATGGTGTTGGCAGTCGCAAGGCCAAGATCGTTGTGACAGTGAACACTTAATATTGCTTTTGAAATATTCGGAGTGTGATCAATTACATATTTTACAAGGTTGCCAAACTCGGAGGGTATGGCATAACCGACAGTATCCGGAAGATTTACGATTGCCGCACCCGATTCAATAACCGCTTCAAAAACTTTGCATAAAAAATCACGGTCGCTTCTCGACCCGTCTTCTGCCGAAAATTCTACATTTTCCGTGAATGATTTTGCATATTGAACTGCCTCAACAGCTTTCTGTATGACCTCGCCCCTGCTCATATTCAGCTTGTATTTCATGTGGATATCTGAAGTTGCAATAAATGTGTGTATTCTCGGTTTTGCGGCTCCTTTAACTGCTTCCCACGCGCGGTCTATATCGGATTTGGATGTACGCGCCAAAGCTGCTATCTCCGTATTTTTTAATTTTTCGGCTATTTTTGAGACAGCTTCGAAATCACCATCTGAAGCTGCCGGAAAGCCGGCTTCAAGAACATCAACGCCAAGTTTCTCAAGCTGCAATGCAATTCTCAATTTTTCTGCGGTATTCATGCTTGCACCCGGCGATTGTTCGCCGTCTCTTAAGGTGGTGTCAAAAATATATATGCGTTCACTCATTGAAATAGACTCCTTATGACTGTTCGTATATCGTACATCGAATATCGTACTTCGAAATTCGATGTGCGATATTCTATTAAATCGCTCCGATCGGAATATTATTCCGATAACTGCCATATATGGAAAAAGGATTCCAGGATTCAGAGGTTCAACTGAAATCTATGCATTCTTCGCCAGCTTATACTGAAAACTGTCAGCGAGAGCATGCCAGCTTGCTTCGATAATATCTTCAGAAACGCCTATGGTACTCCAGATGTCGTCCTTGTCCCGTGATTCAATGAAAACTTTAACCTTTGCGGCGGTTCCCTCTCGTCCATCCATTACTCGTACCTTGAAGTCGACAAGGCGCATTGAATCAAGATCCGAATAAAACTTGTCGAGAGCCTTACGCAAGGCATTATCGAGAGCGCTCACGGGGCCATGACCTTCAGCAGCGGTTATTTCTTCTTTTCCATTAACGGATATCTTTATTGTCGCGTGAGCAGAGCAGGGTTTGTCCCTGTCCTTTTCAACCGTAACCCTGAATGACTCGAGATCGAAAAGAGGTTTGAACTTGTCAGTATACTTTTCAAGCAGTATCTTGAAGGAGCCGTCAGCCGTATCAAACTGGTATCCTTCCTGTTCGAGCCGCTTTATCTCGGAAACAATTTTACGGCTGTCAAACCCGTTTCCACCGAGCTCTATGCCGAGTTCCTTTGCCTTGTATTCAACGTTGCTTTTCCCTGAAAGGTCTGAAACAAGGACACGGCGGGTATTTCCGACAAGCTCTGGAGTCATATGCTCGTAAGCTCTCGGTTCTTTCATGATTGCGCTGACATGCACGCCTCCCTTGTGCGCAAAAGCGCTTTTCCCCACAAACGGCCTGCTGTTTAACGGTATCATGTTTGCCGTTTCACCGACAAAACGGGACAGTCTGGTCAGCTTCGAAAGATTTTCGTCCGAAAAACAGGGCCTCTTCATTTTCAAGCAAAGGATGGGTATAACGGAAGTCATGTCTGTGTTTCCGCATCTTTCTCCGTATCCGTTTACTGTTCCTTGTACCATAACAGCTCCAGCTCTCACGGCGGTTATTGAATTTGCAACCGCAAGACCGCAGTCATTGTGAGCGTGGATTCCTATCCTGACAGGCTTACCCTGTTTATTTTTCATGCGATATTCGCCGAGAACGTTTTGCGCATCGATTGCGGCAGATTCAATTTCAAAGGGGAGGGCGCCGCCGTTTGTGTCGCATAGCGTTATGATATCAGCTCCTCCATCTGCTGCCGCAAGGAGTGTTTTAAGCGCATATTCGCCGTTTGCTTTGTATCCGTCGAAAAAATGTTCGGCATCATAAATGACCTCACGATTATTATGCTTCAGAAATTCAATCGTATCTCTTATCATCTCAAGGTTTTCTTTAAGGGTATTACCCATTATTTCCTTGATATGAAGATTCCAGCTTTTACCGAAAACGGTTAAAACAGGAGTTTGGCTTTCAATAAGGGCTTTTAAGTTAGGATCATCTTCCGGGGAAATACCGGATTTTCTGGTTGAACCGAATGCGGAAAGCCTGGAGTTTTTAAATTTTATCCTCTTCGCAAGGTCAAAAAACTGTTTATCCTTCGGATTGGAGCTCGGCCATCCTCCTTCAATGTAATGCATTCCAAGGTCATCGAGCATTTCGGCTATATTAAGCTTCTCATCAGCAGTAAAACTGATGTTTTCTCCCTGAGTTCCATCTCTTAAAGTCGTATCGTATAAAAGGATAGGTTCCATTGCTCTCTCCAATAAACATCTCCGATATTATTTCCTGTTTTCGGGCCGGAGTGATCTGACCGCAGCCCCCGCTTTCCACATCTCTGAATTTTTGATTTCATCAAGCTCCTTTTGCAGCTTTTCCCGGTAATCGGGAGTGCTGTTTGCATCAAGAACCCTTCTTGTTTCTTTTCCAGATATCACGCTTTCGTAAAGGTTCTTGAAAACTGGAGCCACCGCATCGCGGAACTTTGGAGACCAGTCAAGAGCGCCCCGCTGAGCTGTAGTGCTGCAGTTTGAAAACATCCAGTCCATGCCGTTTTCAGCTACAAGCCTAATAAGGCTCTGCGTAAGCTCTTCTACGGTTTCGTTAAAAGCCTCACTCGGGCTGTGTCCGTGCTTTCTTAAAAGATCATACTGAGCCTCCATGGCTCCTGCAAGGCATCCCATTAAAATTCCCCGTTCACCGGTCAGGTCGCTGAAGACCTCTCTTTCAAAGGTGGTGTGAAAAAGATAGCCGGAACCGATAGCTATGCCAAGCGCCAGAATTCTTTCCTTTGCTCTTCCGGTGTAATCCTGGTGTACCGCAAAACTTGCATTTATTCCGCTTCCGTTCAGAAAGTTTGTGCGGACTGTTCGTCCTGATCCTTTTGGCGCTGCAAGTATAACATCAACATTTTCAGGTGGAATGATGCCTGTTTGATCCTTGTAAACAATCGAAAATCCGTGGGAGAAACAGAGTGCATCTCCCCGGTCAAGACACTTCTTTATTTTAGGCCACGCCTTAACCTGGCCGGCATCCGATAGTAAAAATTGAATAACCGTGCCTCTTCTTGCCGCCTCTTCAAGCGGGAACAGGGTTTTACCGGGAATGAAACCATCGGCCTTTGCGCGCTCCCATGAATTACTATATTCACGCTGGCCAACAATAACATTGATGCCGTTATCTCTGAGATTTAAAGCCTGGCCAGGTCCCTGTATGCCGTATCCAAGCACGGCTACAGTTTCATCCTTCAGGATGTTTTTCGCCTTCCCGACAGGAAATTCCGCGGATGTTATTACTTCTTCCAAAACTCCTCCAAAATCTATAAGTGCCATCAGTTTCTCCTTGTTAAGTGTGATATGATATTGCAGCTATTCTAAAAATCATCTGAACAGGGCAATGGTGCCTGTCCTGGATATTTTCTTTATCCCCATTGGTTTGAGAAGGTTTATAATTGCTGACATTTTCTCTTCATCGCCGGTTACTTCTATAACAAAATGGTCTGCACCGACATCTATGATCTTACCCCTGAATATATCAACTATTCTAAGTATTTCAGCGCGCTGGCCATTTTTTGCCATCACATATATCAGAGCCATTTCCCTTTGAACCGATTTTGGCCCGGAAACCTTCCGGAGTTTGATTACATTTATGAGCTTGTTCAGCTGTTTTTCAATTTGTTCTATTCCTGATTCGGTTGCCTTTGTTACAACCGTGATTCTTGATATAAGCGGGTCCACAGTTTCAGCAACGCACAGGCTTTCTATGTTAAATCCTCTTCCGCTGAACAGACCAACAACTCTTGAAAGAACCCCGGGTTTGTTGTCCACAAGCATTGTCAGCACATGCTTTTCTTCTGTCATAAAAATCAATTCCTTTTTTGTTCATTGATAAATTACAAATCAAACCAGAAGCATTTCAGTTAAAGGAGCTCCGGCAGGGACCATAGGGTATACGTTTTCTTCTCTTTCAATCTGAAAATCCATTATGACTGTTTTATCTGAGTTAAGACCCTTCCTGAGAACAGGCACGACTTCTTCGGGTTTTGTTGCTCTTAAACCAACAGCACCGTAAGCCTCGGCGAGTTTAACGAAATCCGGGGAATGATCCATGCCGGTATAAGAGTATCGTTTATCATAAAACAGTTCCTGCCATTGCCTTACCATGCCGAGATACCTGTTGTTTAATATGACAACCTTGACCGGAAGGGAATACTGAACAGCAGTTGCCAATTCCTGTATATTCATCTGTATGCTTCCGTCACCGGCAATATCCACAACAAGTTCTCCGGGGCGTGCTACTTGGGCTCCTATAGCAGCAGGAAGTCCAAATCCCATGCATCCGAGACCGCCTGAGGTAATAAAATGTCCCGGTTTGTCAAAGTGGTAATACTGGGCTGCCCACATCTGGTTCTGGCCAACTTCAGTCGTTATTATTGCATTTCCCTTTGTTATATTAAAAAGATTTTCAATAACGTATTGAGGCTTTATCGTTTCTTTCTGTTTGTATGAAAGAGGTTTCATGGTTTTCCATCTGTTGATCCGGTTAAACCACTTTCGCCTTTTTTTGATGATGTTGCCTAAATTAGCCTCACCTATCATCTCATTAAGCTGATCAAGAGCAATTTTGCAGTCTCCGACAACTGGAACTGATACCGGAATATTTTTGCGTATCGACGTTGGATCAATATCTATGTGTACTATTTTTGCATTTGGTGCAAAGGAGTCCGTTTTTCCTGTAACACGGTCGTCAAAACGCACTCCTATGGCAATAAGAAGATCGCAGGCTCCTACAGACATATTGGCTCTGAAAGTGCCGTGCATGCCTATCATTCCGAGCCATAACGGATCCGAACCTGGAAATGCGCCAAGCCCCATAAGAGAAGTTGTAACCGGAATCTTTGTTTTTCTCGCAAATTCCGTGAGTTCCTCAGAGCCTTTTGAAAGAATTACTCCTCCTCCTGCAAAAATAACAGGCTTTTCAGATTCTTCAATTAAAGTAATGATCTTTTGCAGCTGTTTTATGTTCGGGTTGTAAGTAGGCCTGTATGACTTGAGATCAGACTCTTCAGGCATTCTAAATTGAACCCCGGTTTTTGCTATATCTTTTGGAATATCAACAAGCACAGGACCGGGGCGGCCTGATCTTGCCAGATAAAAAGCCTCTTTTAATGTTCCTGCAAGATCTCCGGCTTTTGTGACAAGGTAATTATGCTTGGTGCATGACCTTGTGATTCCGACTATGTCGACTTCCTGAAAAGCATCATTTCCTATCAAATGTGTTGGTACCTGCCCGGTTAGTATTACAACAGGTATGGAATCCATGTATGCCGATGCTATACCTGTCACCGTGTTGGTTGCTCCCGGACCTGAAGTAACCAGACATACACCAACGCGGCCGCTTGCCCTTGAATATCCGTCAGCGGCATGAACTGCTCCCTGTTCGTGTCGCACAAGAATATGCCTGATATCAGTTTTTGAAAGCTCGTCATAAATGTCTATAACCGCGCCCCCCGGGAATCCGAAAATTGTATCGACACCCTCGCTCTTTAATATTTCCATCAGGATTTGGGCTCCTGTCAGTATTCTGTTCTCATTGTTTTCCATATATTCCTCTCCGTATTCCTAAATATCTATCTGGTTATTGCTCCTTTGGATGCAGAAGAAACCATTCGTGAATACCTTGCCATGTAACCATGAGATATTTTTGGTTCAGGTCTTGACCATGTTGACAGTCTTTTCGCTATTTCCTGCTGTGAAACCTTCAGTGTTATTGATTTGCCTGGAATATCGATGGCTATAAGGTCATTTTCATTAACGATCGCAATCGGGCCACCCTGCATAGCTTCCGGAGAAATGTGCCCGATCGATGCTCCTCTGGTTCCTCCCGAAAAACGGCCGTCAGTCAAGAGAGCGACATGAGCGTCTAATTTCATACCGGCAATAGCTGATGTCGGGGTCAGCATTTCACGCATTCCTGGGCCGCCCATAGGGCCTTCATAACGTATTACAACAACATCCCCTTTCCGGATATCTCCTGCCATAATGGATCTGGTTGCATCTTCTTCCGAGTTAAAGACCCTTGCCGGGCCTTCGTGCTTCAGCATTCCATCAAGAACAGCGGTCTGTTTAACAATACAGCCATCCGGAGATAGATTTCCATAAAGAACAGCAAGCCCTCCTTCCTTATGATAGGGGGTGCTTAATGGACGGATAATACTGTTATCGATAAGCCTTGCGCTTTCGATATTTTCTTTAACTATTTTCCCGGTGACAGTTATGCAATCACTGTGAATTAATCCAGCTCCGGAAAGTTCTTTCATTACAGCCGGGATTCCTCCCGCCCGGTCAAGGTCCTCAAGATGATGCTTTCCGCCGGGACTCAATGAACATATATGTGGAGTGGCTTTGCTTATTTCATTTATAATTTCAAGATCGAATTTAACTTCTGCCTCTGCAGCAAGTGCGGCAAGATGTAAAACGGTATTTGTCGAGCAGCCAAGAGCCATGTCAACAGTAATAGCGTTCCGGAAAGCTTTACCGGTCAATATTTTTCGGGGGGTTATGTTGTTCTCAAGCAGGTTCATGATCTGAAAGCCGGCTTCTTTGGCAAGCCGCAAACGGGCTGACATAACGGCCGGTATGGTTCCATTTCCGGGTAAACCCAAACCGATTGCTTCTGTCAGACAGTTCATGGAATTTGCTGTAAACATTCCTGCACATGAACCGCATGTGGGGCAGGCCGCTTCTTCTATTAGAGAGAGCTCCTTTTTACTCATTTTGCCTGAAAGTACGGCTCCTACCGATTCAAAAACGCTGATGAGATCGATTTTATCGGATGGATTATCAGGATGGTGCCCCGCCAGCATTGGCCCCCCGCTTATTACTATTGACGGAATATTAAGGCGGGCTGCCGCCATCATCATGCCGGGTACAATCTTGTCGCAATTAGGAACAAGCACTAAGGCGTCAAACTGGTGAGCGGTTGCCATGACTTCAATTGAGTCGGCAATCAATTCCCTGCTTGCAAGAGAGTACTTCATTCCTTCATGGTTCATTGCAATGCCGTCGCAAACCCCGATTACCCCGAAATCAACCGGTGTTCCACCGGCCATGTAGACTCCGGCCATAACGGCGTCAACAATCTTATCAAGATGAACATGCCCGGGGATGATGTTGTTGGCTGAATTGGCTATGCCGATAAGAGGCCTTCCGATTTCCCTGTCGGTGTATCCCATAGCTTTAAAGAGGCTTCTGTGAGGAGCTCTTTCTATACCCTTTTTGACCAGATCACTTTTCATAAGAATTTCTCCCAAAAAAAAACCGTTACCAGCTTTTTCGGCTGATAACGGTTTTTGTATTTTTAAATATATTAAAAAGTTAATCCATTACCAACCTCTTTCCTCGCAGGGGGAGAAGTATCCCGACCACGAGGACGATAATAATGCTGATAAGGTTGTTAATGGCTAAATAGTTCATTTTAAATCTAACAAATCTCCTGAAATTTTATGTATAAATTAACAGTGATCATTATCATTGTCAAGATATTATTGTGGAAATTCTGTATTGAAGCAACATATGCGGAGTTGCGAAGTTAATAAAAGTGGTTATATATCCTTATCCCTGATGCTTGCAGTTTGTATTGCGGCGGTTCGCTGCTTGTGGCTGGGAGTTTCAAAACTATAACGCGATTGTTTTATCCGGCTCTATGCTTCTTCTGGCATGCTTGATTGTGGCTGCGGTTATATAAGGATCGTGTTCAAAAAAAAGGACCCAGTTTTCTTTCAGTGCTCTTGAAAGGAGCTCTTCTTTCTCCTTCATGATGGTTAAAGGATGATTGTCATACGCCATATGCCATGATAGAGGAATGTGGGCCGATGTCGGAATAAGATCGGCGCAAAAAAAGAGCGAAGCGGATTCTCCTTTTACAAGAGGATGCTGCTGGCCTTTTGTGTGGCCGTTTGTGACGAGGATTTCTATACCGTCCGAAAATAGGCAGTTGCCGTTGAGCATTATCAGAACGCCGGATTCTTCGAGAGGCACAAAATCGTTTCTTGTAAAACTTGACGATTCTCCAGTCCCGGGATTAACCGCAGCTTCAAATTGCGTTTTCTGAATATAATATTTTGCATTAGGAAATGCAGGGACTGGTTTTCCCTCTTTCATTATTGTAGAACCGCCAGCATGATCAAAGTGGAGATGGGTTATAATTACATCAGTTATGTCGTCACATGTCAGGCCATATTTAGACAGGGATATATTTGCGTCAGTTGAATGGTCGTCAATCCTGTATTGTCTTTTCATCTTTTCAGATAATTTTTTCCCGGGGCCGGTATCCACAAGGATGTTTCTCCCGTTTCCCCGTATCAGAAGGGATCTTGCTTTCATAGGGATGAGATTGTTATCATCAGCAGGAATTTTCTTTTCCCAGAGTATCTTGGGCACAACGCCAAACATGGCTCCGCCGTCAAGGAAAAAATTCCCGAGTTCTATTGCAGCACACTCGTAGTCGCCGAATTTCATGCAGATTTTCCGCATTCAATGGTTTTCAATTATTTTCCTTATAGCCGCAATCTTTCGCAGCACAATAATATGAGAAGCCGCCTCTCTTTGTCGTTTTTTCGAGAAGAAATTTTGCGCCGCACGACGGACATTCTTTTGCTAAAGGTTTGTCCCATGTTGCAAATGTACATTCAGGATAACGGCTGCACCCGAAGAAAACTTTGCCCCTCTTGGATTTTTTTTCAAATATTTCACCGGAGCAATTATTTTCGGGGCATTTGATTCCTGTTGTCTGTGATCGTCCGTTTGGATTTGATGACTGGGTATTTCTGCATTCGGGATATCCGGAGCAGGCAAAAAAATCTCCGTACTTTCCATGCCTCAGTACCATTGGTTTGTGGCATTTCTCGCAAACCAGGTCTGTAGCTGCACTTGAGGGCGGTGAGACCGGCAGGATCGCGCCCTTTTCATCTCTCAGGTAATCCCTGGAATATGAGCATTCCGGATAACCGCTGCACGCAAGAAAATGGCCATTTTTCCCGACCTTTATTTTCAGCTCATTCCCGCATTCAGGGCATTTGAGACCGGTCGGAAAACCTACACCTTTAACACTGAGCATCTCTACAGAGGCTTTATCCAACTCATTCTTAAAGGATTTGTAAAAACGGCTCAGAACATCAAGCGATTTTGCATCCATGCCTTCTATCCGGTCAAGGTCGTCTTCCATTTTGGCGGTGAAATCAACATTGAAAATGGTCGGAAAGCTTTCCGTCAGGAGATCATTTACGATGAATCCGAGTTCGCTTGGTTTAAAGTAGCCTTTCAAAAAGTCAACGTAGCCTTTTTCCCGTATAGTTGAAAGAATGGTGGCATATGTACTTGGGCGTCCGATTCCATTTTCTTCAAGCTCCTTGACAAGGGAGGCTTCGGAAAATCTTGGGGGAGGAAGGGTAAAATGTTGTTTCGGGTCGAGTTTGTTAAGTTTCAAAGGCATGCCTTCATAAATGTCAGGCAGCATTTTTTTCTTTTCATCATCAGTCTCTTCATCGGCGGACATGTAAAGGGACATGAACCCGGGAAATCTGACGGTCGATCCGTTTGCATTAAAGGTGTATGGGGCGGCTGATATTGATACCATTACTTTATCTATAATGGCCTGTGTCATCTGTGATGCAACAAACCGCTTCCATATGAGAGTGTAAAGTTCCATCTGATCTTTTGAGAGGTAACGAGCAACCTTTTCAGGGGTATTGTAAACAGAAGAAGGTCGTATGGCTTCGTGTGCGTCCTGCACTCTTTTTGAATTACGGAAAAACCGCGGTTCTTTAAGCGAATATTCTTCACCGAATAAATCTCTTATAAGCTGTAACGCTTCTTCAGCAGATTCCGTTGATATCCGGGTTGAATCAGTTCGCATGTAAGTTATAAGTCCGACCGGTTCTCCAGGACCAAGGTCTATTCCCTCATAAAGTTGCTGGGCAACCGACATGGTTTTCTTGGCGGAAAACTTAAGTTTTGTAATCGCCTCCTGCTGCAGCTTGCTTGTTATGAAAGGAGGGAGAGGGTTTCTTACAGTGGATTTCTTTTGAACCTTCTCGACAATAAACGGGGTTCCTGACAACTCGCTGATTATATTAGAAGAAATATCTCCATTCGGAATATCGATCTTTTTGCCGTTTTTCTTAACGAGTTTTGCCGGAAAAACCGATGCCGCATCTGTTTCAAGATGAGCCGTAATTGACCAGTATTCTTCGGATATAAAAGCCTGTATGGCACGCTCTCTTTCACATATTATGCGGAGAGCGACCGATTGGACACGCCCGGCGCTTAATCCCATTTTTACTTTTTTCCAGAGAAGGGGTGAAACCTGATAACCGACCAGCCTGTCTAATATACGCCGTGTCTGCTGGGCTTCATATTTGTTACCGTTCAGACTTTCAGAGGAGGCAATTGCGGCAAGAATGGCCTTTTTTGTTAGTTCATGAAAAAGCACGCGATGGAATTTTCTGCCTTTCTTTTTTAATACCTCTGAAGTGTGCCAGGCTATTGCCTCGCCTTCCCTGTCCGGGTCGGGTGCAAGATATATGTCGGTGGCGTCGCCGGCTTCTTTTTTAAGATTGGATATTACTTTCTGTTTTCCCGGAATACAGACATATTCGGGCTCAAAACCCTTTTCAATATTAATCCCAATTTTTTTCGAAGGCAGGTCCTTTATATGTCCTACCGTTGATACTACGTTGTAACCATTTCCAAGATATTTTTTAATTGTTCTCACTTTTGTGGGTGATTCAACAACAACAAGCGGTTTACTCACGAAGTTTTCCTCACTGTTTGTTCGCTATGCCAAATAAAATAATTTTCCGGGTGATTGTTTTACCGTATCCTGCAGTTCAAGCTTTAAAAGAATACTCATGATCTTGCCTGGCTTCATTTTAATCTTTCTTATAAGGTCATCTATGTGAACAGGATAGGGGCCAAGGGCTTTTAGAACCAGTAATTCCTCTTCCGATAAGAAAAGGTTTTCATGCCTGCATTTTTCTACCGGTTCGGTTAAATCATCTTTTGGCCTGATAGAATATAAAAGTTCGTCAACTATATCCTTTGCATTTTCAACAAGTTTTGCCCCTTGTTTTATAAGCGTATGTGTTCCGGTGCTTTTAAACGACTGTATGCTTCCGGGAACGGCAAAAACCTCCCTGTTTTGTTCAGCTGCCAGCCGTGCCGTTATAAGTGATCCGCTCTGTCTTGTTGCTTCTACAACAACCGTGCCAAGTGAAATACCGCTGATTATCCTGTTCCGGGCCGGAAAATTATATGCATCCGGTTCTGCCATGAGAGGGAGTTCGGTTATTACAGCGCCGTTTTCGGAAATCATATGAAAAAGCTTCTGGTTTTGAGCAGGATAAATCCTTTCAAGGCCGCTTCCCAGGACAGCGATTGTTTTTCCTTTTCCAGCAAGAGCACCTTCATGTGCTGCCGTATCAATTCCCATCGCCATTCCGCTTGCGACAGTAATATTAAGAGAAGCAAGATCGGCACAAAGTCTTTTTGTGATTAAAATTCCGTAGTCGGTTGCATTGCGTGAGCCGACAACAGCTATGTTGTTTGACGATTTGTCCAGAATTCCTGAAACATATAAAAATGGAGGCGGGTCGGGTATTTCCAGGAGGAGGGGAGGATAATCCGGGTCCGCCATGGTTACAATCCCGAAGCCTTTTTCTGATATGAGATCTATCTCTTTTTTTACATGATCTGGTGCTCTGTGCTTTATAATGGCAGTTGCGAGCCTCTCCGAAACGCCCTCTATCTGCGTAAGCTCATCGCAGGATGCTCCGAATACGGCCTCCGGTGATTTGAATCTATTTATTATCCTCTTATAAAGATGATTCCCGATACCGGGAACACTTTTCAAGGTAAACCAAGGCAGAATATTTTCCATACAGATTTACAGCAATTTTATAATCATAGTTCATGACAAATCAGAGCCTTACCCTATCTTTTATGGTTGAACTTTGTTTTACCCTTTGATTTCCCCTGCCATGCAATAAGAATCGGGCTTGCAATGTATACTGTTGAATATACTCCTGTAATTGTTCCGATGAGCATGGCAAATGTGAAATCATGAATAATTTCCCCACCAAAGAGAAAAAGAGTTATGACAACGAGAAAAACCGTTCCCGATGTAAGAATAGTCCTGTTTAAAGTTTCATTTACGCTTCTGTTTATTATTTTACTGAAAGGGTCTTTGGTGTATTTTTTAAGATTTTCACGAATACGGTCAAAGATAACTATTGTATCATTGATCGAGTACCCGATAATGGTCAGGACAGCCGCTACAATCGGCAGATTGAAGTCCTTGTCTAATATTGAAAACATTCCGACGGTAACCATGACATCATGGACAAGAGCAACTGTTGCAGCTACGGCATATTTCAAATCAAGCAGCCAGAATATTACAAGTGTAGCCGGAAGAGCTACGACTATAAGTATTCCAATGTTTAAGTTAAAAAGCGAAAATAAATATACCGCGCCAAAAAGCGTAGCTCCGATTATAATGCTAAGCGCCCATTTGTACTCGAAGCGGCCAGAGATATAAACCGCCATGAATAGAAGGGAGTAAAATATTGCAAAAAGAGCTTTTTGCTGCAGATCTTTTCCGACCTGCGGACCCACCATTTCAATGCGGCGTATTTCCGCCCCGTTTCCGGTGGCTGTTTTTAACGCTTCAACAAGTGACTGGGAGAATTCCTTGTTTGCCATGATAGGCTTGTTGGCCCTTACCAAAAATTCATTCTCCTTTTCATCTCCAAACCTCTGTACCGATGAATCGGAAAGACTGACAGCCGAAAGGGCTGATTTGATTCTATCGATTTCAACAGGAGAGCTGAATTTGACCTGGATAAGGGTTCCGCCGACAAAATCAATTCCGTACTTAGGCCCTCCGTGAAAAACAAGAGAAAGAATGCAGATGAGTATCATCAATGATGACAGAATATAGGCGATGTGCCTTTTGCCTATAAAGTC
>Ga0315268_10003830_pt1 | contig 16463 bp, 17 predicted proteins | sample C1_top_MG_FD_204535 | JGI IMG/M metagenome (GOLD analysis project Ga0315268, IMG submission 204535) | Sediment microbial communities from Yellowstone Lake, YNP, Wyoming, USA - C1_top | ecosystem: Environmental > Aquatic > Freshwater > Lake > Sediment | place: USA: Wyoming | collected 2017-08-01
ATTGGGGGTGGGGGTTTGGGGGAGGGGGTAAGGGCCATCCGCCCTTACCCCCTCCCCCAATCCTCTCTCTACCCAGCGCTACCGCGTCAGCCAGCCGCGGTGGCGCACGGTGAGGAACGCGTAGGGGTAAATCCACTGCAGCAGGAAGAAGGCGTAGTAGCTGTAAATGACGCCGTAGACCAGTTCCAGGTCCCGCTCCAGCCAGAGGTAGTAGAGGTGGTTGAGGAGCGAGGCGACCCCCAGGGTGGCCAGGAACTTGAAGAGGATCAGGGGATAGAGCAAGGCGGAGGCCAGGAGCAGGCCGAAAAAGAGGAAGGTGAGGGGGAACTCCAGTTGCGCCAGGAAAAACTCCACGATGGGCAGCAGGCGGTGTTGGGGCCGGTAGCGGGTAAAGAGGTAGCCCAACTGGACGAAGGATTCCCGGACATTGCCCCGCTCCCAGCGCAGGTACATTTTGCACACGCCGGCGTAAGTCTCCGGCACCAGGGTATAGACCACCGCGGGGCGCTGGTAATAGGTGTAGTAGCCGGCCCGGAGGATAAAGTTGGTGAGGGCCCGGTCTTCGCTGTGCGGGCAGGGCGCGCCCAGGAAGGTTTGCCGCCGCCAGGCCTCCAGGCAGGGGATGAGCGCGGCCCGGCGGTACGCGGACAGGGACCCGGGGGTGCAGACCACCGCCCGGTAGCGGGATTGGGAGGCCCTGAGGAAATCCAGGTTGACGAAACGCACCCCCTGCATCTTGCCCATGAGACTCTGGTGGCGGTTCAGGACCTTGACGTTGCCGGCCACCGCACCCATACGCGCCTCCTGCAGCAAGGGCGCCACCAGGTGGCGCAGGGCGTCTCTGTCGATAACGCTGTCCGAGTCGATGGTGACGAAGACCTCCCCTTGCCCTTGCCGGAACCCGGCGTACAGGGCCTCCTTTTTGCCCCGGTTGGCCGGGAAGCGCAGGGTCTTGACCAACTGGGGCCAGCGCCTCCGGGCCTGCTCCAGATAAAGCCAGGTATCGTCCGTGGAGCCGTCGTCCACGCAGATGATCTCCAGCTTCCCTGGCGGGTAATCCGCGGCGGCCACGGACTGGATGCACTTCTCCACCATGGCCCCTTCGTTGTAAGCCGGGATGATGACGCTGAGAAAGGGCAGGGGCCCCGGGGCCAGGGGGTAGGGGCGGTAGCCCGCCCAGAGGACGGTGCGCAGCCCCTGGAAGCCCAGCACCGCCAGGGCATAGAAGGCTCCCAGGGCCGGCAGGATTGACACATAGCGCTGGCGGCTGAGAAGTTGGAGGTAGGCGTCCAGCGAGCCGAGTTTGAGGGAGATGATGAGAAGCGCGGCCAAGAGCGCCGGAACCAGCAACTTCAGGACTAGGTCCACGCCAGGGCGCCCCAATAGGCGAAGGCGTAAAGGCAGAGAAGTAATGGATTCGCTCATGCGGGTTATCTTCTTATGAAATATGGAACAGGCGCCCCCGCCTGTTCGCCCTCGGCCGGATTGCCCCCTACGGCTCAATGAACAGCCGAGGGCGGCTGTTCCACATTTTTCTCCCCTTACTTAAACTATCACTTCCTTCAGCCGGGGGAAAGCCCCGGGCAGGCAGGGGGGCAGCGTGAATTGGCGCTTTAAGAGCAAATGGCTCAGCTCCAGGGCGTTGGCCACGGCCTGGCCTGCGGGGTGGTTGTTGAAGACCACGTACACCTCCGGCGCCCTGGACTCCAGCTCCCGCACCCTCTCCGCCAGGTCCTCCAGTTCCTCCGGAGGGTAGAGATAATCATATCGCGCCCCCCGGTCCTCCCCGAACTCAAACCAGGCATCTTTCCGCCGCCCGTGGCAGCGCAGATACCCCCGGGAGCCCGTGACCCAGCGCGTGGCGCCCATGGGGTAGGACACCATGGGCTGGTCGATATTCACGAAGTCCAGGCCCGTCTCTTGCAAAAAATCCCGCACCGCCCGGTGCTGCCAGGAACGGTGGCGCACCTCCACTGCCAGGGGAAAACCTGGCAGCGCGGCCTGCAACTCCGTTAGATAGACCCGGTTTTCTTCGGTGTTATGGAAGGAATAGGGAAACTGGGCCAGAAGCACCCCCAAGCGCCCGGCCTGAAGCAGTGGCGCCAGGCCCTCCTGAAATTGCGCCAGCTCCCCAGGGGCCAGCCGCCGCTCATGGGTGAAGAGCTGCCACAGCTTGGCGGTGAAGCGGAAGTCCGCCTGGGAGAGCACCGCCTCCAGCCACCGCTCAGTCAACCGGGCCTCCACGGGCCGGTAAAAGGTGACGTTGATCTCCACCACCCCGAAGAGGCCCGCCAGGAAAGTGAGGCGCTCCGTGCCCTTGAGCCCCGGCGGATAGACCACCCCCTGCCAGTCCGGATAATCCCAACCCGCGGGGCCGATGCGAATCATTGTCGGGATAGTGGTCAGTGGCCAGTGGCCAGTTGTTCCTCGGTGGCTCTTACTGTCGGCCCTTCTCTCACTGACAACTGGCCACTTGCCACTGTCCCCTGCTCCCGGGCCAATACGGCCTTTAAGGCTTCCAGGGCCACCTCCAGTTGGGAGTCGTCGGGTTCCAGCGCGGTGAGGCGCTGGGTGGCCAATCCCGGCCACAGTAGCACCCGGGCCAGGGGGTGCTGGAGGTGCTTCCCGCCCCAGCGGATGATTTCGTAGGACATGGAGGCGATGGGGAGCATCAGGCCCACCTTGATAAGGACCTGGAGGAAGTTGTTGCCCAGGCCGGTGCGGGTCAGGGGCGGAAACAGGGGGAAGAACACGGTGAAGAGCAGCAGGCTCACCAGGAGCACCACCAGGATGAAGGAGGTGCCGCAGCGGGGGTGGCAGGTGGGGTGGCGCCGGCACTGGGCCACGTTAAGATCGTCCCCGGCCTCGAAGGCGCAGATGGTCTTGTGTTCCGCGCCGTGGTACTGGAAGACCCGCCGGATGTCCCGGAACCAGGAGATGCCCCAGATGTACAGCAGGATGAAGGCCAGCTTGATGAGGCCGTCGATGACGTGAAAAGCAAAGTCCGCGGGGGTGAGGGGGTGGCCGGTGAGCGCGCCGACGGCCCCGCTCAGCCAGTGGGGCAGGAAGCCGAAGAGGATGAAGGCCAGAACAAACGCCCCCCCCAAGGTGAGCAGTAGACTCCACCAGCCCAGGGGTTCGTCCTCTTCTTCCTCCTTAAGCGCGGCCTGGGCCGAGAAGGTGAGGGCCTTGACCCCCGTCACCAGGGCCTCCATGAGGATGACGGGACCTCTTAGGAAAGGCCGCTGCAGCCACGGGTAGCGCTCCCCCAGGGAGGTGTAGGGTTCATCCTTGAGAAGGACGCTGCCATCGGGACGGCGCACCGCCACGGCCAGGGCGTGGGGGGAGCGCATCATCACCCCCTCCAGGACCGCCTGGCCGCCCACCGTCAGGGAAGACTCGGGGGGCTTCATTCGGCCGCTTCAGGGGCCTTCTCGGTCTCCAGATGGGCGTACTTCCGGCGGAAGCGCTCCACCCGCCCGGCGGTGTCCACCAGCTTCTGCTTGCCGGTGAAAAAGGGATGGCACTTGGAGCAGATCTCCACCCGGATGCCCTCCTTGGTGGAGCCGGTAAAAAACTCATTGCCGCAGGCGCAGCGCACCTTGGTCTGAAAGTACTGGGGATGGATGTCTTTTTTCATAACCAGCCGGACTCTCCTGAGAAATCGATTAACTGTTAATGATAACTTTTTTCCTGAAAAAGCCAACTAAAACCGCCTCCCCCAGCCTTGGTTAATCTCTTGCCCAGGTGGGCTTGGTTTTGTTATGATTCAATAAAATCAAAGCTATCCAGGCAGAATAATGAAGAAAAATGTTCCTCCCGAAGCCGTTTCTCCAGGATTGCGGAGCTATGAAGTCCTGATTTTCCTCACCGGCGCGGTGACCCTGGCCCTGGAGATCCTGGCCTCCCGCATCATGACGCCGTATTTCGGGGTAAGCCTTTACATCTGGGCCGGCATCCTCTCCATCACCCTGATTTTCCTGGCCCTGGGCTACCACCTGGGCGGGCTCATTTCCCAGCGCCGGGAGAAGGAGGCCCTGCCGCACTTAATGCTGGCCGCGCCCCTGGCCGCGGCCTTTGCCATCGTCCTGGCCACGGTCCTGTACCCCGTCCTTTTTCCTAGGCTGGCCACCGTCAATCTGGTGCTGGCCAGCTTCCTGGGCGGCACCCTGCTCCTGTCCCTGCCCCTGGTGGTGCTGTCGGCCATGAACCCGCTGCTCATCGCCCTGGGCCGGGACGCCAGGTCCAGCGGCGACGCCGGCGCCGGCCGGGTCTTCTTCATCAGCACCGTGGGGTCGGTGGCGGGAGTGGTGATCACCGCCTTCCTGGTGATCCCCCACCTGACCAATTTTCGCGCCCTTTTGTGGCTGAGCCTGGGACTGGGCCTGGTCGTGGCCCTGCTGACCTGCCTGAGCCGGGAGATTTCCCGGCCCCTCAAGAAGCGCCTCCTCTCCGGCTGCGCGGTGGTGGTCCTCATGGGCGGGGGGCTGCTGGTGGGGCAGCACGCCTACTTCCGGCTGCTGGCCGGGATGAGCGACATCGGCAAAAACTTTGAACTGCTGGCGGAATACACCTCGGTGTTCGGCAACATCAAGGTGGTGGAGGCGCGCCCGGAAAACCCCCAGAGAAAACCGGCCCTGGCTTATCTCCAGGACGGCATCATTCAAAATCTTGTGACCACCGACGGCGTGGTCCTGGACCACACCGGCTTCATCTGCCGCCTCATCAGCCTCTATGCTCCCGCCGGCCGCCATTCCCTGGTGCTGGGCATGGCCGCAGGCATGATACCCCGGTATCTGTACCAACAGGGCGGTAAAGTCACCGCGGTGGAGATCAACCCCAACTCCCTGGAGGCCGCCACCAAGTTTTTCCACTTCAACCCCCGGGAAGTGGATTTTCACCAGGAGGACGCCCGCACCTTTGTACGCCGCCACCCGGACTCCTATGACCTGGTGGTGGCGGACCTGTTCCAGGGCGACTGCACCCCGGACTACCTCCTGACCCAGGAGTTTTTCCAGGAAGTGAGGGCCTGTTTGCGGCCCTCCGGGGTGGTCATCATCAACACCTGGTTTGACCCGGCCAACGAAAAGGTGAACGACACCATCCTGGCCACCGTGGCCGCGGCTTTCCCCCACCTCCTGGAATTCCTCTCCCCGTCCTCAGCGGGCCTCATCAGCAGCGTTTGCCTGGTGGCGGCCAGCGTGCCCCTGTCCCCGCAGCCGGCCATAGAGTTGGCCGACCGCCAAGCCCTGCCGCCCAAAGACTATGCCACCTTGAAGGCCGCCCGGGTGGTGCACCGGCAGAGCCTGAAAGGCATCCAGCCGGTGAGTGACGACCACAACATCTTTTCCATCCTCTTCGCGGGCAGCCAGCTGCGTTACCGCAGCCAGCTCAACCAGCTGCCGCCCAACCTCCTGGTCAATTAGCGCCGGCCAACCCAGGTCCCGCAAATCGGCTTAACGGCCGGGACCAGCCTCACTTTCTCAAGATAAAATTAATTTCTCTTCTGAGATTTGCGCCCCTAACCTGTTCTCTTCATTAGGAAAGCTGGTCAGAGACAGGGGAGGAAAGGCTGCCGGTGGGGGCCAGGCATTTCCTGGCTGGACCTACCGGCGCTGGCAACGGGGGCAGAAAAAGGTGCTGCGGCCGCCCTGGGCCAGGCGGGAGATGGCCCGGCCGCAGCGGGGGCAGGGCTCGCCCCCCCGGCCATAGACCTTGAGCTCCAACTGGAAGAGCCCCGTCTCCCCCTGGGCGTTGAGAAAGTCGGCCACGGTGGTGCCGCCCCGGCGGATGGCAGCCCTGAGAATGCGCCGGGTTTCCCTGAGCAGGCGCCGCCACCTAAGCGGGGACAGGCGGGACACCGGGGTCTCGGGATGAATCCCCGCGGCAAAGAGGATTTCGCTGGCGTAAATGTTGCCGATGCCGGCCAGGACGCGGCCGTCCAGGAGGAAGTTCTTGATGGCCCGTTTTCTGCCCCGGGCCTGGGCTGCCAGCCACTCCGGAGTCACGGCCCGGGAGAACGGCTCCCGCCCCACCGTGGCCAGGGGGGCCGGGGCCGTCCCCGGCGGAAAGACCAGCACTTGGCCGAAGCGGCGCACGTCCTGAAAGAGCAGCTCCAACCCACCCTCTATTTGAAAGACCAGGTGCACGTGGCGCCGGGGAGGGTAGGGGGCCGGCCCCAGCAGTAGCCGGCCGGTCATCCCTAAATGCGTGAGCAGGGTCACGCCGCCTTCCAGGTGAAAGACCAGGTACTTGCCCCGGCGCTCCAGGCGCTCCAGGCGCCGCCTGGAGACCCACGCCTGCAGGTCTGCCGGCGGGGACTGCCGCCGCAGGCTCTGGTCCCCCACCGCCACCGCCAGGAAGCGGCGGCCCGTAAGATGCGGGGCCAGGCCCCGGCGAATGACCTCTACCTCCGGCAACTCGGGCATGGGGCTTCCTTGGAAAGAGATTTAGGGAGGAGGCTTTGCCGTCGAACCGCTAACCCCCTCCCCAGACCCCCAATCTCCCGTAGGGGCGCAATTTATTGCGCCCGCAAAATAAAGGCGTGATAAATCACGCCCTTACCATGAGGGCGAGGAGGGAAGTGGAGGGGAGGTAAAAGTGTGGTGGCCCCAGGCATCATGCCTGTGGTCTCCCGCCCCCCCAATTTCTTCTCAAAACAGCATGTCCAGGAAATGGTCGTGATACTCTTTCAGTTCTTTATGGCATTCGCCGCAGAAGAGGCGCACTTCCCCCTGGATTTCCGAGTCGTCGCTCACCGCGGAGAAGCTGCCGTCTTCGTTCTGCACGTAGAAGGTGGTGATGGTCACCCCTTCGGCCACTTCGTAGAAGTCCGTGTCGTTGCCGCAAAAAGGGCAGGAGATCTTCATTTGCCCTTCTGCTCCATCTTCAGGACTTCCCTCGGGTCTTGGCGGTACAGGGGGTTGCCAGGCTCCAGCTTGCGGGCCTGACCCAGCTCAATGGCGGCCCGTTTGAATTGCTGTTTGGCCGGCCCTTTCTTCCCCTGGCTTTCGTAGATTTCCCCCAGGCGCACGAACAGGCAGGCCTGGTAATAACGGGTGCGGGCGTTTTTGGGGTTGATTTCGTTGGCGTTCTGCAGTTCCTGGGAGGCCAGCTTATACTTCTTCTCGTGGTAGTGGATGATGCCCAGGTTGCGCCACACCGCGGCTTTGCTCATCTGATCTTCGGTTTTCAAAGTCTTGATGAGGAGCCTCTCCAGGCGGGCCATGGTTTCCTGGTCCTGGAGGATGGAGTCGCCCCCGGCCAGCAGGCGGTCGCTCAAACCCACCACCTCGGGGGGGGAGAGAGACCGGCCCTGTAAGGCTTCCTTCAGGAGGACCTGGTCCGCATTGCCCCCGGCTGCGGCCGGGGGCGGGAAGGAGGCGGCTTCGGGGGGCGGCGGCGGGATCACCGGCGCGGAAGCGCAGCCCATGCTGCCGGCCAGCAGTGCTGCCGCCAGCCAGGCCGCCCAGAGGTATCTGCAAACCAAGACGGAGACCATCCCCATGGGAGTTTGCCCTCTAGTATCCCATGGGCCGGGAGGCCGTCAACCCCTTTTTGCCCCGGGCCGAGGCTGGGCGCTTGGGACTCGGGATGGGAAAAGGTGTAACCGCCGCTGCCGCGGTTATTTGGCAGGCGTGGTCTCTAGGGGCACGGCGGGCCGCGCCCCTAAATAGCCCGCGAGCCCGGGCCCGCGGGACGCGGGTTATGGGGGGCGTGCTTTATGCCACCAGGGCCAGTTCCTGGAGGAGCGGCCGGGGGTCCACCAGGTGCCGGGCGAACCAGTCCTCGTAATCCGTCGCCCCCAGGGCCAGGGCCAGGATCTCGGAAAAATGGAAGATGGGGATCTTGGGCTCCGCGGTGCAGCGAATCTCCAGGTTGAGCTGGCACATGGCGCAGGCCGTCACCAGGCAGTGGGCTCCCACGGCCACGGCGCTGCCCACGATCTCATTCACCAGGGGGCTGACGATCTCGGGGTTGGTGGCGGACAAAAACGAGCCGCAGCAACGGTTGGTGTAAGCCCCCACCAGGGCCTGGGCCCCCAGCGTGGTGAGGATGTTCTCCATCTCCCCCTGGTAATATTTCCGGCGGCTCAGGATCGGCGGGCGAAAAAGGGTGCAGCCGTAATAGGGGGCGAACTTGAGTCCCTTGAGACTCCGCACCTTCCCGGCCCTCAGGTCGGGGAAGCCGTTGCGCACCAGCACCTCCATGAAGTGGACGATCTCCAGGTTCGGGGGGATGGCGCGGCCCCAGCGGTATTCCAGGCGCCGCCTGGTCTTGGGCTCGTTTTTCAGCAGGAGCTGCGTATAGCGCAGTTTGTGGAGACAGCGGGGACACATGACCACCAGGGGCCGGTCCGGCCGGGCCAGGGAAAGGTTGCGGGCCGCCAGGGCCAGGCTCAGGTTCTTGTCCAGGCACTCCGCCGAGGAGGAACCGCAGCAGTTCCAGTCCTCCAGTTCAATAAGGTTCAGCCCCAGGATCTTGCAGGCCTTCATCATGGAGAGGTTGCTCTCCGCGGCCGTGGAGGCCATGGAACACCCCGGGAAATATGAGAAATCTTGGGCAGCAGCCTGATTCATTTCCCGGCCTCCCAGAAAGGTTTGAAGAAGGGGGTGATCTCCCCGATGGCCTCAATGCGGGAGGCCTTGAAGTCCAGCTTGCGTTTGGCCAGCAACTTTAGCCCCACGTCCATGTCGCTGAACCAGCGGCGGGTCAGGACCTTGTAGCGCAACATGATGCCCAATTTATGAGTGCGGCCATAGCGTTCAATGGAGCGCACCACTTCCCGGTGAAACCCCAGGATGTAAGGCTCGGCTGCGGGCACCCCTTCCTCCAGAGCCAGGTAGCGCAGGGCCCCCATGATGGCCGCCAGGTCAATGGCCATGGGACACTGGCTGGAACAGGAGTGGCAGCCCACGCAGATCCAGATGCTCCGGCATCCCAGGGCCTCCTGGCGCATGCCGTACTGCACCAGGCGCAGCACCGCGTTGGGCGTATAGTCCATGGCCTGAACAAATGGACAGCCGTTGGCGCAGCTCTGACAGTGGTAGCAGCGATGCACCTCTTCGCCGCTGCGCTCTTTGATCTCTTCCGCCAGAAAACGTTCCGGGCGCACCGGCACCACCGCGGGCTCCACGTCTCTGGCCAGGGAAATGGATGGATTCATCTCGTCCCTCACCTTTATTCTATATCCTACTAATTTAGTAGTATAAGCATATTTCCCAGGCTGTCAATAAATAATCGGCAGAAAATTTGGAGAGGGGAAATGCGGGTCATTTTTTCCTCCCGGAGGCTGATCCGGGGCTCTCCTCCGGGGGGCGGACCAACTTGACAGCGGTTGCCTCAATTAATTATGATGGACCATCCCGGAAATTGTGTTATTGAGTTAAGAGTCGGTGATTCCAGGCAGGGCAGGCCGCCTTATGTATTGGGGCAGACGGATAGCGGTAGTCCTGGCAGTGGCCGTCCTGGCCATTCCCGCTACGTCTCTAGCCGAACAGATCCAGAAGTACACCGACAGCGGCGGCATGTTGCACATCAGTAATGTGCCGGCCCGGGAGGCCAAAGCGCCCCCGGCCGCCCCGCCCGCGGCAAATTCCCTCACCGAGTCCGCGGCCACGCCGGCTCCCCCGGCGGCGGAGACGTCCCCGACCTTCAAAAAAGTCGCTTTCACTCCCTCCGAGTCTGGTCCGGCAGAGCCGCCGGCAGCCGCGGCGCCCCCCGGAGATGGGCCTGCCGGGTCCATCCGCCGCTACCGGGACGCCCAGGGGGTGCTGCACATTGCCAATGTGGCGCCGGCCCCGGAGTCCGGGTCCCTGCTCCTGGCCGCAGGGAAGCCCGGCCCCCGGGCAGACGGGGAAGCCCCGAAGCAGGTCCAGGAAAGCCCCTCCTCCCCGAGCCTGCGGCAGGTGGCCTGGTCCCCCGAGGGCCAGGACCTGCCGAAGCCTCTGAAGGAGAGTTCGGTCCCCCAAAGTTCACTTCCGGGCTCTATCCAGCGCTACCGGGACCACCGGGGGGTCTGGCACATCACCAATATCTTGCCCGATACCCAGGAGGCCGCGCCCCGCACTAATCTGGCGGCCCTGGAGCCCGGGGCGCGCGGCCCGGAGAACGGGTCAGAAGGGGAGGGCAAACTCAAGATCCCCTTAAAACCGGCGTCCTGGTCCGGGGAGCCCGCACTTTCCCGGGCCTCTCCGGCCCCGGCCCCGGAACCCCAGCCCGTGGTCTTCAGCGTGGGGACCGTCAGGCGCTACCGGGATGAGAAGGGGGTCTGGCACATCGACAGCGTCGCACCGCCAGGACCCCAGGCCCTGTCGCTGCTGGCTGCGGGGCCCGCTCCCGGCAGCAACCGCCAGGCCGAACCCGGGGGCTCCGGGCCCGAGGCCCACGGCCCTGCCGCGGCCCAAGCCCCGGCCGGGACAGAACCCCGGGGACCGCCTGGCCCCGGCTCCTCCGGATCCCAGCTGCTGGCCTTCCGGGACAGCCGCGGCCGCCTGCACATTTCCAACCTGGCCCCACCGGCCCGGGACGGGAGAGCTCCGCCCCTGGCCCCCGCGGCGCTGGAGGCCGTCATCCTGGAGGCGGCCCAGAGCTTCCGTCTGCCTGTGCCCCTGGTCACGGCCCTCATCAAGGTGGAGTCCAACTTCGTCTCCTGGGCCGTGTCCCCCAAGGGGGCCATGGGGCTGATGCAGCTCATGCCCGGCACCGCCACCTTCCTGGGAGTGACGGACCCCTTCTGCCCCCGGCAAAATGTCTGGGCCGGCTGCCGCTACCTGAGGCTCCTCCTGGATACCTTCGGGGACTGCCTGCCCCTGGCCCTGGCCGCGTATAACGCCGGCTATCAGAGGGTGATCAATGCGGGCTTCTGCGTCCCGCCCATCCGGGAAACCCAGGAATTCGTCACCCAGGTCCTGGAGCGCTATTTTGCCGGCGCCTATGGCCTCAACCGGGCCGCGGCCCAGGGAGGCCCCCCCGCTCCAGGAAGGCGTCCGTTCACTTAACGCCTCCTTCCTCAAAGTCCCCCTTTTATAAAGGGGGATTTGAATCCCCCCTGGCCCCCACTTAGGAAGGGGAAACTCCCATCTTGCTTCCTCCCCATTGCTTGATTGCTTCCATTTCCCCGGGAAAACCGTCAGGTTCCCGGCGCGCCTTAACTTGACTTTTCCCGGGGCCGGAATGAAAATAGGTTAGTCCGTCCCTGCCGGTTTCCCCGCCTCCGTTGCGGGGCCGGCCAACTTTCAAGCCCCAGGGTGCTGCCATGGAACTGCTCTTTCGCCCCCGGCGCCTGCGCCGCAGCGAAGCCTTAAGAAGCATGGTGCGGGAGACCCACCTGCGCGTCGCAGACCTCATCTACCCCATGTTCGTGGTGCCGGGAAAGGGAGTGCGCCAGGAGGTGCCCTCCATGCCCGGGGTGTCCCGCTTTTCCGCCGACCTCCTGGTAAAAGAAGCCCGGCAGGTAGCCGACCTGGGCATCCCCGCCATCCTGCTCTTCGGCCTGCCCCAGAGGAAGGATGAAACCGGCTCCGAGGCCGCGTCCCCCAAAGGTTCGGTGCAGCAGGCGGTGCGCCGCCTGAAAAAAGAGGTCCCGGGCCTGGTGGTCATCACCGACGTCTGCCTCTGCGGCTACACCTCCCACGGCCACTGCGGCCTCCTCCATCAAGGGCAGGTGGACAACGACGCCACGCTGGAGGTCCTGGCCCAGGTGGCCGTATCCCACGCCGAGGCCGGGGCCGACATCGTCGCGCCTTCGGACATGATGGACGGCCGCGTCGGCGCCATCCGGGAGGCCCTGGACGAGCGGGGCTTCGAGATGACCGCCATCCTCTCCTACGCGGTGAAATACGCCTCCAGCTTCTACGGCCCTTTTAGGGACGCGGCGGAGTCCGCGCCCGCGTTCGGGGACCGACGGGCCTACCAGATGGACCCGGCCAACGCCCGGGAGGCCCTCCGGGAGGCGGCGCTGGACGTGGAGGAGGGGGCCGATATCCTCATGGTCAAACCGGCCCTGCCATACCTGGACATTATCGCCGCCCTGGCCGGCGAGTTCGACCTGCCCCTCGCCGCCTACCAGGTGAGCGGGGAATACGCCATGATCAAGGCGGCCGCAGAAAAAGGCTGGCTCCACGAGGACGCGGTGCTGCTGGAAACCCTCACCGCCATCAAACGCGCCGGCGCGGATTTGATCCTGACCTATTTCGCCAAAACGGCCGCCGCCCTTTTGGCAAAATAAAAGTCTTGGGGGAGGGGCCCAGGGACCCCCAATCACTTACGGGTTTTCTGTAGGGGCGGGTTTTAAACCCGCCCCTACAACCTTATAGGGAACAGGGAGGAGAATTTGAGGGGATGGCAAAGGGGGTGGCGCCGGCGTCCCTGCCTGCGGCCCCTGGCCCTCCCCCCAGAAATTTGGTAACATTTTTATTATGGTAAAAATCCCGCCCCTGCGCCTCCTGGCCTGGGAGGTGACCCGGCGCTGCAACCTGGCCTGCCTGCACTGCCGGGCCGCCGCGGGAAGCGGCCTCTATCCCGGGGAGCTGACCACGGCTGAGGGCGTAACCCTGCTCAATGACCTGGCGAAAATGGGGCAGGCGGTGGTCATCCTCACCGGCGGCGAGCCCCTGCTCCGGGACGACATCTATGACCTGGCCGCCCACGGCACCGCCCAGGGCCTGCGCCTGGTCATGGCGGTGAACGGCACCCTCCTCACCCCGGCTATTGCGGCCCGACTCAAAGAGGTGGGCATCCAGCGCCTCAGCATCTCCCTGGACGGCGCCACCGCCCTTTCCCACGACCGCCTCCGGGCCGTGGAGGGGGCTTACGCGGGGGCTCTTTCCGGCATCGCCGCCTGCCGGGAGACGGGGTTGCCCTTCCAGGTCAACACCACCATCACCAGGGCGAACCTTCATGAGCTGCCGGCCATCTACGAGCTGGCCATCAAGCTTGGCGCCGCGGCCCACCACGTCTTTGTCCTGGTGCCCACGGGCCGGGGCGAGGCCCTAAAAGACGAACTGGTCTCCCCGGAGGAATACGAAAAAACTTTGCGCTGGCTCTTGAATCGCCAGCAGGAGGGGCGCCTGCATCTCAAGCCCACCTGCGCGCCGCAATACTACCGCCTGTGGCGGGAAGACGCCGCGGCCCGGGGGGAGAAGATCACCCCCCAGACCCACGGCCTGGAGGCCCTGACCCGGGGCTGCCTGGGGGGTCAGGGCTTCGCGTTTGTGTCCTATAAAGGCGAGGTGCAGCCCTGCGGCTACCTGGAACTCCTGGCGGGAGACATACGGGAGCGGCCCTTCCCGGAAATCTGGGCCGCGTCGCCCCTGTTTCAGCAACTTCGGCACGTGGACGACTACCGCGGCAAGTGCCACTCCTGCCAGTACCGCCGGGTCTGCGGCGGCTGCCGGGCCCGGGCCTATGCCCTCACCGGCGACGTGCTGGCGGAGGACCCCATCTGCCCCTATGAGCCTCTAGGTTGATTTGGCCCCTTATGACCATACCGAAAACCGCAACCCGAAAACCGAAAACTGTCCCCCTGGACGACCTGGATAAGGCCATCCTGAACGAAATCCAGTCCCATTTTCCTCTCACGCCCCGGCCTTACGCCGCAGTGGGGGAAAGGGTAGGAGCCCCGGAATCCGAAGTACTGCGCCGGGTTCAGGCCATGGTGGACGCAGGCATCATCCGCCGCCTGGGCGCCAACTTCACCTCCCGCAAGCTGGGCTACACCAGCACCCTGTGCGCCGCACACGTACCGCGGCAGAAGCTCGAGGCCTTCATCGCCGCGGTAAACCGCTACCCCCAGGTGACCCACAACTACCTGAGAATCCACCACTTCAACGTCTGGTTCACCCTCATCGCCGAGTCGCCGAAAAAGCTCGACCAGATCCTGGCGGAGGTCTCCCGGGCCACCGGCGTGGAGGTCCTCAGCCTGCCCGCCAGGGAAATCTTCAAGATTAAGGTGGATTTCCCGGTTTAGCGGCTCTGTGAATCTTTGTGTTCTCTGCGTCTCTGTGGTTAAGAATTAGAATTTCAGGCGGGCCAGCACTTCTCTTAAGAACTTCTTAGGACTGTCAATCTCCCCGGCAAAGACGTAAATGACTCTGCCCTGCTTATCCAACACCACGTAAGTAGGGGTCCCGGGGATGTCCAGGGCCTTCCCCACCTGGGCCAGGGGGTCCGGGATGAGGGGGAAGGGGACCTGATATTTCGCCTTCCACTTTTCCATGGCCGCGGCGGTGCCGTAAAAACCCACCCCCATCATCTTCAGAGGCGCGCCCTCGAACTTCGGGTCCTGCTCCATCAGGCGAAAGATGTGGTTGGCCACGGGGGCCTGGAGCATGCAGTGCGGGCAGGTGTCGGAAAAAATCTCGATGAGGACGTATGGGGCCTTAATGTCCGCCAGGGTGAACTCACCCGTCCGCTTCAGGCCGAGATATACCCGGTCTGCCGCGGACATGGCGCCGCTGAACCGCAATTGGGGAAAACGCTGCCCCACCGCCAGGTCCGCCCGGGCAGGGGCGGGATAAAAGGGGACGCATAACGCCAGCAAGAGGGCCAGGCCGGTCAGGGCTATTCTCCAAAGCAAGGTTGAGTTGCCTCCAGGAAAGATTAGCCCGGGGCATGCGGGGCGTCTTACCTCCGCCTTCCCCGGGCTCATACACGGGTTGGGAGGGGGGATACGGGGGGAGGGCAGGGCCGCCGGCCCTGGCCCTCCCCCCGAAATCCTACTTCTCCACCTCCATCAAGGGCACGCACAGGACCGGGCAGGGCAGCAGCCGCACCACCTTCTCCGCGGTGGAGCCGAAGAAGACCTCTTCGATAGGCCCTCGGCCGCTGCGGCCGTAGCCGCCCAGGGCAATGAGGTCCACCGCCAAGTCCCGGGCGATGATGGAGATCTCCTGGAAGGGAGTGCCCACAGCCACCATGCTGTCCACCGCGAGGCCACCGGGATTGCAGTGTTCCAGAAAGGCGCTCAATTGCTGCTGCGCGCGCTCCCGCAGTCCCGGCAAGATGGTTTCGGGCTCCACTTTCAAGTATTCGGCCAGCCGCTCCACCGTACGGATATTGATGACATGCAGCAGGATGATCTTCGACCCGAAAGGTTGGCCTAGCTTTTTAGCCGTCTGAAAGGCGGCGCAGGCGCAGTCGGAAAAATCCGTGGCTACCAGGATGGAATGCAGGTCCATGCCCAGAGTCCTTCACTAAGGCCGCGGGCCTGCCTCAGGCAGGCCCGCAAAGCGCATCCCGACTTATTGGGGGGCTATTTCAGAGCCGTCTTCAGTTCCTTCAGGACTTCGTCCGCGTTCTCAAAGGCGCCGATGTGCACGAAGACGATCTTGTTGTTCTTGTCCAGGACGAAGGTCACCGGGTAGGGGTGGAAGTTCAAGGCATCGCCCAGGGTGCTCTTGGGGTCCGCCACCAGGGGGAAGGGGACCTTATGGAAAACCTTCCACATCTTCACCGCAGCCTCGTCATTCCCTTGGCCCACGGCCAGGAACTTCACCTTGTCCTTGAGCTGAGGATCCTGCGCCACCCGGTTGAAGAGGGTATTCATGACGGGGGCCTGGGCCATGCAGTGGGGACAGGTGGTGCTGAACTGCTCCACCAGGAGGTAAGGCGCCTTGACGTCTTTGACGGTGAATTCCGCCGGTTTCTCCAGGCCCAGGTACTTGGCGTCCTCATCGGACATGGGCTTGGGAAATTTCACGTTCACCGTCAGCCCTACCTTGGGTTCCACATCCGCGGCCAAGGCCGTGGTTCCCAGGAAAAACAACAGCGTCAGGAGACAACCCAGGGCTAACACCATGTTTTTGCGCTTCATCTTGACCCCCTGATCAGGAATTTTTCGCAAATAATAAACTAATTGGGCTCAAAGGGCAAAAGAAAAGAAGTTTCCGGGCCTTATTAGGGCCATTCTGCTCCGGCAGGGATAAAGGGGAGGGGAGGAGGCGGCGCTCAGGACTGGGGGAAGAGCCGCTCTTCCCCCCAGTCCACCGGCAGCCTCACCAGGGCGCCGTGGCGGTGCTGGTAGAGGAGAAAGCCCTGGCTTACCCCGAACTCAAAGAGGCGCTGGGTGAGAACCACGTCCTGGCGGCAGTAGGACTCCAGCTCGGCCCAGCGGCCCGCGGCATAGAGCTCCAGGGCCAGGAGCCCGTCGCCGGTCTTGCCCTCGCCCAGGGTCTTCTCCGCCAGGTGGCCCAAAGATAAGCGGTGCCCCAGGACCGTGTGCACCTCCTCCAGGATGTCCAGGGTCGGCAACTCCGACAGGCGCACCTGGGTGTAAGGCTGCAGCACCCGGAAGTCGAAGCGCTTCAGGTTGAAGCCCACCACCAGGTCCAGCTCCGCCAGACGCCGGCAGAGGTGCTCCAGGTCGCCTTCCCGGTACACCGTCACCTGCTCCGGCTGGCTCTCCCGGAGGACCGCCAGGGACACCCCCATGCGGTGGCACTGGCCCCAGCCCCCCACCTCCG
>Ga0315268_10003831_pt1 | contig 16461 bp, 12 predicted proteins | sample C1_top_MG_FD_204535 | JGI IMG/M metagenome (GOLD analysis project Ga0315268, IMG submission 204535) | Sediment microbial communities from Yellowstone Lake, YNP, Wyoming, USA - C1_top | ecosystem: Environmental > Aquatic > Freshwater > Lake > Sediment | place: USA: Wyoming | collected 2017-08-01
TTCTTGACCACCCTCAAGTATTCCGCTGGCAGCTTTTCCCTAATGATCCCAAAGACGAGAAGGGATTGCGGCGCTATTACAAACTGATTTTAGCCCCGCTCAACCGATTGCCGAAACCGATTCTTAGCCGTCGTCGTCGGCGTATCGTTTTTATCTCAACTACGATGGAAAAATTCACTACGGCCGCTGAGATCAATGACCTGTACGCCGAGAGTCCACTGGAGGATCGGTTGTGGGCGGAGTTTAAGCGACTCGATATCAGTGCTGAACGCCAAGAATTTGTGGAAGTGAAGAAGCAACTCTATGCTCTTGACTTTGCTATTTACTGCGCCGTGGGCAAAATAGATGTCGAAACAGACGGCGACACATGGCACTCAAATCCCGATCAGATTCGACTAGACAATCTGCGTGATAACGCACTCAAAACAGTTGGATGGAGAACATTTCACTTCAACACCTCTCAGATCAAAGAGCAGATGGCAGAATACTGTATCCCCACAGTTGTCGAAAACATCAATAGGTTGGATGGCCTTGAGGAAGGTGGAACTGTGCCACGCAAGATTGATCTGACTGCACCTTCAGGATGGCAACAATTGACCTTGTTAGACTCCACTACCAAAGCTGACCAGGTCCCCAAGTTCGTCGGCAGTCGGTCTAGCACATCGGGGCGGCGAGGAGCCCGGTCCAACAGATAAGAATACATCTGAACATCACGGGACAAAGACGATTAGTGATACGCGATAAGCAATCAACGATATGCCATCTATTCTGACCTCACTCACGCTTACACCGACCCAGCGCAAAGCAGCCACTCTGCGCGAAGTGCCCATCGTCGTCACGGCGAGCGCAGGATCAGGCAAGACGCGCGCGCTCGTCGGGCGATACCTCAGCCTGTTGGAAGATGGTCTGCTGTTGCGAAGCATCATCGCGATCACGTTCACCGACAAAGCCGCGCGCGAGATGCGGACGCGCATCCGCCAGCAGATCGGCGAGTGGGTAACTCTGGATGCGCCGCGCAAAGATTGGTGGCAAGCCGCGCTGGCCGATCTGGACGCGGCGCGTATCGGCACGATCCATAGCTTGTGCGCCGAAATGCTGCGCGCCCATCCGGTCGAGGCGGGGCTCGATCCGCACTTTGAGGTGCTGGAAGAAGGCCTGGCCTCCACGCTCAGGTCAGAAGCGATTGAAGCGGCGCTGGCGTGGGCGTCGGCGGATTCAGAGACCGTCGAGCTGTTTGGCCTGTTGAACGAAAACGACTTGCGACAGGTCTTGGGCAGGCTGATCGAAAAACGGCTGGACGCCGATGCACTTTTGAACGCCGACTCGCGCGCGGCGTGGGTTCAGGCGTTGTCTGTTGCGTTGGCTCCGTTTGCCGATGACACGCGTGTGATCGGCGCAATAGAGACGCTGCGCGATCCATCTGCGGTCAAAGCGGGCGGAGAAAAGCTGGCGACGAACGTCAACACACTGCAGCAAAACTGGTCGGCGTTCGAATCGGCTCAGGCGGCAGGCGATTGGGACGCCGCGATGGCTGCGCTGTTCACGATGCGCCGCGAGGGAATGTCGGGCAACGTGGGAAAGGCTGGCGCAGCCAAAGACGCCGTCAAGTTGCTGCGCGACGCATACGACCAGACGCTGAACGACTGGCTCGGCGGTGCAAAAAACACCGATGTTCCGCCACGCTGGTCGCTCGACGCGCAGGTCGCGGATGCACTGCCACTGATACGCCGTGTATTTGATCAGATGCTTGCCGAGTACCGCCGGCTCAAAGATGGGCGGCAATCCCTCGACTTTGACGACCTCGAAGCGGGCGCGGTTCAATTGCTCACCCAATACGAGTCTGTGCGCAAACGCTGGCAGTCTGAGATCCAGGCTGTCCTCGTAGACGAGTTTCAAGACACCAACGAGCGTCAACGGCAGATCGTCTACGCGCTCTCTGGCTTTCGCTCCACGCTCGACTCCTTGCGGCCACGCTCGACGTTGTTTGTGGTCGGAGACGCCAAGCAAAGCATATATAAATTTCGGGGCGCGGACGTCACCGTGTTCCGCCGCGTACAAGACGACGTGCAAGAATCGGGCGGTCAGTCGCTGTCGTTTGACCTCACCTTCCGTGCACACAAGCCCTTAGTCGAAACCATCAATGCGCTCCTGGAGCCGATCCTGGGCGCAGACGATCCGGCGCGACCCTACCGGGTTCCTTTCGCTCCCCTCAAGGCGCAGCGCAAGTCGCCGCATGAGGGCATCCGCGCTCCGTTCGTCGAATTCTGCCTGGGCGTGGGCGAGAATGCCGAAGTGGGCCGTTCGATAGCGGCGGCTGCACTTGCCGCCCGGTTGATGCAAATGCGCGACGAAGAGGGCGTCGAGTGGGGCGACATGGCGCTCTTGTTCCGCGCGTCCACAGCCTTTGGCGTGTATGAAGACACGCTCGAACGCGGGGGCATTCCGTTTGTCACCGTCGCCGGGCGCGGCTTTTACGACCGCCCCGAAATTCGCGATCTGCTCAACGCGCTCGTCGCCATTTCCGATCCGTCCGACGATCTGACGATGGCAGGGTTGTTGCGCTCGCCCACGATTGGCTTGAGCGATGCGACCATCTATCAACTGCGATGGAATGGTGATCAGCTCCGGCCATTGTGGAACACCGTCCAACTTCCGACCTCTGACCTCCGTCCACTGATGGCTGAGGATGAAGCAGCTCGAATCGAGCGGGCCAGAGACATTATTACAAACTTGAACTGTTGGGCACGGCGCGCTACGGTGGCCGAGGTGCTCAAGCGATTTCTCGACGCGACGGGTTACCTGGCGATGCTGGGATTGGTTGAAGGCGGTGCGCGCCTGAGGCGCAACATCGAAAAGCTCTTGACCGATGCGCACAGGAGCCAGCTCGTGAGCGTGAGCGATTTCCTGGAATACGTGCGAGCGTTGCGGGACGTGGGCGCACGCGAGAGCGAAGCGCCAGTCGAAGCAGGCGGAGCGGTACAACTGATGACAGTGCACAAGGCCAAAGGACTCGAGTTTCCCATTGTGGTGTTGGCCGATGCCGCCCACGAGCGGCGCGCCATCGCCGAGCCGGTCATGCTGGACGCCGACCTGGGCGTTTTGCTGCACGCTCGCGACGAGCAAGGCGCGCGTCCCGTAATGCAGCAGTTGGCTGCCCGGCGCGAAGATGATCGTGAAGATGCCGAGGATCGCCGTCTGTTGTACGTGGCTTCCACGCGCGCCAAAGAAAAGCTCGTCGTGAGCGGCCATGCTAGCCTCAAGCGCGATGGCACGCTGTCCCTGCGCGGGTGGCTGGCGCGGCTGGGCGAGGTGGCAGGGCTGGCCACAATTGCTATCAAAGATGAATTGGCCGCGCCCCGGACGATTGATCTTGAATTCGGTGTTTCCTGCACCCTTTACCCAGGTTTCCCCGCGTTGCCGAGCGTCGAGTCGTCTCTGCTGACTGCGCGACCGGTCGGGGCGATTGACCTCGTTCCGCCTCTGACGCCATCCAGTCTGGAACGTGCCGACGAAAAAATCCGCACGCGAGAGATCGAACCGCCGCCGCGCGTGTGGCGCGTTGTGCCGCGAGCCAAACGCCCCACCGGCCCGGCGTGGGTGGTGGGCAAGCTCGTCCACGAGGCGATCCGCCGCTGGCGTTTCCCCGACGCTCCTGATTTTGAAGTGTTCCTTTACCCGCACGCCTTGGAAGCCGGGCTTACCGATCAGGTTGAGATTGCCAATGCCATGCGCCAGGCTCGCCGTTTGCTGGAACGTTTTCGCACGCACCCGCTATGGCCAGAAATGAACGCGGCAGAGCGCTGGCACGAGCTGCCTTACGCTTTAGCAGACGATGCGGGCATCATTGACGTGCTGTATCGCAATGAGGGCGCGACGTGGACGATTGTCGATTTCAAGACCGACGAAATCCGTCATGCGGACCAGGTGGCCTGTCGAGTGGCCGAAGACAAGTACGGCGAGCAGTTGCGCCGTTATGCCGATGCGGTCGAGGCGCAGTTGGGAGTTCGCCCTAGAACAATGCTGGTGTTCCTCAACGTGGCGGGTCAAGTGATGGTGGTGTGAGAAAAAACTGCCCAGCGGAATCTGAACGCGTTTTTCGCCGTGCTCTGCGCGAACTGGGGTGTGCCCTGTTTTCTCGCCAGCGCAGACGCTGATCCCCCGCGTCGCATATTACACAGGTGCTGCTGCCATGATGGAAAATATCAAATCAAAAGCCATGTGGGGATTGCTGTTAGGCGTCATTGTCATCGTTGGCCTGGCGCTCGCTGCGGATCTACCCAAAGTCCTGAATACCGTGGAAAGCTTCGAGTGGGGTTGGCTGCCGATCATTCTGAGCCTGACCTCGTTCAACTATTTACTGCGCTTTTTCAAGTGGCATTACTATCTGGGCCAGGTGGGCATCCGCACGATCAGCCGCGTGGATAGCCTGCAAGTATTCCTAGCCGGGTTTTCGATGACCGTAACGCCGGGCAAAATCGGCGAAGCATTCAAGAGCCTGTGGCTCAAGAACATGACTGGCGCGGGCGTGGCTCGTACTCTGCCCGTCGTCGCCGCCGAACGGTTGAGCGATGCGTTGGCGTGTGCGCTGTTGGCCTCTGTTGGCGTCCTGGCCTACCCGCAATATTGGCCTGCGTTCGCAGCCATCCTCGCCGTGCTCGTCGGCGGCATCATTGTCATCCAGATTCGCCCACTGGCACTCTGGCTGCTGAGTATCGCAGAAAATCTGCCGCTCGTCTCGCGCTTTGCACATAGTCTGCACGAGTTTTACGAGAGCAGTTACGAGCTGCTGCGGCTCAAGAATCTTGTGGTGGCAGTAGGATTGGGAACAGTCTCGTGGGCAGGTGAGGGTGCCGCCTTCTTTTTAGTGCTCAAGGGGCTAGGCGTCGAGCCGACGCTGACGTTGCTCTTTCAGGCGACATTCATCCTGGCGTTCTCGGTCATCATCGGCGGCGCGTCAACGTTGCCTGGTGGTTTGGGTGCGGCAGAGGTCAGCTTGACCGGCATGCTTGCCCTCATCGTCGGTCTGCCACGTGAACTGGCTGCTTCAGCATCCTTGTTGATTCGCTTCTGCACGCTGTGGTTTGGCGTGACGTTGGGATTCATCGTGTTAGCCCTGTACCGGCACCGGCTTTTTGGAAGCCAGAGGATGGAAGCCGAAAGTCAACAGCCAATGGGCAAAGTATAGAAGGTCAAATCGGAGGGCGGCTCAGATTACACGCAAGTTTCGGCAGCGCAAACGAAAAGGGCCGCGGGGTGTTGACCCTGCGGCCAGAGCGTCAAATGGACAGGCAGATGCCGTATAATTCGATTTGTGGATCAGTTGTATTCCGGCAAGATCGGCGAGGCGCTCAAAAGCCTGTGGCACAAGAATCGGACCAATGCTGGCATCGGGCGTACGTTGCCCGTCGTCGTTGCCGGGCGACTGAGCGACGCCATGGGGAGTGCGTTGCTGGCGCTGGTCGGCGTCACGCTGGGACTTTACTGGCATTTTTCCAGCGGCAGCGTTTCGGAAGCCGGAGAGTGTAAGTCGGAGGTTAGTTGGAGGCTGGAGGTCGAAAGTGGGAGGTCAGAGGTCAGAGGCCGGATCGTGGACGGTCGAGCTTCACACGCACACGAGTTATTCTCCCGATTGCCTGGTTACGCCAGAGCGATTGATTGCTGCGTGCAGGCGCAAAGGGATTGACCGTATCGCCATCACAGATCACAACGCGATTGCAGGTGCATTTGCCACTCGACAGGTCGCGCCGGACCTGGTGATTATTGGCGAAGAGATCAAGACCGACTGTGGCGAGATCATTGCCTACTTTTTGAGCGAGCTTGTCCCGTCAGGGTTGCCGGTACGTGAGGCGATTGCGCGCGTGAGGGGGCAGGGGGGTGTGGTCGGTGTCAGTCACCCGTGCGACCGTTACCGCCGCGAAGCAATGGGGGCTAAACGGTTATTGCCCGTCATTGATTTGGTAGACGCGTTGGAGGTGTTCAACGCACGATGTCTCCACCCTGCCGATAACGCCTGCGCGCGGACCATTGCCCAGGAATATGGCAAGCTGATGTTTGCCGGCAGCGACGCACACACCGCGTTCGAGCTGGGCCGGGCCACCGTGCGGATGCTGCCGTTTGATTCACCGCAGGCGTTCCTGGACAGCCTCTCTCAGGCGGAAATCTGCGCGCAGCTCAGCTCGCCGCTCGTGCATTTTGCTTCGACCTATGCTAAACTGTTAAGGCGTATCGCCGATCGCTGATCGCGGATCGCCAGTTTCCTTTCGGTTGACGTTTCACGTTTTACACCATGCTTCTTTTCAGCATCCTCATCGCCATCACTGCTGGCATCGTCCCGATGATCGTCTATGCGCTCATCGTGTGGTGGTTTGACCGCTACGAAAAAGAGCCGTGGCTGTTGCTCCTGGGTACGTTTGTGTGGGGCGCGGTGCCCTCCATCATTCTGGCGCTCATCGTCGAGCTGGTGTTCGACATTCCCATCAAGGCCTTTATCGGGCCCGGGTTGACGTATAACTTGCTCGGCTCATCCATCATTGCGCCACTGGTCGAAGAGTCCTTCAAGGGGCTGGCGGTGATGGCGATGTTTCTCTTGTTCTATCGCCAGTTTGACGACGTGCTCGACGGCGTGATGTATGGATCTATAGTCGGCTTTGGATTTGCCGCCGTGGAGAACGTGCTCTACTTTCTCGCCACGTTGGGCGAACGCGGCACGGGCGCCATGTTGGTTTTGATTTTCTTGCGTGCGTTCTTGTTCGGGCTGAACCATGCCTTCTTTACCAGCCTCACGGGCATCGGCTTTGCGCTCGCGCGCACGTCACGCAGTTGGCCGATGAAGCTGACGATGCCGGCCTTTGGGTTTGCGCTGGCCGTCATCGCACATGCCATCCACAACGCTGGCGCGACGCTGGCCTCGGTGACGTGTTTCAGTTTCTTGTTGAGCCTCGCGTCGGATTGGGGTGGCGTCTTGGTTCTCTTTGTCATTGTCATTCTGGCGACGATTCAGGAACGCGGCTGGATCGTCAAGCACCTGGCTGGCGAGGTTGAAGCTGGACTTGTCACGTCGAAGCAGTACCGTGTGGCCTGCTCATACCTGGAACGGCTGGCAGAGCGGATGGATGTGCTGTTCCGGGGAGACCTGGGGCGCTTTTTCCGGTTGGGCAAGTTTTACCAGATGGAAACCCGCTTGGCGTTCAGGAAGCATCAGCTTGCCGCATTCGGCGACGAGGGCGGCAATCGCGCCGAAGTGGAGCGCTGGCGCCGCGAGATTGCTACCATGCAGGGGAGACTTTGACAAATGCTGCGTGTCTCGTCACCGAGCACACAACATGTAGCACGCGTGGGAGGTTATTCATGTCTGCCACAACTTTCGACATTGCCGACGAGCGCACAGCCGAGATCAAGGCCGGGCGCGACCGCAAGCTTGCCATCGTCCTTCGGGACAGCCGACCGGCGTGGATTGTGAGCGAGCAGGTCAATCTGGCCAAGAACACCTGCATGTTCGACGTCGTGTTCCGCTACGGCGGTCGCTGGGTGCAACGGCGTTACATCTATGACGCCGAAGTGGATGTGCTGCACTTTAACGGCGAGACCCTCTTTGATGAGACCAGGCTGCACACACTGCCCGTTGATCTTTTGTTCAAACCTCCTGCATAATGTGTGCGTGTTGCGTATTGGGCGTCTGGCATCTTCGCGCAGCGCGCAGCACATATCACAGTTTCCGGAAACTGCGCGTCAGCGCTACCTGCCGCTTATATTCTGCCACTTGTCGTTCCAGCTCGGCGCCGTCCCAGCCGAGTTTTTCTGCCATGAGCGCGGCCACCTCTCGCGCTTGGGGCAATCCGGCATTGGGCGTTTCGTAGATCACGTGCGTGCGTCGGATGAGCACATCGGGAAGTGAGAGTGCCATCTCGTGCTGCACCGCGTAATGAACCTCGGCGCGAAGGTACGGCAGCCCTGGCGTGACGGGCTGCCCTAAATCGGGCCGCTCCTCAATATACGCCAGCGGGCGAATGGCGTCTGTACCATAGGCTTCGACAAGGTGCGCATAGGCTGCTACGGGGATAGCGGCCTCGTCGCAGGCCGGTATAGAGATACCGGCCCGGTCGCGCTCGGCGGTCTCGATGTGCTGCTTGCCGGTGACGCATTTGCCGGCGCTGCCCACCTTTTTTGCTATGGTGTCCACCATCTCTCTGGCCATCAGCCGATGTGTCGTCAGTTTGCCGCCTGCGATCGTGAACAGACCCGAGTTGCTTTCTTCAATGTGGTGCTCGCGTGAGATGGCATACGTGCCGACAGCATCACTACTGATGAGCGCGCGCAGCCCAGAATATGCGCTGATCACATCGGACTCGTCCAGCCGGACGGAAGGGAAAGCGTGCCGGGCTGCTTCCAGCAAATAGTCTGCATCGTCGGGTGTGACGCTCGGGGCGTCCGGGTCCCCGGTATAGTCCGTATCCGTCGTGCCGATGATGGCGAAATCACCCCAGGGGATGACGTATAGGTGGCGATAGTCGCGCGGCGAATCAAAGGCGATTGCGTGCTGGCTCGTCAACCGCTCGCGGCGGATGAGCAGATGCACACCTTTGGTCGGGCGGAGCAGGGGCGAGGCAGACCTCGCTCCGGCGTCCATTGACCGCATGCTGTCCACCCACGGCCCGCAGGCGTTGACGACGACACGCGCCCTAATCTCGATCTCGCGCCCGGTGATCTCATCGAGTACCCCAGCACCTACGGTGTGCCCATCGGCTCGCGTCCGCATCAATCTCACAGCCCGAGCGTGGTTGGCGACGACGGCGCCCGCCAGGTGAGCCGATTGCACCGTCGCCAGCGTCAGCCGCGCGTCGTCCACCACCGCATCGTAATAGCGCGCTGCGCCGCGTAGCCCCTCACGCGCCACAATCGGCTCGCGCCGCGCCGTCTCGCGGGCCAGCATCATGCGGTGGCGCGACACGTTCCGGAACTGGGCTAGAAAGTCATACAGCCACATGCCGGCCATTAGCTTGAGAAAGCCCGGCTCCTGTCCGCGATACAATGGGTATATGAACGGCAGCGGGCGCACTAACCGGGGCGCGATCTTGCGCAGCACTGCCCGCTCAGAGAGCGCCTCGAACACCAGGCCGAACTGGTAGTATTCCAGGTAACGCAGTCCGCCATGAATGAGCCGGGCGGAGCGCGACGATGTGCCGGCAGCCCAATCGTCCTTCTCCACCAACGCCGTCTTGATGCCGCGCAGTGCCGCATCGCGAGCGATGGCCACACCTGTGATGCCGCCGCCGATCACCAGTAAATCGAACGGTTCGGACGCAAGCTGGGCGAGGTTTTCGGCGCGAGTGAGAGGGGAGAATGGGCGAGACTCGGTGTGCATGTGTAACCTCGAAATGACCGACAACCGCTTTGCGAGACGAAGGACGAATCAACGCCTTTCGTTCTTCGTCAATCGCCTCTGGTCTCTATCAATATGCCTGGGTTCATGATGCCACTCGGGTCAAACGTCGCCTTGAGCGCGCGCAACGCCTCCATGCCAAGTGGGCCGTGCTCGCGTTCCAGCCACGGCGCGTGATCGGCGCCTACGCCGTGATGGTGGCTTAGCGTCCCACCGTTGACAAGTATCGCTTCTGTGGCCGCGCGCTTGACTGCCCACCATTGCTCGATCTCGCGTCCAGGAGTTTGCTTGCCCAGGAATGTGGAATACAGCGATGCTCCGTCGGCGTATGCGTGGCTGACGTGCGTCATTACGTAAGCCTGCACGCCGCTGGCCTCGATGGCGCGACGCAGTGCGAAGGTTACCGCGGCATACAGTACCGCCAGGTTGTCCCAAGTCGTCGCCGTCTCTAGTGTGTCTACCATCAGCCCCCGACCGAGGAATGTATCACGCAAGTAGGGCAACGCGAATCGCTCGCGCAGCCAGGCGTTGCCTACTGATCGGCCCAGGTCAAATCCGCCGCGCCGCCTACAAATGTTCACTGCCGCACGAACGTTGTGCGAGACATGCTCCCGCTTGCCCTCCACGCCCAGGATCATCAGGCAACTCTTGCCTCCCAGGTCATAGCCCTGCCCTGCAAGTGCACGCATCCCAATATTGGCGACCGTTCCCGCCAGTGGCGAATGAGGCGCGCGATTGAGCGCCAGCGACGCCGCCGTCTCGAATGCATCTGAAAGCCGCGCCATCACCACGTCTGCGCCGCCTTGAATGATCTCGCGCACTGCGGCTACCCCATCTTCAAACCGGCGGAACATGACACCGCGATAGTCGCTGACTTGCGGCTTGCGATGCAGCCGCAACGTGGCTTGCGTGATGATGCCCAGCGCCCCTTCGCTTCCGACAAGCAACTCTAACAGGCTTGGCCCACTGGCGGACGCGGGCACCAGTTTGGTCTCGATGATTCCGGCTGGCGCCACGATGCGCACTGCCTCAACCATCTCTTCGATCTTGCCATAGCCCACCGAAGTCTGGCCTGCGCTGCGCGTGGCGATCCATCCGCCGAGCGAAGAGAATTCAAAACTCTGTGGAAAATGCCCCAGCGAAAAGCCGCGAGCATTCACTGCGCGCTCCAACGCCGGGCCGAGCATCCCCGCCTGCGCCGTCACCGTCTGCGAGACCACGTCCACGCGGACGACCTGGTTGAGCCTCGCCAGGTCAATCGTGAGCACAGGCTTTTCGCCATGCGGCTCCACCCCACTCGTCACCGACGATCCGCCGCCGAACGGGACGAGCGCAACGCTGTGCTCAACGGCCCATGTGACGAGCTCTATGATCTGTTCTTCACTTTCGGGGAACACGACGGCATCGGGCGGGTGTGCCACTTGACCCCGACGCACGCGCACCAGGTCTTTGTAACTCTTGCCGTAGGCGTGGAGGATACGCGCTTCGTGGCTGGTGTTGACGACCGTTGGGCCGAACTTTTTGCGCAGGCCGCGCAGCAGGTCTGCCTCCAGGTGCGGTGGCGGGAGGGCGATGGAATCCAGTGAGACAGGCTCGGCCAAAGGCCCTGGCCCCACGCCGAGCCTGGCTTGCATGAACGGCCAAAAGCCGGGCCGATTCGAGAGATCGTAGGACTGGTCGAAAGTGCCCCAACCCCACCAGCGAAGGTTTGGGATATCCATGTTTCTACTCTACCTCCCCGAAAGCCTTGCCCTGACTATAACGAAGGATCAGCTTTCGGGGAGGTTGACGTCTATTGGTTAACGTAGGCGTTGAGGAACTCGTCCCAGTGAGTCATCTGGGAAAAGACCAAAGAGTTGCGATAGTACTCGAAATCATTTTGAGGCGATGAGGGTTCGTCCAGGTCCGCCGGGAGCCGGGGCCAGAAGATACCGATGCCGTGTGCCCCCTTGTATTTCTTGTGGTGCCATTCATAGAGGGTGACTGCGTTGACGGCGTTCATGACGGCCTGGCACTTGGCCTGAATGGTAGGGTCGCTGACCTGGGCTTTGATCTTGGCCGCCGCGTCATACAGGTCTTTGTTGGTAGGATCGGCCACGCCTTGTGTGACTTTGTAGGCGGCATCATAAGCAGAGCGGTAGGTCGGCAGGCCGTTGATCAGCGCAACGGACCATTGATCTACGGCAGTGATCAGACTGTCCCAGTTCGTGTTCAAGGCTACTCCCGCGCTGGTCCAATCGGTCATACTACGGGCGAGCTCGACGGCAAGCTGTTCGGCTGTCATGTTGGGATTGGCTTGGAGCTTGGGCAGCACTTGGTCATATTCGAACCCATAGTAGCCCACGTCCTCCTGCGAGGCGGCAATTGCCTTGGCATAGTTTCTCCACGTGGCCTGGACTTCGATCATCTGCCCTTCGCACGCGTCGTAGCCGATCACGTCCACTGGCCCCAACGTCCCCATGGCGGCGAGGATCTCGTGCTGATCGAGGGTGTCGTTGTTTGTCTCGTCCCACATGCTCTGGTCGGGCCGCCAACCCCACCCATGATCCCACAGGACGAGCGCGTAATGGTCGGCCGGGTAGTTGGTCTTGGCCCACTGGACGAAGCTGATCAGCGTTTGCGGATCGCCCATGTTCTTTTCGCCCAAGTCGGCCACGGCATTCTCCGGAGTAGCTTTCATGCCCCCGGTGATGTAAAACAGCTTGGTGTCCGTCCAATTGCCGGCCGAGTTATCATAACCTGGGTTCCGGTCGGCGATGGCGACCACGTTGACGTCGGTGTTGGAGCCTGGTCGGGCCAGCTCGGTTTCGATGTCAATCGTCACATATTTTTCCAGGTTGTTGTCGCCGTTGATATAGACCATAAAGGTCCATTTGGCTTGTGTTCTTTGTGGCGGCCTGGCGGCGCCCACAGGCATCGTCCACGCCAGCGAGAGCAGTGTGGCAACCAGAAGCGCGACTGTCAAGAGTCTGTGCTTGTTCATCGGATTGTCTCTCCTTTGCTTGTGGGTCGGCTTGTCTTTGACGTGTGGGTGAGTTATGGCGACGATTCTTTGTGCTTGACCTCCTTCCACTTTGGCGTCTCGACTTGTTCCGAGCAAAGATTCACCGCCAAGGCGCTAGGGCACCAGGAAACACTATTGCGGATATGATACTACAGAATGCCGCAAGAGCGAAACGGATTGTCCAGTTTTGTGTTTTTGCCTATTGACATCTTTTCATTTTAGGAGTATGACAATAGGTATTCGGTCATCATCTTGGCCCGGAGGACTCGGATGACAATCAGCATACTTTTATACGGACTGGTTTGCCTCGTCATCGGTGCAGCGAGCCTCTATCTCTCGTATGGCCCGTGGACGTCAGGAACCTGGTATTGGGCCTATGGAGCCTTCCCCGTATGGGCAGCCGGGAAAGAAATATACCAGAATCTAGGAGGGTGGAGAGAACTCATTCGATTGGTTGTTCTCGTCCTCTTTTTCGTTCTCGCGCAGCGTTGGATATTCACCAAAGAGTCAAAGAAATATTGGGAGGCAAAGCCCAAACTGGTCAGTTTTTACCGCTATTTGTTTGCATCTGATCCCAAGTGGCTTCGCATTCTCTGCCTGGTAGCGGGTGGCATCGTCGTTGTTTATCACGTGGCGCTTGGGCCTATCTTGCTCTCCAATGAGTATGCCTCCAAGATCGCTCCTTTCCCCCTATCTTTTGAGGAACATTTTCTACCCTATCTCGGATATCTGCCCTATACTTTTACCCTCTATATCCTCATCGTTTTGCCGATGTTCATCGTAATTGTCGAAGGGATAGTAGCGGACCAGAAAAGAGTTCGCAGTCTGGCAGAGCCTATACACAAGGTGGAGCCTGGGTCTCTGGCCAGTGGAGAGCAAGTGGCACTCCAGGCTGAATCTATCGCCAAGTCTTTTTTGGATGTTCGAGAGCAAATCACCAGGATCGTCGGCAAGTATACTTATATGGCTCTTTTGGTGATTATCTACTATGAGATCGAGATTGGAGGCGGGTTAATTTTGCAGCTTGCCTGCTGGGCTCAAGAGCTCAACAAATGGTCTGCGTGGATCTTTATCATCGTCGTTCTGCCCTACTTTGCAGTCACCAGTTTCAGGATGTACGCGGCAGCCTACGACGAGAGCCAGGACGCTCTGTGTGAACTGGCAAGCCGTGCGCTTGAGCTCCAAGACAGGGATACGACCGATTCGGTGAACAAACTGCGGGGCGATTTTGAGTCTAAATACACGATCCTATCTTTCATTCTGTCGCTTGCCAAATCCGGCAGCGTAGCGGTCGCCATATTTCTGCTGGTCGCCACAGGTACGTATACGTACCTGAAGAACAACAAACTCATAGAGCCACGGAGGATTGTCCAAACCGCGGTCCCATGGCCGGTTTCTCCGGTTTTGCTTGCAGGAGCCGACCTGTTGACGCTTGCTCCGCCTGACGCCGCGGCTGCTCCGAGCCAACAGAAATTCGACTGGAGCCCGCGCTGTTGGCGGGAGCTGCCTGACAAAAGTCTCGAGTGGAGGGGAAAGCCGATCGTCGAGCGATAGCGCATTGCGAATGGCGGCGCAATGCTCGCTGGCTCACTCGATCCGGGCTATGAGTTGTCGAGGGGCGAACCCGATGATCTCGATGCCAGCTTCTTTCCAACCCAAAAGCTTGCCACACCCAGGATAACACCGACTACCAAATCCGGGATGTGATGCTGCTTGGTGAAGAGGGTAGAAAGGATGATCAGTATAGCCATCACGGTCGCAATGATTCTAAGCCTGGGTTGCCAGCCCCAGAGATACAGCCAAGCAATCACCGTATAAAAGGTGTGGCTGCTGGGGAATGCGTTGTAGGCCTTGTCAGCAGCGTACAGCCACGCCATCCATCGAGAAAGCGTATCAGTTCCCGTAATGGTTGGCCTGAGCACAAAAGTCGGATAGACCAGGTAGATCGTGTAGGCTACGCCCGCGGCCATCAGATTTGAAGTGACGAATGATGCAAACATAGCCGATGGCATTTTCTGATACGCCCACAGTAGGACAAGGATGAATAGAAAAAGTCCACTGAGGTAAGGAATAACCCAAACTGGAGCCAGTGGTATAGATGGATCGAGGATCGTTTCTAAAACGACGCCACCTTCTGCCATCCTGTTGATTGGGAAATAGAGAGACACAACGGCAACCAGCACAACCAGCCAAATCAGGCGTTTGCTTTTTGGTGACGTCATTGAAACAAGTCCGTGCTCAGATATTTTAGCCCCGAGTCATTGAGGATCGTCACTACGGCCCTTGCTTTGAAGGGTTCCTGAAGCAGTTGCAAGGCAGCCGCCACATTCGCGCCGGAAGAAAAACCGGAAAAGATACCTTCCTCCCTGGCAAGCTTCCTGGCGACCTCAACCGCTTCTTGATCGCCGACTTGCAGGTACCCATCCACGTACTCGGGCTTGACAAAGGTCAAGTCACACATCGAGTAACCGCCGCCCTGGATGCGGTGATTCGGGTTCGTGACCGGCTCGCCAGCCAGAATGGCTGCTCCTTTAGGCTCGACGACATAGCACCGGGTTGCGGGATTGGCCTCTTTGAGCGCCGCCGCGCAACCGGCAAAGGTTCCGCCGGTACCGACAAAATCGCAGAACGCATCAATAGTGGTGCCCGCTTGCCGCAAGATTTCCGGCCCGGTGTGCAGGTGGTGTGCGTTAAAGTTACCGTGATGATGAAACTGGTCGGCGCGGAATGCGCCCTGTTCCTTGACGATTCTTTGCGCCTCCTGCTCGACCAGCTCCAAGTCCCCGCCAGAGACCTGGCCTGGCTTTGAACCCGGCAGTTGATCCACCAAGACGACCTCGGCTCCCAGCGCGGACATCATCCGGGCGCGTTCGGGGGAATTGCCCCGAGACATGACCGCCACAAAGGGATAGCCCTTGACACCGCAGACGATGGCCAGCCCGGTGCCGGTGTTGCCGCTCGTCAATTCGACCACCGTTTGACCCGGTTGGAGTGTGCCGTCTGCTTCTGCGTCCTCGATGATCTGCCGGGCGATGCGGTCTTTTTTGGAAAAGCCCGGGTTGAGGTATTCCAGCTTGGCCAGTAATCGGCCACCCAGGTTGCGGGTCAGGCGCGCAAGTTCGACCAGCGGCGTATTGCCAATGGCCTCAACGACGGAGGAGACAAGTTTTTCATCTCTGGCCATCTGGTTTCCTTTTGAGATGGCTTCGCGAGTGGTTCCCGCGAATCATCTCAGCAGCCGATGCGTAAAGGGGCGTTTGTTTTGAGCGGGCGTCACTTTTTGTACGCGACCAGCACCCCATCGCGAATCGGCACGATGGAGGCGATCCAGTCTGGGTCGGCGGTAACGCGGCGCGTGAACTCGCGCACGCCCTCAGTGTCTGCCGAGCGGTTGCCTGCATCAAATATCCTGCCGTGCCAGAGCAGGTTGTCAACAATCAGTACGCCGCCGGGCCGCAGTTTCTCCGCAATGACCGGCAGCGAGTCGGGGTAGGCGTGCTTGTCAATGTCGTTAAAGATCAAGTCAAACAGGCCGCTGGTCTCGCGCAGCGCCTGCACTGCTTCGCTTACGTGGTACTCTATCATGTCCCCAAGGCCGAGCGCGCCCAGATGTGCCCGCGCTTTCCGCGAAAGTTCCTCATTCCAGACGACATGATAGACGGTCCCGCCGCCGTTCTCCTGCACGGCCCTGGCAAACCAGGCGGTCGAGTAACCGTAGCCCGAGCCGAGTTCAAACACGCGCCGCGCGCCAATCATCCGTGCCAGCAGATAGCATAGGTGGCCCGCCGCCGGCCCAATGATGGGAAAGCCTGTCTCAGCCGCATAGGCTTCCATGGCTTGCATCTCTGCCGGGCGGGGCGGGACGAGGTCGTCGAGGTAATGGCTGATTTGATCGGGTACTGGCTCAGGCATCTTTTGTCTCCTTTTATTATCAGATCAGTCCGCCCAGTGCCAGCAGTAAGCCAAATACTGCAATGCCAACAATCAGAGCGCCAAGAAACCTGAAGGACAGGGCAAGACCATTGTTCTTGACCTTTCTGATATACGACAACTTGACCAGCTCAAAGGCATACTCTTT
>Ga0315268_10003833_pt1 | contig 16459 bp, 15 predicted proteins | sample C1_top_MG_FD_204535 | JGI IMG/M metagenome (GOLD analysis project Ga0315268, IMG submission 204535) | Sediment microbial communities from Yellowstone Lake, YNP, Wyoming, USA - C1_top | ecosystem: Environmental > Aquatic > Freshwater > Lake > Sediment | place: USA: Wyoming | collected 2017-08-01
ACACACGGCAAGACGACGACGACGGCCATGATCGCGCAGATGCTTCTGGAGGCCGGGTTGGATCCAACCTTCATTGTCGGCGGTGTGATCGGCGGTCTGGAGACAAATGCACGGGCAGGGACAGGCCCCTTTGTCATCGAGGCGGATGAGTATGATCGGACGTTCCTGGGCCTGCAGCCCTGGGCGGCTGTGGTCACTAACGTGGAGCATGATCATCCAGATTGCTATCCCACCTTCGAGGCCATGTTTGAGGCATTCGTCGAGTTTGTCGAGTTGGTCCCAGACGATGGTGTGCTGGTCGTGTGTTGTGACAATCGGTCCGCGCGCGAGCTGGCAGAACGACAGGAACGTAAAGGCAAGGCAGTGGTGTTGTATGGGTTCAACAATGACGCAGCGTGGCGCGCGGTGGATGTGCAGCCCAACAACGCAGGTGGCAACGATTATGTGCTCTTGCACAGCGGGCAATCGGTGGGGCTGGTGAGGCTGCGTGTGCCGGGGCTTCACAATGTCGCCAACTCGCTGGCGGCGCTGATCGTCGCCGAGCGACTCGGCATGCCGCTGGCTCAGGCGCGCGCCTCGCTCACCCAATTTCGTGGGGTGCTGCGACGGTTCGAAATTAAGGGCGAGGCGAGCGATGTCACGGTGGTGGACGACTATGGGCATCATCCCAGTGAGATCAAGGCAACACTGGCGGCAGCGCGCGCTCGCTTCCCCGGTCGCAGCATCTGGGCTGTCTTTCAGCCCCACACCTACAGTCGTGTGCGCTCGTTGATGAACGACTTTGCTGCGGCCTTCTCGGACGCAGATCACGTCATCGTGACCGCCATCTATGCGGCACGCGAGCGCGATACACTTGGCGTTTCTGGCCAGGACATTGTCGCGCGGATGAATGACACACGCCGCCGGGATGCGCGGTATATTGCTGATCTTGACGACGCTGCGTCGTATCTGCTGGCGAACGTCAAGCCAGGCGATGTGGTCATCACGTTAAGCGCGGGCGATGGCAACCGGGTGGGAGAAAGGTTGTTGCAAGAGTTGGCCAGGACAGGGGACACAGCGCAGGGAGCTTAGCGTGTGGGGTGGTATCGGGGATGCATTGGGCCGGCAGGCTGCGCACGATGAGCCGATGAGTCGTCACACGACTTTCCGCATCGGCGGCCCGGCAGACTTGGTTGTTGAAGCGAGCTCTGCCGACGATCTGCGTGACATTGTTCTGTTGGCTCGTGGGTTAAAAGTTCCATACTTGGTTCTCGGTGCGGGCAGCAACATCTTGGTCTCGGACGCAGGTATTCGCGGCCTAGTCATTCTCAACAAAGCCAAGAATGCCAGGTTTCTAATATCGGATGCCAAATCTCAAATGGTCGAGGCGGAAAGTGGCGCAATCTTGCCCACGTTAGCCCGGGAATGTATCCAACGCGGGCTGGCTGGCTTAGAGTGGGCTATCGGCGTGCCGGGGACGGTTGGCGGCGCAGTGGTCGGGAATGCGGGCGCACATGGGGGCGACATTGCTCATTTGCTCGCCGCCGCTACCATTCTCGATCCTTATGGAAATGTGCGGGATTGGTCAGCGCAGGAACTAGAGTTTGCTTATCGGAGCTCGGTGCTCAAATCTCAAATCCGCAACTCGCCATCTGCAATCCACAAGCCGGTGGTACTTGCGGCGGAGTTTGAGTTGAAGCAGAGCTCCCGCGAAGATTTGCAGGCCAGGGCCTCCGAGTTCACAGAGAGGCGCAAGCGCACACAGCCGCCGGGGGCTAGTGTTGGCTCAATGTTCAAGAATCCGCCAGGCGACTATGCAGGGCGGCTGATCGAAGCAGCGGGATTGAAGGGCAGTCACGTGGGTGGTGCGGAAATCTCGACGGTTCACGCCAACTTTTTTGTAAACGTGGGTGGAGCCAGCGCCGGGGACGTTTATTCGCTCATCTGCCTGGCGCGCGAAAGGGTAGCAGCTCAGTTCGGCGTGACATTGGCGCTAGAGATCGAGTTGGTGGGAGGGTGGTGAAGAAGCAGAATGCAGGACGCAAGAGACAAGGCACACGGCGCAGGGTACAGGGCGCAGGCAGCCGGAAGCCGGGAGCACGTGCGGCAGTACGCAAGGTCCGCGTCGGCGTCATCTTTGGCGGCAAGTCCGGCGAGCACGACGTCAGCCTGATGTCGGCCCAATCGGTAATGCGTGCGATGGATAGAAACAAGTACGAGATCGTACCCATCGGTATCACGAAAGAAGGGCGCTGGCTGACCGGAGGTGACTCGCTCAAGGCATTGACGGGCGGCCAGATGACAATGTCCAAGTTGCTAGGGTCACCCTTCGTCATCGATTCGCCACCGGTCGTGAAGCATGCGCTGGTGCCAGGCGGGCGGGGGTCTGGCCCGCCGCCAGTGGACGTGATCTTTCCAGTGCTTCATGGGCCCATGGGTGAGGATGGCACGGTGCAAGGTTTACTTGAGTTAGCGGATATCCCTTATGTCGGCGCAGGCGTGATGGCGAGCGCCGTAGGGATGGACAAGGCGGTGATGAAGGATGTGTTTCGCGCGCATGGGCTGCCTGTCGTGCCGTACCTGGTTTTTCTCCGCAGCGAGTGGGAGCGCGACCCGACGGCAGTGATGGCGCAGGTGGCCGAACAGCTTGGTTTCCCGTGCTTTGTCAAACCGGCCAACCTCGGTTCGAGTGTGGGCATCACCAAGGTCCACGGCTATATTGAGTTGGATGCAGCACTGGCTGAGGCGGCTTCATTCGATCGCAAAGTGCTCGCGGAGGCAGCTGTGCCGCAAGCGCGCGAGATCGAGTGTAGCGTGCTCGGCAACGATGATCCGATCGCATCCATGCCCGGTGAGATCAAGCCAGCCCACGAGTTCTATGACTATGAAGCCAAGTATTTTGACGAGCGCACGCAACTGATCGTCCCGGCGCTCATCCCGGCCGAGTTGATTGCGCGCGTGCGCGAGCTGGCGATCCGCGCTTTCCGCGTGGTAGATTGTGCGGGGATGGCGCGCGTCGATTTTTTGCTTTCTAGCGAAACCGGCGAACTGTACGTTAGCGAGGTCAATACGATTCCAGGCTTTACGGCTGTCAGCATGTACCCCAAGATGTGGGAAGCCAGCGGCCTTGCTTATCAAGAACTAGTCGACCGGTTGATCCAGTTGGCGCTGGATCGTCACGCGGACAAGAAGCGCTCGCGTGTTGCGCTGTAGAGCTTGACGTATTATGAACATGAGGCGAGCCAGGCCGCCTGCGCGACGGCGAAGGACATTCTTCAAAGCACTTGTCACGGGCCAAACTCGTCTGGCGCCATCCATGTTCGACGCGGGGACGAGTGCCCGTTTGATCAGTGTGGCCATTCTGTTTCTGGTCGGGCTGGGAGCTCTTGGCCTGACGACGAGTGAAGCGTTTTACATTTACAACCCAACCGTGATGGACCAGCAGCGTGTGCCTGCAAGCGAGATCGTTGCTGCCAGCCAGATGGAAAGCCTGCATGTTCTGTGGCTGCAGCCGGACCGGGTCGCTGGGTCACTCCTGACAAAAATGCCAGAGCTGCGCACCGCCTATGTGTGGTGTGGGCTTCCGGCCGACTGCACGATTCAGGTGACCGAACGTCAACCGGCGTTTGAGTGGCGGCAAGGCCAGGTACGCACGTGGGTAGACGCCGAGGGTATCGCATTCCCAGCGCGGGGCCAGACGCCGGACATACCGGTGATCCAGGCCGCCGCAGGCATCGCGGCGCCTCTGCCGGGCCATCAAGTGGATGCCGACCTAGTGGGTATGATGCTTACGCTGGCGAAGGCGCTGCCTGAAGTCAAGTCATATCGCTATACCATAGAGCGTGGCATCGAGTTTAGCGATCCAAAAGGCAGTTGGCCGGTGTATATCGGCGTGGGACTGGATGCGGCTGACCGTGTGGCGATGTGGAGGGAACTCGCCGCTAATTTGACCTCGCGCAACATCCGTCCCACATTTGTGGACGTGCGTTATCCGACTGCGCCATTCTATGGCAAATGAGTTCGGCGCATCTCTTTTTGCATATCGCCTATCGGATCAGACTTGACGAGTATGTGGCTTCCAATTTTGGGTCTCTTGATTGGCCTTGTCGTCGGCAGCTTGCTCTCGGTTGAGGTGCCGGCACAGTACAGTCGCTATACCGCGATGGCAATTCTGGCGTCGCTAGACAGTGTGCTGGGCGCAGCGCGCGCAGAACTGGAGGGCACATACAACCATCGCGTGTTCGTGACCGGCTTTTTGGCCAATGCCCTACTAGCGGGTCTGCTGACCTTCATCGGCGACCGGCTGGGCGTGGAGCTTTACCTGGCCGCGATTGTTGCGTTCGGGGTTCGGCTCTTTGATAACCTGGCAAGGATCAGACGGCGGTTGATTGGGCAGGGATGATGTAGACCATGGGGAGTAGAGCGTACATAACAGACAGTAGTGTGCAGAGCGTGGAGGGGAACGCTTAACGCTCGATGCTTTGCACTCCATATTTGGCACGAGGCGTACTGTGGAACGAACCATTGTCGGCATTGATGTAGGCACTACCAAAGTCTGCACCCTGGTGGGTGAAGTGAGCGATGACGAAACTCTCCGCATTGTCGGTGTGGGGACTGTGCCTGCGCGTGGGGTTCGCAAGGGTGTCATCGTCAACGTGGCCGAGGCAACACAGGCAATCCGCGCGTCGGTGGAAAAGGCTGAGCGTATCAGCGGATATGATATAGAGCGCGCGCACGTTAGCTTGGCCGGGGCGCACGTTTCATCGCTGAACAGCCGGGGCGTCGTCGCCGTGCAACGTGGCGAGCGCGGTGTCATGCAAGATGACGTAGATCGCGCGCTGGAAGCGGCGCGTGCCATCGCCATCCCGCATGACCGCGAGGTCGTTCATATCATCCCGAGGGGCTACATCGTAGATGGTCAGGAAGGCATCCGCGATCCCATCGGGATGGTCGGCTTCCGGTTGGAAGTGGAAGCGCATATTATCACCGGTGCGATTTCTTCCATTCACAATCTGATCAAGTGCGTCGAGGACGCAGATGTAGGGGTGGATGAACTGGTGCTCGATCCGCTGGCTTCTGGTGAAGCGGTGCTTTCAGAAACCGAGCGCGAGATGGGTGTGGTGCTCGTGGACATTGGCGGCGGCACGACGGACATTGCGGTGTTCATCGAGGGTAGCATCTGGCACACGACGATTTTGGCGGTGGGGGGTAATCATCTGACGAACGACATTGCCGTGTGCATGAGGATGCCCAACGCGGCAGCTGAGGAAAGCAAGGTTCAGTATGGCCACGCGTGCCCTGAAATCATTGACGCCGCCGAGACGTTTCAAGTGACGGCGTTCGGAGACAACGCGCCAGTCAAGGTGTCGCGCCGGGAACTGGCGCAGGTGATTGAGGCTCGCGTCGAAGAGATCTTGAGCCTGGTGATGCAAGAGATCAAGCGGAGTGGCTACGATGGGCTGCTGCCAGCCGGCGTGGTGCTTTGTGGCGGCACGGCGCAACTGCGCGGCATCCGCGAGTTGGGGCGGCGGGTCCTCAAGCTGCCTGTGCGTGTTGGAGGGCCGGGCGATCTGCAGGGCCTCACGGACTCTATTATGTCGCCCGCATTTGCCACCAGTGTCGGCCTGATTCGTTGGGGACAACGGCAGAACGCCGTCGGCGTTCGACCGTCGCACCACGGGCCCGGCATTGGAGGACGGTTCTTGAATTGGCTCAAGGCGCTTTTGCCGGACAGGGGGTAGGGCAATGACAACTTTACTTGTTCAATCCAAGCCGCCCTGACGCGATACGCGAGACATGCTGTGTGACATCTGCCGGCATGGTTCCCGATCCCATGTCACCGACGCGAGTCGAGGGTCGCGGGACAAGTGCAGGTGTGCGGGGTACGCGAGGCGAGCTGCGATAGGCAGTATTCCATACACGATAAGAGATACGCGACAACCGACAAGAGGAGGTAGAATGCATACCCAAGTTCAAAACGAGAATTACGCACAGATTCGTGTCGTCGGCGTTGGTGGCGGCGGATCGAATGCCGTCAATCGGATGATTGCCGAAGGGTTGCGCGGCGTCGAGTTCGTTGCCGTCAATACCGACGGGCAAGCGTTGATGTTAGCCCAATCGCCCAAGCGCGTTCGCATTGGTGATAAATTGACGCGCGGCTTGGGCGCGGGTGGCCACCCAGAGACTGGTGAAAAAGCTGCCGAAGAGTCCAGCGACGATCTGTATGAGGTGTTGAAGGGATCGGACATGGTGTTCATCACGGCCGGCATGGGCGGCGGGACCGGAACGGGCGCCAGTCCGATCGTGGCGCGCGTGGCAAAAGAGGTCGGCGCTTTGACCATTGGCGTGGTAACGAGACCCTTCACCTTCGAAGGTGGCAAGCGCAGCAAGGCGGCTGAGGCGGGCATTGCCAAGCTCAAGGATCAGGTGGACACACTGATTGTCATCCCCAATGACCGGTTACTGGAAATCGTAGACAAGCGCGCGAGCCTCCAGCAGGCTTTCCGCGTGGCCGACGATGTGCTGCGTCAAGGTATCCAGGGCATCAGCGAGCTCATTACCGTGCCTGGCCTGATCAATCTGGATTTTGCGGATGTCAAGACGATCATGTCCGAAGGCGGCGCTGCATTAATGGCTATCGGAACCGCCTCTGGCGAAAACCGGGCCGTGGAGGCAGCCCAGCAGGCGATCAGCAGCAAATTGCTGGACGTGACGATTGACGGCGCGCGGGGCATCTTGTTCAACGTCACAGGCGGGCCTTCGATGACACTGTTCGAGGTGAACCAGGCGGCCGAGATCATCAAGGCCACGTCGCACCCGGACGTGAATCTGATCTTTGGAGCGGTGATTGACGAGAACATGAAGGACGAATTGCGCATCACCGTCATTGCCACTGGCTTTGATCAGCAAGCGCCGGTTGTCGTCAAGCCTACTGTGCAAGCACAGGCGGCCCCGCGCCCTCGCGCGCGCGTGCTAGAGACCGTCGGCGCACATGTGGCCTCGGCTGCGTCTGCGCCGTCCCCGTCACCTGCGCCATCGGCGCCGTCGTCGCCTGTCGCATCTCAGCCTGCGCCAGTGCGCAATGAGCAGCGCACGCCTGTCCAACCCGAGTTCCCGGCGCGGGTGTTCAGTGACACGGATTTGGATATTCCACCGTTCTTGCGGAAGCGATGAGCTGCACGAACCAGTGACCAAATCCTAACTATAGGCTATCTGACCGCTGGCTGGGGACTCTCGGCTGGCTGTCGCATCCCTTCTGCTCCCCTCGGTGAAACGCAGGCATCGAGGGGAGCGTGCCTTAAAAGGTTCAAGTTTTAAGGTCTTGCTCTCTTTGGCCTGTTGCAACTGCCGAGTGGGTATGTTATAATGCCTAGGTCTTTACCCCCATATATTGGGGTCTTTTTATCTTTATCCCCCAGATATAGGTACAATATACTGGAGTTGAAGCGATGAAATGCCCACACTGTGGCGAGTCCGAAAGCCGGGTGTTGGACACGGCACATGAGGCGCAGGCGGGTGGCATTCGCCGTCGCCGCGAATGCCTCAAGTGCGGCAAGCGCTTCTCTACGGTCGAGCGGGTGGTTTCGACAGCACCCCATGTCGTCAAGCGGGATGGACGGCGCGAGCCTTTTGACCGCCAAAAGCTGCTCACGGGCATCCGGGTGGCATGCGCCAAGCGGCCTATTCCTAGCGAATCGCTGGAGGGATTGGTAGATCGCATCGAGGCGCGAATCCAGTCTACGGGCAAGACCGAGGTGCCTGCCAAGATGATTGGCGACTTGGTCATCGCAGGCTTGAAGGAACTGGATCAGGTGGCGTATATCCGCTATGCGATGGTGTATCTGGGACTTGCCGACGTAGAGGCTGTGCGACGGGAGATCGATCGAATCCTCGAACGATAAATGATCGTCCCCCGATATGGTTGGGTTTGGATGTGTCTGGGGATGGTCGTGTTTGGGCTGTTTCCCCTTGTCGCGAATCAGAAATGGATGACCTTGACTTGTGGAGGAGATGTGATGTCGGACTTGATCCCAGTTTCTATCGGCCAATTACCTTATCAGCCTGTTCCCCTCTCCAACAATGCCCGCACTGTCCTCGCCAAGCGGTATCTTCGCAAGGGACCGGACGGCAAGCCGATCGAAACGCCAGAAGAAATGTTTCGTCGCGTGGCGCGAGCCATCGCTCAACCCGAAAGCGACTGTGGTGGCGACCCGGCGGCTGCTGAAGAAGCATTCTATCGCTTGCTGAGCAGCTTGCGTTTTTTCCCCAACTCGCCCACGTTCACAGGCGCCGGCACGCCGCTCGGGCAGCTGGCCGCGTGCTTTGTGCTTCCCGTCTCCGACGACATGGGGCGACGCAGTGATGGCATCTTTCAGACGTTGCGCGATGCGGCGCTGATCCAGCAAACTGGCGGCGGCAATGGTTTTTCGTTCTCGCGCTTGCGACCCCGTGGCGCCTACGTGGCATCATCGGCCGGCCAGGCGACCGGGCCGGTAGGCTTTTTGCGCGTATACGACAAAGCGTTTGGAGAGATTGCACAAGGGGGGACAAGACGTGGCGCCAATATGGCCGTGTTGCGCGTGGATCATCCTGACATCCAGGACTTTATCCGCTGCAAAACGAGCGAAGGTCAGATCACCAACTTTAACATCTCGGTTGGCATCACCGACGAGTTCATGCGCGCGGTGCAAGAGGATCGTAACTTTGAGTTGATTGCACCTCACGATGGCAAGGTGTGGAAAGTGGTCCGTGCGCGTGACGTGTTCAACGAGATCGTCAAGCACGCGCACCACAATGGCGAGCCGGGCGTGTTGTTCTTAGACGCGGCCAATCGCGCTAACCCGGTGCCTCATCTGTACGAACTGGAAGCCACGAACCCGTGTGGCGAACAGTGGTTGGGGAGCTACGAGAACTGCTGCCTGGGTTCCATCAACCTGGCTCAACACGTCCAGTACGTGAACAGCCACGCGCAACTGGATTGGGCCAAGTTAGAGGAATCTGTCGTCCTCTGTACGCACTTTCTCGACAACGTCGTGAGCGCCAACTGCTACGTCCCGGCGGTGCCCCAGCTTAAAGAGGCGGCACTCCGCGCACGGCGGATTGGTATGGGCATCATGGGCTTGGCCGACCTTATGTACCACCTGGGCGTCCGCTACGGCAGTACCGAGTCGCTCGAGCTTGCAGGGCAGGTGATGGAGTTTGTGCGCTATCATGCTATGCGCACCAGCATCGAGCTGGCGAAGAGGCGCGGCTCCTTCCCGGCGATTGAGGGCAGTATCTATGATCCCAAAGACCTCAAGTGGCAGCCGCCCATGCCGCTGGTGCCCTACACGCATGATTGGGACAGGCCATCCATCCAATGGAATACTGTTATGGCCGGCATGAAGCGCCATGGGATTCGTAACGCCGCCCAGACGACCATTGCCCCTACCGGCACCATCGGCACCGTTGCCGGCTGTGAGGGCTATGGCTGTGAGCCGGTGTTCGCGTTGGCCTACATCCGGCATGTTAACGACAATGGCAATGACTTGGAGTTGACGTATGCCAGCCCGTTGTTTGAGCGTGCCCTGACTGAGGCTGGCTTGGACGAAGAAGCGCGTCAAAGGATTTACGAACAGGTGATGCTGAAAGGCTCTTGTCAGGAGGTGGCTGAGGTACCCGAATCTATCCGCCATGTCTTTGTGGTTTCGCAAGACATCACGCCTGAAGAGCACGTGCGAATGCAAGCCGCGCTCCAGCGATTTGTTGACAACTCGATATCCAAGACGACCAATATGCCAACCACGGCGACAGTAGACGATGTGGCGCAGGCTTACTTTTTGGCATGGGAGCTAGGCTGCAAGGGCTTGACCATATACGTAACCGGCTCGCGCGAAAAGGTCGTGCTGGAAACGCAGGCGACGCGACAATCCAAGGAACAGAGAGAAACCACGTTGCCGGCCAAAAAGCCGCGCCCCAAGGCCTTGCTCGGCAAGACCTACCGAATGGGCACGCCGTTGGGCACAACGTTTGTAACCATCAACGAGAACGGCGGTGGTGAGCCGTTTGAGGTGTTCATGCACACCAGCAAGGCGGGAAGTGAGACCTATGCTGTGTCGGAAGCGATGGGTCGGCTCATTTCGTACATCTTGCGGCTGGCCTCACCCGTTCCACCTGCCGAACGATTGAGTGAGGTCGTCAACCAACTTGGCGGTATCGGCGGCGGGCGCCCATTGGGCTTTGGCCCCAACCGCATTCTCTCGTTGCCCGATGGCGTGGCGCGTGTGTTGGCCGAGTACCTGGGACAACACGGGTCGTCTGCGGGGACCGATGCCCGCGCCCTGGACACGAAGGCCAGGCAACTCGCGTTCAAGTTGGGCGATCTGTGCCCGGATTGTGGGCAGGCGTCGCTGATCGAGGAGGAAGGCTGTCGCAAGTGTTACTCATGCGGCTACAGCGAGTGTTAAAAGCAAAGCACTTTGCCAGTTGCAATTTGACGTTGGATTTGTTACAATAGAATCAACTGGAACTGGCCTGGTGGTGACGGGCACTGACCCCAGACCGGTCCCAAATTCATTTGGGAGGGCCCCAATGGCCAACGTCAAGTACGAACACGTCTTCAAGCGGTATGGCGAGGTCGTCGCGGTAAACGACCTCAACATCGAGATCGCCGACAAGGAGTTTTTGGTCTTTGTCGGCCCGTCCGGCTGCGGAAAAACAACCAGCTTGCGGCTGCTGGCCGGACTGGAAGAGATCACTGAAGGCAACATTTACATTGGCGACCGGCTGGTCAACGATGTCGCGCCCAAGGACCGTGACATCGCTATGGTGTTCCAGTCCTACGCGCTCTATCCTCACATGAGCGTGTACGAGAACATGGCTTTCGGTCTCAAGCTGCGCAAGACGCCCAAGGCCGAAATTGAACGGCGCGTCAAAGAGGCAGCGCAAATCCTGGGCATCGAGCAATTGCTGGACCGCAAGCCGAAGCAGCTCTCAGGCGGTCAGCGCCAGCGTGTGGCCGTAGGCCGCGCCATCGTGCGCGAGCCCAAGGTGTTCCTTTTCGACGAGCCGCTCTCTAATTTGGACGCCAAGCTCCGCGTCCAGACGCGCGCCGAAATCTCCAAGCTGCACCTACGCCTGGGGACGACCTTCATCTATGTGACCCACGACCAGACTGAAGCGATGACGATGGGCACACGCATCGCCGTGATGAAGGATGGCCTCCTCCAGCAAATTGATACGCCGCAGACACTCTACGACCGGCCCACCAACATTTTCGTGGCCGGGTTCATCGGCTCGCCTGCGATGAACTTTTTCGACGTGCGCCTGACTGCCAGCGACGGAAAGCAGGTCATTGATGGCGGCTCGTTCCGTCTAGAAATGCCGTCCGATCGCACCAAGGCCCTGCAGCCCTACATCGGCAAAGACCTCGTTCTGGGTGTCCGGCCCGAAGACTTGCACGATCCGGAATTCGTCCCACCCGGCGTAGTGGCAGGTGGCATCCCGGCTGAGGTAGACGTGACCGAGCTGTTGGGTAGCTCGGTGAATCTGTACCTTCTATCCGGAGGCAAGCAGTTCGTCGCCATTGTGGACCCGCGCACCCGCGCTCGCGTGGGCAACAAGATCGAAATCGTCGCCAACATGGCGAACTTTCACATCTTTGACAGGGCAACCGAGCAGGCTATCCGTTAGTCCGCTCAGTGGTTACTCAAAGGGCCGCCGCGCTGGCGGCCCTTATTATTCTCGTAGCATGGCAAGTTTAGTCTTGACCGAATCGCCGGGCGATGGTACACTCTGCGCGGTCTCGGCCCGACCCGCCGGGCAAAGAGGGGAAGGTCGTTGAAATGGGCATCGAGTCGTGGCTTGGACCCCAAGAAGATTCATTTGATGAAGAATTCGACGAGGAGGATGATGACAATGCGTGAGTATACGGATGGGGCGACGGCCATCGTGCGTGGGGCGCTCGCAGCGGGTTGCACCTTTTTCGCCGGATACCCGATTTCCCCGGCCACACAAATCTTGCTTCAGATGGTGCGTGATCTGCCCCGGGTCGGTGGAGTGGCCGTGCAGGCCGAAGACGAAATCGCCAGCATCAGCATGTGCATTGCCGCCGTCATGTCCGGCGCGCGCGCGATGACGGCCACCAGCGGCCCCGGCATCAGCCTGTACAGCGAAAACGTGGGGCTGGCGATCATGGGTGAGGTGCCCTTAGTGATCGTGGATGTGCAGCGCGCAGGTCCCGCCACGGGCGGCGCGACGACCGTGGGGCAGGGTGATATCCAGTTCGTGCGGTGGGGCACCTCGGGCGGTTATCCTCTCATTGCACTGGCGCCTTCGTCCGTGCCGGAATGTTACACCCTGATGATGAAAGCATTCGATTTGGCCGAGCGTTTCCGGTGCCCTGTGTTTGTAATGACCGACAAAGAGCTGAACCTGACGACGACGACAGTGGAAATGGACGAGTTTGTGACAGTGCCAGTGCGGGCACGAGAAATCGCACCGCGAGTGGAGGGCGAGTCTCGACCCTATCGCTTCAATCCACCGGACGGCGTGCCGCCGATGGCGCACTACGGCGAGTCGCGCATCGTACGTTTCACCGGCTCGTCGCACGACGAGCGCGCGCTGCTGACCAAAGTCCCGACGCAGGTGGGGGCGCTCAACCAGCACCTGTCGGAAAAGATCGAAGCGCATCGGGACGAGATCGAGATGGTCAAAGCGGACTTGCAGCCGGGCGCCAAGACGCTTTTGATGAGTTATGGCATCACCGCGCGAGCGATGGAAGAGGCGGCGCTTGCGGCCAGGAGCAAAGGGCAATCCGTTTCAGCGCTGACGATTCAATCGCTCTGGCCTGTGCCTGAGACGGCCATTCGCGCCGCGCTCCCTGGTATCGAGCGTATCGTTGTGGCCGAGCTGAACCTGGGCGAATACCGGCGCGAGGTTGAGCGCCTCGTGAGTGATCGCCCTGTCGTCGGCCTCAACCGCACGGACGGCGAGCTTATTGCACCTGATCAGTTCGTCGCAGCGATTGCTGGCGCTTAGCACACGCCCAAGCCGCTGCTGGTTCTAGACCGCGGATTGCAGATCGCCGATCGCAGACGGGACCTCGGTGATCAGCGGTTTATGGTCGGTGCAGGAACCGGCAAGACCTGGCAGTCTGTCTAGGGATGACCGATGCAAGTGCTTGAGACAGCACGGCTTCTTATACGACCCTTTACCCTGGACGATCTTGAAAATGCCCACAGGCTCCTGGACATTGACCTGCAATGGGCCGGGCCAGGATTCTCTCTCGCTCAGCGGAAGGAAAGACTGCAGTTTGCCATCTGTTTGGCACAATGGGTGGACACTGGAGGGTTTTATGGCGATAGAGCGATCATCTTGAAGGGAAGCAGCCAATTGATCGGGATGTGCGGGTTCCGTCCCTGGCTACTGACTCTTGCAGAGCGCTCGCTCTATGGTCAGGTGATGTGTGATAGCCCCTTGAGCGCGCTTGAGCTGGGTGTGGGTTATGGCCTATCCAGCGCACACCGGGGCAAGGGGTACGCCGCCGAAGCCGTCACGGCCTTGATCGAATATGGGTTCAAGGAACTAGACGTCGGGCGGATCGTGGCGCTCACCGAACGAGACAATACGGATTCAGTCAGGCTGATGAAGCGAGTGGGGATGAAGGTTGGAATCAACCCGGCCCCAGTTGACTATCCGTGGGCGGTGGGGATGATCGAAAACCATCTTTAAGGGAAAAACACGGAATGGCAAAACACGTGGTTGTTTATGGCCGCGCAATCTCCTGTCCCGATCAGGCGCGCGTCCGCAAGCTGCTGGGCGAGTGGGGTGTATCGTATCAAGAAGTCGACTGCTCTAGCGACGCGGAAGCACTGGAGCGAATTCGGAGTTGGAATGGCCACCTGGGCGTGCCCGCCATCGTCATCGCGGAGGAGGGCAGTGTCCTGCCCTTCCAAGAACCGGACCCTCGCCCGGCCGGTCGCTCGACACGTAACCTTAATCGTGGCACACTCATCACCGAGCCGAGCGAGCAAGGACTGCGTGAGTTTCTCCAGCAACATGGACTATTGCCTTGACGTGCCAACCGCACTGGGGTAGAATCTTGCCAAATCATGGGCCGGTGGCGGAATGGCAGACGCAGGGGACTTAAAATCCTCGGCCAGAAATGGCGTGTAGGTTCGACTCCTATCCGGCCTATTTCAAACAAGAAAATCGAATTCTGCGGCCAAAACCTTCATTCTCCCAGTTGGAGACCTGTCTGAGTGCAGGTCTCTTTGCTTTCCCCGCTGTAGATTTCGGGTTACCCCACTCAGAAAAAATAAAAATGCGGGAGACTTGGAATTTTCTTCCGAGCCTTGTCACCATGAGTCAACGCCAGTCAACCGTTTTTCCCAATTTGCGACGTTTATGCAAAACAGCGGAGCTCCAGCCAAGGTTCGCTCGCTCACTCTCGACGACGGGCGAGCCTTTATCAAATCCCTGCTGGAACAAGACCCGGTATGCCAATCATTGCCTCCGCCCCGAAGTGCCAAGCGGCCTTGCCCCACAGTCCATTGACGGATACGTGCGTGCCCTCAGGGCAGCCCGGCGCCAAGACCTGGGACAGCGCATGGAGAAGGGCATACGCCACATCTTGGGTGCGTGGGCCGAGTTGCAGCGCCGGCAGGAGTTTGGTCACCGGGTCAAACGCCACTCACACCCACAGGTCATAGGCTGTGTTGCGCAAAGTGGTGTACAATTCATCCAGTTGCGCATGCCCGAGGGTCAGGTTCCGGAAGAAATGAGCCTGAACCTGGTGGGCGTGCTGACCGGCGCGCGAGAGCCTCAGGCGCAGCGTCACCTCTGAGTGATGGAAGAGCAGGGCAGCATCCGCTTGCTCGATGAACGGTTCCCCTTCCAGTACCCTGAGCCGCGTATGCGCCGTGCCCTACAAATGCGCATCTTTCCATTCCTTGCCACGGCGGTAGGTGTTTTTCACTATCAACTCTGAGGAGGTAGACCATGACCGAGACTACTACCCGGGATTTGAGCGGCTTATCGGAAACGTTGCTGATTACACTCTACATCCGCGCGATGGAATCTCAGCGCCCGGATGCGCTGCTCAAAGACGAGAAAGCCGTGACGCTGGTCAAGAAGATCAGAGACGATGGCCTCTATGATTTCGGCCGGATCAATTCCCTCCATCTTAGCGAGGCGAACAAACTGGTGATCATCCTGCGCAACCGGGAATTCGACCGCTGCGCCCAGGAATACCCGGCGGGTGTAAGAGGTTAGTACGGAGAACTATGTCATCGTCACGCAAAAGGTTGCCAGGCCAATGCCACTGGACGCCGCGGCGCGCATTATCGTCGACTTGTCGGCCTGGCCCCCTTGCACTGCCCAGGCGCGGAGGATATCCCGGACGCGATTCAGTTGCAGCAACGAAACAAGATCTCATTTTGGGCCGCTATGAGCGTCGCCAGTGCCAAACAACTGGACTGCAAGCAGATATGTAGGAGTTACGCAGTTGGGGCAAAATCGCTTTCCTGATTACCGCATATACGGCAAATAATCGGTTTACACGCCGTATCTGGCGGCTCATTCAGTCAACTGCGTAACTCCTGATATGATCACAAGATCTAAGCCCGGGTCAGGCCTATGACACGGCTACTGTGGTGAATCCGTTCCAATGAATGGGCGCACCCATTCTTAAAGCACGGCGACGCCCCAGCCGCAGGCCACACGGCCGGGGCCGCGCGAGACGGCCACGCTGCAACCCTCGCGTAGGGGGTCCCGCGCCACCCCCACACCCCAGGCCAGTCCCGGCAGCCTGACGCCGACCGTTTCGCCCTCGGCAACGCTGCAGAGCCCGCTCGCGACTTCCGAACCGACGGTCACGCTTCACGGTCCACTGGCGACGGCGGGCCCGCATGCCACTTCCCACAGCCCACGGGCGACGGCCACACCGCCGGCCTCCCACCACGGTCCTGGGGATACGTCGGGCCCTTTGGCAACGCCCCAGGGACCGGAAGAGACGGCCAGTCCACAAACCGCATCAGGAGGACCGCGGATGGCGCCTGGAAACCCCTCTGCCACACCGCAATCTTCCGGGCCAGGCGGTGGCCACGGCGCTGGCCCATAGAAGACGGCTTGGAGCTGGGTCCAACGCGTGGACTCCGCGGCGGGCGAGGCGAATGCGCGTAACACGCTGGCTAAGGCTGTTTTCCGTCCGTTTCACTCATCAACCTCTCCTCTGTGACGTGATATCGTGAAAATTCTAACCAAAGTCTATCCTTTTTTGGGCTCGCTTCGTGGTATACTGTCCATACAAGCGCGTACATTGGGCATTTCCGCACCCAAGACCATTCGACATCCGGCCTCGGGCTCGTGGCTTTCGCTTGCACGTGCCGGACGCATAAACCAGCGACGATGTGCTCTTTTGTTCTCTCCACTTGAGGCGACCGAACCGCTATCTTGGTGAACAAGGGGAGGGCAACAATGGACAAATTCCTGGATTTCTGGT
>Ga0315268_10003834_pt1 | contig 16451 bp, 11 predicted proteins | sample C1_top_MG_FD_204535 | JGI IMG/M metagenome (GOLD analysis project Ga0315268, IMG submission 204535) | Sediment microbial communities from Yellowstone Lake, YNP, Wyoming, USA - C1_top | ecosystem: Environmental > Aquatic > Freshwater > Lake > Sediment | place: USA: Wyoming | collected 2017-08-01
GTCCGGCCAGACGCTTGAGCGGCCAGTGGGCAACGACGATGGCGGTGATGACCGCACCGGCCCCGGGAGCGGCGCGCAACAGGCCGAGCCCGCGCGGGCCGATGTTGAGGATCTCGCGCGCATAGATCGGCAACAGCGCCACCGCTCCGCCCAGCAGAACCGCGAAGAGATCGAGCGAGATGGCTCCGAGCACGAGCTTGGTGCGCCACACATATTTGAAACCCGCGAGGACGGAATCCAGGGTGGCCGTGCCGCGCGGATGTTGCACGGCCTGAAGCCGTATCAGCGCCATCAGCAAGCCGGAGATGGCAAAGGTGATCGCCGCGGAGATGTAGACATCCTTGGCGTTGCCAGCGAGGCCGTAGATGATGCCTCCGAGCGAAGGTCCGAGGATGGTGGCCGCCATGAAGATCGATGAGCCCCAGGCGACGGCGTTAGGAAAATGTTCTTCCGGCACCAGCAGCGGCAGGAACGACTGGCCGGCCGGCCCGTTGAATGCCCGCACCACACCCACCAGCAGCAGCACGGCGTAGATCGGAGCCAGCGAGCGCACGTTGTGTTCGGTGATGGTGAAGAGCAGCGCCGAACACAGGGCGAAGGCTCCGAAGCAGATCATGATGATGCGTTTGCGCTGGAAGCGGTCGGCGGCGTGTCCGGCGAAAAGGAACAGGAGGAATGGCGGGAGGAACTGGGCGAGGCCGACGAGTCCGAGATCGAGCGGGCGATGGGTGATCTCGTAGATCTGCCAGCCCACCGCGACCGATTGCATCTCCGAGGCGGTGATGCTCAGGAAGCGCGCAGCCTGGTAGAGACGGAAGTTCGGATAATGAAATGCAATACGGCCTGGGTTAGTCGAAGTCCCGTCCATGCGTCCTCCCCTCTAATTTGCCATAAAGAAGAAGGTCGTGCCGGGAGAGCCAGGCTGAATGAGCAGAAATACGAGGATTCGATCGGGCCGGAAGCCGCCGCTGGTCCTGGCGTGGGGCGGGGTGGCCCCTGGGGCCGCTACAATGAAGAGGAATGGCCTGGAGCACACATCGGCAATCGCTTATCGGCGTCGCCTGGCAGTGGATGCGGGATTCCGTGCGCTCGCGGGGAGCCCTGGCATCGGTGGTCTATCTTGGCGCGCAGGCCTGGGAACTGGCGCGGGATTCGATGCCGGACCGGCGGCGCGGCCGCTTTGGCGACATCGATTACGACTGCGATTATGGCGTGGATACGACCTGGGCGCGGTTGCCGATCGGCGTCCGCCTGCGCGAGGTCTTCACCGAACGCCTTTACCAGCCGACCGTCCCGGACGAATTCAGCGAGATCATGCAGTACCTGGCGACCGTCGATTTCACGGAATTCGCCTTCATCGATCTCGGCTCCGGCAAAGGGCGTGCCTTGCTGCTGGCCGCCATGTATCCCTTCCGCGAAGTGATCGGCGTGGAAATGCAGCGCGAACTGCACCGCATCGCCGAAAGCAACATCGCCAATTTCGATGCCGCGGGCCAGCAGTGCAGGGACCTGCGCTCGGTATGCCAGGACGCGCGCGAATTCGACTTTCCGCCAATGCCCCTCGTGCTGTATCTCTTCAATCCCTTTCCCGTTTACGTCATGGAAGATGTCATCGCGAACCTGCGGCGAAGCCTGCAAGCCGGCCCGCGTCCGGTCTATGTGCTCTATAACGCTCCCTGGGAGAAGCAGGTCCTGGAACAAGCGGAGTTCCTGGAGAAATTCGCCGAAACCTCGCAGTACATCCTCTATCGCGACGTCGCCGGCCATGCGCGGAAGATCCGCTAACCAGCGGCCCCGCCGCTTGCTAGAATCGTAGGTAGCGATGCCCAAGTTCAAACACCATCTGTTTATCTGCACCAATTCCCGCGCCGCCGACCATCCGCGCGGGAGCTGTGATCCACAAAAGGCCGGCGACCTGCACCGTGCCTTCAAGACCAAGCTCGCGCAGCGGGGACTGAAAGGGACGATCCGCGCCAATAAATCAGGATGTCTCGATCAATGCGAGCACGGACCGACCGTGGTGGTCTATCCCGGGGAGGTCTGGTACGCGGTGAAGCGGGCGGAAGACGTCGACGAGATCATCGAATCGCACATCGTGGGTGGCACCCCGGTGGAGCGGCTGCGCATTCCCGACGACTGCCTGAACAACCCCGGATGTAGACATCGTCAAAAGTAAATTTACAAAACAGAGGATTTCACCGCGCGGCGCCCGAGAGGGCGCCGTCGCTCGTTGCGGGTGCGCCAATCAAGGATTTTGGCGAAATCTGGTGTGTCCCCTCCAGTAACTAGACAAACGTGGGGGGAGGGGGCTACGTCACAAAGTGCTTGTGATGTAGCAGTTAGAGAGATTCATGTTTGCACGTCACAGAAGGATGTGACCCACGTACTTGGCCGAAGTACATGGAAGCCGTAAACCATAGAAACTAGGGCAAGTCATGCGCGAAAGATAGTAGCGAAGCCCGGCATCTTCGAACCGCAAATCCCGCGTAGCCCGGATCCGTGGGTCACATCGATGAGGGTCGTTGCGCACATCGCAGCACGCGTCAACCGATCTCACGAGACACGATGCCCACACGGGACCCACTAGGGGGACACGGTGTTATCACCATACGGTTTGGACATTATCGAGAGCTGCCTCGGATGCAAGATGAGGGCCGATCACATCTTTTGTGATCTGCCCCCGCAAGCGTTGCAGTCATTCGAGGACATGAAATACGCGACGGCGTATCCCAAGGGAGCTGTCCTGTTCGTGGAAGGACAGGCACCGCGCGGGATCTTCGTCCTTTGCAAGGGACGCGTCAAACTATCCATCTGTTCCACCGATGGAAAGACCTTGATCCTCAAGATCGCTGAAGCCGGCGAGGTGCTGGGCTTGAGTGCGACCCTTTCTGGAAAACCTTACGAGCTGACGGCGGAGACCATCGACCCGTGCCAGATCAATTTCGTGAAGCGCGAAGACTTCATGCGATTCCTGCGCGAGCATAGCGAAGCCTGTCTGCGGGTGGCCGAACAGTTGAGCGACAAGTACAACGCGGCGTGCCGTGAGATCCGTTCCTTGGGACTCTCACACTCCGCGGCCGAAAAACTCGCCAAGCTGCTGTTGGAATGGACCAACAAGAATGGCGAGGCCAACAAGGCTGAGCCTCGCGTCAAATTGGCCCTGACGCACGAGGAGATCGCCCAGATGATCGGGACCTCGCGGGAGACGGTGACCCGGTTGTTTGCCGAACTCAAGAAGAAACAGGTCGTGCAGTCGAAAGGCTCGACGCTGGTGATCAAGAACAAGTCGGCCTTGAAGGCGATCGCAACCAGCTAGAGGGATCGGGAAGTACCGGCCAGCGAAGGCTGGAGACGTAAAAGCACTTATTCTATGTTTGGCCCCGTGCACGGGAACGTGCCGGGGCCATTTTGCATTCGCCAGGAAGTTGGGCCGAAACCCGCGTGGGACGCGGAATACCGGTCAAAACGCACACGCCGTTGGTAAACCCTCACTAGAAAGCGTGACTGCTATCACTGCGACCGGAAAGAGGTAAACGTAAATACAGACACATGGAAAGCGCGATCCAGCCAAGTTGCCTCGAATGCACCTTTCGTCCGGACCGGATCTTTTGCGATATGCCGGCGGATGCGCTACAGGCTTTTAACGCAATCAAGACCCACACGGTATTTCCCAAGGGAACCCTGCTGTTCTCGGAGGGCAAAAGCCCGAAAGGGATCTACCTGCTCTGCGAAGGCCGCGCCAAGATGACAATCTGCAGCGAGCAGGGCAAGCGCCTGATGCTGCGCATCGCCGGGCCGGGAGAGGTCCTGGGACTCGGCGCATCGCTCTCCGGCACTCCTTACGAAGTGACGGCCGAGCTGCTGGACACCTCGCAGGTGGTGTTTGTCAGAAGGAAGGACCTAGTCGTGTTCCTGCGGGACCATCACGATGCCTGCATGATGATCGTGCAGATGCTGAGCCAGGATCTTCATGGGGCCTACGAGCGCGTGCGCTCCATCGGACTGACGCGCACCCGGCGTCCGCGCGGCCTACGCTCGCGCGCCATTGCTTCCTAGGCGGCGCAGCTGCGCAGAGCGGTCCCGACTCGAATCTTCAATCCGTTAGCTTTGCCGGCCGGCCCGAAGTGGGACGGTTCCAAGTTGTACCAAAGACCCCCGTCATTTATTTTCATTTAGTGATGTTCATCACAGGCTCCTAGGACCCGACCTGTAAGACTTTTCACGTATTAGACACTTGTCTGTGGGGCGGTTTCCACGGGCGTAGGAATGCACGAATGTTTTCATACAAGGAGCGAGAATGAGAGTTCCACGGTCCTTCATACGTCTTATCACCGTGCTGATCTCGGTGCTGATCCTTTGTGGCGTGGCCGCCATGGCCGCTCCCCAGGAGAAGAAGAGTCAGCCGGCGACCGCCTCGGAATCCGGGTATTCCGCGCAATACATCGGATCCGACACCTGCAAAACCTGTCATGAAGATCAATTCAAGAATGTGCAGGGCACCCAGCATTTCAAGACCTTCGCCGAGAAAGGACGCGGCCAGGACTGGCATGGCTGCGAATCCTGTCACGGCCCGGGCTCGGCGCACGTAGACGGTGGCGGCGACAAGGCAAAGATCTTCCGCTTCGCCGGCAAGAAGTCCGAACAGATCACCGAACGCTGCATGGCGTGCCACGAGAACAATCTCGAGCACCAGAATTTCAACCGTTCGGTGCATGCCAAGAACGGCGTGACCTGTATCTCCTGTCACTCGGTGCACAGCGCGACGGTCCGCGAAAAACTCCTGGTCAAGAAGTCCCCCGACCTCTGCTTCTCCTGCCATACCGAGACGCGGGCTGACTTCATGAAGCCGTTCAAGCACCGCGTGCTCGATGGCTACATCCAGTGCCAGGATTGCCACAACGTGCATGGCTCGGTGCAGCCGAAGAACCTGCGGGCGAATGCCGCGCAGGATGCGGTCTGCTACAAGTGTCACGCCGAGAAGCGCGGTCCCTTCGTGTTCGAGCATGAGCCCGTCCGCACGGAAGGCTGCACCGCCTGTCACACCCCGCACGGATCCACCAATCCTCGCCTGCTGACGCGCGCGCGGGTGAACACTCTCTGTCTGGAGTGTCACCAGAACTTCTATAACGGGCCGCATCCGCAGAACACCAAGAGCCAGGCCTGCACGATGTGTCACATGGGCATCCACGGCTCCAACACCAGCGACGTATTCTTCAAGTAAAGGGGAAATGCGATGAAGAACCAAGTCACTTTTGCTCATCGGCGCCCCTTTACGGGGAGCCGGATCTGCGGTCTGGTATTGCTAGCGCTCGGGTTGATGGCGAGCGGTTTCGCGCAAAGCGATTCCAATCAGAATGACGGCCGTGTCATCAACGGATACCAGGTCAACCAAACCATCGAAGTCGGCGGTCGTATCGTCGATGCCGAAGGCAGCCAGGCGGTTTACGACACGTTCGTAAATCTGCACAGCGGTCCGCGGGTGCTGGATTATTCACTCCGCCTGCACTCGATCGATCACAGCGGCAAGCTGGTGGACGATCTTTCGTGGACCAACAGCGGTTACGGCGGCGATCCGGAGACCATGACCCGGATCGGCGTGTCGAAGAATCGCTGGTACGACTTTTCGGCCCAGTTGCGCCGTAACGTCAATTTCTACGACTACAACGCTTTTGCCAATCCCTTTAACTACGGTCCGACGGTCGCTTCACCGACCCGTCCGACGGTGGTCAACTTCAACGATTCGATCCACATGATGAACACGCGGCGGAAGATGGGAGACTTCAATCTCACCATCCTTCCCCAATCGGCGATACGTTTCCGCATCGGCTATTCGCGCGTGCTCAACGACGGCCCCAGCTACTCGAGCTTCCATGAGGGCACCGACGTCCAATTGTTCCAGAATTACAAGCTGCAGCAGGATCAACTGCAGTTCGGTGTCGACTGGCGCTTCGCAAAGCGCAGCAACCTCACCTTCGATCACATCCTCGTGGTCGGAGATAACCGCACCAGTTACAACGACGTCAGCAATATGTTCATCACAGTGGGCGGCAATAATCTGCCGGTGGATTCGGGCGCCATCTGGAATACGTATTACGGCCAGCCGTGCGCCAACCCGACGGTCAGTGCATCCAACGTGCTCACCCCCACCAACTGCGGCATCTACGCAAGCTACAGCCGCAGCGGACCCGTGCACACCAATACCCCGACCGAGCGGCTTACCTTCACCTCCAACTACTTTAAGAAGCTCGATCTGAATGGCAGCATCGGATACACCTATGGCAACACTTACATCCGTAATTATCGGGAGAGGGCCCAGGACTATGTGACGCGTACCAACGAAGTCGGTTTCCAATTCACCGGGCCGACGAATGCGGCACGCAAATCGGCCAACGCTGATTTCGGGTTCACCTTCCACCTTACGGATTCGTGGGCGATCAGCAATCAGACGCGCTGGCTTAATTACCGTCAGCCGAGTGCGTGGAACAGTGTCGAGTTCGCCTGCTTCCCGAATACCACCACGGGTGTGAATGTCTACACCCCGCCGGGACTCCCGTACGGCGGAGGGAATCTGTGCGCCGGAATCGCAGCTTCGGGAACTCCGCAGCACTCGAACAGCAGCGGCCCGGACTTCGATGTCGTCTACTACAAACGTTCCTTCAACATGGAAACGGTCTATAACACGACCACCCTGCAGTGGGATCCGAGCAAGCGTTTTGGTGCGGATCTCGGCTACCGCTTCGGCAAGGTCAACGTAAGGGCAGACGACTTCGACAGCGAGACCGCGATCTACCTGGCCGCCAACCCGGCGGTTGGGAACACGCGCAAGGCACCGGGCACCTATGTGACCGCGATCCCCGATGCCGATGATGCGTTGATCACGAACGACGAAGTGACCGAACATGCTTTACTGTTCGGCCTGCACCTGCGTCCGGTGGATGCGTGGCGCATCAATGCCGATTGGGAGTACGTGTATGACAACAACGCACTGACCCCGATCGCACCGCAACACGCCTCGCACCTGAAGCTGCGCAGCAGTTACCGTCTGAACCGCTGGTTGTCGGCGAGCGGATCGGTCAACTATCTGGACGATCGCAACGATCAGCGTGCGCAGAATCCGGATGGCAGCGCCGCGTTCCCCGTGGGCTACAACAACCCTCGCCACACCGACTCGAGCACCGCCTATGCCGCGAACCTGATGGTGGAACCGAATAAGTACATCACCCTCGATCTCGGCTACACCTTCAACCGCGTCAGGTCGCAGTCTGGCACTTGCGTCATGGCCAGCAACGGCGGTGGCAACCTGCAGTCGTTGACTCCGGAAGGCGGCGCGATCCAGCGCTGCCCGGGCGTCGTCGATCCCTTCGTAGCCGGACAGGCCGGCGCCGCCATCCCGACGATCCTCAATTACCGCGTTCACACCAACACCGCGTACGCAGCCCTCCTGGTGCGGCCGGTCAAGCGCGTGACCGTGACCCTGGGAATCGACACCACGACCGACGCTGGAACCAACAACTTCCTGCGCGCCGACACCTTGGCACCACTTCGCTACCCGGTGGATGCCGTGGGCAACGTCGTTTACGGAGGCAACGCCCTGGCGGGCCCGATCGTGGGCTACGCCAACGCGCCGAACCCCTGGCAGCCGACGGGCACTTTGTTCATGAAGTGGTTGAAGCCGAATGCCGGCGTCGAGGTCGAGCTCCACAAGAACCTCACCTTCAAGGGCGGCTACAACTACTGGGACTATCGCGAGAAGGGACCTTCGGGTCCGATGCCGGGGCTGCTGTATTCGATCGCTCCGCGCAACTTCACGGCAAAGGCGGGAACGCTGGCGCTGCGTTATACCTTCTAGACCGATTGCGGTTCTGCAGCCCGGGGCGAGCCATCGCCCCGGTTTTTTATTGCCCGCACGGTTTGGGGCAATAGAACCGAGGGAGGTGACGCAGGACACAAGCCCACGTGTGTAATCGTGGTGAAGTTCATCAATTCAAGCCAATTACGCGTCCCTCCATGTGACTCGGGTCACATCAGGTCGTGAGAGGTCTCACTGCCGGAAGGTGCCACTCGATGCGACAAAGGATGTGTCCCGCGACCGAATGGCGGAAGCCCGTCCGGCGGCGGCGCGACCTTATAGAAGTCATGGAAGGGAATCATATGAAGAAAGTATTTATCGCTACGATCCTGCTTGCCCTCGCCACCCCCCTGTTCGCCGCCGACGGCGCCGCCCTCTACAAGGCGAAATGCGCCATGTGTCATGGCGCTGACGTCAGCAAGAATGCCCCGAACGTCGCCAAGCTGAGCGAGCAGGAGATCGCCGCGATCACGACCAAGGGCAAAGGCAAGATGCCGGCCTTCGAAACCAAGCTGACCGCAGAAGAGATCACCGCCGCTGCCGCCGCCATGAAGTCCCTGAAGAAGTAGCTCTTCCGGAGACACGGGGCGCAATCGAGGTGACAAAATGATTTGCGATCGCAAGCGGTTCCTGAAGGGATCCCGCCAAGCGCTGCTCGTCCTGGCGTGGGTGATGTTGTCGTTGAGCGTGGCCCTGGCCGCGCCCAAGGCAAAGCCCGCCAAGCCGCCGCAACTGACCAGTGCAGATTGCCTGGCCTGCCATGCCGACGCCTCGATGACCAAAGAGGTGGGTGGCAAGACCGTCAGCCTGCAGGTGAAGGAAGACAAGTTCAAGGCTTCCATCCACGGCCAGATGTTCCAGTGCACCGACTGTCACAAGGACATCACCGCGCTGCCGCACAACAAAGTTGCGAAAGTCGATTGCGCCCAGTGTCACTCCGAAGAGCAGAAGAAGTACGCCGTGGGCATCCACGCCAAGGCACGGCAGGCGGGAGTCGGCCAGGCCGCGCGGTGCGTCGATTGCCACGGCGCTCCGCACGAGATCTTGCCCGCGTCGGATCCCGAATCGAAGGTCAACCAGAAGAACATTCCCCGCACCTGCGCCGCCTGCCACGCCCAAAGCGTGATCATGCAGGATACCGGCGTCAGCACGCAGCCGGGGACCATGTTTGGACAAAGCGTCCACGGCAAGGCCATTGAAGGTGGAAGCCAGAAAGCTGCCGGCTGCGCCGACTGTCATCGTGCCCACGACATTCTCCCTCCCAGCGATCCGAAATCGCCGATCTTCCGTGCCAATGTCGCGAAGACCTGCGCCCAATGCCACGACGCGGAGAAGACAGATTTCATGCAGTCGATCCATGGCCAGGCCTTGTTGGGCGGGAACATCAACGCACCGACCTGCATCGATTGCCACGGCATCCACACCATCAAGCGGCCGGGCGACCCGAATTCCGGCGTCTCCGCCGAGAATCTGGCCAAGAACACTTGCGCGAGATGTCATGAAAGCGTGCGGCTCTCCAATGAATTTGGAGTGCCCGGACGAAGGGCGACGACCTACCTGGCCAGCTATCACGGACTGGCGATGGAGATGGGCTCCAAGAAGGCCGCCAACTGCGCGAGTTGCCACGGGGTGCACAACATCCTGCCCTCGAGCGACCCGAAGTCGACGATCTACGCCAAGAACCTTATCCATACCTGCGGCAAGTGCCATCCTGGCGCCAACGAAAACTTCGCCAAGGCCAAGGTGCACGTCGATGCCGCCTACGCCACCGATATCGGGAGCAAGATCTCGCAACTGGTCCGCAACTTCTATCTGTTGATGATCCTGGGAACGATTGGCGGCATGCTCGCGCACAACCTGATCGTACTGCGCAAGAAATTGGTCCTTCGCCGCGACGGGTACACCCACGTTTCCGGAGGCGTGCGCACGGTGGAACGGATGAGCCCGCTGCAGCGCTACCAGCACCTCGGATTGCTCACCAGCTTCATCGTGCTGGTGCTGACGGGCTTTGCCTTGAAGTATCCGGAGTCTTTCGTCGGTCTTTTGTTCGTCAATGAAACCATCCGCAGCTACACGCACCGGGTGGCCGGGACGGTACTGATCCTTGTCAGCCTCTACCACGTCTACTACGCGATCTTTTACCGCGAAGGCCGCTTGCTGATCAAGGACATGTTCCCCACCTTCAAGGACGCGACGGACCTGCGCGATGTGTTGTTGTATTACACCGGGTTAAGCGCGACGAAACCCGAGTTCAAGCGCTTCAACTACGCCGAGAAGATGGAGTACTGGGCGCTGGTCTGGGGCACGATGGTCATGGCTGTGACCGGGCTGATGGCGTGGTTCAAGGTCCCGGTCGGGAATCTGTTGCCGCGCTGGACGATCGACGTGGGAATGACCGTCCACTTCTACGAGGCGATCCTGGCGACGCTGGCGATCGTGGTCTGGCACTTCTACATGATCATCTTCGATCCCGACGTCTACCCGATGAACTGGGCTTGGTACGACGGCAAGATGTCGCTCGAGCATTATCGCGAAGAGCACGGACTCGATACGCAGACGATCCTGCCTGCGAGCCACGGGAATCCGGCAGGCGTACCGCCGGTGGACACCTCCTGGCACTGAGTCCAGGAATCGGGCTCAGCCCTGGATGTTGCTGGAACGAAGTAGGGAACACGAAGTGAAGACTGGTCATAAGACCGGCGAACAGGAATCGCAAATGAAGTTAATCAGTCGGAGTGGGATGGTGGATCGGGCCAGCGCGAACTGGCGACGCCACATCCTCGGACATCGCCGGGCGCTGGTCGTCTTGTTCGTTGCCGCGACCGTCCTGTTTTCCACGATCCAGCTCAAGGGGCAGGCTGCGCCGCGCGCGCCCGAGATCACTAACGACGACTGCTTTGGCTGTCACAGCGACAAGACCCTGACCACCCGCCGGGCGGGACACAGCGTCTCGCTCTTTGTCGACGGCAAGAAGTTCGGCGGTTCCATCCACGGTTCGCTCTCTTGTACCAACTGCCACGCTGACCTGGAAGGCAAGGAACTTCCTCACTCGAGCCCGCTGAAGCGGGTTCAGTGTGGCACCTGCCACGCCGACGAGCAGGAACTGAATGCCAAATCGTTACATGGAAAAAGAGTGGCGCAGGGCGACGCGCTGGCGCCGCATTGCGTCGATTGTCACGGAAACCACGAGATCTACGCGGTCAAGGATGCGCGTTCTGCCGTCGCACCGATGAAGGTTCCCTTCGTCTGCGGCCGCTGCCACCAGGAAGGGACGCCGGTGCAGAAGAGCCGGAACATCCCGGAGCACAACATCCTCGAGAATTACTCGGAGAGTATCCACGGGGAAGCGCTTTTCAAGAAGGGCCTGATCGTCGCGCCCAACTGCGCCACCTGCCATACCCCGCACTCGATCCTGCCGCATACCGATCCGAAGTCTTCGATCTCGCGGCGCAATATCGCCGCCACCTGCACCAAGTGTCACGCGCAGATCGAGGCGGTTCACCGCAAGACCATCCGTGGCGAACTCTGGGAGAAGGAAGCCCACGTGCTTCCGGCCTGTCCGGATTGCCACCAACCCCACAAGGTGCGGAACGCCTATTACACGCAGGGCATGGCCGATGCCGACTGCATGCGTTGCCACTCCGACCAACATCTGAAAGCGAAAGATGGACGGCCGATGGTGGTCAACGTGACGGAAGTCGCGGGGTCGCGGCACGTCAAGGTGGCCTGCAGCCAGTGCCACTCGCAGGTCAACGCTTCCCGGGTACGGCCCTGCGAGACGATCACCGCCAAGGTCGATTGCACGGCCTGTCACGCCGAGGTCGGTCAGCAGTTCCAGAACAGCCGCCACGGCCAGCTGGTGGCGGCCAAAGACCAGAACGCTCCCAATTGCAAAGAGTGTCACGGAGACCATCACATTCTCGGCAAGCATGATCCCGCGTCGATGTCGTTCCCGACCAACGTGCCCAACCTTTGCGGCCGCTGCCACCGCGAAGGGAAGAAGGCTGCGATAGCTTACAAGGGCACACAGCACGAGATCATTCCTCATTATTCAGAGAGCATCCACGGCAAGGGTCTTCTCAAGAGCGGCCTGACCGTCACGGCAACCTGCACGAGCTGTCACACCGCCCACCAGATCCTGCCCAAGTCGGATCCCAAGTCCACGGTCAACCCGAAGAATCTTCCCAACACTTGCGGCGCGTGCCATCACGGGATCGAAGACCAGTTCAATGCCAGCGTCCACTCGCCGCTGGTGACCAAGACCGACAAGCAGTTACCGGTCTGCGCGGATTGTCACACCGCGCACCAGATCACCCGCGCCGATCAGGACGCCTTCCGGCTGGAGATCATGAATAAATGCGGTCGCTGCCACGCGGAGATCGCCAAGACCTACTTCGATACCTACCACGGAAAGGTTTCCCGCCTGGGCTACACCAAGACCGCGAAGTGTTTTGACTGCCATGGGTCGCACGACATCGCCAGGGTGACCGACCCCCGGTCGCATCTGAGCCGCGCCAATGTCGTCGCCACTTGCGGAAAGTGCCATGCCGGTGCGACGCGCCGATTCGCCGGATACCTGACCCACGCGACCCACCACGACCCGAAAAAGTATCCGTTCCTTTTCTATACCTTCTGGGGGATGACCGGACTTCTCGTGGGTACGTTCGTAGTCGGCGGGATCCATACCGCGATGTGGCTTCCCAAGGCGTTGGAGATGCGGAAGCAGCTGAAGGAAGAAGAAAGCCGGGCCGCGGCCGAGTTGAGCTCCGGGACGGATCCGGAACGGCCGGAGAAGGTGGATTAATATGGCGAACGAAGTAATGACGCCGGAAGTACCGTCCGGCACCGTCTTAAGCGCGCCCGTGCAGAGCCTGCACCCTGGGCTGGAATTCGTACGATTCACCCGCAAGAACCGTGCTCTTCATGGTTGCATGGTCGTCAGTTTCCTGACCCTGGCGCTGACCGGTCTGACGCTGAAATTCTCCTACACCGGCTGGGCGGTGTTCCTGTCACGGGTGCTGGGAGGATTTGAGACCGCCGGGTTCATCCATCGGACCGCGGCGCTCATCATGTTCGGAACCTTTATCACCCATCTCCAGGACCTCTATCGCCAGAAGAAGGAAAAGCACAAGACGTGGTTCTCGATGGTCCTCGGGCCGGAGTCGATGATCCCGAACGGACGCGACCTGCGGGAATTCATCGCGACCATGAAGTGGTTCATTGGCCGCGGCGAACGTCCGCAATACGGGCGCTGGACCTATTGGGAGAAGTTCGATTACTTTGCCGTCTTCTGGGGAGTCTTCATCATCGGCTCTACCGGCTTGACGCTGTGGTTCCCGATCTTCTTCACCAACTTCATGCCCGGGTCATTCATCAACGTCGCGACCATCATTCATAGTGATGAAGCCCTGCTGGCGACGGGCTTTATCTTCACCGTGCATTTCTTCAATACTCACCTTCGTCCCGAGAAGTTTCCCATGGATACGACGGTGTTTACCGGACACATGACCCTGGCGGAGTTGAAGCGCGACAAACCACGGGAGTACCAGGAGCTGGTGGCAAGTGGCCAACTCCAGAAACACCTGTCGGAGCCGCACCCGGCGATCGTCGTCAAGGGGATCCGCTTCTTCGCCTGGATCGCGCTATCCATCGGTACCAGCATCGTGATTTGGATCATCTACGCGATGTTGTTTGCCTATCGGTAAAGCCGCAAGACAAAGAGGCTGTTGCAATCGAGGTCTGGAAAGTTTAGAAATTCGTGTGTCCCGGGATACTATCGAGATTCAACGATCAAGGTACTTAGTGAGGGATCGATGCCTGTCATTCAGTCCAAGGGAAATCCTGTACCACCGGACGAACCCAACTATAAGCAATTGATGCGAAACGCGATCAGCCTGATCGGCCTGGCCTTGGCCGTGGTGGCGATCGCCAATATCATTTTCCTCTTCATCCTCGACCTCACCACCCGTCAGCCCAGCCCCTACATCGGCATCTTTGCCTATATGCTGATGCCCGGCGTGATGATGCTGGGCTTGGCGCTGGTGCCGATCGGCATCGCCCTGGAGCGGGCGAAGTTGCGCCGCAAGCAGCCGACGCTTCCGCGTTTCCCGCGGCTGGACTTCAACAACCCCGCCCAGCGCAGCACCGCCGCTTTCTTCCTCTCCTTCGTGGTCATCTTCGTGGTCGTCAGCTCCATCGGCAGCTACCGGGCCTACGAGTTCACCGACTCCACGCAGTTTTGCGGCAAGCTCTGTCACACCGTTATGCATCCGGAATACACCGCCCACCAGGCCTCGCCGCATGCGCGCGTAACCTGTGTGGAATGCCACGTGGGCGCCGGCGCGGGATGGTACGTGCGCTCCAAATTGAGCGGCGTGCGCCAGGTCTTCAAGACTGCGCTGAACACCTATCCGCGTCCCATTGAAAGCCCCGTCGCCAACCTTCGTCCTGCGCCGGAGACCTGCGAGCAGTGCCACTGGCCGGGCAAGTTCTGGGGAGCACAGCTGAAGATCATCAACCATTTCGGCTACGACGAGAAGAACACCCCGCGCCAGCTTCGCATGCTCATCAAGATCGGCGGCGGCGATCCGAATGAAGGGCAGACGAGCGGCATCCATTGGCACATGAACATCGCCAATGTCATCACCTATGCCTCCGACGCCAAGCGCCAGGAAATCCCTTACATCAAGATCCAGAACAGCAAAGGAGAGACAACCGAGTACTTCGCGCAGGGCGCCGACCCAGCCAAGATCAAGACCATGGCGACCAAGCGCATGGATTGTGTCGACTGTCATAACCGTCCGACCCACATCTATATGCCGCCGGACCGTTCGGTCGATCAGTCGCTGGCCTCGCATCGCATCGATCCGGCGTTGCCGTTCGCCAAGCAGCAGGGCGTCACCCTGTTGACCGGCGACTACAAGTCGACCGGGGAGGCGCTGAAGGCGATCGCAACCCAGATCCCCGCCTACTACGCGAAGACTTATCCTGAGATCTCGAAGTCGAAGGCCCGCGAGATCCAGGCGATGGTCTACGAGTTGCAACGCATCTTCCAGCAATCGATCTTCCCGGAGATGAAGGTCGATTGGCGTACCCATCCCAACAACGTCGGACACTTCTATTCGCAAGGTTGCTTCCGCTGCCACGACGGTAATCACGTCAGCAAGAGCGGCAAGGTGATCACCAAGGACTGCAACGCATGTCACAACGTGCTGGGGCAGGACGAGGCGGGCGTTCAGTTGACGGGCGCGATCAACAACAACGCCTTCAAGCACCCGGTGGATATCGGAGACCTCTCGCAGGTGAACTGCTCCGACTGCCATACCGGCGGTCCCCAGTAAGCGAAACCGAGGGTCGTAAAAGCCCGGTCGGACTGGCCGGGATTTTCCCTGTGACGACGAGTTCCAACCGATTCTGGGCCACTCGAAGTTCTCGAAAAATTGCCCTGATCCGCTTCTAGTTTCCCATGCAAGCGCCGCCGCAAAGTCGTGCTGGTCATGGAGTTAGCCGAGTGATACTCGTCACAGGTACCCGTGATTTCAGTCACGGCTCTTTAGGTTGCAGTCTCCGTATCTTGAAGTCAGGGTCGGTCAACAAGAACCGAGCTGTTCGCCGGTCCGCATGATTGGAGCTTCGATGAATGCCGCGACAAAGCCCGGAGGTGAATTCACCCCGAGACTGATTTTCTGGGAGGTCACCAAGGGGTGCAACCTTCGCTGCGTACACTGCCGCGCGACCGCGACCGAACTGGCGTCGCCCACCGACCTGCCCACCCCCAAAGCCATCGACATCATCCGGCAGATCTCCGACCATTCCAATCCGATCCTGGTCCTCAGCGGTGGCGAGCCTTTATACCGTCCTGATATTTTCCAACTCGCTACCTACGCCACCGAACGCAACCTGCGGGTTGCGCTGGCGACGAACGGAACCCTGGTCACAAAAGAGATCGCTAAGAAGATCGTCAACTCCGGCGTCAAGCGTGTCAGCATCTCGCTCGACGGCGCCAACGCCGAGACCCACGATTCATTCCGCGGGATCCCCGGAGCGTTCGAGGCCGCCATCTACGGCTTCCGCAATCTTAAAGAGCTCGGCATGCCGGTGCAGATCAATATGACGATCGCGAAGCATAACGCAGTCGAATTGCCCAAGGTGCTCGACCTGGTCCGCAACCTCGGCGCCGACGCGCTGCATACCTTCCTGCTGGTGCCGGTGGGATGCGGCGTGGATATCGCCGAAGAGCAGATGGTTTCGCCCGTGGAGTACGAGCGCATCCTGAACTGGTTCTACGATCAGGCTCAGCTCGGAGACATCGAACTGAAGGCCACCTGCGCGCCGCACTATTTCCGCGTGGTCAAGCAGCGCAAGGCCGAAGAACGCAAGGCCGCCGGTTACGGAGCGCATGCCGCGCCTCCCGCCACTCCATTGGCAGAAGGCGGCATCGGGCCTGTGGAAATGACGATGCCGGGCTCCACGGGCATCTCGTTCAAGGGTGCGCCCCGTGCGAGCGGTCATCATGAAGTCACCGGAGGTCATCCGGTTGGACATCCAGGCGATCCGGGTGCGATGAATGCCGTCACCAAGGGCTGTCTCGCCGGTACCGGCG
>Ga0315268_10003835_pt1 | contig 16449 bp, 16 predicted proteins | sample C1_top_MG_FD_204535 | JGI IMG/M metagenome (GOLD analysis project Ga0315268, IMG submission 204535) | Sediment microbial communities from Yellowstone Lake, YNP, Wyoming, USA - C1_top | ecosystem: Environmental > Aquatic > Freshwater > Lake > Sediment | place: USA: Wyoming | collected 2017-08-01
AGAAGATCTCGATGGCGAGGCGCGCCCGGCGGTCCTGGTGGACGCGCTCCTCCTCGAGCAGCTCCCGCATGTCGTTGGTGAGCCCGGAGACGCCGAGGAGGCCCGACTGCTTGTTGAGGAGAGCGTCGATCTCCTGGAACGACATCCCTTCCTTGTGGTGCAGGAACTCGAGGATGGAGGGGTCGATGTTGCCGCCGCGGGTGCCCATCACCAGGCCCTCGAGAGGGGTGAGGCCCATCGAGGTGTTGATCGACTCGCCCTTCTGGATCGCGCAGGCCGAGCAGCCGTTGCCCAGGTGCACGGTGATGATGTTCGTGTCGTCGTACGACTTCCCGGTGAGGATGCGGTAGCGGTAGGCCACGTACCGGTGCGAGGTGCCGTGGAAGCCGTAGCGGCGGATTTTGTGGCGCAGGTAGTACTCGTAGGGCAGGCCGTAGATGTAGGAGGCTTCGGGCATGGTCGCGTGGAAAGCCGTATCGAAGACCCCGACGTTGGGGACCGTGGGCCCCAGGACGTCCATGGCCGCGCGTATGCCCTTGAGGTTGGGCGGGTTGTGGAGGGGGGCCAGGTCGATGCATTCCTCGACCGCGGCTATGACCTCCGAGTCGATGAGGACAGAGTCGCGGAACTTCTCCGCGCCGTGCACCACCCGGTGGCCGACCGCGTGGAGATCGGAATGGGTGCGAATCTCCGATAGGCCGGCCTGGGGCGAGATGATCCAATCGAGGATATGCTTGATGGCGTCGTGATAATCCGCGATCGGGACGTTCTCTTTGAGCGGGGGGTTTTCGCCCGCCTGCAAGGTGACCATGGTCCGGGGCCCGGCCAGTTCGATGAGCCCGCGCGCGAGCCGCCGGTCCGTATTGCGCGCTATCATGTCCCCGTCGGTCTGGATGATCTGGAACTTTACGGAAGAGGAGCCGCAGTTCAGGACTAAGACGTTCATGGTTGAAAAATTATAGTAAGTACGGAAGCCTTTGAGAATCGCCCTGTCCGGAGGGCTTGAGGCCGCTCCCTGGCCTCCAATCTGCGCGGGTGCTGAGGCTTGGGGGCCAGGGAGCGGCCTCAAGCCCTCCGCCTTGCGCGATGAACGGAAGGTTTGGTAAGTTTGCCCCATGCCCCTATCTTTCGAGCTCACCGACGAACAGAAATTGATACGCGATTCGGTGCGGGCCTTCGCCGAGAAGGAGATCCGCCCGCAGGCGCACGAGCTGGACAAGAACGAGACCTTTTCCGTGCAGTTGACCAAGCGGATGGGGGAGATGGGCCTCTTCGGCATGACCGTGGACCCGGCCTACGGCGGAGCCGGGATGGACTACGTCTCCTACATCATCGCGGTGGAGGAACTGGCGCGGGTGGACGGCTCCCAGGCCGCCACCATGGCGGCCCACAATTCGCTCGGCGTAGGGCCCATCAACGATTTCGGCTCCGAGGAACAGAAGAAGCGCTACCTGCCCAAGCTGTGCACGGGCGAGCATGTCTGGGCCTTCGGGCTCACGGAGCCCGAGGCCGGCTCCGACGCCGGAGGCACCAAGACCACGGCGAAGAAGGAGAACGGCCAGTGGCGGCTCAACGGGTCCAAGGTCTTCATCACCAACGCCTCCTGCGCCAGCTCCCTGGGCGTGACCGTCCAGGCGCTGACCGGGGCCAGGCCGGACGGCAAGAAGGAGCATTCCTGCTTCCTGCTCGAAAAGGGCACCCCGGGCTACACCCCCAAGACCATGAAGGACAAGCTGCTCTGGCGCGCCTCGGACACGGCGGAACTGCATTTCGACAACGTGGCGCTCCCGGACTCCCAGCTGTTGGGCAAGCCGGGAGAAGGGTTCCACCAGATGCTCAAGACACTGGACGCGGGCCGGCTCTCCATAGCGGCCATGGGCCTGGGCTGCGCGCAGGGCGCCTACGAGCTGGGGCTCAAGTACGCCAAGCAGAGGCGCCAGTTCGGCAAGCCGATCTCCACCTTCCAGGCCAACGCCTTCAAGCTGGCGGACATGGCCATGGGCATCGAGCACGCGCGCCTGTTCCTGTACTACGCCTGCTGGCTCAAGGACCAGCACAAGCCCTTCGCCAAGGAATCGGCCATGGCGAAGCTCTACTGCTCCGAGCTCGCGCGCATGTGCGTGACCCACGCCTTGCAGATCCACGGCGCCTACGGGTTCATCGGCGAATACCAGATCGAGCGCTTCTTCCGAGACGAGAAGCTCCTGGAGGTCGGCGAGGGCACCTCGGAGATACAGCGGCTGGTGATCTCGCGCGCGATCGGCTGCTACGAAACCTGAGCATGGACAAGCTCAAGACTTTGGTCAATCCCAAGGACCCCGCCTTCCAGGCCAACGTCGCGCACAACCGCAAGCTGTTGGAAGGCTACCGGGCCTTGGCCAAGAAGCTCCAGCTCGGGGGCGCGGAAAAGGCGCGCCAACTCCACCAGAGCCGCAGCAAGCTCCTGGTGCGCGACCGGCTGGGCGAGCTTCTGGACCCCGATACGCCGTTCTTGGAGCTTTCCCTGCTGGCGGCGCACGAGATGTACCCGCCCGATTCCCCGCCCGCGGCCGGGCTGGTCACCGGCATCGGCGTCATCCGCGGCCGGGAGGTCATGGTGGTGGCCAACGACGCCACGGTGAAAGGCGGCACCTACTACCCCATCACGGTCAAGAAGCACCTGCGCGCCCAGGAGATAGCGCTCGAGAACAACCTCCCCTGCCTCTACTTGGTGGACTCGGGCGGGGCCTTCTTGCCCTTGCAGGACCAGGTCTTCCCGGACAAGGAACACTTCGGCCGCATCTTCTACAACCAGGCCGTGATGTCCGCGCGCCGGGTCCCGCAGATATCCGTGGTCCTGGGTTCCTGCACCGCGGGAGGGGCGTACATCCCGGCCATGAGCGACGAAACGATCATGGTGAAGGGCAACGCGACCATATTTCTGGGCGGCCCCCCCTTGGTCAAGGCCGCGACCGGCGAGGAGGTGAGCGCCGAAGAGCTGGGCGGCGCGGAGGTGCACTGCAAGATATCGGGCGTGAGCGACCACTTCGCGGCGGACGAGCACCAGGCCCTGCGCATGGCGCGCAGCATAGTCGAGAACCTGGGGCGCCGTCCCAAGACCGATATCGGCCAGGAGGAGCCTGAGGAGCCGGCCTACGACCCGGCCGAGCTCTACGGCATCATCCCCGCGGACATCCGCAAACAGTTCGACATGCGCGAGGTCATCGCCCGCATCGTGGACGGCTCCCGCTTCCACGAGTTCAAGAAGCTCTACGGCGCCACGCTGGTGTGCGGCTTCGCCCGCATCATGGGCTATTCCGTGGGCATACTCGCCAACAACGGCATCCTATTCTCCGAGAGCGCGCTCAAGGCGACGCACTTCATCGACATGTGCAACCTGCGCCGCATACCGCTGCTCTTCTTCCAGAACATCACCGGCTACATGGTAGGCAAGGCCTACGAGCGCGGGGGCATCGCCAAGGACGGGGCCAAGATGGTGGCCGCGGTGGCCAACTCCACGGTGCCCAAGTTCACCATCATCATGGGCGGCTCCTACGGCGCCGGCAACTACGGCATGTGCGGGCGGGCCTACGGGTCGCGCTTCCTCTGGATGTGGCCCATGGCGCGCATCTCGGTCATGGGGGGCGAGCAGGCGGCCAACGTGCTGTGCACGGTCAAGATGGAGCAGCTGGCCAGGGCCGGAACTCCGATGTCGGCCAAGGAGCAGGAGGAGTTCAAGCGGCCGATCCTGGAGAAGTACGAGAAGGAGAGCTTCGCCTACTACAGCTCCGCCAGGCTCTGGGACGACGGGATTTTGGACCCCCTCGACACGCGCACCACCTTGGGCCTGGCCGTCTCCGCCAGCCTCAACGCTCCGATCGCGGAGTACCGCCCCAGCATCTATAGGATGTAGGAATCTTCGTCTGAGCGATACGCCCCTTGACAATCGTCAGGGGTGATGTATACTCATTGTAGATACGTCTGGGGGCAGGTTATGACCACTACCGTCCAAAAATGGGGAAACAGCCTTGCCTTGCGCATCCCCAGTTCTCTTGCCAAAGACACCCATCTGCGCCAAGGGTCTGTGGTCGAGCTGGCCATTGTGGAAGGCCGGATCGTGCTGAAGCCCAAGGCAGAAAGCAAATACTCTCTATCTCAGATGCTCAATAGCGTCACAAAAGAGAATCTCCATTCCAGTCAGGATTGGGGCGGCGCAGTCGGCAAGGAATTCCTGTAATGTCCCGCCCTTACTGCCCCAGGCGCGGAGACGTGGTCTGGCTCTCGTTCGCCCCCCAGGCCGGGCATGAGCAGGCGGGCCATAGGCCGGCGTTGACTCTCTCTCCCGAGGCCTACAACCGAAAGGTGTGCCTGGCCGTCTTCTGCCCGATATCCACGCGAATCAAGGGCTATCCTTTCGAAGTTCTGATCCCTTCCGGCTTGAAGGCTTCCGGCGTGGTCCTGTCGGATCAGGTCAAGAGCCTTGATTGGCAGGCCAGGGACGCCCGGTTCTGCTGCAGGGTTCCGGAAGCGACGACGGCGGAGGTGTTGAAGAAGCTCGATGTGCTGTTGAAGTAGAAAAAGCCCCTTTCAAAGTTTTATAGCATCTATGCCCATGTCCGCCACGCAATACGAGACCATCGCTCTTGAGCAAGACGGCGCCGCGCTCACGCTCTGGCTCAACCGGCCGCAGGTCAAGAACGCCTTCAACGCCCGCTTGCTCTGCGAGCTCTCTTGCGCCCTGGATGAAATAGCCGCCGACGCCTCTGTTCGGGTGTTGATCATCTCCGGGCGCGGCGACTGCTTCTGCGCCGGCGCGGACCTCGAGTGGATGCGCGCGGTGGTGGACTACACCTTCGAGCAGAACGTCAAGGATTCCCAAGCCATAGCGGACGTCTTCTTCAAGCTCTACACCCTCAAGAAGCCCACCATCGCGGCAGTCAACGGCGCAGCCATCGGCGGCGGCATGGGCTTCGTGGGCGCCTGCGACGTGGTCATCGCGTCGCAGAGCGCGGTGTTCGGCTTGAGCGAGGTTCGTCTCGGCCTGGTGCCCGCGTGCATCGGGCCGTATATCCTACGGCGCGCGGTCCCGGGCCGGATGCGGCGTTATTTCCTGACCGGAGAAAGGTTCGGGCCGGACGCCGCGCGAGAGATCGGCTTGGTCGACGAGGTTGTCCCGGCAGCGGAGCTGGTATCCGCAGCCCAGCGCATGGCAGGCAGCCTGCTTTCAGGGATGCCGCTCGCGCAGGGCAAGGCAAAGGAGCTTCTGGAGCGCGCCTCTGAGATGCCGCTCTCCGAGGTCGTTCCGTATACGGTCGAGATGATCGCCAAGTTGCGCGCCGGCGAAGAGGCCCAGCGCGGGATGCGGAAGTTCCTGGAGAAGAAGTGAAAGACATCCGCAAAGTCCTCGTGGCCAATCGCGGGGAGATCGCGGTCAGGGTCATGCGAACCCTTCACGCCATGGGCATCAAGGCCGTGGCCGTCTACTCGGACGCGGACAGGGACGCCCCGCACGCGGAGCTGGCGGACGAGGCGCATTGCATCGGCCCGGCGCCCTCGCGCGAAAGCTACCTGCGGATCGACAAGATTTTGGCCGCGGCCAAGGCCAGCGGCGCGGACGCCATCCATCCCGGCTTCGGCTTCCTGGCCGAGAACCCGGAGTTCGCGCAAGCGGTGGCGGACGCGGGCCTGCGCTTCATCGGCCCTCCTGCCGGCGCCATCCGGGAGCTCGGCAACAAGCTCAACAGCCGCATCCTGGCTTTGCGCCATCACGTCCCGGTCATCCCGGCCGTGGACGAAAAAGAGGCGGGCCGGGACTTCCTGGAGCGCGTGAAGGCTCTAGGATTCCCCGTCCTCATCAAGGCCGCTGCCGGCGGCGGCGGCAAGGGCATGCGCGTCGTCGAGCGGCCGGAGGACGTCGCGAAGTCCGTGGAGATGTCCAAGCGCGAGTCCCTCAACGCCTTCAACGACGACCACGTCTTCGCGGAGAAGTACCTGCGCCATCCCCGGCATATCGAGTTCCAGATCCTGGGCGACCTCCAGGGCCGGGTGCTGCACCTCAACGAGCGCGAGTGCTCCATCCAGCGCCGCCATCAGAAGATCGTGGAGGAGACGCCCTCCCCCCTGATGACGGATGAGCTGCGCGCCGAGATGGGCGACGCGGCCGTGCGCCTGGCCAAGGCCGTGTCCTACTCCAGCGCCGGCACCGTCGAGTTCATGGTGGACCAGGACCGCAAGTACTACCTGCTCGAGATGAACACGCGCCTCCAGGTGGAGCACCCGGTGACCGAGATGACGCTCGGCATGGATTTGGTCTACTGGCAGGTGCGCATCGCCGAAGGCCGGGCCCTGCCCTACGGCGGGCCGCTGCGAGCCCGCGGGCACGCGATCGAGTGCAGGATCTACGCGGAGGACCCGGCCGCGGATTTTATGCCCTGCGCCGGGCGTCTCGCTTTCCTGCGCGAACCCGGCGGCCCGTGGATACGCAACGACTGCGGCGTACGCTCCGGCTCGGAGGTCACGACCCACTACGACCCCATGATATCGAAGCTCGTGGCCTGGGGTGAGACCCGCGACGCGTCCATCGCGCGCATGACGGAAGCCCTCAAGGACTACGTCATCCTCGGCCTGCGCACGAACCGGGAGTACCTGCTGGACATCCTGGAGCATCCCGCTTTCAGGGAAGGGAGGCTGCACACGGGCTTCCTCCGAGAGCACTTGCCCGACTGGCAGCCCCGGCAGACGATGCTGGAGCCCGCGCTGATCGCCTCAGCCCTCTGCCGCAAGGGCCGCGGCGCCGCCCGGGGCGGGCCCTTCTCGGACGGGAAGGCGGATACGAATCCGTGGGCCACGATCGGGAGCTGGGGCAGGTAGATGGAACGGCGCTACTTCAAGGCGGGCAAGAAGGTCCACAAAGTCCTCCTCACGGAGGCCGAGGCCGGCAAGGCCAAGGCCAGCCTGGACGACGGGCCGGTGAAGGAGATCTCTTTCCAGCATCTCAACGAGAACGCGCTCGTCCTGGACATGCCGGAAGGCCGCGTCCCTGTCCACATCGCGCGCAGGGGCGCGGACATCTTCGTGCAGATCCGGGGGCAGGCCTTCCAGCTGCGCGAAGAGGACGCGGAGCACTCCCTCCAGGACTCTTCGGGCGGCGGCGAGGAGGATAAGACCATCGCGGCGCCCATGCCTGGGAAGGTTGTGCGCATCCTGGTCAAGCCGGGCGCGAGCGTGCGCAGGACCCAGCCGGTCATCATCCTGGATTCCATGAAGGTGGAGATCGAGCTCAAGGCCTCCTCCGACGGCCGCGTGCGCGAAGTGCTGGTCAAAGAAGGCCAACAGCTCGACATGGACCAGCCGCTGATCACGCTCGAGTAGCCCCGGCAAGCGCCTGCCGCCATCCCGATAAATTGGGTATGATGATTTTAGAGGGGTGCCATCCATGAAAGGGGTCAAAGTCGGCATCGTCGGCTACGGCGCCTATATCCCGCTCAACCGCATCAGGGCCGAGGAGATCGCCAAGGTCTGGGGGGCGGATGCGCCGAGCTACAAGCGCGGGCTGATGCTGGAGGAGAAGTCCGTGCCCTCCGCGGATCAGGACACCGCGACCATGTCGGTGGAGGCGTCCCGCCGGGCGCTGGAGCGCTGTCCGGTGGACCCCCGGGAGATCGGAGCCGTCTACGTGGGCAGCGAGTCCCATCCCTACGCGGTCAAGCCCACGGGCACCATCGTGGCCGAAGCTTTGGGCGCGGTCCCGCACTGCCACACCGCGGATTTGGAGTTCGCCTGCAAGGCGGGCTCGGAGGGCATGTTCATCGCGAGCCAGTTGGTGCGCGCGGGCGCCTGCCGCTACGCTTTGGCCGTAGGCGCGGACACCTCCCAAGGCGCCCCCGCCGACGCCCTGGAGTACTCGGCGGCGGCCGGGGCCGCGGCGTTCCTGTTCGGACGCGAGGGCCTGATCGCCGAGCTCGTCGAGACCCACGCTTACATGACCGACACGCCGGATTTCTGGCGCCGGGAGCACATGTTCTATCCCAAGCACGGCGGCCGCTTCACGGGGGAGGAGGCCTATTTCCGGCACGTGGTCAGCTGCACCCGGGAGCTCATGGAGAAGGCCAAGCTCAAGCCCAGGGATTTCCGCTACGCGGTCTTCCATCAGCCCAACGGGAAGTTCCCGTACCGGGCCGGACAGTTGGCCGGGTTCTCGAAAGAGCAGATCGACACCGGCTGCCTCGTGCCCAAGCTCGGCAACACCTATTCCGGCGCCTCGCCCCTGGGCCTGAGCGCGGTCCTCGATTCAGCCCGAGCCGGGGACATGATTCTGATGGTCTCCTACGGCTCCGGGGCCGGCAGCGACGGGTTCATCTTCCAGGCTACCAAAGCCTTGGCCGAGGTGCAGGACAAGGCGCCGAAGACCTGGGACATGCTGCTCAGCACGCGGAGGAAGTACCTGGATTACGGCAGCTACGCCAAGCATCGCGGCAAGATCCGCATGAACGAGGAGCAATGACCATGAGGGAAGTCGCGGTCATCGGCGTCGGGATGTCCCCGTGGGGCGAGCTCTGGCGCTCCTCTCTTCGGGACCTGTTCGCGCAGGCCGCGCTGGAAGCCATGAAGGACTCCGGCGCGCCCCGCATCGACTCCATGGTGGTCGGCTGCATGAGCAGCGGCCTCTTCAACGGCCAGGAGCATCTGGGCTCGCTCATGGCCGACTACGCCGGCCTCAGGGGAATCCCGGCCACGCGCGTGGAGTCCGCCTGCGCGTCGGGCGGGGCAGCCTTCCGCACGGGAGTCTTGGAAGTCGCTTCCGGAGCGAGCGACTTCGTCCTGGTCGGGGGCGTCGAGAAGATGACGGACGTCAGCGGCGACGCCGCCACGCGGGCGCTCTCCGCCGCCTCGGATTTCGAATACGAGGCCTACCAGGGGGCGACCTTCCCGGCCCTCTACGCCATGGTGGCCCGCGCGCACATGGACCGCTACGGGACCACCCGCAAGCAGCTGGCGATGGTCGCGGTCAAGAACCACGAGAACGGCCTGCTCAACCCCCGGGCCCAATTCCGCCAGAGGATCAGCGTGGACGCGGTGCTGGGCTCCGTCATGGTCGCAGACCCCCTGCGCCTCTTGGACTGCTCGCCCATCACGGACGGCGCCGCGGCGGTGGTTCTGTGCCCCAAGGAGCTGGCCGTCAAGCTCAAGAAGAAGCCGCTCATCAAGGTCGCCGGCATCGGCCAGGCGAGCGACTGCATCGCGCTGGCCCAGCGCAAGGACATCACCCGCTTCGAAGCCGCGGCTTTGGCGGCCCAGCGCGCGTACAAAGCGGCCGGCATCGGCCCCGACGAGGTCGATTTCGCGGAGGTGCACGACTGCTTCACCATAGCGGAGATCTGCGTCCTGGAAGCCTTGGGCTTCTGCAAGACCGGGCAGGGCGGCCGGTTCACCGAGGAGGGCCACACCTCGCGCCTCGGTCGCAAGCCCATCAACCCCTCGGGCGGTTTGAAGTCGAAGGGCCATCCGGTGGGGGCCACGGGCGTGGCCCAGATCGTCGAGCTGGTCGAGCAGCTGCGCGGGTCCGCGGGCGAGAGGCAGCTTTCGAAAGTCCGCTGCGGCCTGGCCGAGAACATGGGCGGCACCTGCGGCTCCGCGGTCGTGAGCATACTGACCCGGGAGGGAGCGTGAACATCCAGCCTCAACGATATTGGAGAGAGATCCCCCAGCGCTATCGCCTAGAAGCGGGAAAATGCCGCAAGTGCGGGAAGCTGTGCTTCCCGCCCCGGCGAAAGTGCGCCGCCTGCGGCGGGGCCTCCTGGGACACGGTGCAGCTTCCCCGCAAGGGCAGGCTGCTGACCTACACGGTGGTGCACTCCTCGACGGACGAGTTCGCCAAGCTGGTTCCCTACGCCGTCGCGATCGTGGACCTGGGCAACGGGGTGCGGCTGACGGCGCAGGTCGTCGACGTCGATCCGGGGGAGCTCTGCGCCGGCATGCCGGTGCGCCTGGAGTTCCGCAAGCTCGGCGAGGCCGGCAAAGCCGGGGTCATCTGCTACGGCTACAAGGCGGTGCCGGCGTGAGCATGCGCGCCTGGCTGCTGGATAAGATCAGCTCAATCGACGGCCTCCGTTTAGGGGAGATCGAAAAACCGGTCCCCGGCGAAGGCGAGGTGCTCCTGCGCATGCGCTTCGCGGCCTTGAACCCCGCGGACCGTTACCTGGCCGAAGGGCAGTACCCGGCGCGTCCCCCGATGCCGCATATTCTCGGGCGCGACGGCCTGGGGATCGTCGAAGCCGTCGGGCCGGACGTGCAGGGGCTGCGGTGCGGCGTCGAACTGCTGATCCTGCGCGGCGAGGCCGGAGTGAGCCTGCCCGGCACCTTCGCGCAGTACGCGGTCGTGCCCGCAGATGTGCTGGTTCTGCCGCCGGACGACTGGAGCCCCCAGCAATGCGCCGCGGCGCCGCTGGTCTACCTGACCGCCTTCCAGGCGCTGACCCTATGGGGGGACATGCCGGCCTCCGTCGTATTGATCACCGGCGCTTCGGGCGGCGTGGGAACCGCTTCAGTCCACCTGGCGCGGGCCATGGGGCACACGGTCATCGCCATGTCGCGCGACGCAGCCAAAGCCGAGAAGCTCCGGGCCCAGGGCGCCCACCTCGTCGTCGATCCAAGAGAGCCCTGGCGCGTGAAGGTCAAGGATTTCCTGCGCGGCGCCAGGATAGACTTGGCCGTCGACAACATAGGCGGCGAGCTGTTCAATCAGGTGATCGAGGCTCTCGGCCCGAAGGGCAAGGTGTCCTGCGTGGGCAGGCTGGCCGGCCCGGTGCCGTCCTTCAACACGGCCGGTCTTTTCTTCCGGCAGCTGCGCATCGGGGGCGTGTTCGTGGGCGCGTATCAGCCTCGGCAGGCCCGCAAGGCCTGGGAGGACGTCCTCAGACTGCTCAAGGCGAGCGGCGCCGCGCCTGTGGTGGACTCGGAGTGGGAGTTCGAGCGCCTGCCCGAAGCCTTCGCGCGCCTGGCCGCTGGGCCTATGGGAAAGGTCGTGCTGAAAGTCGCCTAGCTTGCATCGCCGCAAGGAGATCTCCATGCGACGCATTCTGTGTGGAATCGCCGTGCTTTGTCTGGGGTTGTCCTTCGCGCCGCGGCGCTCCTGCTTTGCGGCTTCGCGCATGGAGGACACCCGCGCCAAGCCGCCGGAGCGCTGGGCTCCTGCGAAGGCCTACGGCCTGGACGTGGACCTCGGGGGAATCCGCCAGCAGGGCAACGTGGACCAGACCAACATCCACTCCGGCCTGAATTTCACCACCGCCTACCGCGAGCGCAACCAGTTCTTCGTTGAGTGGTCGTCGGACTACACGGCGTTCGGGGGCGCGCAGAACGCCAACAAGATGAGGGGCTCCTTCTTGTACGCCTACGCGGTCCAGCCGCACATGAACCTCTTCTTCCACACCACGCACGGGCACAACAACTCAATTCTGTTGCGCTACAGGACCAAGAACGGATTCCCGGGCGTGTGCGCCCACGGATTCTTCAAGCGCTTCCTGGACACCTTCATGGCGAGCACGGCCTTGGTGACCGAATACGAGTCCTACCAGAACAGGGACAGGCGCACGAACATGCGCGCGGACAACCGCCTGAACTTCGCGGGGCCGATCTCGGACTACGCGACATTCAGCGGGGACTTCTACTACGTCCCCAAGCTCACACGCATCGCCGACTATCGCATCTCCTGGGAGGGGTACGTCCAGTTCAAGCTGACCCAGGACAAGTTTTCCTTCCGCGTGACGGTCAGCGACGAGTACGAGAACGAGCCCGTCGTGCCGGGGGTCCGGCGCAATGATTTCGGCATGCTGTACTCCGTCGTCATGCACCTGTGGAAGTGACGGGAAATCCTCTTTGACCCCGCCTCGGAAAAATGGGAAAATGGCGCTTAATGAGCAATGTCCGCAAAGCGGACCACCTCAGGCTCTGCGCCGAGATGGAAGTGGAGTTCCGCTCCAAGACGACCCTGCTTGAGGACGTCGAGCTGGTCCACGACGCCGTGGCCGAGCTCTCCCTGGACGAGATCAACACGGAAGCCCGATTCTTCGGCAGACGCCTGCGCGCCCCGCTGATGATCACGGCCATTTCCGGCGGAACCGAGGAGGCCGGGGCCCTCAACCGGGACCTGGCCGCGGCGGCGCAGGAACTGGGCATCGCTTTCGGGCTGGGAAGCCAGCGGCCCATGCTCGAGAACCCCGCCCTGGTTTCCTCCTACGCGGTCCGGCCGTACGCGCCGGACATCCCGATTTTGGGCAACATCGCCCTCCAGCAGGCCGCCGCCTGCGATCCGGCCAAGATCGAAAAGCTGGCCTCCGGCGTAGAGGCCGACGGCCTCGCCGTGCACCTCAACGCGGCCCAGGAGCTCAGCCAAGCCGAGGGCGACAGGCGCTTCTTGGACGGCTTGAAGACCCTCAAGGCCCTGACCAAGCTCATGCCCGGCAGGATCATGGTGAAGGAGACGGGCTGCGGCATCTCCCGCGAGGCCGCGCTCAGGCTCAAGGCCGCCGGTGTCCGCGTCCTGGACACGGCCGGAGCGGGCGGCACGTCGTGGCCCCGCGTGGAGAACCTGCGCAACGGCGCGGATCCGGCCGGCACGATGGGGCTCGACGAATGGGGCATACCGACCGCCGCCTCGATTCTGGAGACCGCCCCGCTCGGGTTCACCCTCGTGGGCTCCGGCGGGGTCCGCACCGGGCTGGATGCGGCCAAGTGCCTCGCCCTCGGCGCGGACATCTGCGGCATGGCCCTGCCGGTCCTGCGGGCCTACAAGCGCGGCGGCCGCGACGGCGTTTTGGCTTTTCTGGAAAGAGTGATCGCGGACCTCAAGGCAGTCATGCTCCTGGTCGGAGCCAAGGACATCCCCGCGCTCAAGAAGCGCAAGCCCGTGATCACGGGAAGACTGCGAGAATGGACCATCAGCCGAAGGCCAAGATAGATCCGCCCGCCGAAAAGAAGATGTTGAGGACGTCCCGCTTCCCGGGATTCTACAGCCTCGACGTCTGGGAGCGCCTGGACAAGCTCGGCGAGTGGTTCCCGCTCTCCACGAAGGAGAAGTGGATCCTCAAGAACGAGACCCTCACGGCCGAAAAGGCCGACGTGATGATCGAGAACGTCATCGGCGTCTTCGGCCTGCCCCTGGGCGTCGCCGTCAATTTCCGCATCAACGACAAAGACTACGTCATCCCCATGGCCGTGGAGGAGACCTCCATCGTGGCCGCGTGCAGCAACCTGGCGAAGCTGATACGCGAGCACGGCACCCTCAGCGCCCGCGCCTCCCACGCGGTCATGGAAGGGCAGGTCCAGCTGGTCAATCCGCACGACCCGGACCAGGCGATCAAGGACATCGCGGAGGCGAAGGACAGGCTCATCGCGCTGGCCAACAAGCAGGACCGTACCTTGGTCAGCCTCGGAGGGGGGGCCAAGGACCTCACGGTCCACCGCATCGAGACCGAGAGCGGCACCATGCTCGTCGTTCACCTGGCCGTCGACGTGGTGGACGCTATGGGGGCCAACGCCGTCAACACTATGGTCGAGACCCTCGGGCCCGTGCTGGCCGAGATCGCCAAGGCCGAGGTGGTCTGCCAGATCATCTCGAACCTCTGCGACAAGTCGCTGGCCAGGGCCAAGGTCGTGCTGGACCCGGAGTGCCTCAAGAGTAAGACCTTCAGCGGCATGGCGGTCGCGGAGCGGATCGTGAAGGCCTATCACTTCGCGGACGCCGACCCCTACCGGGCCGCTACCCACAACAAGGGCATCATGAACGGCATAGACGCCGTCCTGATCGCCACCGGCAACGACTGGCGGGCGGTGGAAGCGGGCGTCCACGCCTACGCCGCCAGAAGCGGCCGCTACCGGCCGCTAAGCAAGTACCGCATAGAGGGCGGCAAGCTCATCGGCGAGATAGAGCTGCCCATAGCCGTAGGCGTGGTGGGCGGGGTCTCGAAGCTGCACACCGGCGTGGAGCTGCTGCTCCGGCTCATGGGCCTGCCCTCGCGGCGCGAGCTCTCCGAGGTCGTGGCCACGGTGGGTTTGGTGCAGAACCTGGCGGCCCTGCGTGCCCTGGTGACCGAGGGGATACAAGAGGGCCACATGACCCTCCACGCACGCAACGTGGCCTACTCGGCCGGGGCTATCGGGGACATCGCGATCACGGTGGCCAACCAGATGATCCAGGAGGGCCGCATCCGCTTCGACCGCGCGCGGGAGATCCTCAAGAAGATGATCGCCCACAAGCAGGGGAATCCGGAAAACGACGGGCAATAGCCTTTGCGCTCCAGATCCGCCTGCGCCGCGTCCAAGCTGATACTCCTAGGCGAGCACGCCGTGGTCTACGGCGAGAGCGCCCTGGCGGTCCCCCTGCGCCGGCCCAAAGCCGAGGCCACGGTCTCCCAGGCGCCTGCCGGGCGGCCGGTGGCCGTGGAGCTCGAGGATTTCAAGCTCCGCTGGCTGGGGAAGCCGCGGACGATCCCGCCGGAAGTCCGGCCCTTCGCCCGCATCATCCAAGCGTCGGTAGACCGGTTTCCGGAGGTTCCAGCTCAAGGCTGGAGGCTGAACGTCCACTCGCAGATCCCCTCAGGCTGCGGCCTTGGGAGCGGAACGGCCGTTTCCGCCGCGGCCTTCAAGGCGATCTTCCGCTTCTTCCGCGTGCCGCACACGGTTCATACTCTTTCGGAGATGGTCTACGAGATCGAGAAGCTGCACCACGGCACGCCGAGCGGCATCGACAACACGGTGATCTCCATGTGCCGGCCGATTCTCTTTCGCAGGGGCGCCGAGGCCCGGATCATGACCGTTCCGCGATCCCGCTGCTTCCTGATCATCGGGCACACGGGAAAGAGGCACAGCACCTCCGCCGTGGTAGCCGCGGTGGCGCGGGCCCGCGCAGCGGATAAGTCCAAGTACGACGCGATCTTCCGGGAGATCGGCCGGCTTTCCAAGCTGGGCGCAAAGGCGTTCGAAAAGGGCCTTTGGCGCGAACTGGGCCTTCTGATGAACCGCAACCAGGAGCTTCTGGAACACCTCGGGGTCTCTTCGCCGGAGCTCGACGCCTTGGTCCGGGCCGCGAGGTCGGCCGGCGCTCTAGGCGCCAAGCTGAGCGGCGCCGGCCGGGGCGGGTGCATGGCGGCCCTCACCGATGACCCGGCGTGTGCCCGCCGCACGCGGCGCGCTTTGCAGGCCGCGGGGGCGGCCGAGACGTTCTTAACGGGGTTATGCGATCATGAGCGCGCCTAAACGGATCGTCGTCGGGATTTCGGGGGCTTCCGGGGTCATCATTGGCATCCGCACAGCCGAGGCCCTGCTTGCGCGCGGCTACGAGGTCCACGCCATCGTCACGGACGCGGCTTGGGACGTCATCCATCACGAAGTGTCCAAGGATTTCAAGTTCAATAAGAAGATCACGCTTTACTCGGAGAATGACTCGGCTTCGCCGCTCAACAGCACCTCTTTTTTGGCGGACGCCATGGTCGTGGCGCCCTGTTCCATGAAGTCCTTGTCCGCCATCGCCACGGGCTACGCGCAGAACCTGCTGATCAGGGCCGCGGACGGGGTTCTGCGCACCGGAAGGAAGCTGATCGTGGTCGCGCGGGAAACGCCGCTTTCTCTTGCCGCGCTGGAGAACATGGTAGCTTTGCGTCGCGGCGGCGCCATCGTCATGCCCCCGTGCGCGGCGTATTATCACAAGCCGAAGAACGTGGACGATATGACCGATTTCTTTGTTGGGAAGATATTGGACGCGCTAGGCGTGGAGCACGGGCTTTACAAGCGGTGGGGAAAGTCTTAGTTCTTTAGGCGCCTGCCGGCACGAATCTAACCTCAAGCCCCTGGCCCAACGCTCTGGCAATCCGTTCCAGCGTTTCGATCGTTACGTTCTGAGCCCCACGTTCGATGCGAGAAACGGTCTGCTGCTTAGTCTTAAGAGCGGCCGCAAGCTCGCTCTGGCTCATCTTTTTGGACTTGCGAGCCCTGATGATCTCTAGCGCTACGCGAAGCTCAATGTCCGCTTCGGCATATAGGCGGCGGAATTCCGGGTCATTCATCTCTCCGCGTGGGCCGAACTGCCTATCCCGGCCAGAAAGCAATAGTACCATGAATTCGCTCGCTTTCATCTCGCCAATTCGACGACCTGTCTCCCCGCCGCCTAGCCCACGAAAGATAGCTATAATAGCCCACACGCCATGACAGCCCTTGATCTCAAAATGGACATCCGTTCGATCCTCGCCCGGCTTCGCAAAGCCAAGCGCCTCCAGGTCATACGCGAGAAGACCGACCCAGTCTTGGAAGCTTCCGCCCAGATCCTGAAGGCTCAGCCCCGGCCCGTTTTGCTGGAGAACGTAGCCGGCGCCAAAGTCCTGGCCAACATCCTGCCTGACCGGGATACCTTGGCCGCTTATCTTGCCGTAGAACCCCAGAGCTTCCTCCCGGAGCTCGGCTCCTTGCTCGACGGGA
>Ga0315268_10003837_pt1 | contig 16446 bp, 14 predicted proteins | sample C1_top_MG_FD_204535 | JGI IMG/M metagenome (GOLD analysis project Ga0315268, IMG submission 204535) | Sediment microbial communities from Yellowstone Lake, YNP, Wyoming, USA - C1_top | ecosystem: Environmental > Aquatic > Freshwater > Lake > Sediment | place: USA: Wyoming | collected 2017-08-01
GGACTACCAGAACATCACCGACAAGGGTGAAGCGCACCGCATCGAGTTTGTGGGGCTCTTCTTCTTCTAAAACCTAAAGCCATTGACTTCAACCGGCCCACAGGGTATCATCCCTGTGGGCTTTTTTTGTCCAAAGACGGTTTTCATCGGGAGTTTGATTAATGCCTAGACCATTCTTGAAGTGGCTCCGGCCGGGACTGACCTTGATAATGGCGGCGTTATTGGTGACGGGGGGCTGCAGCACCGTGAAACAATGGGTGGGCCTGGAAAAGGAGGAAGACAAGGAGATGGCGGAGGACCTCACTCCTCCCGAGGCCCAGCAGGAAACGGTGATGATTGACGGCAAGCCTTATGTGCGCAGCAAGAACCCCTACTGGCTGAGCTACCCCAACCAGCCGGAATATCTCTACGTGGAAAAGGGGCGGGAATTTGTGGGCTTGCAGCAGCACCTGATCGACGCCCTGGCCAAGGCGGTGGGCAAGGAGCAGGCCAAGGCCGCGGGCAAGACCCTGCCTCCGGACAAGCTCCAGGAACTGGTGCGCCAGGAGGTGGACCGCATCCTGCAGGAGCAGGGCCTGGGGGGCTTCGTGTCCCGGGGCAAGGCGGAAAAAGCCCCGGTGGCGGGCCGGGCGGTGGCGGTCATCCCCGACCTGGACACGCCCAAGACCTATGACGGCCTCAACCGCACCCTGGCCGCGGCCTTAAGCGAGGGCCTGGGGCGCCAGAAGGACCTCAAGGTGAGCGGCCAGGACCAGGTGCAGGAAGCCCTGCGCAAGGCCGGCGCGGCGGGCAAGCTGACCCTGCCGCAAAACATCAAGGCCCTGGGGGACCAGCTGGGGGTGCAGGGGGTGATTCTCACCGGGGTCATGCCCCCGGAAAAGGGCGTTCCCGGGGTGATGATGGCCGAGGTTTACGACACCTTTCTGGGCACCAAGGTCCAAGCCCTGGCCGAGCCCGCGGAAGGCGGGGGACTGAAGCCGGAGACCGTCATCCGGTTCGCCCGGCAGAACACCATGCGCCTGGCTGCGGAGGTCATGAACATCGAGTGGTTCGGCCGGGTGGAGTTCGTCAAAGAGGGCAAGGTTTACCTGAGCCTGGGCCAGAACGCCGGCCTCAAGGTGGGAGACCGCCTGAAGGTGGTGACTCCGGGCAAGGAGGTGGTCAACCCCCATACCCGGGCCGTGCTGGGATACACCGCGGACACCCCCCAGGGGGAGGTGAAAATCACGGAGCTTTTGGGCGCCAGCGGCGCGGTGGCCATGGGGGTGAGCGGCGGGCCTTTTAAGAGCAACGACAAAGTTAAGGCGCGGTAAAGGCGGTTTTCTGTTTTCGGTATTATTTCAGGCTGGCTGATAAGGCTTTAATCAGACTATATCCAGGGAAGATATTAAGGAATTAAATTCGGGCTCTTTGAGATAACCTATTAATTCGGAAATGATAATTTGGGTTTCCAGTTCCGCCAGGGAGCCCAACGCTATTCCCAGATCAGAGCTGTCCGTTAGAAATTTACCAATTTACAGCCAGAACCTGAATGGTTGTGCCCTGACCATCCCCCGCGTTTTCTTGGGACATCATCAGGGGCTGCTAGTTATTTCTCCCTCTCCCCCCGTTTATCGGGGGGAGAGAGCTGGGGCGAGGGGGGTGAACCCCAAGGAAGCCACCCCTCACCCTAACCCTCTCCCCTGGCAGGGGAGAGGGAGTTCTTGGTAACCCGGCGCTCAGGCTACCTCTTAATCCCGAAGCGAGGTTTCTCAGTCGGGGCCCATGCAAAAACCCTACCGGACACTGCTGAACAGAAAACAGAGTCCCCCGCTTATTTAATAAACCTGAGCCCCCCCATGTACGGCCGGAGGGCCGGGGGCACCACAACACTGCCGTCCTCCTGCTGGCAGTTCTCCAGGATGGCCACCAGGGTGCGGCCCACGGCCAGGCCGGACCCGTTTAGGGTGTGCACCAGTTCGGTGCCTTTTCCCCCGGGACGCTTGAAGCGGATTTCCGCGCGGCGGGCCTGGTAGTCCTCGAAGTTGCTGCACGAGGAAATCTCCCGGTAGAGGCCCTGCCCCGGCAGCCAGACCTCCAGGTCGTAGGTCTTGGCCGCGGCGAACCCCAGGTCCCCGGTGCAGAGCGCCACCACCTGGTAGGGCAGCCCCAGCCTTTTAAGCACCTCCTCGGCGTTTCGCGTCAGACTTTCCAGTTCTTCATAGGAATTCTCGGGTGTGGTGAATTTTACCAGCTCCACCTTGTCGAACTGGTGCTGGCGGATAAGCCCCCGCACGTCCTTGCCGTAGGAGCCGGCCTCGGAGCGGAAGCAGGGGGTATAGGCGGTGTAGTACCGGGGCAGGTCCTCCTGGCGCAGGACTTCCTCCCGGTGGATGTTGGTCACCGGCACCTCCGCGGTGGGCACCAGGTAATAGTCCCAGCCTTCCAGCTTAAAGAGGTCGTCCCGGAACTTGGGGAGCTGGCCGGTGCCCCTCATGGAGTCGGCGTTGGTCATGAAGGGCGGCAGGACTTCCAGATAGCCGTGTTCCCGGGTGTGCAGGTCCAGCATGAAGTTGATGAGGGCCCGCTCCAGGAGCGCGCCCGGGCCTTTGAGCAGGGCGAAGCGGGCCCCGGCGATCTTGGCGGCCCGCTCGAAGTCCAGGATGCCCAGGGCCTCGCCGACTTCCCAGTGGGGCCGGGGCGCGAAGGCGAACTGGGGCTTCTCCCCCCAGGTGCGCACCACCTGGTTGTCGTCGCTGGACGCCCCCACGGGTACGCTTTGGTGGGGGATATTGGGGAGATTGAGGAGGAAATCGGCCATCCAGGCTTCAGCCTCCCTGGCCTGCGCCTCATACATGCCGATGGCTTCGTTGACCTCCTTGACCCGCAGTTTCAGCGCTTCGGCCTCCTCCCCCTTCCCGGCCTTCAGGAGCTGGCCGATTTGCTGGGACCAAGCGTTTCGCTGAGCACGGTGGGATTCGAGATTAGTCAACCGTTCCCGGCGCTCTTTATCCCGCTCCCGGAATTCCTTCAGGTCCAGGTCCAGGCCCCGGCGGCTGAGCGCGGCCTCTACCTCCTCCAAGTGCTCCCGGACAAATTTAAGGTCCAGCATGATTATCCCCTGTTTGGATCCTGGTCTTCCCCACCGGGCTTATCTGCCGCGTTGAAGGCTCCTTTGACCCCTTCAATGAGGCGCACCAGGCCGTCGGCGTTCTGGCGCTGGATGAAGTAGAGGATGTCGGCCACGGAATCTTCCAGGGCCCGCAGCGCCGCCCGGTTGGCGGGGTTCTGGAGCTGGATGCAGGCATACAGGGTGGCGTCCTGGGTGAAGAGGCGCCGGGCCAGGTTATGCAGGGTGGTGAAGGTGGGGGTGGCGAAGTCCTCCAGGTCCCGGGGGTTCACCTTGAGTTCCTGGATGGCCATCTCCAGGGCGATGAGGGTGAAGTGGGAGAGGCCCTGGACCACGGCCATAAGGCGGTCGTGCTCCGTGGCGCTGCTGACTTTCAGCCGGGCCCCGGCCCCTGCCAGGAGGTCCTTGAGCCAGTTAAACCAGCGCTCCCCCCGGCCCTGGCAGAGGACCACGGTCTGGCCGGCCATGGTCTCGGCGCCGGGGCCGAAAAGGGGGTGGGTGCCCACCACCTCGCCGGGGAAGTGGGCCATCATGGCGCTCATGGGGCGCTGCTTCACCGAGGTCAGGTCCATTAGCAGGGCGTCGGGCCGGAGGTGGGGGGCGATGGATTTGACCACCTCAGCCACCTTGGGGATGGGCACGGAGAGCACCACCACGTCCGCCAGCCGGGCGACCTCCTGGGGGCTTTGGGGGGTGTCCACGTCGGCCACCAGGACTTCCAGCCCCTGGGCCTCAAAGAAGCGCTGGAACCAGCGGCCCATGAGGCCCAGGCCGCCGATGATGGCCACCTTCACGCTCATTGATTGGCCCTCTGGCGCAGGAGGAAATCGGCGATGGTGAGGCGCACCATGGCCAGGATGACCGGGACGATGCGGGGGATGGCGCTGATGTCGTGGCGCCCCCGGACGGCGATGGTGCGGGGCCGGCCCGCCAGGTCGACTGTCTGCTGCTCCCGGGCGATGGAAGGAATGGGTTTCACCGCGGCCCGGAGCACGATCTCGTCGCCGTTGCTGATTCCCGCCAGGATGCCGCCGGCATTGTTGGAAGCGAAACCGCCGGGGATTAGAGGGTCGTTGTGCTCTGAGCCCAACATGCGGGCCGCGGCGAAGCCGGCGCCGATTTCCACCCCCTTCACCGCGCCGATGGACATCACCGCCGCGGCCAGGGCCGCGTCCAGCTTGTCGAAGACCGGCTCGCCCAACCCCGGGGGGCAGCCCCGTACCCGGGCCTCCACCAGGCCGCCCAGGGAGTCGCCCCGGGCCTTGACCTCCTCCACCCTTGAAATCATGTCCGGCACCGCGCCCGGGTCGGGGCAGTAGAAGGGGTTGTCCCAGAGGCGGGCTTCGTCCCGGGTCTGGGCCCGCACCCCGCCCAGCTCCAGGGTGTAGGCCAGGACCTGGATGTTTTCCTGGTCCAGCAGTTGCTTGGCCACGGCTCCCGCGGCCACCCGGGCCGCGGTCTCCCGGGCCGCGGCCCGGCCGCCGCCCCGGTGGTCCCGGAGGCCGTACTTGGCCTGGTAGGTGAAGTCGCCGTGGCCGGGACGGAAGACCTCCCTGAGCGCTTCGTAGTCTTCGCTTTTCACGTCCCGGTTGCGGATGAGGAGGCTGATGGGGGTGCCGGTGGTCAGGCCCTCGAAGACGCCGGAGAGGATTTCCACCCGGTCCTCCTCCCGCCGGGGGGAGGCGTGGGCCTGCACGCCGGGGCGGCGCCGGGCCAGCTCCGCCTCGATGAGGGCGGGGTTCAGGGGCAGCCGGGGCGGGCAGCCGTCCACCACCGCGCCCACCCCGGGGCCGTGGGACTCCCCCCAGGTGGTCACCCGGAAGACCTGGCCGAAGGTGTTACCTGCCACTTTTGATCTCCTCGTTTCTCAGGGCCTTGAGGATTTCCTCCGCAACCTGGTCCACGGTGCGCCCGGTGGTGTCAACGACGACCTGGGCCGCGGCCCGGTACAGGGGCTCCCGGACCCGGAGCACCTCCAGCACCTCGGCCACGGTGCCGCTGCCGGTGAGGCTGGGGCGGCTTTCGGCGCCCGGCCGGTTCCGGGTCAGGCGGGCCCGGATGGCGGCCGGCTCCGCGGTGAGCCAGACGATGACCCCGTTCTCCCGCAGGGCCTGGACATTTTCCGGGTCCAGCACCACGCCGCCGCCGGTGGCCAGGACCAGTCCCCGGCGGCCGCGGAAGCGGGCCACCAGTTCTTTTTCCCGGCGGCGGAAGTCCTCCCAGCCGGCCTCGGCCACCATGTCAGGAATGCTTTTGCCGGCCTCCCTGACCAGAAGTTCGTCCAAATCCACGAAGTCGCGGCCCAGGCGCCGGGCCAGGCGGCGGCCCACGGAGGTCTTGCCCGTGGCCCGGTAGCCGATGAGGACCAGGTTGGGTCCCGCTCCGGCCGCGGCGGGGCTGCTGGCAGTCTTGGCCTCCCCCAAAGTCTAACCTTGAGAAAATGTTTAATGATGGCGCTCAGTTGGCCCTTAGTTTACTAGAATCGCGCCGGGAAAGAAAGGAGTTTGGGGGTCAGGCCCCGGCGGGGAAGCAGGACACTGAGCAATGCAGCCGGGGACGCGGGGATGGGGCGCCCGGTTACCATTTGCCCAGCAAAATCAGGGCGCCGATAACCATAAAGGCCAGGCCCGCGGTCTTTTTCAGCAGGTCCTGGGGGAGGAGGTGGGCGGCTGCGGTGCCGAGAAACACCCCCGCCAGGGTGGTCAGGACCAGGGCGGCGCTGGCCCCGAGAAAGACGGCCAGGGGCAGGCGGGTTTCCGCGGCCATGGCCAGGGCTGCCAGCTGGGTCTTGTCCCCCATCTCCGCCAGAAATATGGTGGCAAAGGTGGCCCAAAAAACTTTCCAGTCCATGCAGGGTCTCCAGGAATTACCTAAGGCAGGCGGTAGGTGGCGCCTTCCCGGGCGGCGTCGATATAGGCGGGGAATTCTCCATCGGCGGCCAGTTGCCGGGCCAAGATGATGATCCTTTCCACCTCCACGTCGCTGCGGCCGGGGTCATGGTGGGTAAGGATGAGGTGGCGGGCCCGGGCTTCCCGGCCCAGGGCCACCACTTCCTCGTAGGTGGAGTGCCCCCACCCCTGCTTCTCGGGGAACTCGGCAGGGATGTACTGGGCGTCGTGAATCAGGAGGTCACAATCCCGGCAAAAATCGGCAAAATCAGAAATACGGCGGCCTCCTTCCGCGCCCAGTTCGTTGTCGGTGATGAAGGCCATGGTATGGTCCCCTTCCCGGAAGCGGAAGCCGAACCCGCCCTGGGGGTGGTTCAGGGGAATGGCGTCGATGCGGACGCCGTCCAGGTCCAGGGGGCCGTGGGCCAGGCGGTTGAGGAAGTCGATGCGGGCCTTGAGGTGGTCGAAGGCCACGGGAAAAAAGCCGTCCCCCATGTGGCTGTCAAAGACCCGGGTCATGGCTTGAAAGGCCGGAGGCCAGCCGTCCACCAGGACTTCCGTGTCCGGCAGGTAGATGGGTTCAAAAAAGGGGAGCCCCAGAAGGTGGTCCCAGTGGCCGTGGCTGAGGAGCAGGTGAATGCTGACCGGGGAGTGGCTCTGAATCAGGTGCTTGCCCAGGAGGCGAAACCCGGTGCCGCCGTCAATCACCACCCGGCGTCCCGAAGCCAGAACCACTTCAACGCAGGAGGTGTTGCCCCCGAACTGCAGGGTATGAACGCCGGGGGAGGGAATCGAACCCCGGGTGCCCCAAAATCTGATTTCCATTACCTGGCCCGAATTTTGGGAAAGTAAGCGCCAGGCGCACCGGAGCCGGGGGACCCGGTCCCGGAACCCTGGCTTATGACCATCAAGACTATCACAACATGGCGGCAAAATTCACGGGAAATTTCTGCCTCTCCAAAAAAGCCGCGGTGAGCCCGAAGCAGCCGGTGAGCATCAGGTCGCCGCCGGGAGCCGCGAACACGGCGCCGGGGACTCCCCGGGCCAGTCGCCGCCGGGGCCCGGTGACGACGGTGAAGGCGAAGCCGCGCCCCCGGGGGAGGCCGGGAGCGTAAGCGCAGCCGTGGCCGTGGTGGGCAAAGACCTCGTCGTTGGTGAGCTCCCCGGCCTGGAACCGGGCCAGGTGGTCCAAGAGTTTGGCCGGGGTGAGCAAACCGGTGTGGTGCTCATAGATGCCGAAGATGCGCTCCCCCTGGACCAGGGCGGCGAAGGTGTGGGCGTTGCCTAGGTTCAGCACCGTCAGGCCTGCTTCCAGGTGCGGGCGGGCCTGGGGGTCCAGGAGCGCGCCCCTGACCCCTGCCGCGCAGGTGTCCATGAGCAGCGCCCCGGGCAGGGCCTCGGCCACGGCCCGCATGCGGGTGAAGAAGGCCGGAGGCTCGAGAAAGGCCAGGTCCTGGAGATGCCCCTGCCGGTGGAGAAAGTCTTCCCAGTACTGGAAGCGGAAGCGCCGGTTGCTCATCTCCGGGCTGAAGCCGTGGTCCTGCACGGCCACCGCGAAATGAGGCGGCAGGGACACCGCAAACGCGTCCAGGAGGCGGGTAAGAGTTTCCAGGTCCACGTCCCCCAGGGTCAGTGGGGCCGCGTCCGGAGGGGGGGCTTGGGTGAGAATGACCCCCCAGCCCCGGACCAGATCCAGGCGGTCGTTCAAAGTCAGGGCGGCCTGGGGGGTGGCGTAGAGGGGGAGGCCCCGGGCCAGGTGCTCCCGGGCCGCCTGGGTCACGGCACCGCCGCCCATGAGGCGGCCCTGCAAAAAGACCGGACGGTCCTGGGCGGTAAGGGCCCGGAGGCGTCGGGCCAGGATCTGGGTGGGGGCCGGCAGCACCAGCTTCACCGCGTTTTCCACGGGCTCCCCGGGCTCCCAGATGAGCAGGTCCTGGGTGCCGCCGCCCACGTCCAGGGCCAGGAGCTGGCCTTCAAACATGGACTTCCCCCTGTGCCGCGGCGTCCAGGACCACCCGGGCGGCCAGTTCCCGGGCCCGGCGGAATGCCGGGGTCCGGGCGCCGGGCCGCCATTTGAGGCTGCCTAATTCATCGGACACGGCCAGCAGTGCGGCCACCGCCACCCCACGGTAGCGGCCCACGGCCAGGAGCGCGGCCAGCTCCAGGTCCACCCCCAGGACGCCCTGGGACTGGTAGTGGGCGACCAGGGCCGCGGTCTCCCGGTAGAAGGCGTCGGTGGTCCACACCGGTCCCTGGTGCCAGCGGGCCCCCCCGGTGGCCAGCAAGTGCCGGAGCAGGGCCAGGAGGGCGGGGTCAGGGGACGGCTCCGCGGCCGGAGGCAAATAATGGCGGGAGGTGCCGTCCTCGGCCACGGCCCGGGTGGGCAGCACCAGGGAGCCCACCTCCACCCCGGGGTCCAGGGAGCCGCACCAGCCCAAGGCCAGGATGAGCCTGGCCCCCAGGGCCACGAGCTTTTCCAGGACCATGGCCGCGTAAGGCGCGCCCGGCGCCGGGGCAGCGATGGCCAGGGGTTGGCGCTGCCAGCGGCCCTCCCGCACCGCACAGCCGAAGAGGTGCCGGGGCGGCCCCGGGGCCCGGGCCAGGCGGCACAGAAGCTGGTAATCCGGGCGGGTGAAGGTAAGGACGGCCCGGGCGGGCACCGGCGCCTCCCCCCGCTCCCGGCGGGGCTGAATCAGGGCCTCATCCAGGACCTGAGCCGGAGAGGGGGGGCTAAAGGGGAAGGAGGGAGGGCGGGTGGGCAAGGCAATCCTCAGCGTTGGCCAGATTCCGCCACGGTCTGCCCCCGGCGTTCCAGGACGAGGGGAATCTCTTCCAGCATCAGGCGGCCCTGGGGGTTCTCGACCGTGGCCCGGACGGCCAGGCCCCGGGTGGTGTCCCGGCGGCGATACTGATCAAAGACAAAATTTCCCAAAGAATAGTAAATCATTTTGCCCCGGTGCTCCTCCTTCTCCTGGACCACGTGAGGGTGGCTGCCGATTACCAGGTCCGCGCCGCTGTCAATAAAGGCCCGGGCCCACTGCCGCACCCGGGGCCCTGGGGTATGGGTGTATTCGGCGCCCCAATGGGTGTAGACCACCACCACGCCGGCCTCAGCCTTCAGCCTCTGGATCTCCTTTAAAGTGGAAGCCTCGTCCGCGTCGGCGAATTGGTTGAAACTGACAAAGCCCCACTTGAGACCGCCGATGTCTTTGACCAGGGACCTCTCCTCCGGGGTTTTGGGAGCTCCAAAACAGCTGATCCCCGCCGCGGTCAGATGCTCTTTGGTCTCCGCCAGGCCCCGGGAGCCGAAATCCAGGGCGTGGTTGTTCCCCAGGTGTACCAGCTTGATGTGGTGCTCCGCCAAAGTTTTAGCCGCGGCGGGGGCAAAGGTAAACCGGTAATGCTCAGGCTCCCAGGACCGGCGGCCCTGGCAGACCGAAGGCGCCCGGGTGATGGGCCCCTCCAGATTGGCCACCACCAGGTCGCTGGCCTGGAGCAGGCCTTTGACCTCCCGCAGCAGGTAATCATAGCCCCGCTCCTGGGCCACCTTGCGGATGTGACGATCCAGGAACAGGTCGCCGACGAAGAGGACGCGGGCCGCGGCCGGCGGAGGGGACCGGAAGTAGCCGCTCACATAGCTGGTGAGAGACTGGCCGGGGGGCGCGCCCAGGTCCCGGGAAGTCTGCCGCCGGAGCAGGGTGAAGTCCCGGGACCCGGGGCCCAGGAACCCGTCCAGCACCGCCAGGCAGGGACGGCAGTCGCAGTTAATGCGGGCGATGTCATTGGGAGCCAGGGAGTCAAGAAGCGCGAGGCTGGTGGCGTCAAGGCGCGCCGCGTCCTCCTCGCTGCCCCCGTGGCAGAAGTCGCTGCTCACCACCAGAAGGGCCCCGGGGTCGGCGAGGCGGGCCAGGACGGCCCCCAGTTCCCGGAAGCGCTGGTAATCTTTACTGTCTCGCAGTACCAGGGGAATGAGGCGGGCCCGGGGAAAGGCCCGGCGCACAAAGGGGGTCAGGACCCAGATGGAGTGCTCCCGCCGGAAGGCGCGGTCCCGCACCGGCGCGTCATTCCCGGCCAGGAGTTGCTTAAGGAGTTCCCGGTCCGGCTCCAGCGCCCCGAAGGGCGTGCGCCAGGGCAGCAGAGTGGTGGCGAATAAGAGCCCCGTCCCGGAGAGGCTGCGGAAGTGGTCCGGCCCCACCAGGAACACCTGGGGCACCCCGGGGCTGGCTAGGCCCTGGAAGAACGCGGCGATGAGGTCCCGGGCCAGGAAATGGTGGGGCACGATGCCGGCCCGGACCCCGGAGGCCACAGCCGGGCCGGCCCGGGCGAAGGCCTGGTCATAGAGGTCTTTATTCTTGAAGAAGCTTTCCAGGAAGTCTTCCTGGCCGGGCCGGGGGGCCTCGACCTGGGGGAGAGCGGGAGCAGGGCAGGAAAGCCAGGCCGGGGCGAGGAAAAAGAGTGCCGCCAGCCAAAAGGCCGGGGCCCGCCTCAGAAGTCCCACAGCTTTACCCTGCAAGGCTCGCTATCTAATCAGAGATTTATTCCACGGGGCCATGGCCGGGACCTGGCTGCGGTCGTCCTGGTAGTGCCACTGGCGCCAGACCTCATCGGTGAGCCGGCGGTCCAGGGGGCCGCGGAATTCATAATAAGAGAAAATTAATCCCCGGGTAAGGCGGACGCCGTTCTGGTCCTTGACCGCCACCCAAAGGTAGTTGGGGATGCCGGTGGCTTCGTAAAGGATGGTCCCGGAGGCCACGTCGGTGTGGACGTCGGCGATGACCGCGGCCCGGGCCTGGTTCTCCGTTCCCTCCTCCCCAGGCAGGGGGCGCAACACCAGGCCCAGGCGTCCCGGGGCCAGGCGCAGTTTTTCAAAGTCCTCGTCGGAAATCTTCTCCCCGTTCAACTGGGCGACGGCCACCCGGCGGAAGAATTCCAGGCTTTCCAGGAATTCCTGGTGGCGCTCCCGGAACTCCTGCTCCAGCAGGCCCCGTGCCGACAGGCCGTCCCGGGTCATCTGCACCAGGGCCAGGAGGCGGTCCAGGAACTCCGCGTTGGGCTCCACGTAGCCCTTGGGTACCGGGGGAATCTCCTCTTCCTCGGCGCCGTTGCCCTGCTCCGCATAGCTCTGCTTGGCGTAGAGCAGGGTGTCGTGCTTCAGCTCCGTCCAGGAGCCCAGGGCGCACTGCAAATTCTTGCGGGGCCATTCCGGACTTCTCATGAACATGGGGTAGCCGGTGAGGTCCCGGCCTTCCTGGAACAGGGCCTTGAGGTTAAAGAGCCAGGCCCAATAAATATTCTGGGTCCAGGTTTCCAGGGGCAGGTCCTGGAAGAAGCCGCCCAACTGTTCCAGGCGCCGGGCCATCACCCGCCGGGAGCCCGGGGCCTCCCGGGCGATCCACTCCGCGGCCAGGGGGGCCGCGGTCTTGCTGCCCAGGAGGGACATGACCAAAAGGGCCGTGGTCTGGCCGGGGAGTTTCTCCCCGGTTTCCGGGTCGGGCTTTTCGTCTCCCTGGGTAAGGGCGGAGAAGATAAAGGCGTCGGGAGTAACTCTCTGCCCCATGAGGCGGAAGCCCTGGGTCCCGGCCTGGAGCTGTTCCTTGGACAGGGCGAAGACCCGGTCTCCATAGGCCGCGCTGGACATGACCCGGGGCTTCTTGTAGTCCTTTAGCAGGCCCTGCACCTGGCTGATCAAGGCGTCGCCCGGTTCCTGGGGGCCGTGATAGCGGAGTTCCGCCAGGGCCTGGCGGTATTCGTAGGGGCCCAGGTCGTCGCTTTCCCCCACCAGAAAGACCGTGGGCAGGTAAATGTCCTCCCAATCCTTCATCAGGCCGGCCTTATCCAGGAGCAGGGTGAGGTTTACCGCGTCCCGGGTGAGCTGGGGGCTCTGGAGGAGAAAGTTCACCCGCCCGTACCAGACCATGGCCCGGAAATAGGCGCGCAGGACCGGGTTTTTGGCGTAGTGGCTGCGGGGCTGGTATTGGGTGTAATCTTCCAGGAGGTTCAGGCCCGCTTCGGCCTGGTATTTCCCCAGGAAGGGCGAAGGCGCCACCTGGTCGGCGTCCAGAACCAGGGCCAGTTCCTGCCGGGCCAAGGAATAACAGTCCCCCGGCAGGCGGTCCTGGAACTTCTCCAGCTGTTTGAAGACAAAATCTGTGGAGTCAGGCTGCTCGTCGTCGATGCGCTCCTGGTGGTAATAGTCGTAAGCCCCGTCGATGATGGCGGAGGGCACTGCCAAGTAGACGATGAGGCGCCGCCAGCTTTCCTTCTGCTCCCGGCTCCCGGCCTGGCCGTGGGCCTTCAGGGCCGACTCCAGCAGGGTGTCGGTGATTTTGTCCAGCTTGGGATAGAAGACCTTTTGCTCCAGGTATTCCAATTCCTTGGCCAGGAGGCGGTGGTAAACGTGCAGCAGGAAATCCGCGGTGATGAACACCGCGTTTTCCGGCCGGCGCCCTTGGGGAAGGTAGGGCCCGCCCATGAGTTCGTACAGGTAGGTCCAGTCGTCGGACCGGTTGGCGATCTCCTGGGGGTTGTCATCGTAGAACCGGTCCCGGTTCTCGGTGGCCAGGAAATGGTGCTGCTCAAGGGCCGCCAGTTGCGCGGGGCTGAAAGGGGCGTTCCAGGCTTTTTCCATGTCCGGCAGATTGGGGAGCTCCGCGGGGATGAGCTGATATTCCGGCAGCCGGGGGACCACCTGGGATTTCACCAGGGGGTAGGGGGCGAACCTGGGGATGGCTACGGGTTTCAAGGGCGCGGGGCCTGGGCGGGGGTGAAAATGAAGCCAGGCCCAGACCACCGCGGCCAGGGCCAGCAGGGCCGCGGCCAGGGGCAGCCATAAGGTCTTTTTCCGTTCCATAACCCCTCCGGTAATGAAGCCGGGCCGGTTCGGTCCGTGCCGTCCCGCGGCGGCGGGAGCTCAGGAGTCCGCGGGCAGGGAGCCGGTTTTGGTCCGGGAGTTCCGCAGCTTCCAGACGAAGTACGCCAGGCCGGCCAGCAGGGTCCCGGCCACGAAGTAGTCCAGGATGTGGGTGTACTGCTGGATGAGGCGCCAGTTCTCCTTAAGGCGGACGCCGCAGTAAACCAGGAACATGTTCCACAGGGTGGCCCCCACCAGGGTATAGAGGATGAAAGGCGTGAGGCGCATGCGGGCCAGCCCCGCGGGGATGGAGATGAGGTGGCGCACCACCGGGATGAACCGGGCGATGAAGATGGTCTTGCCGCCGTGGCGGGCGAAGAAGCCCTGGGTCCACTCCAGGTGGTGGGGGTTCAGGAGCAGGTAGCGGCCGAAGCGGTGCACCACCGGCTCCCCCAGCATCCCCATGCCGTAGGACAGCAGGGAGCCGACGACGGAGCCCAGACTGCTGGCGGCCATCACCGCCCAGGGGTCGAAGTGGCCGGTGAAGACGAGGAAACCGGCGAAAGGCATGACCAGTTCGCTGGGTATGGGCGCGATCATGCTCTCCAGGGCCATGAGGACAAAGACCCCCACGTAGCTGCACGAGTGGATGAGCTGGGTGTTGTAGTTGCACAGGGCTTCGGTGAGTCCCACTGTCAGCTTTCTCCCAGTTCCCGCGCGTGGAGGTCGCGCTCCACTTTAACCTGGAGGTCTCGTAAACCCGGGCTCAGGTCCACCGGAAAGGCGGGCGGGTCAGCAAGAGATTTGTATTTTTCGGGCAATTTGGCAAACTCCGCCAGGAAGTGGGCCCGGGCCGCTTTCAAGTCAGGCAGGGGTTTCACGGGTTTGCCCCCGTCCATGACCATCTCCAGCAGCGGCGCGCCCCCGGGGATCTCCTCCCGGCGCCGGGCGATGGTGTCCCGGAGCATATTGCCCTGGTCGTCAAAGAAGCGGTGCACCTGCTTTTTGTCCACCAGGGTGACCTTGCCGGTGGAGAGCTTCATCACCGGCCGCTGCCCGTATTTCACCAGCTTGTAGGCGCAGTCGAAGTAGGGGGCGTCCGCGGAGACCCCCATCTTGGTGCCGATGGCAAAACTGTCCACTGCGCCCCCCGCGGCCAGGACCTGGGCCATCTTGAACTCGTCGAAGCCACCGCTGGCAAAGATGCGCACGTAGTCCAGGCCCTGCTCATGGAGAATCTTGCGCACCTCCTGGCTGATGGCGGCGATGTCCCCGGAGTCCAGGCGCACGAAACGGAGGCGGTCCCCCCGGGCCTCCATCTCCTTGGCCACCTGGACCGCGTGCCGGGCTCCCGCGAGGTTGTCGTAGGTGTCGATGAGCAAAGTGGTGGTCTTGGGGAAGACTTGGGAGAAAAGCCGGAAGGCGTCGATTTCGTGCTCAAAACTGGTGATGTAAGAGTGGGCCATGGTGCCGAAGGTGGGGATGCCGTAAAGCTTGCCCGCCATGACGTTGCTGGTGCCGAGAAAGCCGGCGAGATATGAGGCCCGGGCCACTTTCAGGCCCGCGTCCGTCCCCTGGGTGCGCCGCAGGGAAAAATCCACCAGGGGCCGGCCCCGGGCCACGTGATAGGAGCGGGCCGCCTTGGAGGCGATGAGGGTCTGCAGGCTCACCGCGTTGATGATGAAGGTCTCGGCCAGCTGGGCCTCGATGATGGGCCCGCTCACCTCCAGGAGGGGCTCGTCCTTGAAGAAGATGCTGCCTTCGGGCAGGGCCCAGACCTGGCCGGTGAAACGAACCCCCTTAAGGTAGTCCAGAAAACTGGGTTTAAAGAGGCGGGTGGATTCGAGATAAGCCAGATCTTCCTCGGCAAAACGGAGGGTGGAAAGGTAGTCCAGGGCTTCCGGGAGGCCCGCGGCCACGAAGTAGCCCCGATGCGCGGGGTACTTGCGGATGAAGAGGCTGAAGGTGGCCTCCTCCTGCATGCCCGCCTCGAAGTAGCAGGCGGCCATGGTGAGCTGGTAAAGGTCGGTGAGGAGGGCGAAGCGTTCGCCCAGGGGTCCTTCGGTCATGGTTGCCTCAAGGGGAGTCTGGTTTTCCCGGTTGTAAAGAATGATTATAGCCAAAGGCGGAGAGTTTAGGAATCGGAATATTGGCCCCGGGTCAGCCCCGGGAGAAGACGTCCGCGGCCAGGTCCAGGCGCTCCCCGGCCTGGAGGAGGCGGTAGCCCAGGGCCGCCACCATGGCGGCGTTGTCGGTGCACAGGGCCGGGGGCGGGATGAAGAGCTCGAAGCCGCTTTCCCCGGCCAGCGCGGCCAGGGTCTGGCGCAGGCGCCCGTTGGACGCCACGCCGCCGCACACCACCAGGCGGGGGCAGCCGGTTTGGGCGAGGGCCAGGAAGGCGCGGCTGGTGAGGGACTCCACCACCGCCTCCTGGAAGGACGCGGCCAGGTCCGCCCGGGCCCGGAGGTCACGAAGAATATCCGGCTGTTTTTTCAGTTGATAGGCCACCGCGGTCTTGAGCCCGGAAAAGGAGAAGGTGAGGGGCTCCTCCCGGACGCGGGGGCGGGGCAGGGGGAAGGCCCCGGGGTCCCCGGCCGCGGCCAGGGCCTCGATCTGCACGCCCCCGGGGTAGCCCAACTGCATGAGCTTGGCCACCTTGTCGAAGGCCTCGCCCGCGGCGTCGTCCCGGCTGTGGCCCAGGAGGGCCATGTCCTGAAAGCCCGAAACCAGGTAGAGGTTGGTGTGGCCGCCGGAGACCACCAGGGCCACGAAGGGGAAGGCGGGGGGGCGGTCGGTTAAGAACGCAGACAGGATGTGGGCTTTGAGGTGGTGCACCCCCACCAGGGGTTTCTGCAAGGTGAAGGCCAGGGCCTTGGCCGCGGCCATGCCGATGACCAGGGCGCCGATGAGCCCCGGCCCCTGGCTCACAGCCATGCCGTCTATTTCCTTCAGAGATACCCCGGCTTGGTCCAGGGCCGCCTGGGTCACCGGCAGGATGTTCTCGAGATGGCGTCGGGCCGCCAGCTCCGGCACCACCCCGCCGTATTGGGCGTGCAGCTCGAACTGGGTGGCCACCACGCTGGACAAAACCCGCCAGCCGTCCGCCACCACCGCGGCCGCGGTTTCATCACAGGAAGTCTCGATTCCCAGGATCAGCATTTTAAGAGTCACGCCAAGACGCAAAGGCGCAAAGACCGCAAACTTGGCGTTCTTGGCGCCTTGGCGAGAGATTCTCAGTCATTTATTTCTTCAGTAATAAATAAATATGGTTTTACCTGAGCCAGCTTCTTGGGGCCGATGCCCGAGACCTGTTCCAGGTCGTCGATGGTCTTGAAGGGGCCGTGGGCCTCCCGGTAAGCGACAATACGTCCCGCCAGCACCGGGCCGATGCCGGGGAGGGCCTCCAGGTCCGCGGCGGAGGCAGTGTTCGGGTCCAGGGCCAGGCCCAGGGTCAGGAGCTGCGGGCCGCGCATGCGGCCGATTTGGCAGCGGCCTTCGGGGCTGATGTCCACCCGGCTGCCCGAGGTGAGTTTTCCTTCGTCCCGGGGGGGCGGCCCAGGGGCCCCGGCCTTGCTCCAGACCTCCGGCAGGGTAGGGGG
>Ga0315268_10003838_pt1 | contig 16446 bp, 18 predicted proteins | sample C1_top_MG_FD_204535 | JGI IMG/M metagenome (GOLD analysis project Ga0315268, IMG submission 204535) | Sediment microbial communities from Yellowstone Lake, YNP, Wyoming, USA - C1_top | ecosystem: Environmental > Aquatic > Freshwater > Lake > Sediment | place: USA: Wyoming | collected 2017-08-01
GAGGCGCCGATCCGCCCGAGGAGCGCGGTGCTGTCGTCGTGGTCCATGTCGACCACCGCGAGCTGCGGGCCCCACTCGTGCAGGATCGCATCCGCCTCGGCCAGGCTGCTCGCGGCCCGGACGACGAAGACGCCGTGGTTCAGGGTCAGCGTGATGAGGTCGACGACCAGCGCGCGATCGTGGAGCACGAGCGCGCGGCGTGCCTCTCCATCAGGGGGGTTCGCCTGGCCCGATGTCACGGCTCTTCCTCACTGCGCTCCGGCGGGCATGGCGCCTCGCCCGGGCCGCTGATCTTCCAGCTCCGCCGCGTCAACTGACGACGGCTCCCTGGCGAATCAGGGACAACCCAAACTGCCGCTGATGATCTCGTGGGGGCTCGCCCACGTGTCCTTCGGTCTGCGCGACTCGGCCCCCATCGTGCGTTCCCGACGCGTGGCCAAGACGACCGACTACTTCTTCTTGGGCCGCGGACTCGCGGACGAAGCGACGGCCGTCTCAGCTGTGGTCGGGGCGCCCTGCGCGGACTGCGTCTTCGGGGTCTTCGTGTCCTTCTGCGCCTTCTTGTCTTTCTGCGCCTTCTTGTCTTTCTTTCTGGCCATGACCTTCTCCTCGATGCGGAGGTCGGAGTGGCACGCTCGATTTCGCCGACCAAGCCTGAGTGTAGGCGTAGTCCGACTGTCGGTTGCATGTGGGCCGCGTTGCCCCGCGGTGGCGTCGTGGCGAGGAATCGCTCACCGTCCCATGAAGAGGATCACCCCCGTGCCCTGATCTTGGAGGAATAGCAGGAGTGGCCGATGACGATGTCTTCTGCGGCACCGCCAGCCACCTGTTCGGGCCCGCGCCGCATGCTCCACCCTCTTCCCATCGTGTCGCGGATCAACTACCGTGCACGCGCAAGCCCGCCAGGCGGGCACAGGATTTCCGGCAGACACGATCGCTCCAACTCACGGACTCCCGCGAGACAGTCGGTCATGGGACGCGGGCGCCGGCGAGCACAGAGGAGCGGTTTTCTATGTATGGCGACAAGGTGGTGACCTGCGCGGATTGCAGCCAGGACTTCGTCTTCACGGCGAGTGAGCAGGAGTTCTACGCATCCCGCGGCTTCACGGAGCCGCGCCGTTGCCCGTCCTGTCGCGCAAGCCGCAAGGCGGCCCGCGGTGACACCGGCGGCGGCAGCTACGGCAGCGGTACCGGCTTTGGCGACCGTGGCAGTGGTGGCACCGGCTATGGCGACAGCGGCGGCTACGGGGGCGGCGGGGGCGGCGGATACTCCCGCGGTCCTCGCGAGATGTTCACCGCGACCTGCTCCAGTTGCGGCAAGGAGGCATCGGTCCCCTTCCGGCCCACGAGCGGCAAGCCCGTCTACTGCAGCGACTGCTTCGCCACCCGGCGCGCCTGAGCGTCGGCTCGAGAGCGCAGCACCGAAGGACCTCTGGGCATGCCGGAGGTCCTTTCGATTCCCGATCCCGCGCGTCGGGCCCGCGGACGGGGAAGCGCAGGCTTGCCAGCGGCCCCGTCGTGGCGGGCGTGTTCTTGGCCGCCGCCTTCTACGACGGAGTGTTACGGCGGGCGCTGGCGGGACTGGTCACGCCGCCCGTGATCCTGAGCGACCTGAACGGCCTGATCGTCATCCTCCTGCTCTTCAGCCTGTGGCATGCGTCAGTCGCCCTGGGCGTGCGCCTCACCCTCGCCTTCTTCGCGATCACCACGGTCACGTCCTGGATCTTCGAGGAAATCGGCGTCGTCACGGGGCTCGTCTATGGCCCGTACCACTACACCTCGACGCTGGGTCCGTGGCTCGGCTCGGTCCCCGTCCTCATCCCACTCGCCTGGTTCATGCTGATCTACCCGAGCTACGTCGTCGCCAACCTGATCGCGGACGCATGGCCGGTCGGGACGCCCGGGGGCCGCGGTCACCTTGTCCGCCTGGCGCTCGTCGGCGCCCTTCTGATGACCGCCTGGGATCTCGTGGTCGATCCCATCCTCTCCGGTCCGACCGTTGGCGCTTGGGTATGGGAGCGCGGTGGTCCGTACTACGGGGTCCCCGTCCAGAACTTCCTCGGCTGGATCGTGACCGCCTTCACTGTCTATCTCCTGTACCGCTCGGTCGAGCGACGCTGGACGCTCCAGCCGGTCGGGTGACCGTGACCGTAGCGATGTAGCCTGCTCTCAGGCAGCACGAGCGTAACGACGAGACAATCACCGACCTGCCGGTCGCCGGCGGAATCGAGTCCGCGGCCGCGACCCGATGCTGGCAGTCACCCCGTATCGGAGAGGGGGCAGGAACGACGGGCACGGACGGTCTCGCGCTCGCGACGCGAGGGCTTCGCAAGAGTTACGGCTCGCAGGTCGCCCTGGCGGGACTCGACCTGTCGGTGCCGAAGGGCACGGTATACGGCTTCCTCGGCCCGAATGGCGCCGGCAAGACGACGACGATGCGCCTGCTCACAGGCCTCATCCACCCTGATGCCGGGAGCATCGAGCTCCTCGGCCGGCCTTTCGGGCGGCGCGACCGCCATCGGCTGTTCGAGGTGGGTGCGCTCATCGAGTCCCCGGCCTTCTATCCATTCCTCTCCGGCCGCCAGAACCTCCGGGAGCTGGCAGCCACCGGAGCTCCGATCGCGCCGGGGCGGATCGACGAGCTCCTCGACCTGACCGGCCTCCGTGATCGCGCCGGCGACAAGGTCTCGACCTACTCACTCGGCATGAAGCAACGCCTGGGGATCGCGGCTGCCTTGCTGAGCGATCCTGCCCTGCTCCTGCTCGACGAGCCGGCGAACGGCCTCGACCCCGCCGGCATGGTGGCGATGCGCGAGACGCTCCGCCACCTCGCGGCGATCGGCAAGACCGTCTTCGTGTCGAGTCACCTGCTCGGCGAGATGCAGCAGATGGCGGACATCGTCGGCATCATCGCGGCCGGTCGCCTCGTCCGAGAAGGCCCGATCCAGCAGCTCCTGAACTCGGAGGGGACCGTGAGAGTCCGCGTCGCACCGGGCGAGGTCGCACGGGCAACCGCCACGCTCGGCGCGTTCGGCGGGCCTGATGGCGTGACGTCGTCAGTCGCCGAGCCGGGCTGGATCTCGGTCCGAGCGACACCCGATCGTGCGGGCGAGATCAATCGCGCCCTGGCCGGGGCGGGAATCTGGGCGACGGGCCTCGAGTCGGGGAATGACCTCGAGATGCTCTTCCTCGGCCTGACCGGAGGCGAGCCGGTCCAGGGAGGGGAAGGCACCTTCTTCGGGATGGCGGGTGCGGGTCCCGATCGGGGCCCCGCGGGAACGGGGTCCGTGGCATGAGGCTGTTCCTGTCCGGGCTACGCAAGCTCGTGCGGCGCCAGGCCACGTGGGTGACGTTCGGGCTCCTCGCGGGTCTGCTCGCCCTGATCGTCGTCGCCGTCGGTGCGATGGCCAACCGACCCGGCGCCTCCTCGGCCGAGCGCACCGCGGCCCTCTCCCTCGTCACGTTCCCGGGCGCCTACGATGCGATCCTCTCGTTCATCCTCGGCCTGGGTGGCCTCTTTGCCGTCATCTACGGCGCCGCCGTCGCCGGGTCCGAGTGGACCTTCGGCACGCTGAAGAACGCCGTGGCCCGCGGCGAGAGCCGCAGTCGCTACATCCTGCTCTCGTTTGCCTCGATCGCCGTCGTCATCGCGGTCGGCCTCGTCGCGGCGTTCGCGATCGGCGTGGTCGCGGCCCTCGTCGGTGCGACTATGGCCGGGACATCGACCGGTGGCCTCACTGACGCGGCAACCCTGGGACGACTGCCCGAGCAATTCGCCCGCGGGTGGCTGGCGATCATCGAGGAGGGCGCGCTGGGCTTCGCGATTGCGACGCTCGCGCGCAGCCAGCTGGCCGGCATCGGCGCCGGGATCGGCCTGTACTTCGGGGAGACGTTCGCGGGGATCTTCTTGCCCGATATCGTGAAGTACCTCCCCTTCAACGTCGCGACGGCGTCGGTCGCGACGGGGACGGCGACGGGTGGCGGGTTTGGCGGCGGGGCGCGGATCGCATCGGTCGATGCGAACACCGCCATCGTGCTGGTCGTGTTGTGGCTCGTCGGCGCGCTGGCGGTTGCGGCGCTGTTCACGGAGCGGGCGGAGATCAGCGGGTAGCGCAGTCGTCCGAGCGGCGCTCACTCCGGCCCTAGATGCCCTCGCTCAGCCGAGTGCGGGCCCACCCTCGCGGGCCCGATACCCGCGGGCGTCACAACACGGCCCTGCCTCTCTCCCGGGCTCGCGCGCCCCTCGGCCATTGACTCCTGCGCCCGGACGACTACCGTTCGCTTGAGTGTCAGGCGGTCTGCCGGGCGAGGAGAAGGGGGGTCGCATGGGACCCGTGGCGCGGCGTTTGCTGCTCGTGGGGATCGGGCTCGTGGTGGCCGGCTGCGGCGCGACTGCCACGCCGTTGCCATCACCCTCACCCGCGGCGGCCTCGCCGAGTCCGGCCGCAAGCCCGGCCCCGTCGACGTCCCCTCCGGCTGGTCCCAGCCCCTCGCCGTTGCCATCGCCATCGCCGGCTCCCAGCGCCGTGCCCACGATCGGTGCCTGCGCCCCTGCTACGCTCGTCGCTCGGATCACGCTCTGGGAAGGCGCGGCAGGACAACGGATCGCCCACGTCGAGGTCACGAACACGGGCCCGACCTGCACCCTGTCGGCGATGGCCCAGCCCCAGCTCGTCGAGAGTCACGGCGCCGTGCTCATCAACGGGGCCGTGCCGGCGACGTCCGCACTCTTGACGGTCGGCGCGGGCGGGCTGCTCAAGACGCTTGTCCAGGCCGGCAACTACTGCGGTCCGGCGCCCGCGGCTCCGGTCACCGTCGCGTTCGTCCTCACCGGCGGCACCGGCCGGGTCGTCGCCCTCCCGTTCTCGGCGACCGACACGTCCGGCGTGCCCCCGTGCCTCGGCGCACCCGGGTCGGCGGGCAACATCGAGATGCATCCGTGGGCGCCGTGAACCCCGTACGGAGCCCGGACCAAGTGCGGTAAGTCCGCCCGTCGTCGACAGTCGACCAGCCAGAGCGGCGACACGCAGACACCGAACCAGGGTGCGTAGCCCGCCTCGACCATTTCGGCCTTGGCTTGAGGTCAGACGCATCCCGACACGCACGCGGCCGGGCGTCACTCGAGTGTCAGGAGCCCGTCGCCCCGCTAGCATTGGCGGCCATGTCGTCGGTCGCTCTCGTCACCATCCTCTCAAGCTTCCTCGCGTCTGCGGTCGAGTTCGTCGAGGCGGTCACGATCGTCCTCGCGGTCGGCATGACCCGTCAGTGGCGCTCGACCCTCATCGGGGTGCTCGCCGCCCTCCTCGTCCTCACGCTCCTCGTCGCCGTCTTCGGCGCAGCGATCGCGCTCTTCGTCCCGATCAACGTCGTGCGGCTCATCGTCGGTGGGTTCCTGCTCATCTACGGTCTCCAGTGGCTGACGAAGGCCGTGCTCCGGGCCGGCGGCGCGAAGGCGAAGCACGACGAGGCGGCGATCTACGCGCGGGAGATCGAGGCACTCCGGGCCGAGCCACCGGTGCCGGCGACCGGGATGGACTGGATCAGCTTCACGGTGGCCTTCAAGGGCGTGCTCCTCGAGGGGCTCGAGGTTGCCTTCATCGTCGTCACGTTCGGCGCGTCGGCCGGCATGCTGGTGCCCGCGGCCCTCGGGGCAGCGGCCGCCGGGGCGCTCGTGCTTGGCGTCGCGTTCCTCGTCCACCGACCCCTCGCGGCGGTGCCCGAGAACGGGCTCAAGTTCGCCGTCGGGGTGATGCTGACCGGCTTCGGGACCTTCTGGGCGGGCGAGGGTGTCGGGATCGACTGGCCGGCAGGCGATGCCGCAATCCTTGTCCTGCTTGCCGGTTACCTCGTGCTCGCGCTCCTCGGGGTCTTCCTCGTCCGCGAGCGCCTCACCCGCCGACCGGTCCTCGTGACCGAAGCGGCGTCCGAGAGCTGACGTGCGCTACGTGCGGGCCTTCCTCAGCTTCTGGTACGACTTCCTCGTGGGTGATCGTCCGGAGCTCTTCATCGGTCCGATCGCGGCCCTCTTCGTGGCCTGGCTCGTGACGCGGGCGGGCATGCCGGCGCCGGTGACCGGCGGCCTCCTCTTCGTCCTCGTCGTGGCGATCGGAAGCCTGAGCGTCGGGTGGGCAATCCGGGGTTGAAGTCTGACCCGGGCGACCGTCAACCGGGTCGCTCCCAGATGTCACCGACCCGTCGTGGGTCAGCAGCGGATACGCCGTGGCCCCCCTCAGCGCCGCGCGTCTTCGACGGCGCATAGCCGAAAGCCGGAACGCCCGGGACCGGAGGACGGGCCCGCGCGAGTTCAGCCGTGCACGGCGGTCCCGACGAGGCTGCCCGACCCGAACGTGACGGCGGCCGCCAGCATGCCGAAGACGACCTGCCTGCCGCCCGAGCGAAAGGGATCCGCGACCTGATCATCCGGATCCGCTGGGAGCGGACGAAGCGTGACGCCCCCGTGCCCGGATCTGCGGTGTATCTCATCGTCGGTGAGACCGAAGCCGGCCTCCTTCGAGAACCCATCATCGCTTTGGGGGGGTTGAGGACATCGCCGCGTCCGATCTCGAGTGGTGTGTCCGCGTCGAGCACAGGCGGAGTGGCCGGGGGCACTCTCCCTCTCGTTGACATCGCGCCTGCCGTCCCGCCGAGCAGAGGCTGGGCGGCGGGATGTGGACGGCAGCCGAAGTGGCACCCGACCCACGCGTCACGTCCCGCTGTGCCGGGCATTGGCGGATTGGCCGCCGGCGTCATCGCGTCGACGGCCCATTCGATCCTATCGAACCCACGCTGGGTCAGAAGCTCGTCCCCCGGTAGAAGATGTAGCCCCAGTCAGGCGTCGCCGGCGCGTCCGAGTCCCACCAGAGCTCGTCGTCTCGCGTCGTCGTCGCGCTCGTGAGCGTGAGGATGATCGACGCGAGCATGCTGACCTTGATCGTCCCGCAGCGCTGCTCGGTGAATGTCACCCTCAGACGGTTGCTCGAGAGGTACTGGCCGTAGCCGTTCGCCGTGAAGCGGGCCGGCCTGCCGGCGCGGACGCAGAGCTTCGCGTACGCGTCGATGAGCTGAACCTTCGGGACCGCGCCCGACGCGATCGAGAGGGCCTGGGGGCTGTTGTCGCCCCACCGGGTGCAGTCGTACGCGTGCGTCCCGTTGACCTTCTTGCGGTACTGAGCGCAGTCGGTCGTCACCCAGCGTCCGGCCATGCGGTACGTCGTCACGACGGGCGTCGAACCCCCTGCGAGGAGCAACGCGCCCGAGAAATGGTCCTCGATCCCATAGGCAACCGTGAGCCCGTAGCCAGTGCCCGATCCGGTCATCCGGCTGTACGGCCCAGTCCCGCCGACCACCGTCCACGTGTAGGTGTCGTCACCAGCCGAGTCGGTGTGGACCTGGAGCCGCAGCGTGAACGAGCCAGAGTCGTACGTGCCGTCGGCGCCGCAGACGAACGCCTTGTAGATGTCGAAGTTCGTCGCGCCGGCCTCGAGCGGATCGGGCGTCGAGACAAGGCTGACATCCATCGTCCGGCCGTTCGCACAAACCGCCGCCGAGTCGACCGCCGGGCCGCTCGCCGTGAACGGGCCGTGGGACGGCGTGGCGAGCGTGGTCTGGACGATGATCTCGACCGGTTGCGGGCTGCCGGCATCGACTCCGACGATGGGGAAGACGATGGCGAGCGCGGCCGCCATCGTCGCGACGCGCAGTGCGTTGCGCACGGGTCCCCTCCTCCGGGACGCTCCCAGGCGGGTCGGGTTCGCCAGTGGCTCGGCGCGGCCCCGGCGGCCAGAGTGTGGGTCGCGCGTCGATGTCTCCCGCGTGCCCCCGAGCGTCCGCCCTCGGTTGGCGAAAGGGCAAGAGCCATCGGTCACCTTCACCCTCGCGGGAGCCCAAGATGAGTAGCGGGCTCCCGTCGCCTTAGCCACGGCCCGCAATCAGGATGGTGTGGCGCGCCCGGAGGGATTCGAACCCCCGACCATCTGATCCGAAGTCAGATGCTCTATCCACTGAGCTACGGGCGCAGGCTCGCCATTCTACGGCGGGGGCGCCGGAGCGGCCCGCGCCGCGCGGCGGTTGATCGCTCGACGAGCAGCGTTCGGGGAGGATCCGTTCAGCGGAGCTCGATCTCCACCTGCTCGTGCCCGGGCGCGGGAAGACTGGTGCCGCCGCACGCCGGGCAAGGGTCCGCCGCGGCGACTGATTCGAACGCCCGGCCGCACGCTGCGCAGAGGCGCGGGGCCGGCAGGTGGACGATCTCGATTTCGTCGCCCTGGCCCGGCGCCTCCAGGGCGAGGTGAGCGCGCAGCGAGGCGTCGAAGGCGTCCGGCGCGTCGTGGCCATGCCACACGAGCAGCCGGACGTCGCGGACCGTCAGGCCGCGCTCGCGCAGCTCTCCCGCGACGGCACGGGCGAGCCCTGCCTCGTGCACCGGCTCGTCAGCCCAGAACCGGGACGGCCGGACCGGCAGGCCTGGCCGTCCTTCCCGGAAGTTCCATCCGGGCCTGGTCCCAGCACTCGGCGCAGACCGTCTCGACCGCCTGCTGCAGCGCGGCCGCGACGTCCGGCGTCAGCTCGATGCCGGGCGCGATGTCCGCCGGCTGGATCGCCACCAGCGAGACCTGTTCCGGCAGCGATCCGGCCAGCCGGGCCACGGCAAGGAGGTCCCCGATCCCGACCTGGTGCGGGGAGAGATGACCCGCGATCGCCGAGGCCAGGTCGTCGCCGCGCAGCACGGCAATGGTCCCGGGCTCGCGGTTCAGGTTGGCCGCGTCGACGATGACGACGGCATCGGATTCGCCGAGCAGCGGCAGGAGGTCGAGGCCGAGCGTCCCGCCGTCGACCACCCGCGTGCCCGCGGGGAGCGCGCCCTCGGGCGTCTCGGCGGCGCGGACGACCGCGCGGACGACGTGGATACCCACGCCCTCATCCTGGAGCAGAAGGTTGCCCACACCGAGGACGAGCCCTCGAAACGGCCCCGGGCCCGTGTTTGCGGACGTCACTTGAGCATCTCCTCGAGCTCGATTCCCCCGTCGCGGGCCTTCACCACGTCGCGTCGGGTCGCGAACTTGAACCCGGAGAAGATGCTCGACATCAGGCCGTTCTTCTCGATGTGGTCGATGAGGAGGGCGGCATAGACGTGGTGGACCATGAAGGCGAGGATGGCCCACATCGTCAGGTGGTGGACGAGGCGGACCGTCTGCGCGCCGAACAGGCCGTTCATCCAGCTGAACAGCGTCGTCACGACCGGCGCGCCGTGCTGGGCTTCAAGGGCGAACCCCGTCGCGGTCTGGACAAGGAAGAGGAAGAAGACGACCAGGTAGGTCGCCGCCGCCAGCGCGTTGTGGCCGAGGATGCCGGGGAGCTCCTTCCGGATGAAGAGGTACCACCGGGTCTGGTCGGCGTACTCGTTGAGGTGGCGCCGGTTCGTCGGAATGAACGCCTGCCAGCGGGCGAACCGGTTGCCCCGGAGGAGCCAATATGTTCGGACGATGCCCGAGGCGACGAACACGTATGCCGTGAGCATGTGGATGAACCGGACCTCGCCCATCGTCCCCCCGCCCGCCGGGATCAGGAACGGGTCGGCGATGTAGCCGCCGGTGAGGCTGAGGATCATCACGCACGCAACCGTCACCCAGTGCGTGATGCGGACCGGGACCTCCCAGACGTAGACCCGGACCCGCTGCCACGGCTGGGTGACAAACAGCGCCTGATGGCCCTCCGGGAGCGTGTCGAAGGGGTGCTTCGGCTTCCCGGTCTCCGGCTTCCTGACGGCGGGGAGGGACGTGTCTGCACCAGTCATCGATCACACCACCTGGACCGTGATGCCGCGGCCGGTCGCCGCGTCGTAGACGTGGACGGCGCAGGCCAGGCACGGATCGAAGGAGTGGATGGTCCGCAGGATCTCCACGGGTTGCTCGGGGTTCGCCAGCGGCGTGCCGATGAGCGCCTCCTCCCACGGACCTCGCCGGCCGCCCGCGTCCCGCGGCGAGCCGTTCCAGGTGCTCGGCACGACCATCTGGTAGTTCGTGATCGACCCGCCGTCGATGACGACCCAGTGGCCGAGGGAGCCCCGGGGCGCCTCCTCGAATCCCCAGCCCTCGGCGTGGCTGGGCCAGGTGGCCGGATCCCACCGCGACGTGTCGGCGATCGCCAGGTCGCCCGTCTTGAGGTTCGCCTCGAGGTCGTGCTGCCAGACGCTGAGCCTGGCTGCGATCACGCTCGTCTCGATCGCGCGCGCGGCCACCCGGCCGAGGGTGCTGAAGAGCGCCTCCGGACCGACGCCGAGAGCCGCCAGGGTGTCGTCGACCGCCGTCTTGACATCGGCCTGGCCGCTGGCATACGCGACCAGCATCCGGGCCAGCGGCCCCACCTCCATCGGCTGGTCCTCGTAGCGAGGGGCCTTGAGCCAGCTGTACTTGTCGCTTCCCTCGAGGGTCTCGAACGGTGGAGGAGGCCCGGTGTACTTCGGGTTCGTCTGGCCCTTCCACGGGTGTAGCGGGGCGTCGCCGCCGTCGTACGTGTACCAGGAGTGCGCGACGCTCTCGGCGACGGAAGCCTGGTCGATGGGCAGGACCTTGGTCAGGTCCCGCCCGAGGATGCGCCCGGGAGGCAGGTAGAAGGACCGGGGATCGTCGGGCGCGCCTTCGGGGAAGTCACCGTAGGACATGTAGTTGCCGATCCCGGCGCCGTGGCCGGCCCAGTCCTTGTAGAAGCCGGCGATGGCGAGCACGTCCGGGATGTAGACCTGGTCGACGAACTCCTGGGCCTGCCGGATCAGCTCCGAGATCTCGGAAAGGCGGCGAACCGTGAGGGCCGTCGGGGAGTTCGGGTCGACGCCCATGCCCATTCCGCCGACGACGTACGTCTGGGGATGCGGGTTCTTGCCACCGAGCATCGCCTGGATCTTGATGACGTCGCGCTGCCAGTCGAGCGCCTGCAGGTAGTGGGCCACGGCCAGCAGGTTTGCCTCGGGCGGCAGCTTGTAGGCGGGATGGCCCCAGTAGCCGTTGGCGAAGGGTCCGATCTGACCGGAATCGACGAACGCCTTGAGCTTGTCACGCACGCCCGTGAAGTAGGCGGTGCTCGACAGCGGCCAGGCGGTGATCGACTGGGCCAGGTCGGAGGTCTTCGCCGGGTCGGCCGAGAGGGCGGAGACGACGTCGACCCAGTCGAGCGCGTGCAGGTGGTAGAAGTGAATGACATGGTCCTGCACGAACTGGATGCCGGCGATGAGGTTGCGGATGATCCGGGCGTTGGTGGGGATCCGCAGGCCGAGCGCGTTCTCCACGGCCCGCACCGAGGCGAGCGCGTGGACCGTGGTGCAGACACCGCAGGCACGCTGGGCGAAGACCCAGGCGTCGCGCGGATCGCGTCCCTTGAGAATGAGCTCAAGGCCCCGGAACATGGTCCCGCTGCTCCACGCATCGGTGACGATCCCGTTCTGGACCTCCACCTCGATGCGGAGGTGACCCTCGATCCGGGTGATCGGATCGACGACGATGCGCGTCATCTCACGAGCCCTCCTCGCTGCCGGCCGGGTCCGGCGGGGATGTCACCGGCTCAGCGGCAGGCGGCCCAGCCTCGACGAGGACCGCCGCTTCGAGCTCGCCTTCGGGCTCGTGGCCGTCCGCGGACCTCCCACGGACGTAGCTGATGGTCCCGTGGGCCACGCTGAGGGCCGTCACCACGCCGACGAGGCCCAGCCCGATCTGGTCGGCGGTGACGTCGACGGCGAATCCCGGCGGGTTGCTGAGGCGGCGGTAGAACGGGCTCATCTGGTCCCAGAAGCGGGGCATCGTGCAGCCGACGCAGCCGTGGCCCGCCTTGACCGGCCAGCTCGTCCGGTCGTTGAAGCGGACGGTCGGGCAGTTGGCGAACGTCTCGGGCCCCTTGCAGCCCATCTTGTAGAGGCACCAGCCCTTGCGACTGCCCTCATCGCCCCAGGCCTGCACGTACTCGCCGGCGTCGAAGTGGGCCCGCCGCTCGCACTGGTCGTGGACCAGCTGCCCGTAGGCGAAGTAGGGGCGGCCCAGGCTGTCGGTTGCGGGCAGCGAACCGAACGTCAAGTAGTGGACGATCGTGGCCGTCAGGTTCTGGACGTTCATCGGGCAGCCGGGCAGGTTGACGACCTTCGCCCGCGGGACGATGCTCGACACGCCGGTCGCCCCGGTCGGCCCGCCGTTCGCGGCCGGCAGGCCGCCGTCGAAGGCGCACGAGCCCACCGTGATCGTCAGCAGCGCGTTGTTGCAGACTTCCTCGACGATCGAACGGAACGTCCGACCGCCGATCAGGCAATAGGTGCCGCCCTCGGCGACCGGCACCGCCCCTTCGACGATGGCGATGTACTGCCCCGGGTAGGCGGCGACGGTGTCGCTCAGCGACTTCTCGGCCGCCCGTCCGGCGGGCGCCATGATCGTCTCGTGATAGTTGACCGAGATCGTGTCGAACACCAGCTCGGCGACCGTCGGGTGGGATGCGCGCAGGAAGCCCTCCGTGTTCCCCGCGCAGTCCTGACCCTCCAGCCAGACGACCGGGATCCGCGGCGCAGCGCTCAGCGCCGCGGCAACCCGGGGGGCGTACGAAGCCGGCAGGGCGAGGGTCGCCGTGATCGCTCCGCAGAACTTGAGGAAGGTCCGCCGCGAAACCCCCCGCTCCCGCAGGTATGCCAGGAGAGAGCGGTCGTCCTCGCCCATCGGCGCAACTCCACACATACGGACGGGTCGGGCTCGCCAGTGGCTCGGCGCAACCCCGGCGGCCGGAGTGTGAGCTGCGCGTCCTCGCCTCCCGTCGACTCCACGAAACGTGGCAAATCGCCGGCCGACCAGATAGGGCCATTGGGCCCGATTGCGGAGGCACGTCACGCCTCCGCAACCGGACGGTGTCAGTCCCGGCAGGAGGCCCCGCCGACCAGCGGCGGCAGTACGATGCGGGAGTGACGAACCTGGAGACCGGGCGTCTGTCCGACCGCCACCCGCCGTACCGGTACGCGGCCCTGTCCCGCGTCGGGTTCTCGGACACGGACGCGCAGGGTGTCGTCTACTACGGCCGCTACCTGCCGTACTTCGACAATGCCCGGCTGGAATACCTCCGGCACTTGGGCCTCATGGGTTTCTGGCAGGGGGATCCCGAGTTCGTGATGCGTGCCCTCGAGGTGACGTACGAGGCACCGGCCAGCTTCGACGACCTCCTGGAGGTCTTCGTCCGGACCACGCGAATCGGGCGCTCCAGCGTGACCTGCGAGGGAGCCGCCCACCGGGTCGACGACGATCGGCTGATGTGCACCACGCGGATGACGCTGGTGCTCATCGACGCGACCACGCGGCGGCCCACGCCGGTCCCCCCGGACTACCGGCGGGCGATCGCCGCGTTCGAGGGCGACGGGGTCGAGACCACCCACGCCTGATGGCATCGTGCCGAACTCGCGAGCGAGACGCCGCGAGCGCAGTCTTCGGAGGCGCACGGTATCCTGTGCGCCTTCCCTCGCCCCAGGAGCCCACATGAAAGTAGGCGTTCCGAGAGAAACCTTGCCCGGCGAGCGCCGCGTGGCGCTGGTGCCAGAGGCCCTCGGCCGGCTGAAAGCCGCAGGGATGGACATCCTTGTCGAGCGCGGCGCCGGGACCGCGGCCGCGTTCCCGGATGCGGCGTACGAAGAGGCCGGCGCGACCATCGTCTCCGCCGACGAGCTGTACGCCCAGGCCGATTGCGTCGTGAAGATCCAGAAGCCGACCGAGGCGGAGACCGTCAGGCTGCGCCCGGGCCAGGCGCTGGTCGGGCTGCTCAGCCCGCTCATCGATCCCGGCCTCATGCAGCAGCTGGCCGACCGTGGCGTGACCGCGATCAGCCTGGACGCGATTCCGCGGACGCTCTCCCGGGCCCAGACGATGGATGTCCTCTCGTCGCAGGCGAACATCGCCGGCTACAAGGCGGTGCTCGTTGCCGCCGAGGCATTCGGGCGCTACTTCCCGCTCCTGACCACGGCCGCCGGGACCGCGAAGCCCGCCAACGTGCTCATCCTCGGAATCGGCGTGGCCGGGCTCCAGGCAATCGGCACCGCGCGCCGGCTCGGCGCCATCGTCAAGGCCTACGACGTGCGACCCGAGACGAAGGAGCAGGCCGAGTCGCTCGGCGCCCAGTTCGTCGTCCTGCGGACCTCGATCGACGCGACCGGAACCGGCGGCTACGCCCGCGAGCTGACCGCCGAGGAACGGGCCGCCCAGCAGGCCGAGCTCAATGCCGTGATCGGCGCGATGGACGTCGTGATCACGACGGCCCAGGTTCCCGGCCGCAAGCCGCCCGTCCTGGTGACCGCGGACGCCGTCCGGGCGATGAAGCCCGGCTCGGTGATCGTGGACATGGCCGCCAGCGCGCTCGGCGGCAACTGTGAGCTCTCGAAGGCGGGCGAGACCATCGCAACGGAGAACGGAGTGACGATCATGTCCCCGGACAACCTGCCGGCGACCGTGCCCGTCAGCGCGAGCCAGTTCTACGCGCGCAACCTCCAGTCGCTCCTGCTCCACCTCGTGAAGGATGGGCAGCTGGCGCTGGACCCGGCCGAAGAGATCACCGCCGGAGTCCTGATCACCCACGGCGGGAAGGTCGTCCAGCCGGCGACCGCGAAGCTCCTCGCGCCCGCATCGACCGCGGGAGGGCCCACCGCGTGACGGACCTGCTCTTTCCCCTCACGATCTTTGTCCTGGCGATCCTCGTCGGGTTCGAGGCCATCGCCAAGGTCCCGGCCACCCTCCACACGCCCCTCATGTCGGGCGCCAACTCCATCCACGGGATCGTCCTGGTCGGCGGCATGGTGATCGCAGCCGGGGCGAAGGACCCGCTGGGCTACGTGCTCGCGTTCGTTGCTATGGCGTTCGGCGCCATGAACGTCGTCGGCGGCTACGTGGTGACCGACCGGATGCTCCAGATGTTCAAGAAGAAGCCCGCGGCCCCCACGGCCGAGAGCAAGTCCTGACGGGGGCCGTGGTGGACATCCCGACCCTCGTCTACATCGCCCAGATCGCGGGGGCCGTCTGCTTCGTGCTGGGCCTCCACCTCATGAACTCTCCGGCGACTGCCCGCAACGGCAACCTCCTCTCCGCCGGCGGCATGGTCGTCGCGGTCCTGGCGACGCTCGTCGGCCTCGTGGCCCGCGACGGCGGCCTCGACGGGATCGCCTGGGCCATCATCATCGTTGGCTTCATCGTCGGCGGCGGCGCCGGCCTGTACACCGCCCGCACCGTCCCGATGACGGCGATGCCGCAGCTGGTCTCGCTCTTCAACGCCGTCGGCGGCGGGGCGGCCGCGCTCGTGGCGATCCAGGACTTCATCAGCCACACGACGTCCCACACCCCGCTCGTCTCGACGACCGTCTTCACGGTCCTCGACGTCGCGATCGGGGCGGTGACGTTCACCGGGTCACTCCTGGCCTCGGGCAAGCTCATGGGCGTGGTCAGCGGCAAGCCGATCATCCTCCCCTTGACGCGACCCCTCACCGTCGTCGTGGCCGCGGGGGTCGTCGCCGGCGCCGGACTCCTGGTCCTCGACGCGGCCGGGACGGTCGCCCTCGCCCCGGCGGTCGCGATTCTCATCCTGGGCGGGATCCTGGCGGCCGCGCTCCTGCTGGGCATCACGATGGTCCTGCCAATCGGCGGCGCCGACATGCCGGTCGTCATCTCGCTCCTGAACGCCTTCACTGGCACGGCCGTCGCGATGGCCGGCTTCGTCCTCGACAACCCGGTCCTCATCGTCTCGGGTGCCCTCGTCGGGGCGTCCGGCGGGATCCTGACGAAGCTCATGGCCGACGCGATGAAACGCTCGATCGTGAGCATCATGATCGGCGGCTTCGGGGGCGGCGAAGGGACGATGGGGTCCGCGGGCGGCGGCGCCACCCAGGTCCGTGGTGTCTCCGCGGACGACGTGGCGATCCAGCTGGTGTACGCGTCGAGGGTCATCGTCGTGCCGGGCTACGGCCTCGCGGTGGCCAAGGCGCAGCACGCCTGCCGGGAGCTCGCCGAGCTGCTCGAATCGAAGGGCGTGGACGTGAAGTACGCCATCCACCCGGTCGCGGGCCGGATGCCCGGGCACATGAACGTCCTCCTTGCGGAGGCGGACGTTCCGTACCCGTCCCTCAAGGAGATGGACGAGATCAACCCGGAGTTCGACCGCTGCGACGTGGCGCTCGTGGTGGGCGCCAACGACGTCACGAACCCGGCTGCGCGGCGGCCCGGCAACCCGGTCTCCGGGATGCCGATCCTCAACGTGGACCACGCGAAGTCGATCGTGGTCATCAAGCGGTCCATGGGCCGCGGCTACGCCGGCATCGACAACGAGCTGTACGGCAACCCCAAGACGGGCATGCTCTTCGCCGACGCGAAGGACGGCCTGGGCCAGCTGGTGGCGGCCGTCAAGGCACTCTGAGGGGATTTCCGGTTGCAGCGAACGTGCTCGGCCCCGGCGGTG
>Ga0315268_10003839_pt1 | contig 16444 bp, 18 predicted proteins | sample C1_top_MG_FD_204535 | JGI IMG/M metagenome (GOLD analysis project Ga0315268, IMG submission 204535) | Sediment microbial communities from Yellowstone Lake, YNP, Wyoming, USA - C1_top | ecosystem: Environmental > Aquatic > Freshwater > Lake > Sediment | place: USA: Wyoming | collected 2017-08-01
GTCCCCTTAATCACGCTGATCCTCTTGATAGTCGGATCTGTTTGGGCAATGTACGGCTACGTGTTCGCGCAGATTCGAGCTATCCTGCGAGGGTCATCTAGTGAAGGGATTGAAGAGAAAGGAGGTGTAAGAAAATTGGAAGGAACAACAACGTCTGCCAGGAAGGGATTCGATAAGCGCATCCTAGTTGGAATCGTGCTGGTTGGTGTCGTTCTCGCTGGCGTCTTCGCTTACTATCAATTTGGGACGCTAGCACAGCCGAAAACCGAGACGATAAGAATAGATATCAAAATGCTGATGGCTGGCGACCAAGAACGTCACGTCTTCGATCCAGCAACAATAACCGTTCACAAGGGCGATCATATCGTCCTGATCGTCACCAACACGGACGACGATTTCACCCATGGTGTCATAATTCCTGAACTGAACTTGAACACAGGGCCGCTGACCCCGGGCAAGTCAGCGACCATTGAGTTTGACGCAAACACGGCCGGCACCTTTACAGTTCTATGCCCGGTCCCCGGTTGCGCTCCTGACCATGGACAGATGATAGGGCAACTCGTCGTGACCTGACAAGAAGGAAGAGGCACAACTCTCTTCCTTCTTCTTTGTCTTTTCCCTTTCCCCTTCATCTCTACATTTGAAGATCCTGCAAATTTGGAGTAACGCGCTCGAAATAGACCGAAATATTGTAGGTCCTTTGACGCTAGTGTAATCCCTCAATGGCATGCGCGATTAGCGTTTCGCGAAAATCGCTCTTGCCAATCTCGGTTGTCGCTCACAAGTAGGTGGAGTCTTGTTGTAACCCAGCCAGTTGACTGCCTCGCTTAACAGTGGCTTCGAAAAGTTTCGCGAAACGTCCATCCTCCAACGAGTTCTCCAAATCTGCATAATCTGTCAGATCGATTCCGTACACATCACCGTATTCCTCGTCGAGCAAACCGCTGTCCAGGGGATGCTCGTCCAGCATGGAGTAGAGTGTCGCCTTCTGAAGAATAGTTGCGAAAACGCTCGCTAATGCTCCTTTCCTGAGCAGTTGATCGCGCTCTCCCATGAACGGGCAAGTCGAGAAGGTCTTCACTGAACAGGTTTTCTCGGTGCCATCGAAAAGCTTGGAGTAGACTTGTGCGATGGTGTTCAGGAATTGTGAGTTTTCAAATAATGAAGCGATCTTCTTGGAATCCTGTGTTGATTCGGTTCTGTCTTTTGTCTGTTGAAGATTGATCTTGGACTTCTGAGCTTGGTTTTCCCAGTGATCCTTAGACCAAAGAATGCATGACCATTCGCATCTCTGTTGGCTTGCGCTCTCAAGCTGTAGGCGATTGATGAATTCGGTCGCAAATTTCTCGGCAGCGGAGGCTGCTCCGGGAGTATGTGCCAATGTTTTCACTCAAGGGAGGTTGCGATCAGTCGCAAAATATGCTTTGCTGACCGTTTCTCTCCGAGAATCTCAGCGCAAGCCTGTGCCGGTGACCTGGGTGAGCGAGTCAGTCTTCGAACTCTTGAGCAGTTGAAGGAGCTTTCGATTCATTCTCCTAACCACTCCCGGCCCTTTGTAGACGAATGAGGTGTAGATTTGGACGGCCGATGCTCCCACCTCGAAGGCTCTCCACACGTCCACCCCCGAGGAGATGCCGCCGCACGCGATGATCGGTATCCTCCCCTGAGTCTGCCTGTAGACGTCTGAGACGATGCGAAGCATATCGTCAAAGATCATGGGTCCAGTAAGGCCGCCTGTTCCGATGCTTGCTCGAGGTTCTCGGACCTTTCTGGCGTTGATCGCGGTTATCCCGTTGACTTCCCACTTTTCGCAGATGTCAACGAGATCAAGCACGTGCTCCCGTTCCTTCTCATCATAGTAGGGCGGAATCTTCACCCAAATCGGCTTTTGCTTATCTCTCAGACCTGTTATCTCTCGGAGAAGCCGTGTAAGCACGGCTGGGTCAAGAAAGATCCTTACTCCCTCCGTGTTCGGGGTGCTAATGTTTACCTCTACACCGTCCGCGAACGGTTCGATCTTCCGAAAGCATTCAGCAAATTCCTCCACCGAAAGCCCCGAAACGCTGACGATGACGGGACCAGCTCGATCTCTACTGTGCTTAGTGAGATTTACCCTGACCTGTTCTGCGCCGTCATTTGGGAGACCCATTGAGTTGACAAGCGAGGCGTTGGGGTAGCGCCAGATACGTGGTTTCGGATTGCCGACTCTTGGGTTCAATGTGACGGTGCCTAGGCTGAGAAAGCCGAACCCCATGCAGAACAAAGCCGGGAACACTTCACAGTTCTTATCAAAACCGGCTGCTAGACCGATCGGATTCGGGAGCGTTAGGTTCCCAAGCTTAACCTCGAGTCGGTCGTCGACGACGCGTAGCCGTCTCCGGAGCAGTTTCCACAACCAGAGGCGTCTGAAGGTCCATTTAGCGATGTCGTGTGAGGTTTCAGGAGAAGCGAGGAAGATGATTGATCTGGCCGTAGAGTCGTACAGGCTACGAGTCAAGAGGCGCCCTATCCACGCATTGTGACCGTCACCCCGTCAGATGCTTCCGACCGTTAATTAACCATGATTTTCAGGCCGCAATAACCATGCAGCTGACAGATTTGTTCTCAGGGATGGGAATTGCCGACTCGGCTATTATACGGCGCAGGCTGAATGAGTCTGTGATTTTGATGCTCAGATCTCAAACCGTACAGCTTTCAGAAATTATGACCTCCAAGGTCATAACGGTAGATATTAGCGAACGAGTTGAGGAGGCTCTCAGGCTCATGGTCAGATACGACATCGGCAGCGTAGTTGTGGTGGATAAGGAGAAGCCTGTGGGAATAATCACCGAACGGGACATAACCAGGGCAGCTCTCAGAGGAGACAGCATGCTAAAGATTCCAGCACGCAGCCTAATGTCCAGACCTCTGCAGACGGTTTCACCCGACATGGAAATATGGCGAACGTTCGAACTCATGCTCAAACTTGGCGTGCGAAGATTGGCAGTTGTCGAAAACGATAGATTAGTTGGCTTAGTGACCGAGAAGGATCTCACGCGATGGGTTCTCCAAATCTTCTACGAGCCGAACATGCCTGCGGAGATTAAATCGCTAGTCAGCAATCCGAGGATCGAAGCGTCAACGGATCGTGCAAGATGTCCGAACTGTGGGCACTATCAGGACGAGTGCGTTTGCGTCAATGCTGATCTAGCCGCGGAAGACTAAAAAGCCGCCCGGCAGAGAAGGGCCTTCGCAGCATCATGCAACGAGTAAAGCTATTTCTTCTCATAATCCTAATCGGCGCAGTCGCGCTGATTTCAACGATTGGAACATTCCTGCCACATCAAATGATGATGCTAAGCGGAGGGGACAGGATGGGACAGATGATGGGCAACGGATTCGGAATTGGCAACTTCCTCTGGCCAACCGTTCTCACGTTTTCATCAACAATCGTGATAGTCGTCGTCGCTTACGCGATTCTCTTCCCCACCATAAAATACAGCGAGGAGGCGGGGACGAAACAGACATCGAGCAGTTCCCCGAGCAATCTACATGTAATGGACGTCGTGATGCGGATCGTGAAACCTGATGAGCGAATGGCCCTCGAGGTTCTAAGAAGCAGTGGCGGGGTCTGCTTGCAGAAGGACATCACGTTCAAGACGGGGCTGAGTAAGCTCAAAACTCACAGGATAGTCGCCAGACTCGCAGAACGAGGCATAATCCAAGTGAGAAAGATCGGGAAGACCAACGAAATCACAGTGCCCGCTTGGCTTGGAGCAAGTGAATCGCTAATCAAACCATACACGTCAGAGGCCTAGCCCTTCGATCTTCTCTGCACAGAGTGTAGCCAAATGGCACGCAGGCTCACCCTACTCCTCCTCGTCGGAATTCTCTTTGTATCCCCGATTTCAAGTGCGGCTCTCGGTGACGATCAGTACACTATGCCCTTGCTGGGAGGACGCTGGAGCTCCAACCTAATCACAGTTCAAATTCCTGATTCCCCAGAGCAACTGCGAAACGCGACCATAGGCGCAATTGACTCATGGAATGACGGCCAGCGGTGGTTCGCTCAGGCCTACTTCCCTGACTCGGCGACCTACACCTTCGTGCAGTCCGCGGACGGCGCGGTCACAGTTCAATTCTTGGACATGACGAATGAGACAAGCCTGGGCGAAGCGGAGCTGATTCCTTGGCCGCTGTCTGGAAACGTGATTGAGGGAGCGATCGTGAGACTGCCAACAAGTTTCAACGGGGCGAACTTCAGTTCGCCGATCTACCTCTCTTGGTTGACGGCGCTAGCTGTTCATGAGTTCGGTCATGTCCTCGGCTTGGGCCATCCGACTTCGCCGGATATAATGAATGGAACAGCACACTCCTTCTTCATCTCAACACTTGACCTGTACGCTGTTCACGTCTTGGCTAACGGCGACGTCCCCGACTCCGTTACCCTGCCAGGCGACATACCTTACACAACTTTCCGGAGCCGCGCGATACCGGAGTTTCCAGACGGTGCTCTCATGGTGATGATGCTGGTCTTGTTCTCTACTGTCTGTTTTGGACTCAGAAAGAGGGCTTCGCTTGGCCCGGTCGGGGGTAGAGTGGTTTTCGGGCCTCTTAGTCTCGGACTGCGTATATCGAGTAGAGAATTGCAGCAAAGCCGAGAAGCGTGACAATGGTTCCAGCGGCGATTGCGGCCAGTAAGGTCGAGCCCAAGACGACGTACAGGATGCCTTCGGCGAAAGTGCCTGACGTGATCAAAGCAAATCCAATTGCGACGTAGAGGAGAGGTTTACTACGATTTCTCCTGTAGCCCTTGTATGCCAAGTGGACGATGAAGGCCCCGAGAATCAACGCTGCTAGTTTTGCGGCCGTAACTAACCAGAACAGTTCCGAGAATGGTTCACTCACGTTAAATCATCTCCTCTAAACTCTCGGAATCGACGTCCACATTCGGGTGAACTTGTCTGCGACATGCTCGTTCACAGTCACATCAATTCGTACATCGCCTTTCTCGAAACTCACATCTATGCGCCGCAGCAGGCTGCGGTACAGATCATACCATTTTCCATCTGTAGTTCGCCCAGACTTCACGGCTGCGATCAATCCCGCTTCCACTAGTTCTTCAATTCGCCGGTAGACGGTCGTTATTGGGATCTCGTACTTCTTGCTCAGCTCCAGAGCGCTCATTGGTATCTCGATAGTGGCGGTGAGGATCTTCCTAGAATACTCGTCGGACAATGCAGCGAGTATTCGCTGCTTGGCCGGGTCATCGCTCACTATCAAGGGCGACCTGTTCCGAGGGGCATGAACCTACGCAAGATGGTTTGTAAGCTTTTTTGGTAGTCACAAGATAACGTAGCCCCTGATCTTCCATGAAGATCGGTGTCGCGAAAAAAGCAGGTTGTCATGTTGCGGGTTGGAATAGTTGGTGTCGGAGAGACTAAGTTCGGCAAGCTTGCTGATTCATCGAGCCGCGAGATCGTAGCCGACGCCTTCAAGGAAGCGCTCTCCGACGCCGAACTGGCTAGGAAAGATATTTCCGCACTCATTGTCTGCTCCGGGACGCACTACGATAAACAGCGTTCCCCAGCTGGGGTCATGGCAGAATACCTGGGAATCAACCCGACACCCACATTCCACGTCGAAGCAGCCTGCGCCTCCTCGGGAGTCGGAGTCAGAACAGCTTGGTCCATGATCAAGGCGGGATTGCATGACATTGTAGCCGTAGTTGGCTTTCAGAAGATGACGGAGCTGGACGCAGCCGAGGTTCAGGACGTTATGAGTCGGTCGGGTGATGTGATGTGGGAGTCCCCGTTCGGGCCGACGATGCCGGCTTACTATGCGATGCATGCGCGGGCGCACATGAAGCGATATGGAACCACGGAAGAGCAGTTCGCGTTGGTTTCGGTTAAGAATCACAAGTACGGAGCCAAGAACCCGAAGGCCATGTTCCAGAAGGAACTTACAGTCGATGACGTATTGAAGTCTCGCGTGGTTGCCAGTCCGCTGAAACTTTACGATTGTTGCGCAAACGCAGACGGAGCGGCCTGCGTAGTCTTGGCGGGCGAGAAGGCCGCCGGGAAGATCACCGACACCCCAGTCTGGATTGCGGGATTAGGACTGGCCTCGAGTCCCATGTCTCTCACTGGTCGAAGCGAGTTCGCGAGTTTCGAGTGCAGCGTGAAAGCGGCACGCGAGGCGTACAAGATGGCAAAGGTGACCGCCCGCGATCTTGACGTGGCTGAGGTTCATGACAGTTTCACCTCCGCTGAAATCATCGACTACGAGGATCTGGGCTTCTGCAGACGCGGGGACGGGGGCAAGTTGATTCAAGATGAGGAAACATACGTCGGAGGAAGGATCCCCGTAAATGTCGATGGCGGGCTCCTAGCGAAGGGGCATCCCGTGGGCGCCACGGGCGCCTCGCACATAATCGCGATTGCAAAACAACTTCGCAACGAGGCAGGACCGACACAGGTTCCAAGGGCAAAGATCGGCCTTGCCCACAACATAGGCGGAATAGGGATGTACGCTGTTTGCACCGTACTCCGAGCCAGCTAGTCACTCGCATTTGAGGTTTTACGGATGGGTTTTGAGAGCTTCGGGTGGGTCTCCTACGCCGGCCAATCGCGAGTTGGGCAATTCATCGACTACCTCAAGGACGGGAAGATTTGTGCGACGAAATGCCAGGAATGCGGCGCACTCCAGTTTCCTCCGCGAGCACACTGCGTCAGATGCCTATCCACGAACTTCTCGTGGAGCAATCTCTCAGGCAATTGCGCTCTGATGACGTACACAAAGGTCGATGCGGCACCAGCAGCGTTCAAAGATCAAGCTCCCTACATGCTCGGCCTCGCGGAGCTTGTGGAGGGACCGAAGATCTTTGCTTGGATCGACAAGGCGGTGAATGAAAATCGCATCGCGCTGGGCATGAAGATGAGGGTGAAACCGAAGCGGCTTTCGAACGGCAACTGGAGTTACGCTCTAACCGAGCCTGAACACGCTACTGCGTAAGGGAGGGAGGAGGGTGAATGCCGTCTGCTGGCCGCTCCTGTCCAGTTTTGTTGCGAGCGGCTAGACAGGATGGTTATGCGCTTTACCGTTTCGGCAGCAAGATGGTAGGTATTCGTCGTCTAATTCCTCGTTAGCTGCCGGCTGTTCTTCCTCTGTCACGAAACCCTCTAAACCTGTCCATTCAATGCCTTATAGAACTTACCACAAAACGAAATCCGGTCGCCTCGACCTGACTCTCTCTAGAGAATTGCTTAAATGGGATGTTGATGTCGTGGGCGAAACTCAGGTGGCCGATTTGCAGAGGACGACGATTGGTTTGATTGTGCTCGTGGCTGTCATAACGGTCGTGACTTTCTTCATCGCTCCCATGGTCTTCCCACCGGCAGACATGCCGCCAGCATCCCTCCTGCCTGCGTTCATCTTCCTCAGTATTTGGGACGCCTTGGCGTTCGGTGTTGGCATAGCTCTGCTGGTCTATGTGGCGGTGAACTACTCGAAGTGGCCGAAGCAAATTCGCGTGCCTCTCGTCGTTCTATTCCTGCTTGCGTTGTGGTTCAGTGTTCCAAACTGGATTCACGACGGGCTCCATGAGGCAGGGGCAACCCCACCCAATTTCATGTTGCTCGCGATTGTCGAGTACGCCTTCCACTTTCCATGGCTGATCATCTCCGGAATCTTGGTCATCGTAGCCCTCAGGCTGGCCAAGGCGTACCAGAAATAGTTCCTCGGAACGCTAAGTCGTCAACTTCGCAAAAACGTACGGCAGCACGCCGCCATCCCGGAAATACTCCAGCTCCACCTCGTTATCTAGCCTTGCAAGAACCTCGAACTTTTTCTCATTTCGATCCGAGGATCTTGCTCTGACTGAAAGCTTGGTCTTCGGCTTGGTCATTTCATTTATGCCTTCGATGTCAATTCTCTCGTCACCTTGCATGTTCAGGCTCTTCCAGCTCTGATCCGGCGGAAATTCGAGTGGGAGGATGCCCATCGCGACGAGGTTGCTTCGGTGAATTCTCTCGAAACTCTCCGCAATGACTGCTCTGACGCCGAGTAGTTTCGGCGCCTTTGCCGCCCAGTCCCGCGAACTTCCCGCCCCATACTGCTTTCCGGCGAGGATGATGAGCGGAACGCCTTCGGTTTGATATCGAATTGCAGCGTCATAGATTGTCATAAGCTCCCCACTGGGATGGTGTGTGGTCCATCCGCCCTCCTTGCCTTTGGCGAGTATGTTTTTGAGTCGTATGTTGCTGAAGCCGCCGCGAACCATCACCTCGTGGTTTCCTCGCCTGCTGCCATACGTGCTGAACTGATTACGATCAACTCCATGCTGCTGGAGGTAGAGGCCTGCGGGGCTGCCCGCGGGTATCGACCCTGCCGGGGAGATGTGGTCAGTTGTAACCTTGTCTTCGAGAATGGCTAGAACCCGCGCGTCCCTGACGCCCGCCGACCGCTTCTTGCTGTCAGCAATCTGGAACCATGGGGGTTCTCTGATGTAGGTTGACTTCTCATCCCAGGAGTATACGTCGCCAGTGCTGGAAGCGAGATTGTTCCACTCTTTGTCGCCCTCGAGTGGGTTTGCGTACCGTTTTCTGTACAATTCCGGGGAGAGTGAGTCTCTGACAACTTGACGAATCTCAGCCATCGTGGGCCAGATGTCTTTCAGGTAGATCTTTGAACCATCCGAAGTCGACCCCAATGGTTCATTGTAGAAGTCAAAGTCGATGCGTCCTGCGAGCGCGTAGGCTACAACCAGTAGTGGGGACATTAGGAATGAGCCGCGCACGAGCGGATGTATCCTGCCATCAAAGTTCCTGTTTCCACTCAACACGGCAACGGAGTAGAGATCACGTTCCTTGATCTCCTTCTCGACATCGGGCGCCAATGGCCCACTGTTGCCGATGCAGGTGGTGCAACCGTAGCCGACGATGTTGAAACCTAATTGTTCAAGGTATTGCAGCAAGTTCGACCTGGTCAGATACTCAGTTACCACGGTCGAGCCTGGAGCTAGGCTTCTCTTCACGTGCGCCACGGGCTTCAACCCGAGCGCGGCAGCCTTCTTCGCCAGAAGTCCGGCGCCAACCATAACGGTTGGGTTCGAGGTGTTCGTACAACTCGTTATCGCCGCGATAACGACTGAGCCGTCGCGCAAAGAGTTCTGATGAGCATTTGGAATGCCATTCCCCATTCCAGACGAGCCGTGGTTCAACAGCTGATAACCATCATCAGCGATGTGAGTGCCGCTTGGCGCAGGCCCAGTCTTTCCGTGGCGCGCAATGAGATTGAGAACCGCTGAACGAGCCGCCTTTAGTGGAACACGTTCGTCCGGGTTACGCGGTCCCGCTATGGAAGGTTCTATCTTGGCGAGATCGATCTCGATTACCTTGGAGTACTTCGGGTTCGGGGAGCCCCGCTGCAAATACAGGCCTTGCTGGATGCAATAATTCTTCACGAATTCTGCGTGTTCTCGACTTCTCCCCGTGCCAAGCAAGTATTCGATGGTTGTGTCGTCGACGGGTGAGAAACCCACTGTGGCTCCGTACTCAGGAGACATGTTACCAATTGTAGCCCTGTCAGGTACGCTGAGCTGGCTATAGGCGTCGCCGAAGTATTCCACGAATGCGCCGACCACGTTCTCCTTGCGCAAAGTCTCCGTTACAGTCAGAACTAGGTCGGTGGGTGTGGCTCCTTCCTGAAGTTGACCGGTGAACCTGACGCCGATCACCTTTGGGATGGGCATGTAGTAAGGTTCGCCAAGCATCACTGCCTCCGCCTCTATGCCTCCCACCCCCCATCCGAGAACGCCAAGGCCGTTCACCATGGTCGTGTGAGAGTCCGTCCCAATCAGAGTGTCCGGAAAGGCGGTCAGCGTGCCCTTGCTCTCGGCGAGAGCCACAACGTTCGCTAAGTATTCCAAGTTGACTTGGTGACAGATGCCTTTCCCTGGTGGGAAGATTCTCATTCCGTCAAAAGATGATTGCGCCCACTTCAGCACAGAGTAACGCTCGCCATTTCTCTCATACTCTCTCTCCAAGTTGAGGAGGAGAGCGTTCATTGCCCCCCAACTGTCAACCTGCACGGAGTGATCTATGACGAGATCAACTAGGACTTTGGAATTCACAACTCTCGGATTGCGCCCGTTCCTTGCGAATGCGCTTCGCATAGCAGCGAGGTCAACAATCAACGGAACCCCTGTGTAATCTTGCAGGAGAACCCTGTATGGCATGAATGGAAGCTCCAATCCCACGCTCCGCGGCCAAGTCGCGAGGGATTGCACGGCCTCAACTGCCCCTGGAATTCGCCCCGAGGCTCTGACGGCATTCTCGAGGAGAATTCTGATTGAGTAGGGAAGGGACTCGAAATCGTAACCTGAGATGTCCAGCTCGCTGATGTTGCAGTATTCGGCTCTTCCCTTGTAGGTCTGTATGGTTTTCAGGGCGGAATGAAATGTGTCTTTCACGTTGAGTCGGCGGCTGTTGAAACAGGCTCCTCTATTTGTAGTTTAGTTTGAAGCACTGGGTTAGTCTGATTGGAGAGACTGCGTTAGCCCCTTTCCGTATCCTACCTTCTGTTCTGGGAGTGTCATGTGATCGAGAATCCTTTTTTTCGTGCTGTGTCGCGTCCACCTGCAGCAGTCACGTAGCCAACACACTGCGCACCTTAGATCGTCTGGTTGATAGTCTCCGAAGCAATCCATCTGGATCTGAGATCAGTTGAGAGTTCGGGTCCCAGTTAGGTGCTGAGAAAGCCGAATGGTTTAGGGACAGAGGTTCAGTGAAAGTGTTCAGGGCCAGGTTTGGCGAGCTCTCTTGTGATCAGAATGTTGAGTCTTCCTTTCTTCTGGAACCAGTCCACGATTCTGAACGGTTCATCTCCCAGCTTCGCGTTGGACACTAGAGACATCAGACCGTCGTCGATTAATGAGTGATAACGAGTATTCAAGAGAAACCAGTACCCGCTCAGGCCTGTTAGGAGTATTCCTGGAACGTGCATCCTGCCCATGAACAGTAGCTTGCGGCGGTATCGCTTGAAGACTCGCAGATACTGGGCGACCTTAACCCGCTCAAAGATAAGCACGTGGACAGGCAGGTGAAGACGGGTCAAGTGCTCGAGGGTGGGCGAGCTTTTTCCTCTCGGAAACACATACTTGACCCGCGAAAATAGATAAACGTGTTCCCAGATCGGGGTCGTCTGTCGTCTGAGGCGATGGGCATGGTCCATTTAGCTGTGGGTAGCTGATAACTGACCAATCGGAGTCATCATGGTATGTCTCGCATGTCTGGTAAGGCAGCAATTGTTACAGGTTCAAGCGGCGGAATAGGACGTGCCACAGCGTTAGAATTCGCCAAAGAAGGCGCCGACGTAGTCATTCACTACGCGACGCGCCAGTCAGCCGCAGAGCGAGTTGCCAGCGAAATCTCAGCATTGGGAAGGAGGGCGATAGTAGCGCAGGTCAACTTCGCCGACAGAGACCAAGCACTGCTTGAAGTGAAAGAGATGGTAAATCAAGCCGTCGAAGAGTTTGGCAGGGTGGACGTTCTTGTGAATCTGGCTGGCTACCCTGCGAGGGGGGAGTGGAATAAACGCTTCTTCGACTTGACTCCTGAAGACTTCTTCAAGCCGATAAACGTCGATCTGTACGGATCGTTTCTCTGCGCCCGCGAGGCCGCCCCGTACATGATCAATCAAGGGAAAGGCGTGATCGTTAACGTGAGCTCGACTCCTGCCCTGAGTGGACATGACAAAGGGTTCGCATTCACCGTGGCCAAGGCAGGCGTTATTGGTTTGACGAAGGCCCTGGCGGTTGAGCTCGCGCCGCATGTGCGCGTGAACACGGTCGCTTTGGGCAATATTGAAACTGAGTGGGTTAGCGAACTGTCACCTGAGCAGTTGGAGAGGGAACAGAGGGAGAATCTACTAAGACGATTCGGAAAGCCGGAGGAAGTGGCAAGAGGAATCGTCTTCCTGTGCTCGGATAATTCCTCTTTCGTGAACGGGCAGACGATCGTTCTCGACGGCGGCAGTACGCTACACTAGCAAGACGCACGCTAAGTTCTAATTCTCCCGCATGGTGGCGTGGGTTAGATCGTGTCGGAGTCAGAGTCGAGCGTTCCGGAGGAAACTGTCAAGTTGCGAGTGGGCGTCATTGGAGTAACCGTAATCATTGTCGGAGTGCTCGCAGCTCTTACGATTCTGCTTTCTGCACTTCAAAGAACAATCGGAATTCCGATCCCCTACCCCTACATCACCATCCCCGTCACTTGGGCGCTCATCGCCCTAGTCGGCGTTTGGATACTAGGGCACACGATTCAGACCACATTTTCCCCACTAGTCGGGCGACCCGGTGGGACAACGGTACGGAAGACTGTAACCGTCGTCCTAGTCTTCGTGATAATCTTCGCGACTTTATCTAGAGTTGGCATAGATCTCTCGGCGTATCTCGTAAGTCTAGGCGTCACAGCGGTCGTCATAGGCCTAGCAGCACAATCGACGATTGGCAATTTGATTGCAGGAATGCTGGTTCTGATCAGCAAGCCGTTTCGACGAGGCGACTACATACGAGTCAACATCACAGGAGCTCCCATCGAGGGGAGACTCGACGAGATCTCCTTCCTGCGTAGTCGCGTGGTGACCAACGACGGCGTATCCATCTCTGTGCCGAACACCGTGATGCTGGCTGTTCCAATCAGCAACTTCACGGTCTTCGAGAAACGGCCCATAATACTGAACCTCTCCGTGGAAAGAACCGTCCCAATCGAAACCTTCCGCAACAAAATCCAAGCAGCCGTCCTCCACGATGGAGACGAGGAGATACGACTGTACATCAGAGGCTTTGACATCAACTCGATCACGCTCGAGCTCTGGGTCCAAGTCGCCACAGACAACTTCCTAAGAGAACGGAGCCAGATCGTCCACAAAATCAAAGAACTCTGCGACAAAGAAAACATTGTATTGCTCAAAATTGAACTGCAGACCTAAAGCGTGCTGTATTGGAGTTCAAGCTGAATCAGTCGAGAGCTTGCAGCCTCTGGGGCAAGCCTTATCTTGAGTTTGCATGCCCCGAATGTGAGCGGTTCGGTTGATCACATACATTCCTTTGGCGACTGCACTGATCTCCACTGTTTTCACGGCTTTGCTCTTCGTGCAATTCAGAAAACGTGGTAGGCTACATCAGCTCGTCTGGGCGACTGCGATGGCCCTGTTTGCTCTAGGCGCGTTCTTGGAGTTTCTCATGAACCCTGGCGTTGTTGGACCAAGCGAGTCGCTTATGAAACTGTACTACCTCACGGTCGGCCCCCAAGTCAGCCTGCTCGGAACGGGTGTGCTGCTGTTGATGTCTCCGAGATGGGGACGACGATTCTTGGTCGTGACCCTTGCCTTCTCAACGTTGCTCGTGACTATGGGGAGCGTTGCACCCATAGACGTTTCTCAAGCAACGGCAGGGTTCCAAAGATCTGTCGTTTTCGGAATCAGTGATGCAGCGCGGGCGTTCTCTCGACCCGTCAGACTCCTAACGATTGCGTTGAACATCTACGGAGCCATTGGGCTCATCGGAGGCTCATTGTTCTCATTTGTGAAGGATAGACATCGGGTCTTTGCCTTGGTGATTGCTCTGGGCGGGCTCCTCAATGCTGTCGGTGGAACGCTACTCGGAATCTTGGGTGACCCAGAGATTTTCCTAGAATTCGAACTGCTCGGGGCCATAGCGCTCTTCGCGGGGTTCCTCATGAGCTTCCGACCAACGGTAATCGCGACTCCCACCACTGCAACTAAATCGCAGATCCGCCTTCCGTCCTCGCGGCGTTACGCTCTAGCCGCATTGTTCGGCGCGATTATTTTTGCGTCAAAGGCTTTTGCTCCCTCGCCAATGAAAGATTCGCTCATAGTAGTGCAGGCGTTGCTGCTGGGCCTCGGTGCTCTACTGTTGACGCCTCTTGGAGCCACATTGGTGGCAACAATTGGAGGCTTGCTGACAGCCACCTACACATCGCAACTTGCACTTTTCACCGTCATGTTCGCAATACTTTACGGTCTGCTGATAGACGGCCTAGTTCGAATTCTTCGCGCAAGGATTAGCACCACCGAGATCAGTGCTCACAGATTCGCCTTGGCGGTTACACTCAGCACGGCGGTAGTCGGATTCATCGCATACGGAACTACAATCGCCTTGGGACTACTGCCTCGCAACCTGACTGCAGAAGTGTTCATTCTGGTTGGCGGAGTGTTGAGCGGGTTGGTCGGCGGGTACTTGGATGTCGTGATCTGGCGGCGAGCCGCAAAATATTTCGCCTGAGAACCGTTCCTCTGCTGTAGATCGATGACTCTTGACCACCGCTTCGCCTACGAGTGAACCGAACATTTTCCCGGGAAACTGGACTGTCAAAACGCAGCAATTGCTCCGCACGTATGAGCAGTCGTTCGTGCAGAACTGGAATCCTGTGAGTCTCACTTGGGACAGTTTGGACCCCACCGGCTTGGACTTGAAGGAACGGGTCGCTCAAGCCTACTGGATGGCGAAACTCGCGTTGTTCGAGAAGTCGGGAATTGGAGCTTTCGGAACGGCAATGATCAAGGCCGCGATCTATGGCTTGGAGGATCCCACAAAGAAGTTTCTCGCTTCGGTCACGTTCGATGAATGCAGGCACGATGAAGTCTGCCGACGAGCCTGCAACAAGCTGTGCCCAAACTTCCCCTACGGGTACAAGGCCACGACCGACTTCGAGAAGAAGGCCTTGAAGAACATCACCGCACTATACGAGAACGGTAAGCGGTACTGGAAGGGCTTCATGACCGCTTGGGAGAAATACCCATTGGAGCTGATCTTCTCAAGCTTCTTCTTCGCCGAGATCGGCGCCCAGCTGATCTTCAAAACGGTCAGCGAGCTGTCGCAGATTCAAGTCTACAGGGAAGCGTTCCAGAACATAACCGTCGACGAGTCTAGGCATTTGGCCGGCACACTTTCCCTATTAGATAACCTTGCGAAGGATTTCAAACCAGATCAGAAGCTCATGATAACGCGCCAAATGAAACACGGATTCATATTTCTCTCACCATTGCTCTACAAGCCGATGTCCATCTTCTGGAAGCTGCCCAGCGACTTCGACGAGATTGATCGCGAGATGGAAGAAGTCGCCCGCAACTCAGGTCTAGGAGTACCTACGCTTGAGGAGAAGAAAGATGGTTGGCTCGATGCGATTCAACGGAGGAGGGAACAGGTCGAAAAGCTAGGCGTCCCGATTCCCGCAATTCCCGAAATCAACCTGGAAGGAAAAGAGATGGATGTTCGCAAGGACGAGCCCGTCGCCACGCCGTTCTGATCGCTATTGATGATCAGAGTTCTGCTCCTGATGCTCACGATGTCGGCCATTTTGCAGCCCGCGCAGCCCATTGGTCAACCGCAAAACTCAGAGCTAAAGGAGCGTTTGACGAAGCTCGAGAAGTTTTTAGCCTATCAATTCGACGACCCGCCGGGCTTGGTGAGGGAGTCACCCGACACTTCGATAAATCGAGATTACTGGTTGTTGTCAGACAATCTGATTGCGATGCATATTCTCCAAGACCCTATTCTAGGCTTGAACTATTCGGAGATGGCGGCCCAAATCAATCAAACCATGCACGGCTATGGAATATTCACGGATGGCTTGCATGAGGCCTTGTTCGGCGACGTCATCCAACTACCCCCATATGCGCCGATCGTCCGAGTCGTCGAGAACTCGTCCTTCTTAGTCAGAGTGGAAGTTCGAAGCAACGAGACGGGTGATTTCCTAGCAGACTGGGTCAAGTATGCTGACGTGTTGATCTATGGAGCACTGAGTGAATACAATGCTCACGACTACGAATTGGCCATCTACTACCTCAACAGAGCATTGGAGATGTGGAACGGGGCTGGGCTGTGGGATCTGCCCACACAGCAAGACGGGTTCTATACGACGCACAAGCTGGCTTTGCTGATGTATGCGGCTGAAAAGCTGAATCAAACAATCCCTTACCAAGCACAACTTGAAGCTCGAATCTGGCAGTTTCAAAGAGAGGACGGCGGGATCCGATCGCATTACCTCGGCAACCTGACCTCGAACAGGGAAGCGAATAGCGAGACAGCAGGGCTAATTCTCTTGGCATACCAGTTCGAGGCTCAGAAGGAGTCGAACCTAGCGCGACTAGGAGCAGATGCACGGGTTCGGCTAGTTCAGGAATTGACCATCGGAGTACTTGCCGCGCTCGCTTTCGGCGCGGCAATTCTTACCGCCAAGAGACATTATGCTCGCAGGGCAAAGAAGCACTTATTGATTCGTCAGGGTACGCTCTAGCTATGAGCCTTTGAAAGCTGGTTTTCGTTTCTCGAAGAACGCCTTCACAGCTTCAACGTGGTCTGATGTGGCGCCAGCAATTTCCTGAACGTAACTCTCGTATTCCAGCATAGTCTCAAGATCCGATGATACCGACTTGTTGAGGG
>Ga0315268_10003840_pt1 | contig 16444 bp, 15 predicted proteins | sample C1_top_MG_FD_204535 | JGI IMG/M metagenome (GOLD analysis project Ga0315268, IMG submission 204535) | Sediment microbial communities from Yellowstone Lake, YNP, Wyoming, USA - C1_top | ecosystem: Environmental > Aquatic > Freshwater > Lake > Sediment | place: USA: Wyoming | collected 2017-08-01
ATCGAATGCGGAGTTGCCGAGAACAATGCCGCCGGTATTGCCGCCGGCCTGTCAAAGTCCGGCAAAACCGTTTTTCTTACCTCCTACGCCTGTTTTTCCCCGGGTTTGAATTGGAACACTATCAAACAATCAATTTGCTATAACCACCTAAATGTTAAGATCATTGGTTCCCATGGCGGCCTAATGTCCACTGATTTGGGTGCTACCCACCAAATGCTTGAAGATATTGCTCTGATGCGCTCCATTCCTGGTATGGAGGTTTTTGCCCCCCTTGATGCTGCCGAAACTGAAAAAATAATTTCTGCCGTTGCCTACAGTCGTTCGCCTTCCTATATCCGCCTGGTCCGTCCCTCCACTCCTTCTTTTTTTGATCATCACTGCCGGTTCACTATCGGCCGGTCTCAAATTCTTCACTCCGGCTCCGATATTACAGTTCTGGGCTACGGCCCCATCCTTCTCAATGCTCTTAATATCAAACGTCCTTCACTGGAGGTCATCAACTGTTCTTCTATAAAACCTCTTGATTCCAAAACCATTTTAGCCAGTGTCAAAAAGACCGGTCGCTTGATCGTTATCGAAGATCATCAAAAGAACGGGGGATTAGGTGAAGCCGTCGCCTCTTTGGTTATTTCTTCCGGCCTCAATTGTCAATTTATTCATTTAGCCGTCGACAACCAGTTCGGCCGTTCCGGTAAAGATTATAATGAATTGTATGATTATTACCATATTGGCCAAAAAGATCTTATAGCTGCCATCAAAAAAATTCTATGAAACCTTTAAAACAACTGTTCTCCGAATTAAAAACTAGTCATCAGGCGCTTCCCGCTTTTAACATCGACTCTTTTGAAATTTTCCAAGCCGTCGTTGCCGCTGTTTCCGAAACCAATTTACCTTGTCTGGTCCAACTTTCTCCCAATGAAGATAATTTTATCCGGGCTGAAAATTTATTTTTATTGGTTAAAAAAGCCAATTTAGACGGTCTGCCTATTTATCTTAATATGGATCATGGACGCGATTTAGATCGCTTAAAGACGCTGGTTAAACTTGGTTTTGATATGGTCCATTTTGACGGTTCTTCCCTTGATTATCAGCAAAATTTATCAGCCGTCTCCAAATTCATTTCCGAAATTAAAGCCGATAATCCTGATTGCTTGGTTGAGGCCGAGTTTAATAAAATAAATTTGATCGAAAATGGTGTTTCTCCGAAAAGTTATACGTCGCCCTCCCAAGCTCTTGAATTTATAACTGCCACCAAAGCCGATTTTTTAGCCGTTTCCATTGGTAATCTTCATGGTGTTAGCACCACTCTTCCGGAAATTATCGATCTCAAACTTCTGGGATCAATTGCCACCGACATCCCCGACACTTTTTTAACTCTTCACGGCGGTTCCGGAATTCCGCTCGATCTTATCTATTCTGCTATTAATCTCGGTATCGTTAAAATAAATATCAACACCGATCTTCGTTTGAAATTTAAAGGATCTTTAAAAACTAATCTCGACAGATCCGCCTCCGAAAAGATCTACGACTATCTTGGGCCGGTTATCATTGACCTAAAAGATATTATTGTTCAGAAATTAACTCAATTACAAAACCATGTTTGATGTTATTTCTATTGGTTCTGCCACCGTCGACATTTTTGTTAAATCAGCTGAGTTTCGTCTTCAGGGTAACTCCCTTACCATTCCCGCCTCTTCAAAAAGTGAAATGATTCAGGGTTTTATCCAATCCGGAGGTGGGGCCACCAATAGTTCTACCTCTTTCTGCCGTCTTAACCTCAAGAGTGCCTGTCTGTCGCTTCTTGGTAACGATCCCCTTGGCCTTTATATTGTTAACGATCTGAATAAATATCAGGTCAACACTGATCTTTTGGTTCGTCTGGAAAAGGAATCAACCGATTATTCGGTTATTCTTATTGCCACTGACGGCAGTCGCAGTATTATCAGTAATCGTGGTGCTACTCATTTGGAAACCACTCAGATTAATTGGGACAAGATCGTTGACACTGATTGGCTCTACATTACCTCTCTTGAAGGCAATCTCGATCTATTGGAAACATTGGTCGGTTTTGCCAACGAACATTCCATAAAAATCGCCCTTAATCCCGGTAATCGCGAACTTTCCGAAAGCATCCGACTGGTTCCGCTGCTTTCCCATATCGAATTTTTACTTCTCAACAAGGTTGAATCGGAAACTTTAACGGGTATAGAAATTAATCAGCCAAACTATTGGGAAAAATTATTATCATATGGCCCCCGGATCACTGCCATTACCAATGGTCGGGAGGGTGCCTATGTTCTCTCTTCTTCCGAAAAATTATTTTCACCCATTATCAATACCCGGCCGGTTGACGAAACCGGAGCCGGCGATGCTTTTGGTTCGGCTTTTGTCAGCGGACTGATTCATCATCTCTCCCTTACTGATGCTCTTTTTTGGGGCGTCAAAAATTCTGCTTCGGTCGTTTCCTCTCTTGGCGCCAAATCCGGCTTGTTAAATTTACAGGAAATAAAATCCTAAATATATGCATACCAAAGAAGAGATCACCAAAAAGCGGGGAAAATCTGCTGATCAACTAAATCTAAATACTGAAAGTTCTTCAGCCGACAAACTTAAACACAAACGTCGCTGGATCTATTTTGCCCTGTTAATTACTACCGGCTTAAGTCTATTTTTTTGGCTTTATCGTTCTTTTAGAAGTGTAGCTTTTCATCCTAAATTACCCCAAATTTCTTTTAATTCGAATAGTCCTGTTTCCGGTAATCTAACCCTCACTTCCCAGCTTTCAGCTATATTATCGTCACATCCGGACATTACCGGCTTTTATCTTAGTCACGATCGTCCCTTGGAAAATGTTTCTTATGGAATTACCACCGGTCTGGATCCTGATGCTCTGAAAACTGCCCTTACTTCGCTGCCTCAAATCATAAGATCACCAAACACTTCTCTCCTGCCGCAGGGTATTGCCTATCGGGAAATTATTAACTCATCTGCCGGTCAGACCATTTTTAGTTCTCTTATTACCAACCCTATCGATAAAATATTTATTATCGTCCGCTATAAAGATTCTTCTGATTCAATAAGATCCATTTTTCCCGAGCTGATTTCCGCTGCTTATTGGATGGTTTCCTCTAATTAATAATTGTCGGAGTAGTATTTACTGCCGGGCAAATTACTTTTTTTTCAGTATCATCGACAAAATATTCTTCTTTTCCGCAGACATTGGCCTTATAAACTCCGTTAGGCACTGCCCAGGTTTCATTTGGTTCATTTGCCACCAAACCGGTCATAATTCTGTTCCAGATCGGAGTCGCTCCCGATATTCCCGAAGCCACCCAGCTCATTGGTGAATTATCATTGTTTCCTACCCATGCTGCCACTAGATAACTCGGCGTCCAGCCGATACACCAATTATCCCGTAAAATATTTGTTGTCCCGGTTTTTACCGCCACCGTTTTTCCGTTAATTTTTAGCTTTGAATTAAGTCCGAAGATTGGTGCTCTGGCATTATTATCACTTAATACATCATCGATCAAAAAGGCCAATTTTGGATCAATGATTTCCTGGCTTTCTGTTTTTGCTTTAAAAATGACTTCATTAAGATAATTTTTTATTTCCAACACCGGTTCCGGCTCTATTTTTTTACCCAGTGTCGCAAAGACACCATAAGCCGTCGCTATTTCCGTCATTTTTATCTCTCCGCTTCCCAAAGCCAATGCCAAGCCGAATCGATTTCGCTCATTCCAGGTTGTTATTCCCATTAATTTAGCCAAATTGATCATATTATCCACCCCATTCTGGGCCAATATCTTCACCGACGGAATATTTAAAGACGATGCCAATGCTGTTCGTAAAGTAACCAATCCCCTATTTTTTCCATCATAGTTTTGAGGGGAGTATGGTTTTTGCCCTCTCATTTGATATACCACCGGCTCATCTACTACCGTTGATGCCAAGGTCCAACCTTTCATTAATGCCAATAGATAATTTATTGGTTTTATCGACGACCCTGGTTGTCGTAAGGCGGTAGTAACATTGTATTTACCATCAATGTCGATAGCATTGTATGCTTTCGATCCGACCATCGCCAGTATTTGGCCGGTTTTAGTATCAGTCACTAATGCCGCTCCGTTGCTGATCCTCAATTTACTGTTATTTTGCACCTCTTCTTTTACGATCACTTCCGCTTTTTTTTGTATATCCAGATCCAAGCTTGTAGTTATCACCAACCCTCTTCTCTCAACATTGTCAAATCCGAATTTATTCAGCAGATAATCCCTCACGTAAAACACAAAATGGGGGGCTTTAATATTCGGTTTTTGATCAATGATATTAATTTTTTCCGCCAAGATTTCATTTGCTTTTTCGCCGTCGATATATCCGGCCGAAACCATTTCCTCCACCACATGTTTTTGCCTCAAAAAACCCAAACTTGGATCGTTTGAAAAAGGGGAATATGAGCTGGGAGCTGCCGGTAATCCTGCCAAATACGCCGTTTCTGCCGCATTTGTTTCCCATATATCTTTACCAAAATATTTCAACGATGCTTCCTCCACCCCATAAGATTCCCCTCCATAAGAAACTTGGTTAAAATACCTTTCCAGGATCTCATTTTTTGATAATTTTCTTTCCGCCATCACTGACAAAATTATTTCTTTTATTTTCCTGGCCAAAGTTTTTTCATCGGTAAAAAAAACTTTTTTAACCAGCTGTTGGGTTATGGTTGACCCGCCTCTAAGATTTTGATCCTGGCTTTTTTTAAATAAATTATAATAAGCCGCCTGCACCATACCTTTGATAGACAATCCATGGTGGTTGTAAAAATTCTTATCTTCGATTGCCAAAGTCGCCAATACTAATGTCTGGGGAATCTTATCAAACGGCACCCAACTTCGGTTTTCGTCCTGATAGAACTTGAACAATAAATGTCCGTTTCTGTCAAGTATTTTTGTCGACATTTTAGGTGGATTGTATATTTCATTAACATTCGGCAGATCGATTATTATATTTTCATAAAACCACCAGGTTCCGGCAATCACCAGGATCATTGATGCCGTCGCCAATAACCATCCCCAATGAATATCTCTATTTTTTTTAAATCTGATTTTCCTAAGCCGGCTAATTATCCATTTAATTGTCGACCACACCGGCCACCCGATTACAATCAGGATTTTTTTCATTATGGTTCCCGCCTGCATCAGCATTAATTCAATATCGCCACCGGTGTTCCTCCGACACCGCTATTAGGAGGACAATCCAAACATACCCATGCTCCGCTGATATCTTTCACTGTCTGATGAACCTGCCATTCCGAGTTTGGTGCTGTTTCTCCGTCATTAACTATCAGGTTAGTATCTTTATTGATCAATACATTATTACTTAATGATATTTTTTCTGTTGGCGCAAATTCTTTTTTAAAATACTCGTAATGTGAATCACAGCCCCCATCGGGGATCAACTGCCCGGTCAGATTACATACATTTATACCCACCACACTTGCCGGCATTGTCGGTTTCTTTACCATTTGATTTTTTAAAATATAAGTCATCACTTTATTCCAGATCGGCGCCGCTCCGGTGGTTCCCGACACCACCCCGCTCATCCGGGTATTATCATTATTCCCTACCCACACCGTCGTCACAAAATCCGGTGTATATCCGATAGTCCAATTATCGCGCAGATCATTGGTGGTTCCGGTTTTCACCGACACTTCCGGGTGCCCTTTGATATTTAGCATTGATCCGCTACCAAACACCATACTTCGCGCCCCGTCATCGGATAAAATATTACTGATTATAAAACTGGTCTCCCTCGACAATACTCTTTCTCCCGGCTCATATTTGTATTCATCGATCACCTTACCGTGTCTGTCGAAAACACTCAGAATCGGTGTCAATTTTTGTTTGGTACCCATGTCGGCAAAAACCCCAAAGGCCACATTCATATCGGTCATCATTACCTCGCCGCCGCCTAGGGTTAATGATAACCCGTAATCAGATGAATTTTTAAAAGTGGATATTCCCATTGCCGATGCCGATGCTACAAATGTCTCCACTCCATTTAAACGTAACATTTTCACTGCCGGAATATTCAGTGAATTTCCTAATGAATTTCTTAAAGTTTGAATGCCGTGGTAAGCATAACCGTAATTTGTCGGACAATATTGTTTTTGTCCTTCCACCTTAAAACAGGTTGGTTGATCATTAAACATTGATGCCGCCGTTGCTTTTCCCGTTTCGATTCCGATAGCGTAATTTAATGGTTTGATCGATGACCCCGGTTGTCTTAAAGCTGTCGTCACATTAAATTTTCCTTCGATATCATTGGCAAAATAATCTTTCGATCCGATCATCGCTAATATTTGCCCGCTTTTTGGTTCAGTTACCAACAGCGCTCCGTTGGTAACATGCATTTTTTTTAATTTTGCCATTTCGGTGGCGATCACTTCCTGGGCATAATTTTGTATCGCCAAATCCAGAGTAGTTGTAATTTTCAATCCACCCTCATTGACCATCTTAGCCCCGTATTTTTCCGTCAATAGTTCTTTAACATAAAACACAAAATGTGGTGCCTGGATACTGTTCATATTGACATAATACTGAAGAGTTTCGTTCGCCGCCGCCTCTAATTGTTCTTGGGTAATTTCTCCCAATTCTTTCATTCTTTTTAACACCATCTCCTGTCTGTTCTTAGCTGCATCCGGATGAGCAAAAGGGGAGTATGAAGTCGGGGATGCGGGTAAACCCGCGATTAGTGCCGCTTCCGCCAGATCCAGATCTCTGACATCTTTATTAAAGATACCGTTTGCTGCTGCCTCAACTCCCCACATCGTTCCCCCGTATGGTGTCTGGTTAAAATACATCTCCAATATCTGGTCTTTACTGTAAAGTATTTCCGTTGCCACTGTCAATATCGCCTCTTTTATTTTCCGGCTCCAGGTTCTCTCCGGCGTCAGTAAAGCATTTTTAACCAGTTGTTGGGTTAAAGTCGATCCGCCCTGCAATCTTCTATTTATCACTGTCCGCCACAATCCCCGGATTATTCCCCGGAGATCAAATCCCCCGTGTCTGTAAAAATTTGCATCTTCAATAGCCAGCGTCGCCTTTTTTAAATTATCCGGTATTGACGCCAATGTTACTGCCGTTCTTCTTTTATCGGCATATATTTCATAAATTAATTTTCCGTTCCTATCCAACAATTGTGATGACTCCGGGAAAGTATCTCCGGACAGCAATTTAGGACTGGGCATATCTTTTAAGGCGTACATTACCACCCCTAATATAAAAACCAAAACTCCCAAATATATTGCCCGCCGCCTGCGTTTAATACTCCCAACTATACCGATTTTTTTCTTGCGTTTTGTTCCACTCATCCACTCTATTGATTAATTTTTCCAGTTTTACGGTATCTATATCAAAAGAATCTTTGGCTTTAACGAAGATCTCTTTGTATGCAAAACCGGCCCAAAAAATTTGATAATGAAGTTGCTTAACTTGGGGATCAGCAACTTTTTCTTTATTAATTAATGTATCCGCATATTTTAGTTTATCGACGGCTTCATTACCAGCGTCAATTGCAAAATTATTTTTTCCTTTTTCAATCAGTTTTCCCGCTTCCGAAGCACTTTTATCGGCTAGAAGTAAGGACATTTTTGTTTTGGCTAAACCTTGCGAAAACCACAACCATAAATAATTTCGGATTTTTTTTACTCCGTAGAACAATTCATCCGGCAACATTCCTGTTTCCGGTAATTTATAATTTCCCACTGCCGTTGTCCCGTCATCAAAAATAGCCGTATATTCAACCAGATTATTTCCAGCCACCGCATCACCATTATTAATGGCCTGAGTTTCCCACCCTGCTCTGGCCACTGATACTATCAGTACCATTACTCCAGCCACTACTACCATCATTTTCAACACTACTGCCACCCACAAACTATTTTTTAGGGGAAACCTCATAATGATATTCTATCACTTCCTCTTATTAGGATGGAAAAATGCCCTTTTTATATCCACTGTCTCTTCCGTGATTTTTCTTCTCATATATAAATATTGCCCCCAGAACATCACCCGGTTAATAAAATTTTTTATAATATTTGTTTTTGGTTTTTTCATAATAATTGTTGAGCTTTGCGAAATCCCTTTAGGGAAAATTATCCTGTCATATCCTGTCGCCACAAATTTCTTTGCCCAGCTATTACTATTGATAAAGCTCCCATAAATATTATTTTTATTAATTATCGGTTTCATTAATATCAGATCCATGGCGTTTTTTAGTCCGTGCCTGTTAATAGGTAGTTCCAATGATCCTTCCTCCAGCCATAAATTAATACAATAATCATCTTTTATCTGTTTTGCCCCGTATTTCCGGTGGGGTATTTTATTTACCCGCATCCATGCTTCCACCAGTATCCTTGTTATCCACAAACTATCTTTTTTAACAATTATCATCAGATCAATATCTTCATTTAATTTTGGAAAACCTGCCGCCACCGATCCGGTGATCCCGATCATCAAAATATCCGGAAATTTTATTACCAATCGCTTTGCTATTTTTTTAGTTTTATCAACTTTGGTTATTAGCGCCATCCGGTCATTTTTTATATTTTTCGGATATTTCATCTCTTCTAATTCTGTCTCAACTTCACCATTCGAATAATTTTTATCAGATATCATCCTTTCCTTGATCTCTTCACGGTTATATTCCACCCCGAATTGTTGTCCGTATCTGATTGTCTTCAAAATTGACTTCCTTAATTGCTCCACCCCTCATTTTACCTTGATACAATAGAATTAAGAAACGTCCATCCTGCTGGTATAATAAAGTCGATGTAACTATGAAAAAGAATATCAAACAATATCGTCTATTTGAAATGATACCCGGTCTTTTTGCCTGGACCACTATTACTTTTCCGGTCTGGGGTGCCTTCTTATTCCCCAAAATCGTTGCTTACTTTGTCATTGCTTTCCTTATCTACTGGGTTTATCAGTCATTCAAGTCGGCTATTCTTGCCATTATCGGTTATTTTAAAATTACCTCATCCAAATCTACCGATTGGCTGTCTCTTTTTAATGATAATTTCCGTGTCGATTGGTTAAAATATTCGCAAATTTCCCACGTTATTATTATTTCCTCCAGTCGTGAGCCGATTGAGATTATCGAGATGGCTGTTGGTAGTTTAGCCGCCCAGATCGATATTGACTTGAAAAAACTAATCGTTATTATCGCCCAGGAAGCCAGAGCCGGTGAAAAAAATAATTCCGCCACCAAACAATATTTTAGTCAAAAATATCTGGGTACTTTTGGTCAATTAATTTTTACAGAACATCCTTCCGGCCTTCCCGGTGAAACTGTCGGCAAACACAGCAATGAAGGTTGGGCTGCCCGATATTTCAAAAAGAATTATATTGATACCGGCAAATTTTCTCTCGATGATCTTACTCTTACCAGTTGTGATGTTGATACCATATTTCACCCTAAATTTTTTTCTGCCTTAACCTATCAGTTTGCCGGCAGCCCCAATCGCTATTTCCGTTTTTGGCAATCGCCGATCTTTTGGCATCACAACATTAACAGTGTCCCCGCCCCGATCAGAATTATCGGGACTCTTGGTAATGTTATTCATATCGCTAATATTCAGGAGCCCGATGGGCTTTTCTTTAATTATTCCTGTTATTCCTCCTCCTACCGGCTTATCGATTCTGCCGGTTATTGGGACACTGATATGATCCCTGAAGATTGGCATATTTTTCTCCAAACATTTTTCAGTAGTGGCGGCAAAGCCGCCGTTGAACCGATTTTTCTTCCCACCATTGTTGATGCTCCCAGTGGTAAGAATTATTTTGATGCCCTCAAAAACCGCTACCGTCAATGTGTCCGTCATGCCTGGGGGGCCATCGACATTCCTTATGCTATCCAGGAATCGATTCAGCATCCGGAAATTCCGCTTATCACCCGGGTTCTTCGGATTTTTAAATTGATCGAAACTCATTTTATTTGGTCTAGTAATTGGTTTATTCTTACTCTGGGCACTTCCCTTCCCGTTATTCTCAACCCCAAATTTTTTCAGACCACTATCGGTTTTAATCTTCCCCGTATTTCCAATCTTATTCTTACTCTTTGCCTGATTCCTTTATTTGCTCTGATAATTCTGGACTGGAAACTCCGCCCTAAAAGTCAAAAAACCGGATTTGTCAACATCGTTAAAAATTTTCTTCAATGGCCGTTTATGCCCCTGGCCACCCTTACTATGTCTGTTATCCCCGGGCTTCATTCCCATACCCGGCTTCTTTTTGGCCAACATCTTGAATATAAAACTACCCCAAAGAGGTCAACCTGATATAAAATTGAATTAAATGCTCACTCAATTTGTCAAAAAGCATCGATTTGTTCTGATCTTATCTCTGGTTTTTATAATTCTCCGGCTACCTTCTTTGTTTGAACCCTATTGGTATGGTGACGAAGGCGTCTATCTGGTTTTGGGTCAGGCCATTAGAAAGGGTTTGGTTTTATATAATCAGATCCATGACAATAAACCTCCGACTCTTTATTATCTGGCTGCTATCTCCCAAACAGTTTTTGGTTTTCGTCTTCTTTTGGCTCTGTGGATGATTCCGACTATTTATGTTTTTCATCGACTTTCCAAAAAATTATTACCCATCCGTCTCTCCCGTCTTGCCACTCTGCTGTTCTTGGTCATCACCTCTGTTCCGCTTTTTGAAGGTAACATTGCCAACTCCGAAATATTCATGTTATTACCCACTATTACCGCTATTCTTGTGATTTTTCAGTCAACATCACTATCGTCGGTTATTTATTCGGGACTTCTTTTGGGCTTTGCTTTTACCCTAAAAGTTCCGGTAGCTGTCGAATTTGGTTTTCTTTTTGTTTGGGTTATTATAATTTCCCGTCGTTTTGATCTTCGTAAACTTCTTATATTTTCTTTTTCTTTCGCTTTGCCGATTCTTATCTATGCTTTATATTTTTATTTCAAAGGGGCTTTTAATAATTTTATATTTGCCGCCTTACTTCAAAACTTTGGCTATCTTTCTTCCTGGGCCACCGGTTCCCATTCCGGATCGGCCACCGGTAGTGGCCTTTTGATCAGGGGAGTTATTCTTTTGTTATTTTGGTTTTTTGTTTATTTCCTCTTTGTTAAAAAATTTCTTTCCGGCCAGATTGCTTTCGTTAGTTTTTGGTTTTCTGCTGCCGTTTTTGGAGCTTTGCTTTCCACCCGTCCTTACCCCCACTATTTAATTCAAGTTCTTCCTTCCCTGACTCTTTTACTGATCTTTGTTTTTGACCGACATCTCAAAAAAAATATTCGCTATTATTTGAGTGCTTTGTTTATTGTTTTAATCCTTATATTTTTTCGTTTCCATTTTTACACCTATCCGGTTTTTTCTTATTACCGGAATTTTTATGGACATTTAGCTTCAATAAATTCGCCGCAATATAGGAGTTATTTTAGTCCTGAGGTTAATAATACTTATGCCATTTCGGCCTATATCAAATCCAATACCCAACCTTCCGATACTGTTTTTGTCTGGGGTGATAGTCCTTTTATATACGCCCTTTCCGACCGTTTGCCGGTTGGCCGCTTCACTGTCGCCTATCACATTGCTGATTTCAATCAGTATCAAATAGTAGCTGACCAACTTCGGATCGATTTTCCTAACTTCATTATTTATTACCCTCAACCATCACGGCCCTATCCGCAATTGGACAATTTTATTAATCGCTATTATATTCCGGTTAAAACTTTTGACACGATTGTCATTTATCGGCGAATCGATTCTGGCTATGCCCTCAATTAAAACTCTCTCTCTCTCAATTTCCCAATTTGGACTTTTTTGGCAGGAAAAAGTTAATGGTCAAATTTTCCGGTGGAATATAATATTTATTCTTAGTCAGTTGGCCATTCTTTTTGTCAAATTCAACAATCTCCCTCCTCAAATACCCTTATATTATTCCCGACCTTGGGGAGAACAACAGCTTGCTCCGGTTTCATCTATTTTTATTTTGCCGGTTCTTTCTATTATTATTATGCTTTTAAATAATTTTTTAGCCGTTTTTTTTCTTAAATCAATTCAGCTTTTTTCCCGGGTTTTGGTTATCGTTTCTCTGATCTGTTCTGCCTTCGCCGCCGTCGCTATTTTTCAGATCATTAATTTGGTTTCCTAACTGATGATTACAAAATTTTTCATTAGTATTCTTATTTCCGCTTCTGTTTCATTTTTCTTAACTCCCATAATTCGCAATTTTTTTATTGCTCATTCCTGGGTTGAAGACCCCAAAGATAAACAGAAAAAAAGCCACAACGCCACTGCCATTTCTCCGGTTCCTCGCGGTGGCGGTTTACCTATTTATTTTTCCATTTTAGTCACCTCTTTAATATTTTTGCCGCCCGACAAATACCTTATAAGTATTCTTCTGGCCTCTCTCTTAACCCTTATTGTTGGTGTTTGGGACGATATCAAAGATATTAGCCCCAAATTGCGGCTGATGACTAATATCTTAGCTGCCCTGATAGTTGTTGCCTCTGGTATTGGTATCGCCTATATCTCCAATCCTTTCGGCGGTATTATTAATTTTTCCAGCAGTCGGCTCTGGCTTTTTGCCGACTTACTGGCTATTTTTTGGATCATTTGGTGTATGAACATCACCGGTTGGGCTGCCGGTATCGAAGGTCAGCTTCCCGGATTTGTTTCTATTTCTGCCATATTTATCGGTGTTCTTGGATTGAGATTTTCTCAGGATACCACTCAATGGCCGGTGATCATTCTGGCCGGAGCCGTGGCCGGTTCTTATCTTGGGTTTCTGCCTTTCAACTTTTTTCCCCAATCCATTATGCCCGGATATAGCGGTAAAAGCCTTGCCGGATTCTTTTTAGCTGTCCTTTCCATTCTTTCCGGAGCCAAGCTGGCCACCCTTCTTCTCCTTTTAGGAGTTCCGATGATCGACGCTTTTTTTGTACTGATTCGCCGCTTAAAAAATCACCGTCCTCTTTTATTGTCAGATAATCGACACCTTCATCATCAATTATTAAAATATGGCTGGACCCGTCCCCAAATCGCTGTTTTTTATTGGCTGATCAGTCTGTCTTTGGGATTTTTATCATTATTTCTAAATAGCCAGCAAAAAATGTACGTTTTTATCGGTTTATTTTTCCTTTTTATCGGTTTTATTCTCAAGATTTCCCGGCGTATTTAATTGATACCCACCCTGATTTTCCTCCGCCCAGATCTATCTGATACCAATCGGTTATCTCGGACAGCATTTTATATTTCTCTCCGGGTTTAACTCTGGCCACTTCGGCCCCGCCGCTGCGGGGCCGATCCCTCACTCTTAACCATCCCGTTTCTGTATTTTTAATAGTGATCATCGTTCCGGTTTGTATTTTAGCACTGCCGCTGCTGATCTCCGGATTAGTCATTTCCGCATCTACGGGAGTTATTACTTCCTCCTTAGCCAGGTCTGCTTCCATTACCAGCTGGTAACCGTTGACCAATTTGACAAAAGAACTGACACTTCTATATCCCGGGTAAGATGCGCTTAATTTTTTATCACCCTCACCGGCATTGTCGATCCGGATGGGACTATAACCCTTAATGGTGTCATCAATATAGACTGCCGCCCGGTCGGGATTAGAACTGACCAACAATCCGGCCTTTTTACTATCCCCGGTCGATTCGAAGTACAAAATATAACCTCCTCCTTCTTCTTCCGTTTTTCCAAACTCCCGGTTTATTACCGTATTAGCCCCATTTTCCAAATGTATTTCCTTTACCCATTCGGTTTTTCCGGTTGACAGTTTGATCTCTTTGTCTCCCGGGGTTAATGTATTATTTTTATACGGAGTCATTCCGGCTTCTCTACCGTCAATATAAACTTTAGCCGGCGGATAGCTCAATATCTCTATCCCTGATTTTTTCATTGATAGATTGCAGCCCGACAACAATGCCCCCGCCAGTATTAACCCCAGAATTTTTTGCCTCATACCTATCAAGTATACTAAATCATGAAAACCATTCTTAGTCTGATATTATCCCTTTTTACTTCAGCCGGTTTGATCTCTCCTCAAAGTCATTTTTTTACCCCGACTATTGTTCCTACCCCCACCGTTTCGGAGGTAACAGTTGGTTTTGTTGGCGACCTGGGGCTCGGCCGTCATATTACTTCCACCTCCCGGACAAAAAACGATTTTTCTTGGAGTTTCCGGGGTATTTCTTCTTGGCTTTTACCAAATTCCTTTACTCTGGCTAATTTAGAATCTCCCGTTATTGCCGATTGCCCGAGAGGGGATACCGGCACTTTTACTTTTTGCGGCGACTCAAGATTTATTCCTTATCTAAAATCCCATAAACTAATTTGTAATCTTAATAATAACCACATATTAAATTATGGCCAAGATGGTTTATCTCAAACCAAGCGGTATTTATCTACCAATTTTTTTTACGACGATTTTTATATTAAAACCATCGACGGCATTTCCTTCGGATTTTTAGGTTACGATTTTATTACCTATCCTAAATTAGATAAAAACCAGATCCTCGCCCGGATCAAAACGGTCAGACCCCGGGTCGATTACTTAATTGTTTCTATCCATTGGGGAAATGAGTATCTCCCCAAACCGGAACAGTGGCGGGTGGACTTTGCCCGTCAATTAATTGATGCCGGTGCCGATGTTATTCATGGCCATCACCCTCATGTCTGGCAAGGGCAGGAAATTTATAAAAATAAATATATTTTTTATTCCCTTGGTAATTTTATTTTCGACCAATCCTGGTCTTATGAAACCTCCCATTCCCAGATTGCCCGCCTGACTTTCACCAAAGATAAAATTACCGGCTCTCAACTATTTCCCATCGAGATCAGGTTCAACTCCCAACCCTGGTTAATGCCCTAGGTGTATAATTTACAACATGACCAAACAAAAAAGTCCTTTTTTTGATTATATTGACAAATGGGTAGCATACACCCGTCAGGGTAATAAAATTACTATTATCGCTTCAGACACAACTATTGAAGGTCTTTCGAAAACCATAAAAAATACAAAAATAAAAAACATTACCGTTACCAATGTACCCTCTCCCAATTTTAAATACTCTTTCTAATGTCTAAAATTGTTTTTCCTTACCTATCTTTTCCTTTAAACCAAGATCCAGAAAATCAGAAAAGCGAATATCTGCCTATGGTTGAAGTTCAACTTATAAATAATCACCATCGAAGCCCACAATTAATTCAAGCGATTATGGATTCCGGAAGTAATATCAATTTATTTCATAGCTATTTTGGTAGGCAGTTAGGAATAAAGGTTAAAAAAGGTAAACCGGTCAAAATAAAAGGTATCGGTAATATGGAGTTGGAAACCTATGCCCATGAGGTTAAACTAAAAATAGGACAATTTGTTATTTCCACTAAAATCCATTTCTCCGACTATCAAAATTTTCGACAAATAATTGGTACCTGTGTTTTTAAATACTTCAACAAAATCACATTTCACGAGGCCAAAAAAACATTAATTCTGGAAAAATAATCAAGTTCAACTCCCAACCCTGGTTAATGCCTTAAGTACCTCTTCCGGTTTTTCTACTGTTGTCACCACTCTTTTTTCAATATTTTCAAATCCCATATTATCAATAATGCTTTTTACCACCACTTCCCACTCTTTTCCTACAAAGATCAACGGCTCATAATGGCCGTATTCGAATTTAGCCATTTCCCACACCAGTCCTGCTTCTGACAATGTTCCCGACCCTCCCTTGAAAATTACATAAGCATCAGCCAGTTCGATTAATTTACCCATTCTTTCCTGATAATTTTCAGTTATATAAATAGTATTGGCCAAAGTTTCATTTTCTTTACCGATCCCTTCATAATTTTCCGGATTTTTCTTCGGATCAAGCACCACCAATTCTACTCTGCCTCCGGCCCCCTTTGCTCCTAACGTTGCCGCTTCCATTACCCCCGGACCACCACCATTGACGATGATATATCCATTTTCCGCCAACAATTTGGCAGTTTCCAAGGCCAATATATAATGCTCATCACCTTTTTTTGCCATTCCGTCTCCGAAGAATGCCACTTTTTTTATTTTTTTAGTTGTTTTTTCCATTTAGATCAAAATAATTAATTTCTGAATAGACGATATCTATTCCCAATTTTTCTAATTTTATAATATTTTCTTTGGTCACTCCGCCATCAACTGCTATCAAAAATTGTTTTTCTTTTTTGTCCTGAGCTTGTCGAAGGATTTCAATTTTTTTATAGACTCTCTCATCCAATAGATGCACCTCAAATCCGGCTTTTCTTCCCATTAGTAATATTTCATCGGTTTCTTCCGGAATATTGTCAACTTTTGTTCCGATATCAAACGCCAATCCCACTTCCAAACCTTCATCTTTGACCGTTTTGACGAATTTTTCCCGGTCGGTCATCATTT
>Ga0315268_10003841_pt1 | contig 16442 bp, 12 predicted proteins | sample C1_top_MG_FD_204535 | JGI IMG/M metagenome (GOLD analysis project Ga0315268, IMG submission 204535) | Sediment microbial communities from Yellowstone Lake, YNP, Wyoming, USA - C1_top | ecosystem: Environmental > Aquatic > Freshwater > Lake > Sediment | place: USA: Wyoming | collected 2017-08-01
ACTATGGGCCGATCGGCTCATACGCATCAACTCTGCTTCACCTTGCCCGGGTGGTGAAATTGGTAGACACAACGGACTTAAAATCCGTCGGCTGGAAACGGCTGTACCGGTTCAAGTCCGGTCCCGGGCACCAAACACACGCCGTACCCCATGCTCAGCAAACTCAATCCCGCACAGCGCGAAGCAATCAAGTATCTGGACGGCCCCTTGCTGGTGCTGGCGGGCGCGGGCAGCGGCAAGACCGGCGTCATCACGCACAAGCTGGCCTATCTGATCGAGCAATGCGGTTACGCGCCGCACAACATCGCCGCGATCACCTTCACCAACAAGGCCGCCAACGAGATGCGCGAGCGCGTGGGCAAGCTGCTGACCGGGCGCAATGCCAAGGGCATCACCATCAGCACCTTCCATGCGCTGGGCATGCAGATTCTGCGCGAGGAAGCCGGGCTGCTCGGGTACAAGAAACAGTTTTCGATTTTCGACAGCGCGGACACCGCAAAAATCATCAGCGAGCTGCTGGGCGCACCCGACAAGCAGGACATCCGCATCGCGCAGAGCGTGATGTCCAACTGGAAGGCGAGCTTCACCACGCCGGAGCAGGCGCTGCTGCAGGTCGAGAACGAGGCCGACCAGCGCACCGCGCTGCTCTATGCGCGCTACCAGGAAACGCTGCGTGCCTATCAGGCAATGGATTTCGACGACCTGATACGGCTGCCGGTGGAACTGTTCCAGAACTTTCCCGAGACGCTGCAACGCTGGCAGCAGCGCCTGCGCTACCTGCTGATCGACGAGTACCAGGACACCAACGACTGCCAGTACCAGATGACCAAACTGCTCGCGGGCAGCCGCGCCGCGCTGACCGCAGTGGGCGACGACGACCAGGCGATCTACGCCTGGCGCGGGGCGAGCATCGCCAATCTGCAGAATCTGCAGAACGACCACCCGACCTTGCGCGTGATCAAGCTGGAACAGAATTACCGCTCCTCGCAGCGCATCCTGACCTGCGCCAACCACGTGATCAGCAACAACACCAAGCTGTTCGAGAAAAAATTGTGGAGCGACCACGGGCCGGGCGACCTGATCCGCGTGTTCGCCGCCAAGGACGACGAGCTCGAAGCGGAATCGGTGGTGATGCGATTGATGGCGCACAAATTCGAGCACCGCACAAAATTTTCCGATTACGCGATCCTGTACCGAAGCAACCATTTGTCGCGCGTGTTCGAGAAACAGCTGCGCGAGCAGAACGTGCCCTACACCGTCAGCGGCGGCACCTCGTTCTTCGAGCGCGCCGAGATCAAGGATTTAGTTTCCTACCTGCGCCTGATCGCCAACACCGACGACGATCCGGCCTTCATCCGCGCGATCACCACGCCCAAGCGCGGCATCGGCAACCAGACGCTGGAAAAGCTCGCGGCCTATGCCGGCACGCGCAACATCAGCCTGTTCGCGGCCGCATTCGAAAGCGCGATGGTGCATCAACTTTCCGAGCGGCAACACGAAGATCTGATGCTGTTCTGCAACTTCATCAACCGCATGGAAGCGCGCGCCGACAGGGAAGCCTGCGCGCCGGTGCTGGCCGACCTGATGAGCGCGATCGATTACGAGGCGTGGCTGTTCGACAGCCACGAGCCGCGCCAGGCGGAGGCCAAATGGTCTAACGTCAGCGACTTCGTCGGCTGGATCAACCGCAAATCGGAAGACAGCGGCAAGACCCTGCTGGAGATGACGCAGACCATCGCGCTGATGAATTTGCTCGAATCGCGCGATGAGGAAACCGATGCGGTCAGCCTGTCCACGCTGCATGCGGCCAAGGGACTGGAGTACGGCCATGTGTTCCTGGTCGGCGCGGAAGAAGGCATCCTGCCGCACGAGCGCAGCGAAGCGCCCGAACAGATCGAGGAAGAGCGTCGCCTGATGTACGTCGGCATCACCCGCGCGCAGCGCTCGCTGCAGATCAGCTATTGCATCAAGCGCAGGCGCGGCAAGGAATGGCAGTCGTGCGAGCCCAGCCGCTTCATCAAGGAACTGCCGCAGCAGGAAGTCGTTTATTCCGGCGCGGTTCCCGCAGGCAGCGCGCCCGAGGTGAGCAAGGATGAGGGCCTGGCGAAACTGGCGCGGCTGAAGGCGATGCTGGGCTGATGCAACTCTACCTTCAGATACCAGGCAGAGAAAATCTGGTCACTGAAATATCGTAGTTGAAGTATGAGATTGGCGATGGCTTACGTGAAGTAAACCGGCCCCGCGCTTTGCTGAGCCCGGGTTGAATGTCGGTGGGCATCGCTGGTGCGTACGATAGTTTAATACTTACCGCCTGCCACCAGCGTAGCCGGGCTTCCTGTGCTGATGGCGCACGATCAAGATTCGAATGCTGCTTTCGAGACTTCGATATACGACCATGTATGGAAAAACCTTCAGGGGGAAGGCTCTTCGTCCCCTTGTCGTTGGCGTTCCGAGGCTGGGGTGTTCAACCAAGAGCTTAGCGACACGCTCGAACTCTTCGAGAAAGCGCTCAGCTACCACAGGCCCAGCTTGTTCGCTGTAAAAATCCAGCGCGTTGGCAACGTCTTGCTCCGCCCCTGGGTGGAGCGTGTAAGTCATCGCTGAAGTTTTGCTCGAAGCCGGGCAATGGCTTCTTGCCCGGAAACGGCCAAGATCGAACCGGACTCCAGTTCGGCTTCCCTTCGATCAGCTTCCCGCTCCCACGCATTCTCGACTTCGGGGTCTGAATCAAGGCTTGCGATCAGTCGCTCAAGTAGGTGTGATCGTTCGACGGGGGCTAACTGCAGGACTTCGGCTTCAAGGGCTTCCAGGTTTGTGCTCACGCTGACCTCCGATGCGGTAGATGCTGACAGCTCATAGTTTATCACAGCGAGTAGCGGTCGCAGTGGTGCGACCGCTGCGCTGGGTCTGCGATACCCAACGAATGAAGTGCCCCGTCCTGAGGATACAGAGAAGCCTCCGCGAGCGGCATCCATGCTGGCACCCGCGCCGAGCACGAAGAGTGTTGGAGTGGTTATCATGATTCGTTATTTTACACCCCGACCGACCGTAATTGGCACTGTTGCCGAACTTCCCCAAGCTTAATTTCCACCAATAAAGCAGACATTCGAATCAGCCGTCTCCACGCGAGTTTCGCGTTAAATATGCCGCCGCGCCGCGATCACATTATCGACCTGACGTATCTGCGCCAGCACGCGCGCCAGCTGCTCCAGGTCCGCTATCTCAATCGAAAACCGCATCTTTGCCTCGTTGTTCTTGCTCTGGCTATTCACCTTGGTGACATTGATTTTTTCGCGGGCGAACAGATCGGTGATGTCGCGCAATAAGCCCTGGCGGTCGTAGGCTTCGACTTCGATGTCGACCGCGGAAGTCGCGCCCTGACGACTGCCCCACTGGGCGCTGAGCAGACGGTCGCTGCGGCTTTCCGGCAGGCGCTGCATGAATGCGCAGGACTGGCGATGTATGGTCACACCGCGGCCGCGCGTGACGTAGCCGACGATCGCATCGGGCGGCGCGGGCTTGCAGCATTTGGCCATGCTGGTCAGCAGGTTGCCGACGCCTTCGACCGTGATGCCGGCCGTGGATTGCTGCGCTGAAACCGGCCTCGGGACAAACGCTTCGGCGGGCGCTTCCGCTTTGGCGGGCGCTTCCTGCTGTATGGCCTGGGCGATCTGTCTCTGGGTGAGTTCGCCGCGCCCGATGGCCGCGAGTAAATCTTCCAGCTTGTTGAAGTCCAGCTTCTGCGCGACCTTTTCCTGGTTGACGGAAGTGACGCCCAGCCGGTGCAGCTCGCGGTCCAGCTGTATGCGCCCCTGCGCAACGTCTTCCTCGAAATTCTGGTAGCGGAACCAGTGGCGCACCTTGGCCCGCGCACGCGCGCTCTGCAAATATCCGAGCGCGGGATTGAGCCAGTCGCGGCTGGGCGCGCCCTGCTTGGCGGCGAGGATTTCCACGCGCTGCCCGTTCTGCAGTTTGTAGTTCAGCGGAACGATGCTGCCGTCCACCTTGGCGCCGCGCGTGCGGTGCCCCAGATCGGTGTGCAGCGTGTAGGCGAAGTCCACCGGCGTCGCGCCCTTGGGCAGGTCGATCACCTTGCCCTGCGGCGTGAGCACGTAGACGCTGTCGTGGAACAGTTCGCTCTTGAACTGCTCCATCAGGTCGCCCTGATCGGCGACCTCATCCTTCCATTCCAGTATCTGCCGCAGCCAGGCGATTTTCTCGTCGAAGCGCGCGTCGGATTTGCCGCCCTCCTTGTAGCGCCAGTGCGCCGCGACGCCCAGCTCGGAGTGCTGGTGCATCTCGTGCGTGCGTATCTGCACCTCCACCGCGAGGCTGCGCGGGCCGATCACGGCCGTATGCAGCGAGCGGTAATCGTTGCTCTTGGGGTGCGCGATGTAATCATCGAATTCGCCATGTATCGGCTGCCACAGGTTGTGCACCAGCCCCAGCGCCGCGTAGCAATCCTTGATGTCGTCCACCAGTATGCGCACCGCGCGCACATCGTACAGCTCGCCGAAATCCACCTGCTTGCGCTTCATTTTGTTGATGATGCTGTAGATGTGCTTGGGCCGCCCGGTCACTTCGGCCTTGATTCCGGCTGCACTCAGCTCCTGCCTCAGCCGCGCCAGCAGATCGGCGATGTACTGCTCGCGGTCGACGCGGCGCTCATCCAGCAGCCCGGCAATTTTCTTGTACAGCTGCGGCTCCAGGTAGCGCACCGAAAGATCTTCCAGCTCCCATTTGATTTGCCACACGCCCAGACGATTGGCCAGCGGCGCGAATATGCCGCGCGTTTCGCGCGCGATTTGCTGCTGCTGTTGTTCGCTGGCTCCGGCCAAACAGCGCATAGTCTGCGTGCGCTCGGCCAGCTTGATCAGCACCACGCGGATATCGTCCACCATCGCCAGCAGCATCTTGCGCAGACTTTCAATCTGCTGAACCTGATCGCCCCTTTTCCGCTCGTGCTGGTGCAGCGCTTCCATCTCGCTGAATTCCTGGATTTGCTCCATGCGTGAAATGCCTTCAACCAGACCGGTGATATTCGCGCCGAAACGCGAGTGCAGCACGGCCGCCCAGTCGTCCAGATAATCCGGCGCCGCATGCAGAATCGTGGCCGCTATCGTTTCGAAATCCATGTGCATGCCGAGCAGTATCGAAGCCGCCTCCTGCGCGTGCTGCATCAGCGGCGCGCCGGTCAGCTCGGCCTGCCCGGCGTACAGCGGCCCGGCCAGTTCGCAGGCGCGGCGGATCACCTCGACTTCTGGCGGAGAAAAAATTTCCGACAGGGAAGCCAGCCAGACCTGGATGCCCCCGTCACGCTCAACAGCGGTAGATGATTTGTGCTGCACGGAGACCAAAAGAATTCCTCTCAGCTACGCGACGATTTCACTTCGCCTCGTCGGCCATGTTGATCGTCGCTTGCTCGACCTCTTCGGCAATTTTCGCCAGCGCCGGGTTCTGCGACAGCGCCGACAATATCTGCACCGGCTTGATCAGGCCGATGCGGGTTTTGTTTTTTTCCGTATACACGGAGATGCGGCACGGCAGCGCCATGTTCAAACGCATGTCTATCGCCAGCACCTTGGCCGCCTGCGCCGGATTGCATACCTCGAACACCTTGCACTGCTCGGTAAATTCCATGCCCTTGCTGCGCAGCGTGGCGCCCAGATCATGCACGTGCAGCACGCCGAAACCATGACGCTTCACGGCTGCCTCAAGGTCAACGGATGCCTGCTCGAACGACTTGTCGCTTTCAACGATGTAGTACATGGATAGCTTCCTTTCAATAAATTGATGGCAGCGGCAACCTTAACACCCCGTTGCACAACTTGCCACCAAGACCCTGCTCCGCTCGCGGCTTCGCTTGCAATTTTTCCATTCGTGCACAGATAATGCCGCCCACCTGGGGATACCGCAGCCTCCCCGCTTCAAGGGAGCCGCTAAAAAGCCAAACTTCGTCGTGATACTGTGTTGCTCAGAAAATTTAAACGCTTACATATCGCACATATGCTGCGCCCTTAAATTTTCATCGCGCCTTGTCTCACGTAGAATTTTGAATTTTTAGCGGCTCCCTCAAGACAACTCATCGTCCAAGGCCTGCTCTGAAATTGGATATTCCAAGGAGGAGTCATGGACTCAGCACCGCAGCAATATTCCGACAACACATCCCCGCCTGCACAAGTCACCTTGGCAGAGGCTTTCTGGTATTGGCTGAAGCTGGGATTCATCAGTTTCGGCGGACCTGCGGGGCAGATTTCCATCATGCACCAGGACCTGGTGGAGAAAAAACGCTGGATTTCGGATCGGCGCTTTTTGCATGCGCTGAATTACTGCATGGTGCTGCCCGGCCCCGAGGCGCAGCAACTCGCCACCTACATCGGCTGGATGATGCACCGCACCCGTGGCGGGATCATCGCGGGCACGCTGTTTGTGCTGCCCTCGCTGTTTATCCTGATTGCGCTGTCATGGATTTATATCGCCTTCGGCGACATGCCGCTGGTGGCAGGATTGTTCTACGGCATCAAGCCTGCGGTGACCGCGATCGTGGTGCAGGCGGCGCATCGCATCGGTTCACGCGCGCTCAGGAATAACTGGCTGTGGGCGATTGCGGCAGCTTCCTTCGTTGCAATTTTTGCACTGAACATCCCCTTCCCCGCCATCGTCGCCGGAGCCGCACTGATCGGCTACGCGGGCGGCCGCATCGCCCCGGATAAATTCAAATCCGGAGGAGGACACGGCAAGGCAAACAAATCTTTCGGCGCGGCGTTGATCGACGATGACACGCCCTCACCCGCGCATGCGAAATTCAGCTGGCCCGGCTTGACCAAAGTGGCATTACTCGGCGTGCTGCTGTGGCTCGTACCGATGGCGCTGCTTGCGGCGTATTACGGATGGAATCAGACGCTGACGCAGATGGGCTGGTTCTTCACCAAGGCCGCGCTGGTCACGTTCGGCGGCGCTTACGCTGTCTTGCCCTACGTCTATCAGGGCGCGGTCGGGCATTACGGATGGCTTACGCCGGCGCAGATGATAGACGGCCTGGCGCTCGGTGAAACCACGCCGGGGCCGCTGATCATGGTGGTTGCGTTTGTCGGCTTCATTGGCGGTTACGGGCAAGCTTTGTTCGGTGCGGACAATCTGCTTCTGGCGGGCGCTGCTGCCGCAACGCTCGTCACATGGTTCACCTTCCTGCCCTCATTCATTTTCATTCTTGCGGGCGGGCCGCTGGTGGAGTCCACGCATGGCGACATCAAGTTCACCGCACCGTTGACCGCGATCACCGCAGCCGTCGTGGGCGTGATACTCAATCTGGCGCTGTTCTTTGGCTATCACGTGCTATGGTCGCAAAGTTTCCCGGGCCGATTCGACTGGACGTCCGCGTCGATCGCATTGGCCGCAGCGATCGCGTTGTTCCATTTCAAACGCAGCGTCATGCAGGTGATCGCGGCCAGCGCCGTGATCGGCCTGCTGCTGAAAACAATTTTATAAAGGTGACAACATGCAATGGATTACACGTGAACGCCCGAAGATCGACCGCATCGCTTGCCCGTGGCTGATCACACGCTTCATTGACCGCGCACCTGAGTTTCTCTATGTGCCCGCTGGCGATGTATTGCGCGTAGCGACAGAAACCGGGGCTATTCCGTACGACATTCCCGGCGTCGAACTCACGCACGAAGGCGAATTGTGCAGCTTCGACACTTTCCTCAAGAAATACGCTTTGACTGATCCGGCGCTGCACCATCTCGCCCTCATCGTGCGCGGCGCAGATACCGACCGCCTCGATCTGGCGCCACAATGCGCCGGCTTGCTGGCAATCTCGCTGGGCTTATCGCGCAACTTTACGGACGACCATGAAATGTTGCAGCATGGACTGGTGATGTACGACGCGCTCTATGCGTGGTGCCGCGATGCCAGCGGTGAAAAGCATTCCTGGAACTATTAGCAGCCTGGATAGCGCTGGCGGGTAATAAATAAAAACTTCATATGTGCCCGTATGGAGCACGCTTTTGCAAACTAACCCCAGAACGCCTTGCGCTTTGAGAATTGCCGCCATATCCGGTCGAATTCTGCGAGCCGTTGCGCGTAATCGTGGGCGATCCAGCCGCGCACCAATGAGATTGTTTCCTGCCAGGCCTGTGTCCCCAGCTCATCCAGCAGACGTTGCGCCGTCGTCATGTCGTTCAGCGCACCCAGCACATCCTGCAGCTCGCCCAATGCGCCCACATAGCGCGCGGCGCGGCCTTGCGGGAACAGCGGCGCGAACAGTTCCGCGCTGTAGCGCAGCTTCTTGCAGGCGATGCGCAACTGGTGCAACTGGCTGGCAGCGGCTGGATGATCAATTTTCTTGCCCAGCTTGTGCACCTGGCGGCTGCGCCGCTGCAGGATCTGCACTGCGAATTGCGGCAGGCTGATTGCAGCATCAGCAGGCAGTTGGCGCCAATAATCGCCGTTCATCCATGCGCCGAAGCGCAGCAGCAGCCGCTGGAAATCCTGCGCCTGCAGCGCATCGCACACCTGGCCGTGATGCTGTTCGCGCAATTGCGCGCTGGCATCCACCAGCTGGCGCAGGCCGGCATGCTGCGGCATGCGTGCGCACACGGGTGCCAGCGTCTGCGTGACAAACACATCCCAGTCGCGCGAGCGTCCCAGTTCGAGTCCCAGCGCAGCGACCTCGTTGCTCATTGCGAGCAGTTCGTCATCGTCGCGGAATTTTTGCACGATGCCCAGCACCACGCGCAAGCGGCGCAGCGCCACGCGCACCTGGTGCAGGTACTCATCGTCCAGCTTCCGGATCGCGCCCGGCACATTGGCCTGCAGATGGAACAGGCACGACCAGATTATCTGCTGCAGCGCGGCCGGACTATCCTTCGCCTGCGACAGATCGGATTTTGCGGCCGTGACGACCCCGGGCTGGATGTTGGCGTACAGACGATAGCCGTATTCCGCCTTGCTGGTCGCCTCGATTTCCAGCGGCACGCTATCGAGCAGCCGCAGCGCCAGCCGGAACAGTTGCAGCGGCTGGCCGGACTTGAGTTCGAGTTCCAGTTCGGAAATCGGGCGGCTGGCCTGCCCCGCGCGGATCACGCCGCTGTCCATGCTGAGCTCGATTTGCGCGCCCTCGAAGTCCAGCATGCGGCTGGTGCGCGAAAAATCGGTGACGAACACGGTTTGCAGATTGTCGCGCACCGCGCGCGGCAGGCGCTTTGCGCCGCAGGCCTGCAGCGCGGCAAAGTCGAGCGCCTCGCCCGCCACCGGCGTTTCCCATTCGTTGCGCTGGTGCAAGCCGGCCTGCACCCCGCCGTCGCCCTTCATCGTTTGCAGCCATTGCTTGCCGATGCGGCGCAGACGCAGCGCCATCGCGCTCTTGTGCAGATCGAGATCGGGCGTGTCGTAGTAGATGTTGTACAGCTTGCGCGTGCTGGCGCGCGCGGCAGAAAGCTGCTTCAGCAGCGGATGGCGCCTGAGCCTGTTCAGGTGTTCCGGCGCGATGCGCAGTTTGAGTTCGGTTTCCAGTGCCATATCTGCCTTCCGTTCAATTCATGCAGACTGCCCGGCGGCATAGCCGGACGCCCATGCCCACTGAAAATTATAGCCGCCCAGTTGCCCGGTGACATCCATCACTTCGCCGACAAAATACAGGCCGGGCACGTCGTTGGCCTGCATCGTCTTGGACGACAGCGCGCGCGTATCCACGCCGCCGCAGGTGACTTCCGCCTTGGCATAGCCGAGCGTGCCACTGGGGGTGATCTGCCAGTCGTGCAGCTTGTCCGCGATCGACGCCAGCGCCTTTTCGGAATACTGGTTGAGCGGCTTGTTCTCGGCCAGCTGCGCGCACCAGATTTCGGCAAAATTTCGCGGCAGATACTGCGCCAGAAAATTGCTCAGCAGCATGCGACTGGTGCGCTGCTCAGCGAACAGCTCCGCCATGTCGAAATCCGGCAGCAGATTGATGTGCAGCGGTTGCCCCGGCTCCCAGTAAGAGGATATCTGCAGGATCGCCGGCCCGCTCAGGCCGCGATGGGTGAACAGCAGATTTTCGCGGAAGGACTGCTTGCGCAAACTCACCACCGCTTCCAGCGAGATGCCGGCAAGTTCGGCGTAGGGCTGCCAGTCGGCCGGGGCGAAGCTCAGCGGCACCAGGCCGGGCTTGAGCTTGGTCATCGCAATGCCGAATTGCTCGGCGATGTGATAGCCGAACGGCGTCGCGCCTATCTTGGGTATGGACAGGCCGCCGGTGGCGATCACCAGCGAGGGCGCGGTGTACTGGCCGCGAGTGGTGGCAAGGGTAAAACGCGGGATAGTTTGCGGAGTGCGCTCCCCCACCCCCTGCCCCTCCCCCGATGGGAGAGGGGGGGCAAGCCGCTCAATTTTATGCACTTCGCACGGCACGCACCAGCGCACGCCGGCCGCATCGCATTCGCTCTTCAGCATCGCGATGATGGCTTCCGATCCGTCGTCGCAGAACAGCTGCCCCAGCGTTTTTTCGTGGTAGCCGATGCCGTGTTTGTCCAGCAGCGCGATGAAGTGCCGCGGCGTGTAGCGCGCCAGCGCGGAGCGGCAGAAATGCGGGTTGCCGGAAATATAATTTTCCGGCCTGGCATTCAGGTTGGTGAAATTGCAGCGGCCGCCGCCGGAGATGCGGATTTTCTCGGCCAGCTTGGGCGCATGGTCGAGCAGCAGCACCGAGCGCCCGCGCTGCGCGGCGGTCAGCGCACACATCATGCCGGCGGCGCCGGCACCGATGATGATTACGTCAGTATTCATGAAAAAATGGGGCAGTGTTCAGTGCGCATGCTGCCGCACAAACGCGCTCACCGCATCGCGGTATTCCAGCCACGCGACGCCGCTGTTGTTGCTGTGCTCGCCGCCCTCGATCAGCTTCAGCGCTTTCGGCTGCGGCGCCCTGTCGTATAGCTGCTGGCTCATCTGGTAGGGAATTTTTTCATCCCAGGTGCCGTGGATGAACAGCACCGGAATTTTCAGCTTGCCGATTTTTTCCAGCGTAACGAAGCGCTGATTCAATATCCAGTCTATCGGCAGGTAAGCGTAGTCGCGCCGGCCGGCCAGCAACGAAAAACATTTTTCCGCTGTAGACACTATGCCTGCAACTCCAGCTGCGTCCACAGACAGGAACCCTTGCTGGCCTTGCCGATCTCGATCAGCTGCTGCGCGTGCTGCGCCAGCTCCTCCTCCGTCGCCAGCAGCACGCGCACCGGCAGGCGCGGCATGTCGCCGGACAGCACGGCATCCTGCTCCTCCTGTTCGTCGCCGCCATCGCCCAGCAGGCTTTCCTGCCCGCGCGTCATCGCCAGATACACTTCGCCCAGCAGCTCGGTATCGAGCAGCGCGCCGTGCAGCGTGCGGTGCGAATTGTCGATCTGGTAGCGGTCGCACAGGGCGTTCAGGTTGTTCTTCTTGCCCGGATGCAATTCCTTGGCCAGCTTCAGCGTGTCGATCACATCGGGACAATGGCTGCGCAGCGCAGGCAGGCCGGCCAGTTCCAGCTCCTTGTTGAGGAAGCCGACGTCGAACGGCGCATTGTGGATGATGAGTTCTGCGCCGGCGATGAATTCGATCAGCGCGCCGGCGATTTCCGCAAACTTCGGTTCATCCTGCAAACGCTCCAGTGTCAGTCCGTGCACCTGGGCCGCGCCCGCATCGATCTCGCGCTCGGGATTGAGATAGCGGTGAAAGCGCCGCTCGGAAACCTTGCGGTCATTCAACTCTATCGCCGCGACCTCGACGATGCGATGTCCCTGTTTCGGGTCCAGCCCGGTCGTTTCAGTGTCCAGTACGATTTGTCTCATGCATTTCTCCCGCTCAATATTTGCTCCACGCCGCGATTGGCCAGCTGGTCGGCACGCTCGTTGCCGTCATGTCCGGCATGCCCTTTGACCCATACCCACTGCACATGGTGCTTGGCTGCCAGCGCGTCCAGCCTGCGCCACAGGTCTTCGTTCTTCACCGGCTTCTTGTCGGCGGTCTTCCAGCCGCGCAGCTTCCAGTTATGCACCCACACGCTGATGCCCTGCTGCACGTATTTCGAGTCGGTATGCAATATCACGTGGCAGGGCCGCTTCAGCGCTTCCAGTGCCGCGATCGCGCCCATCAGTTCCATGCGGTTGTTGGTGGTATGCGCCTCGCCGCCGCACAGCTCGCGCTCCTTGCCCATCATGCGCAGCAGCGCGCCCCACCCGCCCACGCCGGGGTTGCCCTTGCACGCCCCGTCGGTGAAAATTTCTACGGGCTCGGCCGCAGAGACCGCATCTTCAATTGTTGTCATTCAGATTCCGTTTTGGTTTTTTGCGGCGCTTGCCGGTTCAGCTTGGGCGCTGCCGGCAGCAGCTTGCCCACCAGTCCATTGTTCCATTGCGGCTTGATCAGACGCATGCCCGGCACACGTTTGATCGCCTGCAAAAAATACACCCCGCCCCAGGTTGCCCACCAGCGATCTCCGGCCGGCTCCATGAAGTGCAGACAGTTGAGCATGCCCGGATTGCTCAGCGGGGGCGCATAACAGGCATACCGCCCCGCCACCACTTCAAATCCGAGCAACGCCAGCCAGTCCTTCAGGCGCGGCAGCGCGACAAAATTGCCGCGCCAGGGATAGCCCGTCTGCGGGCCCAGCGAGCGGCGCGCACCCCACAGGCTGCGCGGGTTGAAGCCGCTGATGATGACCGTCCCCTCCGGCCTCAACACGCGCTCGACCTCACGCAAAATCTGGTGCGGATTGTCGTTGAACTCCAGCACATGCGGCATCACCACCATATCCAGACTGCCGCACTCGAACGGCAATTCGTCCATGATCAGCCTGACCATTGCATACTGCCCCGCTTCATCCCCGGGGGAGGACTGGCACGCGCGCAGCCCGGCCTTGTTGCCTGCCACGGTGCGCAAGGGCATGCGACTGGCGCGCAGGAACTCATACTCGGTCAGCCCCAGCTGCACCGCGTTGAAACCAAAAATATCGGCCACGCTGTGATCAAAAAAAGCCTGCTCGCGCGCCAGCATGTATTGCCCCTGCGGCGTGGCAAACCAGTCGGTCAGTGAATTAGCAGTTGACATGCTGTGCCGTTTTACTCAAATATGAATCCATGCTCAACGTCTTTCCTATCCCCGCCTTCAAGGACAACTACATCTGGGCGCTGCATGACCAGCAGCACGCCGTGGTGGTCGATCCGGGTGATGCTGCGCCGGTGCGCGCCTTCCTCGCCGCGCATCAGCTCAGGCTCGCCGCCATACTGTGCACCCACCATCACCACGACCATGTCGGCGGCATCTGCGAACTGGCGGAAGTATACAACGTGCCGGTGTATGGACCCCAGCGTGAAATCATCCCCTGCCTCAGCCATGCCGTGGGCGAAGGCGATGTGGTGCAGATCGCGCAATTGGGCATCAGTCTGAATGTGCTGGATATCCCCGGCCACACACGCGGGCATATCGCCTTTCGCAGCACAACTCCGGCCGGAATATTCTGTGGCGACACCCTGTTCGGCTGCGGCTGCGGCAGACTGTTCGAAGGAACGCCCGCGCAACTGTTTGATTCGCTGCAACGCCTAGCCTCCCTGCCGGACGACACGCCGGTGTATTGCACCCATGAATACACCGCCGCCAACATACGCTTTGCGCTGGCGTGCGAACCGGGCAACAACCGACTCCGCCAGCGCGAGCATGACACCCGCGCGCTGCGCGAGCTGGGTCTGCCCACGCTGCCATCCAGCATCGCGCTGGAAAAAGCCACCAATCCGTTCCTGCGCTGCGCCTCGCCTGAAATCATACGAAGCATCGAGCAACAGACCGGCGCCAAGCTCCCTCACGGCGACGAAGTAGCCGCGTTTACATCACTGCGGGAATGGAGAAATAATTTCGGCTAAACAGATGGATGTGCAGATGCGGTTGCGGCAAACCCCATTCTGGTTTATCCTGCGCGCCCTTCGGAGAGGTGGATGAGTGGTTTAAGTCGCACGCCTGGAAAGCGTGTTCAGGATAATATCCTGACGGGGGTTCGAATCCCCCCTTCTCCGCCAGAATTCACGAACCACGCAGCAGCTTCTCAAAATCCTCGGCCGGAAGCGGCCTTGAGAAGAAGTATCCCTGCGCATAGTCGCAACCGGCGGCGGCAAGCATATCGCGCTGCGCCTCGGTTTCCACTCCTTCGGCAATCACCTTCAGCCCCAGCTTGTGCGCCATCATGATGATGGCCTCGCACAGCGCCATATTCTCCGGGTCATTTTCCAGGTTGTGCACGAATGCCTGGTCAATCTTGAGATAGTCGATATCGAACTTCTTGAGATAGGCCAGCGATGAATAGCCGGTTCCGAAATCATCAATCGCGACTTGTATGCCGGCATCACGGAACCTGAGCAGCTTGTCGATAATATTGCTCTCGACATGCAGCAGCAGTCCCTCTGTCACTTCTATGGACATGCTCTGGCCGGGCAGTCCCAGTTCCTGCAAATAGGCCAGCCATGCATCCTCTTTCTGGTTGCCGCCAAGCCGGAATTGCGCCGGCGACTTGTTTACGCTGATCTGGAAATCGGCATCGTATGTTTCACGCAAATGCTTGGCCTGACGCGCCGCCTGCCTGAATACCCAGTTGCCGATTTCATGTATCAGCCCGGTTTCCTCCGCCAACGGAATGAACTCCGCCGGTGAAACCAGACCGCGCACAGGCTGTTGCCACCTGATCAATGCCTCTGCCTTGGAAATCCTGCCCGACTTCAGGTTCACTATGGGCTGGTAACAAACCAGGAATTGCTGCCCATCCAGCGCATTGCGCAAGTCGCTGATCAGCCGCAGCCTGTTCTGCGCGGCCTCCTGCAATACGGATGTGAAATAACTGGAACAGTTGCGCCCCAGGCTTTTGGCCACATACATCGCCTGATCCGCATTCTTGATCAGCGACTCCATGTCGATCGCATCCTGCGGGTAAAAGGTGATGCCGATGCTGGCCGACACATAGACCACTTCACCGTTGAGATAGAAGGGGTCTGCCAGTTTCGTGATGATGCTTTTGGAAATCAGCTCGACATGATTGGCGTCAGTCAGCTGCGACAGAATCACGGTAAACTCATCCCCGCCCAGGCGCGCCACCGTGTCTGTCTCGCGCACGCAGGAACTGATGCGCTGCGCCGCTTCCTGCAGCAATATGTCACCGGACGCATGGCCGAGCGTGTCGTTGACTTCCTTGAACTGATCGAGATCGATCAGCAGCAGCGACAGTTGCGATTCGGCACGGGATGAGCGCTTGATTTCCTGCTGCAGGCGCTCCTGGAACATGTGGCGATTGGGAAGGCCGGTCAGCACGTCGTAATTGGCCTGGCGCCAGATCAGATCCTCGGACTTCTTCTTCTCCGTTATATCTGAAAACAATGCCAGATAACGGTGCGGAGAGCCATTCTTGTTGCGTATGGCGTTGATGCTCATCAATGTGACATACGCCTCACCATTCTTTCGCTTGTCCCAGACTTCGCCCTGCCAGTGACCGGTAACCTTGAGCGCCTGCATCACCTCGTCAAGAAAGCCACGGATCATATGCTCTTCGGAAAATATTTCGGGCTTTGTGCCGACGACTTCGTCCAGCGTATATCCGGTTATTTGAGTGTAGGCGGCATTGATAGCGACTATTCTTTTTTTGCTGTCCGTGATCACCATGCCTTCCGCACTGTTCTGGTAAACCTGCGCCGCGAGTTGCAGGCTTTCATCCATCTGCTTGCGCTCGATTGCCACGCTGGCAAGATTGGTGGCGCTTGCTAGCAACTGGATGTCGTTGTCGTCAGGCTTCCTGGCAGAGCGGAAATAAACCATGAAGACGCCCAGAACATCCCCGGCAGCCGACTTGATCGGTTCAGCCCAGCACGCCACAAGCCCGCCATCGGTTGCCAGCGGGCAGTTGACCGCGCTGCATTGCGAACGAAAATCCTCCGCCCACACGCGCTCGCCACTTACGACTGCCACGCAGCAGGGGCAACGCTTGTCGGTGACGGGAATCCCGTTCATCGCCGCCCCGTAGGCCACAGGCAAGCTGGCCCCGGCATAGACCAGCAGGTGCTTTCCCTCCTCATCAAGCAGCATGATGGAGCAGGTCATCGCCGGATTTTCCGCCTCGACGCCGCGCACGATAGGCTCCAGTATTTCCTGCAGCGAGTAATCCTTGGCCAGCATCTCCAGCACATGATTGCGCGTTTGTTCGCGCTCATCGGTCTGGCTGCGCTTGATGTATGCCTCGCTCAACTCCTCTGCAGTTTCGCGCAGCTTAAGAAACGAAAATGCGGCATAGGCCAGCAGCCAAAGCGCGACAAGAAAAAGAAAGCGCCGATAAAAATTCGCAATCATCAGTGCATGCTCAAACGACTGCTCATAAGCCGAGGCCAGCTCTCCGATAAGCCGATGTATTTCCTGCGCGGTAATTTTTATCGCCAGCGTATCGACCTCGCGGC
>Ga0315268_10003842_pt1 | contig 16442 bp, 16 predicted proteins | sample C1_top_MG_FD_204535 | JGI IMG/M metagenome (GOLD analysis project Ga0315268, IMG submission 204535) | Sediment microbial communities from Yellowstone Lake, YNP, Wyoming, USA - C1_top | ecosystem: Environmental > Aquatic > Freshwater > Lake > Sediment | place: USA: Wyoming | collected 2017-08-01
CTTTATCCTGGGTGATATCGTCTTGCGAACTTAACACAACAATACGCCCAGTCCAATCGCGAAAGCAACCGGGTTGATTGACCAGCCCGCTTCGGATCAAATCAGCCGCCACGGCAAAGTGTGAGACCACATCGGCCCGGGTCAGTTGATGCTCAAAAACTTCCTGGAAGGCTGCCTGCCATTCCGCCCGTTGCAACTCCTGGACGCTGACCAGTTTGAACAAGCTGCCTGCCAGCATCTTGAGAAGGAATCGTTCGGGCAGTAGGTGTGCCAGAGTAATAAAGATGGATTCGACCGGGAGCAAGCGCCTGCCATAATCCGCCGGCCCACTGCTGGACATGATCAGTCGCTCCACTGACTGTGGCCGGTATGCCAACCAGGCCTGGGCCAACATACCCCCGTAGGACTGACCTGCCACACTGCAGCGCTCCACATTTTCAGCTTGCAGCATCAAATCAAAGGCCTGCAGGTACTCGTGGATGGTCATGACCGGCGGGTAATCCGGGGTGATGACGGTGTACCGCTTAGAGAGTCGTTCCAGGAAATCAAAAGCCAGCGCCGTGCGCCGCAGCCCACCGGTCAGCCATAGCACTGCAGGTCCCTGCCCCAGCCGGTAATATTGCCAACCACTGCCCTGAACTGTAATTTGCCTGGCATAGCGCTGCTCAAAATCGCGTATCTGGTCACGAATACTCATGGTGCCACCTTCTTATCGTTTGCCTGCAGAACCTGATCCTGCCAGGTGTCATCACTGCCCGTTGTTCTTCAATTCAACTCCATCCATAGTTTACTCCTTCTAGCATTTATTTATTGCCAATTATTTGCGTGGAATGGATAAGTATTTCCAACTAATGGGTGGCTTGTTTTCGATGATCCATTTTGCTATAATTCCGTCCAATTTCCGACCTTCACCAAAGTGAGGAAGCATGCGAACCCTATATTTGTCCCTGATCGTCCTGTCAACCATCTTTTCTGGGGTTGGTTTTACCACGCCGCAACAGGCTCCAGGAGCCGTCATCACCCTTTTGGACCGTGAGAACCAACCAGCGACCCGCATCACAGATGGAGATACAGTCCACTTGCAGGTCACCTTGCAACAGGCAACCCCCCAGACGCTGAAGATTAATTTCAACCTGGCAGGGCAAGCCTTCAGTGTAGCCACCTGCAGCATCCCAGCCAACCAGTCAAAATGCAGCACCGGACCTTTCGCCTCCCTCGGCTGGTCTTGGGGAGAGAATGGCACCCCGTTGAAATCACGCCTCCTGCAGGCCGTGGAGGAAAATGGCAACCTGCTGGGCACATCCGAACCCATCCTGGTCACCGTGCGTCCGGTGGTAATGGTGCACGGGTTTATCTCCGATTGGGAGACCTGGAAGATGTACCTGGGACCGGGTGGTTTCCTGGCAAATCTCAACATCCCCGGCTTTGCTGTAGGAGATGGTCAAGTTGCCGGGATCTTGAATACCGGGCAGATCTTTGATCCAGCTGGGCGGACGAATACCATAGGGGAAAATGCAGCCATCCTGGGAGAGTACATTGCGGCTGTAAAGCAAAAAACCGGGGCGCAGATGGTTGACCTGGTTGTGCACAGCATGGGGGGCATGATCTCGCGTTATTACATCGACCGGGTCATGCAGGGGCGGGACGTGGCACAATTGATCATGCTGGGTTCCCCCATGGGTGGTTCGGATTGTGCCGTCTTGCCAGCTGCGCTGGGTTTCTACTTGCCGGCTTCGATAGAGATTCGTCAGAGCTACATGAACGGTGTCTTTAACCAGCAGATCACCCACCGGCACGGGGTCGAGTTCTTCGACCTGGCTGGCACAGCCATCACTGAGGCATTTAAATCACCCTGCAGCGATGTGCCCAATGACACCGTGGTCTCGCTGGGAAGCGTGAATGCCATCCCCCTGCAGGCGGGGAATTTTAACATCATTCATAGCAACTTGACCATTTCCCAAGCGGTCTTTGAGACTTTCGTAAAACCCCTGTTGCAGAAAACCGCCAACCAGTTCCAAGCAGTAACCGACCCGGCTATGGCTGCAGGGAACAACCCTCCCCTGCAATTCACACGTGTGTACACCGGTCACGTGGAAGCAAATGGGTCCACGCAACTAACCATCAACATCGAACCCGGGCTGCAGGTGGCTTCCTTTGCGCTCTACGATGCTTCCCGGTCGATCACCAGCGAGGTGCGCGGCGCCAGCGGAAATGTGATCAAACTGACACCCGAAGCGAACGGGTTCATCCAACTGGATGACCCGTCTGCCCTGTTCTGGCTGGGGTACGGCTTCCGGGAACCCAAGCCCGGCCCCTGGCGGATCACGCTGCAGGCCACAGAGGTCACTCCCCCAGGTGGGACGGATTTTGCCGTCTCAGTTTATTTTTCCGGCGGGGCAAAACTGGAGACCAGTTCGAGCACACTCGTGCCACAGGTGGACGAGCAGGTGGATTTTTTCGCCCAGCTCTCCCTGAATGGCCAACCCTTGGAGATCACGTCCGGGCAGGTCGTGATCATGAACCAGGAGGGGCAGCGGGAAACCCTGGCGCTTCCGGTGGGCAGCCATGTGTCAGCGACCTGGACACCACCCAGCCCAGGGACGTACGCGGTGGATATCGTCGTGAACGGGAAAGCACCGGATGGATCCACGATCGAGCGCACAGGTTTTTTGGCGGTGGAAGTGCAGCCTAACCCGACCCGGGAACGCATCAACTTTAACCTGGCAGCGGTTATTATAGCTGTCGTATGCATCGTGCTGCTCCTGTTGCTGGCTTTTGCCCTCGGAATTATATTTATCATCCAACGTCAGCGGCGTAAGAAAGCCAGCCGGCAGCAGCAGGATGTTTAATATATAAAATAACCTATATAATGGGTCTAGACCTTTTAGGAGGATTTCCGATTGAAATGCATAAGGCGACCCATATCCGAACCTGCCGATCTGGAATACATGTCCGGCCTGGTTTACGGCTACCCCGGCAGGTACCTGCATGACCTGGACCTACCCTACCGCCTGTCGTCCTGGGGGCTGGAAGATCCCTTAAATTCCTGCTTATGGTTTGACAGTAACGAGCATCTGGTTGCCTGGGCAACCCTGCAGACACCTTTCTGGAGCTTCGACCTGGCCTGTCTGCCGGAACTTGAAAGCGAGCTGTATCCCCTGCTTTTAGCCTGGGCGGAACAGCGCGCCCACCAGGTGCAGGGCACCCGCTTTGGCGTTCCAGCCTGGTTCGTGCATGTCTTCTCCGGAGATACCTTCATTATCCAACACCTGGAACAGGCTGGCTTTGCCTGCCAGTCTGACTTGGGCGAGGACTCCTGGTCAAGCGTGCTGATGCGCCGTCCCGGGGATGCGCCGCTGAATTCGTATCCACCGCCTGCAGGTTTTATTGCCCGTCCCCTGGCAGGGGACGGTGAGGTGGCAGCTTATGTCGAATTGCATCAGGCTGCTTTTCAAACAAAAAACATGAGTGTGGAGTGGCGCCGGCGAACGCTGCACCAGCCAGCTTATCGTCCTGACCTGGATATCGTCGTGGCCGCGCCCGATAGCCGCTTGGGAGCTTTCTGCATTGGCTGGCTGGACCCGCAGGTGCTGCGTGGCCGGATCGAACCCATGGGCTGTCACCCGGAATACAGAAACAAGGCGTTGGGGCGGGTTGCCCTGGCTGAGGTCTTGCGCCGCATGCAAGCCCTGGGGGTCCAGACCATCGAAGTGGAAACCGATCACCAGCGCACCACGGCTTTCCTGTTGTACGAATCACTTGGATTTAAAGTGATCCAGGAAGTGCTGATTTATCGTAAAGAATTCACGGTGTAGACATGTGCCTCCGCATTAGGGCGATGGACACGGGTCGATCCATTCTCTGAATTCTGTCAAAAAGCAGGGTTTATAGTTTTAGATTTAACAAGAAGATCTTGATCAGATCGCAGCCATTAGCCGTCCCACCCTCATTATAAAATTGATTTTCTTTCTGCCAAATTCAACCATTAAGGTTTTAACGAAGGTTCTTTCATTCCGAGATCAATCTTCAAATTGGCAGGAACTATCGGTGCCTTAACGGTGTATTATTTATAAATAACACATCCATTTTTTGCCATCGTTCTTGCAATTTCCCTGTCCTAGTCCATCATCCTGCAAGCCGATCAATTCTGTGGAGAAAGGAGGTCATCCGCTGCTGATTTCAATTACCGGTTACAAACAATCTTATTTCTATTAGTGGATACGAGGAAGGAGAAAAAACATGAATAGAAGTACGTTTATGATCATCGCGGCCATCATTGCTTTGGTATTTGGGGTGGGTTTCCTGCTGGTTCCAGCCCAGGTGATGGCTATGTATGGCACCACGCTGGATGTACCCGGGATGTTCATCGGGCGTTATTTTGGGTCAGCGCTGCTGGGCGTCGGCTTGTTGACCTGGCTGGCCAGAAAAGCCCAGGGTGATAATGAGGCCCTGCGGGCAATTATCCTGGGCAACTTCATCTTTACCGTGGCTGGCACCGTGGTTGCGGTATTGGACAAGTTCACTGGTGGCGGCAATGCCATGGTCTGGTCGACGGTGTTGATTTTCTTTTTGCTGGCGATCGGATTTGGATATTACCAGTTTAAAAAGAAATAACCCCATTTTGTCAGATTGATTGAAATCGAGTGACCTGTCCGCATGATGGCAGGTCACTCGATTTAACAACCTCAATGGCATGATTAAATAGCCCTGGCAGTAAACATCATCTGGAAAAAAGAAACTTGATCAAATGAGCTTTTCTTTGCGCCATCAATAAGCGCAAAGAAAGGGAAAGACTAAGGACATGGCTGAAGTGGCTGGGAGGTTGTGATAACATCAAGACTGCTGTTTTCCCACGGTTATTCAAAGGAGGCAATATGGATTTCCGATCGATCAACTGGCTGGCGGTCATCGTTTGTGTGCTGGTGGTTATGTTCAGCGGGGGCCTGTGGTTTAACCAAAAAACGTTCTTCCCCATCAGGTGGAAGAGCATGGGTAAATCGGAAAAGGATGACCCGGGATCGGGCAACATGGGTCTGCTCTGGTCGTTGACCGTGGTCTCAGCCATCGTCCAGGTGATCTTCATGGCCCTGTTCGTGAAAGCCATCGGAATGCTGATGGGAGGTCCTACGCTGGGTAGCGGCTTGCTGACCGGGTTCCTGCTATGGTTCGGATTCGTGGCGCCCACCCACCTGGTCAACAAACTATTCGAAGGTCACAGTTTGAAGGTCTGGGCACTCGAGAACGGAAACCACCTGGTCAACTTCCTGTTGATCGGCGCTATTTTGGGCGTCTGGCGCTAGGACAAGTTTCTGGGTTCCCGGGATGCCCGCCGGGATTTTAGAACTTCATCACACTGTCCTTGCCACGTATCAGGTTAACCAGGTTGACCATTTTGCGGAAACGCAGGGCGGACCAGTCCTCGTCGAGCGACCATGCGTACAGGCTCGTAACCGGCATGGCGGATGGCATCCAATATTAATTTACATTGGGAAATGATTATATATACCAACTCCCTTGCAAGAGATTCGTTCCATGAATACTCAATTTATATGGTGTTATTGCTTGAGTTGAAGTGAGCACTTTCTTTTTCCCTTCATTCAGGGTATAAAAGAGGAGATGAAAACCATAAAAACCAGGTTGTCTGACAATTTTCACAGGCTGCCGGTCGGGGTGGACAAAATCGTCCGGGCGGCGTTGCGAGAGGATATTGGAACAGGGGATGTAACTACGGAAAGCCTCCTATCAATGGATGCCAGATTGCAGGCAAGCATCCTGGCCAAGCAGGAAGGTGTGCTGGCTGGCTTGGACGTGGTGGAGAGGGTCTTTAATCAGGTGGATGAAAGGATTACCATCCAGCGGCTGGCCAGTGAAGGGGAAACCCTGCATAAAGGTCAGGTAGTGGCTAAACTAAGCGGTAATGCGCGTGGTATTTTGACCGCTGAGCGTACTGCCCTTAATTTCCTGGGGCGCATGTCCGGCATCGCCACGCTGACCAACCAATATGTGCAGGCAGTGGCCGGGACCGGAGCTGTTATTTTAGACACGCGTAAGACTGCCCCCGGGTTGCGGGCGTTGGATAAACTGGCAGTGCGTAGAGGGGGTGGACAGAACCACCGCCACGGCCTGTTTGATATGATCCTGATAAAGGACAACCATATCGACCTTGCTGAGTCGTTGGTGGAGGCGGTGAAACGAGCGCGGGCAGCCAGAAGTGGGCTGGAGATCGAAGTCGAGGCGCGCACTCTGGAAGATGTGCAAACAGCCCTGGACCTGGGTGTGACCCGTATCCTGCTGGACAACATGAGCCTGGCGCTGATGCGCAAGGCGGTCAGGTTGAACGCCGGCCTGCCGGAAGTTAAACGCGCTCGGCTGGAGGCCTCCGGCAACGTCAACCTGGAAACAGTGCGAGCCATCGCCGAGACTGGCGTAGACTTCATCTCCAGCGGGTCGCTGACTCATTCAGCACCTGTGTTCGATTTCAGCCTGGATGTGGTGAGATGATGAAAATGAGGAGATTGCGATTTTTTTCATTCCCCTGCGGGGACGATGTGCGAACCGCATTTTCCCAGTGGTGAAGCAATCTCATGGAATGGGGAGATTGCTTCACTTAAAGGAATGAATGGCAGATAGTGAAACATATTTGAAAATGAAAGCCCTGCTGCGCAACGTGGTACCGGACGTGGAACTGCGCTATAAGGCAGAGTTGGCAGAACAGATCAACCGGTTGAAGGTGGAGAAGAACGCGGTCATCCTGGGGCACAACTACATGGAGCCTGCCCTGTACCACTCCATCCCCGATTTTACGGGTGATTCGCTGTACCTGGCGCGCATGGCTGCTCAAACCGATAAGGACATCATCGTCTTCTGCGGGGTCAAGTTCATGGCGGAGACGGCTTATATCCTGAACCCCCAGCGGACTGTCCTGCTGCCAGCGCTCAAGGCAGGCTGCTCGCTGGCGGAGTCCATCACCGCCCAGGACGTGCGCGACTTGCGGCAGCGCTTCCCCGGAGTGCCGGTGGTATCCTATGTCAACACCTATGCCGATGTAAAAGCCGAAAGCGATGTGTGCTGCACCTCGGGCAACGCCGTGCAGGTGGTGGAATCGCTCAAGAGCGACACGGTCATCTTCCTGCCGGATGAATACCTGGCGGGTAATATCGCCCGTGAAACCGGCCGGCACATCATCTTCCCCACCCTGGGAGCGCGCCCCCTTCAGTTTGACAACAGCCTGGACTACCAAATGGTCGGGTGGCGCGGGCGCTGCGAGGTGCACGAGAAGTTCACCCTGGAAGACATCCGCTCGGTGCGCGAGCAGTTCCCGGATGTGGTCATTCTGGCGCACCCCGAGTGCAGCCCGCAGGTGGTGCAGGCTTCGGATTACTCAGGCAGCACCACGGCCATGATCCGATACATCGAGCAGCATGATGCCCCACATTACCTGCTGCTGACCGAGTGTGCCATGGGTGACAACATCATGGCTTCCCACCCCGAGAAACCCATGCTGCGCCTGTGCAGCGTACGCTGCCCGCACATGAACCAGATCACCCTGGAAGATACGCTCAAATCCCTGCAGTTGCTGCAGTATGTCATCACCGTACCGGAAGACATCCGCTTGCGCGCCCTGCAGGCCGTCGAGCGCATGATCGCCATCGGCTGAACAGGAGTAACCCATGCGGACCACGGATGTTTTGATCATTGGCAGTGGAGTGGCCGGCGCATCAGCCGCCCTGCACTTGGCGCGCAACTCCGCACACAAAATTGACCTGGTCACCTCCGAGAACGACCCGCATGAATCCAACACCCGCTATGCCCAGGGCGGTATCATCGGGCGCGGTCCGGATGACAGTGCTGAACTTCTGGAGGAGGACATCCTCAAGGCCGGGGCAGGAGCATCGCTGCCAAGTGCCGCTCACATCTTGGCGGAAGAAGGTCCAGCTGCCTTGCAGGAAGTACTGATCCACCAGGCCGGCGTGCAGTTTGACCGGGAGGCGGATGGCAGCATCGACTGGGGCAAGGAAGCAGCCCATTCACGCCGGCGCATCGCCCATGTGGGCGATACCACCGGTCAGGCCATCATCACCGGCATGATCGCCGCCCTGCGCCAGTACCCCAACGTGACCCTGGTCACCGACCTGACCGCCGTGGACCTGATCACCTACCCACACCACTCTCGTGACCCATTGGCCAACTACCGGCCGATCACCTGTCACGGCGCCTATGTCTTCGACCAGACCAGCCGTATGGTGCACCGCTATCTGGCAGGTGCCACCATCCTGGCCACCGGCGGGCTGGGGCGCATCTTCCGCAACACCACCAACCCCATCCATGCCCGGGGGGACGGGCTGGCTATGGCCAGCCGGGCAGGCGCTCACATCATCAACGCTGAATACATCCAGTTCCACCCCACGGCGCTGTCGGCTCCCGGGCTGGAAGGCTTCCTGATCAGCGAGGCAGTGCGCGGCGAAGGGGGCGTGCTGCTCACGCCGGATGGTAAACCCTTCATGGAAAAATACTCACCCGAATGGAAGGACCTGGCGCCCAGGGATGTAGTGTCACGCGCCATCCACCACCAGATGGAACTACATGGCTATTCCTACGTGCTGTTGGATATTGCCTCGCACGCCCCGGCGCAGGTCATCCAGGAACGTTTCCCCAACATCTACGCTACCTGCCTTAAAGCAGGGCTGGACATCAGCCGCGAGCCCATCCCGGTGGTGCCGGCGGCTCATTACTTCTGTGGAGGCGTGGCGGTGGACGAGTGGGGACGTAGCAACATCCTCAACCTGTACGCCATCGGGGAGGTGAGCTGCACCGGTCTGCACGGTGCCAACCGTCTGGCCTCCACCTCGCTTCTAGAAGGGCTGGTTTGGGGGCAGCGCGCCGCACAGGATATCGCTGGCAGGCTGGCTGACCCTGGTCGACAAGCGGTGCCCACAAGCGAACAGGTGCCTCACTGGGATGAAAGCAACCTGACAGTGGAAGCCGATCCGGCACTCATCCAGGGTGACATGCAGAACATCCAGAACATTATGTGGCATTATGTAGGGTTGATCCGTTCCGGCGACCGCCTGTCCCGCGCCATCCGCGAATTGAGGCATATGCAGAACGAGATCGAGACTTTCTACCGCGGCACGCGCCTGAGCGACGGGTTGATCGGCTTGCGCAATGCGGTGGAGGCCGCCCTGGTCGTGGCACTGGCAGCCCGCCATAACCGGCACAGCCGCGGCTGCCACTACCGCTCCGATTCGGTGGATGGCGGGGACCGGCTGCTTTAATAGCCGGATATAAGGCAATTCTATTTACCTCTGGAGAGGGATCAGTTGTGGGATTTTCTCTATTGATGACATACTTTTCATAAGCAAGGTCATTACTCAGTAATATTGAAATGTGAATGACCAGAAATTTGAATATTTAAAGCGCCTTCACAATTGATTGCAAAATGAGAGTCACCATCTTAACTTATGGCTCGCGTGGGGATTTTCAACCGTTCCTGGCGCTGGCGGTTGGTCTGCAGCAAGCTGGGCACATCCCCCTGCTGGCGGGACCGGCACGATTCGCAGAGTTGGCTGCTCAATTCCAGGTGCCTTTTGCCTCCCTGGCAGGTGACCCGGCTGAGATCAGCGTGCGCTTCAATGACGCCGGTTCCAACCCGTTCAAAATGGTACGGTCCATCCGGGATTACGTCTACGCTATCGCCCCGCTGGTCACACGCGATGCCCGCGCCGCCTTGGTTGGTGCAGATTTCGTCATCCATTCTTTCTTGTTCACCACCGGGGGACACAGCTTCGCCCGCGAAATGGGTATTCCCGATCTCTCGGTTCAGACTTTTCCCATGTTCGCACCGACGCGGGACTTCCCCAATGTGGCGCTATCCTGGCTGCCGGTTGGGTCGCTTTCCTATTTCAGTCACTGGCTGGCAACCCAGATCTTTTGGTACGGGGGCAACAGCGGTCAGCGGAAATTCACTCGCAACCAGCCTGATGATTTTCCATCAAAATTGTTCTGGCCTTTCACAGAAACCAAGGACCGTCCCCTGACCCCGCTGGTGATCGCCTGCAGCCCAACCGTCCTGCCATGCCCGGCGGAATGGGATGCGGAAAAAATTCAAGTGCCCGGGTATTTCTTTCAGAACGACACCGGGTATCAGCCGCCTGTAAGGTTGAAACACTTCCTTGATGCAGGCAACCCGCCGGTATGTATTTCCTTCGGAAGTATGTTAAACCGGGATGCCGCGCGGGTGCAGAAGGTTATGGTTGAAGGGTTGTGTGAGGCTGGGTTGAGAGGCATCCTGCTGACCGGTTGGGAGGATAGAGTGGTAATGGATGAATTTCCGGAATCGATTTTATCGATGAAAGATGCACCCCATGAGTGGTTGTTGAGGCGCTGCCAGGCCGTGGTGCATCATGGCGGTGCTGGCACCACCGCGGCGGGTTTACGGGCAGGCATCCCCAATATTGTTGTGCCTTTTGCCGGGGACCAACCATTCTGGGGCAGAAGGGTGCAAGCGCTGGGGGCAGGTCCACGACCGATTCCCATTAAACAACTTACCAAGCCTGCCCTGGTCGCTGCTCTGCGGCAAGCGGAAAATGCAGAAATAATTAAGAAAGCCGCTCAAGTTGGAGAACATATCCGGGCTGAAAACGGGGTGGAGGCAGCCCTCCGAATAGTGGAGCAGACGGCAGATCGGTTCAATAGCTTTCAACGTTCAAAGCATCGGTCTGAGGAGTTTTTATAACTGGTCAAGTCAACCAAATGACCGGCATGTCATAAAGAATAAGCCGCCCTAGGGTAAAAACCCACAAGAGCGGCGCTGGACAAGGTGGAGAGACCACCTGATCTATTTTTTTTCTTTAATTCTGCTCGTTGCTTCCATCCAGTTCGATCAACTCACCGGTGGCGATGAAGATGGTTCGCTCGCAGATGTTGCTGACGCGGTCAGCCAGCCGTTCCAGGTTGTGAGCTGCCCACAGCAGCCAGTTGGCGCGTTCAATTACCTTGGGGTCCTGGATGATGAAGGTCATCAATTCGCGGTAGATCTGCTGGTAGAGGCCGTCCACCTCATCGTCACGCCGGGGGATGGCGCGTGCCGCCTGCACATCCTCGTTGGCAAAGGCGCTCAAAGCCTGGTGCAGCATCTCCGCTCCGATCTGGGCCATGCGGGGGATGTCGATCAACGGTTTGAGCAGGGGCTGGTCGCCCATGCGGATGTTGATGCGGGCGATACCCTTGGCGTAGTCACCCATTCGCTCCAATTCGGAGATGATCTCCATGGAGGAGGCCAGCAGGCGCAGGTCGTGCGCCATGGGCTGCTGGGTGGCGATCAGGATCATCAACTGGTTCTCGATCTCGAACCGCTTGGCATTGATCCGGTGGTCCAGTTCCAGGATTTTGTGTGCGCCTTCCAGGTCACGCTTCTTAAGGGCTTCCACCGATTCCAGGATGGATTGCTCGACCATGCTGCCCAGGAAGAGCACATCCTCCCTGACTTGTTGGATTTCACTATCAAAGGTTTTTCGCATTAGGACCTCTTTGAGAAAAGGTTGATCTATTATACTTTTTTTGACCTGGCATCATCCAAAGCGACCGGTGACGTAATCCTGGGTGCGTTTGACCTGTGGTTTGGTGAATAGCTCACGACCGGGAGCCACTTCCACCAGTTCTCCCTGCAGGAAGAATGCAGCCAGGTCCGCAGTTCGGGCGGCTTGTTGGATGGAATGGGGCACCAGCACAATGGTGTAATCTTTTTTAAGTAATTGCAGCGCATCCTCCACCTTGGCCGTTGAAAGCGGGTCCAGGCCGCTGGTAGGCTCGTCCAGCAGGATCACTTCCGGTTGGTTGGCCAGTACGCGCGCCAGGCACAGGCGTTGCTGCTGGCCTCCTGACAGGGCGATGGCCGGCTCATCCAGCCGGTCCTTGACTTCATCCCACAGGGCGGCCAATTTCAGGCTGCGTTCAACGGCTTCTTTCAGCCGTGGGGGACGTTTTTCACCAGCCAGTTCCAGCCCATAGGTCAAGTTGCCGCGGATGGAAAAGGGCAATACCACCGGCGTGGAAAAGACCATGCCGACCTTGCGCCGCAGGGCGATCACATCCGTCCCGGGATCGAGAATATCCTCTCCATCCAACAGGATGTGACCGGAGGCCACTTTGACCTCGGTCAGGTCATTAAGCCGGTTCAGGCAGCGCAACAGTGATGACTTCCCGCCGCCAGCGGGACCAAATAATACGGTGATGGCATTGGCGGGGATCTCCAGCGAAATATCCCTAAGCGATTCGGTGCCATCGCTGTACTGTAAATTTAATTTTTCGATGATGATCTTGTTCATAAATTATCGACGATTGACGTTGGACTATGGACAATAAGAATGATTATATTTCTACTTCAAACAAATACGAGGGAGGTTCTTCGCTGATTTGTTTTGAATCGCCAATAAGCGCTTTTCGGAAGGATTGAAGTTTTCGAGCCAGGGTCTGGGATTTTAAGTAAGCAATTTCAATTTTAGTTTCATCGTTAAAGAATTTTCGACGGCGAATCAGGTGTTGGCAGGCGACTGTCTCTTTTAATGAACGAATTGCCATTCCCAGGAAACGGGTTTGTTCTGCGTCTGACTGCCCGGTTGAACCTTCTGCAATGTTTAGTGCTATTGATGTGGCAGCCCTGGTCATTTGAGATTTGAGGTTGTAATCCTCGTTGTGAGGCAATTCCTCAGCCAGGGAGTAAATGGGGTCAACGTTATCCATTGCCATTTGCCAGACTTCCAATTTTTCGAATTTATAAGTCATGAATTTCTCCAGATTCGCGCCAATGGTCAATTGTCCATCGTCCATGGTCTTTCCTTAAGATCACCACTGCCTCCTGGCTCGCGCACGCGACCGGATGACCGTGGCGACCAGGTTCATTCCCAGCACAAAGAAGATCAACACCAGGGCGGTACCATATTGAACCTGGACTGGCATTTCAGGAATCTGGGTCGAGATGACGAACAGGTGATACGGCAGTGCCATGGTGGCATCCAACGGGCTGTTGGGGAGACGCGGCAGGAAGAACGCCGCCCCGGTGAACAGGATGGGAGCGGTTTCGCCGGCAGCGCGCTCCAAACCCAGGATGATCCCGGTAATGATGCCAGGCAAGGCTTGCGGTACGACAATGCGCCGGATGGTCTGCCAGCGCGTTCCACCCAGTGAAATGCTGACGGTGCGGAAGGATTGGGGCACTGATCGCAGGGCTTCCTCGGAAGCGCTGATGATCACCGGCAGGGTCATGATGGAGAGGGTCAATGAGGCAGCCAGCAGGCTGGTGCCAAATTTGAGGAAGAAGACAAACAATCCCAACCCGAAAAGGCCGTAGACCACCGAGGGGATGCCAGCCAGGTTGATGATGGCAATCCGGATCGCCCTGGTGACGGTGTTCTCCCGGGCATATTCAGCCAGGTAGATGGCAGCCGCCACGCCCAGCGGGACGGAGAAAATGGCCGTTCCCAGCGTCAGGTAAAAAGTGCCTACAATGGCTGGCAGGATGCCACCCTGGCGCATTCCATCCCTGGGGAAACCACTCAGGAACTCCCAGGAGATGGCCGGTGAACCTTTGACGAAGATATAAATGACCACAGCCAGGATGGGTAATACCGTTACCAGGGTCATCAGGCTTAGCAGGGAGAATCCCAGGCGTTGGGAGAGATTACGTTTGAGGACCGCAGGTCTGGTCATGAAAGAATCCTCTCTGCCCGCTTCTTCTGGCGAAAGACGACCGTGGAAGCTGTCACATTGACCGCCAGCGAGATCAGGAACAGCACCAGCCCGATCAGGAACAGGACATGGTAATGCACGGAACCGTTGGCCACCTCACCCATTTCCGCCGCGATGGTGGCAGTCATGGTGCGGGCAGGCATGAACAGGGAATTCCAACGCGTGGCCATCACCGGGGCGTTGCCGGTCACCATCATGACTGCCATGGTCTCACCCAGGGCTCGACCGATGCCCAGCATGACTGCCGTCAGCACCCCCGAGCGGGCGGCCGGCAATATCACCCGCCAGATGGTCTGCCAGGCAGTCGCGCCTATCGCCAGCGCCCCCTCACGGTAGGATTTTGGCACGGCATCCAGGGCATCCTCGGCGATGGAGACGATGGTTGGGATGGCGATGGCACCCAGGAGCAGCGAACCAGCCAGGGCTGTTAACCCGGTGGGCAGGTTCAACAGAAGGCGCAAGGAAGGGGAGAGCACAAGGATGCCCAGAAAGCCCAACACCACCGAAGGCAGACCGCCCAGAAGTTCCACCAGAGGTTTGAGAAGTTCACGCAGCCAGCGCGGGGCGACCTCAGCGATAAATATGGCAGCGCCCAGGCCGAACGGGATGGCGATCAATGCAGCACCCAGCGTGACCACCAACGTTCCGGTGATCAATGGCAGGATGCCAAAGTAATTCTCTATCGGATACCAGCGGGTGGTCAGTAGTTTGCTTAAAGACACTTCCCCCAAGGCTGGCAAACCTTCTTTTAACAAAAAGAGAAAGATCAGGGCAACAAACAGGATGGCGGAATAACCGCTGGCTTTGATCAAGCGGGTGATCACATATTCTCGCCAATTCAGAGATTTTTCCATGAACCTACTTTACCGGGACGAAACCCAGTTGGGCAACGATGTCCTGCGCATCCTTGGAGAGGATCCACTCAAGGTAAGCCGCTACGGCACCCTGCGGTTGCCCGGCAGTATACATATACAAGTCACGGGCGATGGGGTAAGTGTTGTCATTGACGGTGGTGATGGAAGGCAGGATGTAACTTTCACCTGCTTTTTTCGAAATGGCGATCACCTTCAGGTCCTTGGGAACATAACCCAGGCCATCATAGCCAATGGCATTCGGGTTCAAGCGGATCTCATTGATTATTCCTTCGGAGGATGGCAGCAGCAGTGTCTCTGTGGAAAACAACGTCTTATTTTTTTTATCACCCAGCCGCAAAACGGTTTCCAGGAAATAGACATGTGTACCCGAGTTGGTCTCGCGTGACAGGCACACGATCGGCCGGTCCTGACCTCCCGCTTCCTTCCAGTTGGTGATCTTGCCGCTATAAATATCCGAGATCTGCTGCAGTGTGAGCTGGCTGACCGGGTTTTCCGGGTTGACGATGACTGCGATGGCATCCCGGGCAACCACGTGTTCCACTGGGTCTATTCCTTTCGTTTTGGCCTCATCCAGTTCTTCGGGTTTGATCTGGCGTGAAGCGTTGGCGATGTCCACCGTGCCATTGATCAACGCTGCGATACCTGTCCCTGAGCCGCCGCCTGTGACGGAAAGGTTCACCTGGGGGTTGACCTGCTGGTAACGTTCGGCCCAGGCCAGAGCCAGGTTGACCATGGTATCCGAGCCCTTGTTCTGGATGATGACCCCCGGCTGGGTGGAAGAAACAGGCTGGCCTGCTGGAGACGAACAGGAAACCAGAAACACGATCGCCAATAAACAAATAGCCGCTCTTTTCATCCGCCAAATTATAGCTGATAACACCAGCCAAACCAAAATAAACATCCCATCATCTAATTGCCAAGATGATCATTTCCTGCCATGAAAGAGATAAACTTTGGGAGGTTGGAATTCAATAAGGTAAAATTAACCCATGCAATCAAACACCCCCATTTTCCAGGTCCGGGAACTGGATTTCTATTACGGTCCAAAGAAGGCGTTGAGCAACATCAGCCTGGAGGTCCTGCCAAACCAGGTGACGGCCTTGATCGGCCCCTCCGGGTGTGGCAAGAGCACCTTCCTGCGTTGTCTTAACCGCATGAACGACACCATTCATGGCACGCGCGTTGAAGGACACATCCTGCTTGATGGCCAGGATATTTACAATGACAGTATGGACCTGGTTGAATTGCGCCAAAGGGTGGGAATGGTGTTCCAAAAACCCAACCCGTTTCCCCAATCGGTTTATGACAATGTTGCCTTTGGTCCGCGCGTTCTGGGCACTTCAGGAAGCAGGGTCGACCTGGATCAGACCGTGGAACACAGCCTGCGACAAGCCGCCCTTTGGGATGAAGTAAAGGATAACCTGAAAGCCAATGCCCTCAGTTTTTCACTTGGGCAGCAGCAGCGCCTGTGCATTGCGCGCGTCCTGGCAGTGAAACCCGAGGTTATCCTGATGGATGAGTCCACATCCGCGCTGGACCCGGTTGCCACCCTGCGCATTGAGGAATTGATCGACGAATTAAAGAAAGATTACACCATTGTCATCGTCACGCACAATATGCAGCAGGCGGCACGCGTTTCACAAATGACGGGTTTCTTCTGGCTGGGCGAACTGGTTGAGTTTTCGTCCACCGACCAGATCTTTACCCGTCCCAAGGCCGAATTAACCGAGGCCTATTTGACCGGCCGGATGGGCTGATGCCGTTATGATTAACCCCTTCCTGGGATAACAGGAAGGGTTATTTTATTCCCGGTCATTTTTG
>Ga0315268_10003843_pt1 | contig 16438 bp, 14 predicted proteins | sample C1_top_MG_FD_204535 | JGI IMG/M metagenome (GOLD analysis project Ga0315268, IMG submission 204535) | Sediment microbial communities from Yellowstone Lake, YNP, Wyoming, USA - C1_top | ecosystem: Environmental > Aquatic > Freshwater > Lake > Sediment | place: USA: Wyoming | collected 2017-08-01
AAAATCGGATGGATTATTATGCTGAGTTTGGAAAGGAGAAAAATAGATGCAGGCTTTTGAAATAGAAGGAATTATGAGGAATAGAAAATCTTAACTCAGCATAATTTTGAACTCAGCATAATACGGATTATGCAAAGCTTTGCATAAGCCGTAATAACGGACCGTGACCTGGCCTTACTTCGGATTGTGCGCGATATTGACTCCAAGGACCTTTGTGCGATATATTTTTTGGGGATGATGGTGGCGATGAGATTCGGCGTTCATGGATAAAGACGAGGCGCTCAAGGAATTCTTAAAAGGCTTACGCGTCGCCCTCAAGACGGTCCTCATTTATCACCCGGAGCATGCAGCGGTCATCCGGGCGGTCGAGGAGCTCAAGAAAAAAATCGAAGCCCTCCTGCAATGGATAAATCCCATTAAAATCCGATTCGCCCAGCAATCGCTCCATATCGACGATAATTTTTGGGAAAACGATAGACTCTATCTGGAAACCGCCAAGGCCTTTCACCAGCGAAAGATAAAAAGTCTGGAGATCCGCCAGGGCATTGACATCGAAGAGTTAACGGCCTTCATCGGCAATTTCGCCCTGTCCGCGAAAGAGATCGCCCAGCGAGGAGGATTCAAGAATATTCTCGGCGAGGAAGACATCCTCAACCTGACCGTCGAAGAGCTCGACTATTCCCAGCTGCTCAAGGGGGACGGCGAGGAGCTCCAGGATGTCTGGTCCTACCTCCTCCGTGATGCCCTCGACGAGGACGACCCGGAAAAACTCGATGAACTGGCCGACCATTTTGACCGGGTCGTGTATAAGCTCAACCCCGACGAAATTGCCCAGGTCGAGAGGCTCAGGGAGAATTTCTCCCGGTTTTTCTCCTATCTGAAAGAGAACAATGAGGTCAAATACAGCCAGTGCGCCAAAGACCTGGTCCGGGCTGTCATGCGCGACAAGAACTTTTCCTCGGAGGCCAACCTGGAAAAACTCAAGTCGATGGTGGCGGGCCTGCCCAAAAAAGAATTGGCGGCCCTCCTTCATGATGAGATCATCAGCAATGACCAGTTCGATGCCTTGAGCCTTAGTCTCTTTTCAAAACTGACGGAGGGCGACCAGGACAACAAGATCTCCTCACACCTCAGCCAGCTCTTTCAACAAGACCTGTCCAAGGGGGCTATTCCCGAGTTTAAAGACAAGATCAAACGATTGTTGTTCGGGACCGAAACCTCGCTGATGTCCGAGAATTATCGCAAGGCGCTGGGCCTTCTGCTGGAAGGTTTGGCCTACGAGAAAACGCGCAGTTTCGATGCCAACCTTCTTCGAAAAAGCTACCGCTTCCTGCTGCTGAACCTCCTGGACAAAGCCTTTCAAAAAGAGGCCGCTATCGATCTCCTGGAGCTTATCCGCAAGGAATGGAAAAACATCGTCGACGAAAATGATCTCGACTACCTGAAGAATCTCTTGGAAACTTTGCAAAAAAAAGAGCGATATCTATCCGGCCAACCCCTAGCCCGGAAGATCGAAGATCTCGCGGCCGATTATGTCGAAAAGGCCATCCTAGAAGGAGCCGAGCGGCCCGTTTTTGACTATTTCATCAACGCCTTCAAAACGGGAGCCCTCGACGGAAACCTCTATTTCCAGACGCTTTTCACATCCAAGCAGATCACGCCCTATATCCTGCGCGCCTTCTTCAAGTTCCACCCGGATTTGATGCTCTATTTCGACATCAACCTCCAACAACATGCCTCCGATTCCGAATTTTTAAGCCGCTTGATTGAAAATCTTCAAAACGTCGACTCGCCGTTGTCTGTCACGGCCCTCCAGGGCATTTTCGCTCTGAACAATCCGGAGATCAAAATCCGGGCCCTCCGGGCTATGCAGCACCTGCCGCGGTGCGATGAAAAATTCCTCTTTCAGCTTCTCAGAAAAGGGGATGCCATTTTCAAGAAAGAGGCCTTGGCGGTGCTGGTCAAGTTCGATTCGCTCAGGCCGAGGGCCTTGCAAAGGCTCTTGGCGTTCCCCTCGTTCTTCGGCCTTCAAAATCAAGCTCTCCTGGAACATCTCGGGATCATCAAAGAATTGCACCTGACCCAAGCCAGGGGCCTGGTTGCGCCCCTGACCCGCCGACGATGGGCCTGGAATAAAAAACTGAGAGAAGAAGCCCGGCGGCTGCTCGAGGAATGGGATGCTGGAAAAGATTAGAGCGTTTCTGATCGATTTTGTCTCCGCTATCCAGGCAGCCAAGATCTACTCCGCAGACCACCCCCAATTTAAGGACATGATCGAAAGGGCCGCCCGGAACCTGGAGGTAGTCCTCAAAGAAAAAAGGGAGATTTCCATCGGGATCGTCGACAACGAATTGGCCTGGGAAGAAGAAATCCTGTTTGACCTCAGCCAGAAGCTTCAATCGCTCCTCCTCTATTTCAAAGAGCGGAACATTGAGCGCATCACCTTTGAAGCCCCTCTCGGCAAAGACGAGTTCAGCCGTTTTGTGTCGGCTTTGACAAATCCCAGAATCAAATCATATGAAGACCCCCAGGATTTTTTGACCCAATCCGGCATCCAGAACATCAAGGTGGGCAGACTCTTGGCTCCGCTGAAGGCCGCGACAGCCGCTCTACAAAGCCGGGAGGACGTCAAGGTTCATTATGAAGCCTCGGCTCAATCCGTTGCCCAATCCATCGAAAACATGCTTGAGGGAAAAACAATCAGCTTTCTCGACTTGGGGTTCAGCATGCTGGATCTTATGGACAGCTTCACGGGGAAAAACCAGAAATTCCTGAATCTCATCTCCGTCAAGGAAAAAGATATCCTCACGTTTGCCCATCTCATGAACGTGTCCGTCCTGTCCATGCACCTCTCCTCGAAGATGGGCTATTCCAAGGATGAAGTGCTGGAACTGGGCAATGCTGCGCTCTTCCACGACATCGGCAAGATCTTCGTCTCGCGAAAAATCCTTAAAAAGAAAGACACGCTCAGCCGGGCAGAGTTTTCGATGATCCGGGACCATACGGTCCACGGGGCTAGAATCCTCCTCCAATACGTAGAAACCCTGGGGACCTTGCCGGCCGTTGTGGCCTTTGAACATCACCTGCGCTATGACCTCAAGGGATACCCGCGCCTGGCCTTTCCTTACCAACCCCATCCCGCCTCGTTGATCGTTTCCCTGTGCGACGTCTATGACGCCCTCGCCCAAAAACGGACGTATAAAAAAGATTTTCCGCCGCTTCAGATCTACGAGTTGATGACCAAGGAAAAAGGAAAGCTCTTGGACCCTGAAGTGGTCGATGCTTTCTTTAAAACCATGGGGGTATGGCCCGTGGGAACGATCGTCGTCCTGAGCGATGACAGGATTGCCGTCGTCCGTGAGGCCAATGAGCAGGATATTTTCCGGCCCAAAGTGGAGGTGATTGTTCCTGAGGATAAGCGGGAGCTTGTGGATCTCATCGAACAAAAAGAGAGTCTCGAAATTAAAGGCTATCTCAATCCCTTTGGAGAAGGCCGGAAGTATCTGGAATTCATCTGAGCTCTCTTCGCCTTTCTTCCCCCTTGACAAGCGCGAATTAGGGATTTGATTTTCCGGGTTGCGCGACCTTCCCCGCACTCAGCTCGCAATCATTGCCTGCCTTCAGGAAAAAATAATTGTCTCGCCCTCAGGTCGATGTCAAGAAAAAGAAAATTGTTATGAGATGGGCCCGCGGGCAACATTTTCCATGCCGACGACCAGAAACTCTGCCTCGAGAAGATAGACAAAAAACGGCTGGAGCGGGACGTAAGCCGAATTCTGTTCCCGCCGTGAGGCGGGGGCGGTTATTTGTCTGGCCCCGCGATTGCTCGCGGGGACGAGCGGCCGACCCGCCCCGGGACGGGCCATCCCATGGGGGCCGTTTGGCCTTGCTCCGGATGGGGTTTGCCCTGCCCCTGGTGTCGCCACCAGGGCGGTGAGCTCTTACCTCGCCATTTCACCCTTGCCCTCACGGGCGGTGTCTTTTCTGTGGCACTTTCCCCCGGTCGCCCGGAGTCGCCGTTAGCGACCATCCTGCCCTGCGGAGTTCGGACTTTCCTCCCCTACTCCTCTTCCGAGGACGTAGGAGCAACCGCCTCGCCCGCTCCAGCCGTTATTTTTATGCCGTATTGCTCCAGCTTTTTATAGAGATTCGACCGCGGCGTGTCGATCTCCCGCGCCGTCTGCGAAATATTCCAGTTGTTCTGCTCCAGCTTGGCCAGGATAAAATCCTTCTCGGCCATATCCCGGAAATCCTTGAGCGTCTTCGCTTTGTCCGGTTCAGGAAGGTACACGCGGTGTTCGCCGATAATCTGCTCCGGCAGGTCTTTCTGTTCGATTCTATCCCTGTCGGTCATGATCAGCAGCCGCTCGACGACATTCCGCAGCTCACGGACATTCCCCTTCCAGGGGTATTTCATCATGGCCTCGATAGCTTCCGGGCTGAAGCTTTTCAACTTGAAATTGTTTTCGTCGGCAAAAAGCTTCGAGAAATAGTCGATAAGCGACGGGATGTCTTCTTTTTTCTCGCGGAGGGCCGGCGAATAAAGCGGTACCACGTTCAGCCGGAAAAAGAGATCGTCGCGGAAGTTGCCCTTCTCGATCTCCTTCTTCAAATCCTTATTCGTCGCCGCGATCACCCGGACGTCGACCTTTCCGATCTTGCTCGATCCTACGCGCTGGACTTCGCCTTCCTCGAGAACGCGCAAGACCTTGGATTGCGTTTTGAGGCTCATGTCGCCGATTTCGTCCAGAAAAATCGTGCCGCCGTCGGCCTGCTCGAACTTGCCCATTTTTCGCTCCGTGGCGCCCGTAAAGGCGCCCTTTTCATGGCCGAACAGCTCGCTCTCGATCAGTTCCTCGGGGATAGCAGCGCAATTCACCTGGACGAAATTCTCTTTCCCGCGCAGGCTGTGGGCATGGATCGCCCGGGCAATGAGCTCCTTGCCTGTTCCGCTCTCGCCGTAAATGAGGACCGTGGCATTCGTCGGCGAAGTCAGCAAGAGCTCCTTCCAGAGCTTTTTCATCAGCGGGTGGCTGCCGACAAGCTCATAATGCTTCTCGGCTTTCCTCCTCAAATCCAGACACTCCCTTTGGAGCTTATTCTGGTTCAGGGCGTTTCGGATCGTGAGCAGGACGCGGTCCCTATGGAGCGGCTTTTCCAGAAATTCGAAAGCGCCCGACTTGGTCGCTTCGACCGCCGTCTGGATCGTTCCCTGGCCGGAGATCATGATGACTTCGGGCGAATAGGGCTTGCTCTTGATTTCTTTCAAGATGTCCAGCCCATCCCTGCCGCCAGGCATCTTGATATCGAGCAAGATCAAATCCAATCCGACAGATTCCTCGACTTTTTGCAGCGCTTCTTCGCCGTCGGAGGCTTCCAGGAACGAGTAGCCTTCGTATTCCAGGATCATCTTTAGGGATTTGCGGATGTTTTCTTCATCATCTACGACCAGGATCTTGCCCTTGCGTTCGGTCTTCATATGCTCATCCTCTTTTTCTCTTAGATTTTAACACAATTCAAAGCGGGGTCAAAGCTGCTCTTTACACACAATTTATCCGCACAGCGGATGCATTGCCAAATGCTCCTTGGAAGGATGGCAGCGAGCAAAGCGAGCGTTGGAAGGAAACCCTAGATAAGGGTTTCCTTCCAAGAGTGACCGTCATGAGTCGCATTAACCCCGATGAGCGTAAGGAGTTTTCGTCGCGTGTAAAGTGAATTTACAAGCCTTGGGCGCGAGCTCTCAAGGCCTTCGCTTGATACAAAAATTGCTTTTCATCCTTTCCTCAGCAGGCTACAATGGAACTGCCGGCCATGCCCAAAAAGCAAAACGCCCTTTTTCTGTTCCCCAAGTCTTGGCTCTCCATTCTTGGCCTGGCCGTTTTTTTGGCCTGGCCTTCCTCTGCCCGTTTGGAAGAAAACAAGCTGCCGGAAAAATCATTCACGCTCGACAACGGCATGAAGATCTACTTGGTCGAACGCCACACGCTTCCGCTGTTGAATATCGTGGCCGCCGTCAACGCCGGCTCCAAGAACGAAACCGACGAAAACAACGGCGTCGCCCATCTCCTCGAACATTACATCTTGTTCCGCGGGACCGAAGTCCGGAGCGGAAATGAGATCGGCCTGGACATTCGAAGACACGGCGCATACTTCAATGCCCATACGGGCCAGGACCTGGCCCTGTTCGAAATCTCCGCGCCCGCCGAATTCGCGGACTTTGCCCTGAAAAACCAGAAAGAAATTTTGTTCGACCTCAAGTTCAGCCAGGCAGAGATGGAATCTGAAAAGGCTGTGATTTTCGAGGAAATTAGCCAGATCGAAGACGATCCGTTCCGCTTGGCCAATGCCCTCGTCTATCAGAGTCTCTTTAAAGGACATCCCTACCACCAGCCCGTCTTCGGAAAAAAAGAAAGCCTTAAAGCGATAACCCTGGAGCAGTTGGAATGGTTTTACAGGACCTACTACCATCCGGCCAATTGTTCGCTGGCTATCGTTGGGGATTTTATCCTCAAGGAAATGGAAGAGAAGGTCCGGGCCGTTTTCGGCGCTATCAAAAAGGATGCCTTCACACCCCCCCAATTCGAGAAGGTCGGCCCTCTTGAAAAAAGCGTCGAAATCGAACAGGCGCTTGACGTCCAAGAAGCCTACCTTGTGATAGGCGTCGTCGCCCCGGACTACAACAGCCCCGACCAATATGCCATTGACGTTCTGACTGAGATTCTGGGTCGGGGAATCCGGCCGATGTTGAACTCTGCGCTCAGGGGGGAACGGGACCTTATCAACGGCGTGTCCATGACCTATATTGGTATGAAGTTCGGCGGAGCTTGCGTTGTCTACTTCACGCTGGACCCCAGGAACCTGGCCGCGGCCAAGAGACAGGCCGTCCAGTTTTTACGCCAGCGCGCCCGGAGCGAAAATTACGCCAAGGATGATGTCTATGGGGAAGCCCAAATATACGCTTACGATTACCTGGCCAGCGCGAAGAACCAGATACGATTCAATGGGCAGCAAGCCCTGGAAGACGGACTCACCCTGGCCAGCTCCCTGGCCATGTATATGCTCCTCAACGAGGGGCCCGAGCCCATCAATTACCTGGAGAACATTGCCAAAGTCCAAAGTCCGGATTTGAGAAAAGCGGCCGCTAAATATCTCAGCAAGGGAGAGTGCGTGCTTGTCTCCATCGTGCCGAAAAAGAAATAGGAGCGGCGGACAGCCATGAATAGCCGGATGCGTCAAGCCAAAAGTCGGTCGTTGATCCTCGGGCTGGCCGGGGTTCTCGCCTTGGGCACTCTCATTGTAGCTTCTCAACCCGCAACCTCTTTCCAGAAGCAACTCTTGGATAACGGGTTGATTGTGATTTACGAGAAGGATACGGCATCCCAATTGACCGTCTTGAACCTCCTTGTCGGAGGCGGTCAGAAAGCCGAGCCGGCCGGGCTGGACGGCCTGGCCTATCTCACCACGCGGCTGGCCATCGAAATCCCCGACCAGGGCAAGGTCCAAGAGCTCATGATGAAGGCCTCTCGCCACAGCCTTGCCGCCAAGGGCGATTATTCCATGATCCAGATCGAATGTCTCTCCGAAAACTTCGAGGATACGCTGCGAATATTTTCCGAGATCCTGATGGATCCGCTCTTCTCCGGAATCCGGACGAGTTACGTCAAAGAAAATATGACCCATCTTCAAAAAATCCAATCCGACGACTCTGTCAATATCGGACATCTAGCCCAGCTCGAAGCTATCTTTGGTAAGACCGGATACGGCCGCTCGTTCTGCGGGACGGAGGAATCACTAAAAAAAATCAAGGGCAAGGACATCGAGAATTTCTACAAGCAGCATTTCTTAACCGGCCAAATGGTCTGTGCGGTGATTTCGGACCTCGAACCGGTTAAGATCTTTGATCTTCTCAAAAAATACCTGTCGAAATTCCCCGAGCGGGGGGCTCCCCTGCCGCCTGAAGCTGCATCTCCTGCAGCGCCCCCGGCGGCTCCCGGAGAAGCCTATATCGAAAAAGAGACAAAGCAATGCTTTGTTTCCCTCGCTTATCCCCTGCCTCCGGTGTCGGCGAAAAACTTTGTGCTGAACTACCTTCTTGAAAACCTGCTTGGCAAAGGGCCCGGCTCCAGGCTTTGGGGGCTCCGCTCGGAGGAGAAGCTGGCTTACAATGTCAACGCCCAGGCCACGCAGATGAAGGACGGCGGCATCCTGGAAGCCTATCTCGAAACGGACGCCGCGAAAAAAGACGCGGCCGCCGAAGCTTTGAAAAAAATCCTGGCTGAGCTTTTCGAAAAGGGCTTAACTGAAGACGAACTTCAGACGGCCAAGGTCAGCGCCAAAGCCCAATTCCTCCGACTCAATGAGACGAAGGACAAGCGGGCTTCAACCCATGTCATCTTTGAGTCGTTGGGGTTCGGGTCCGATTTCTTGGCGAAATTTTCGCAGGGGCTCGATGCCGTGACGCCTGCGGAGATGAATGCGCACCTCAAAAGCATCCTGGCGCCCGAGAACGCTTCGCTGGTTGTTGTCGGCCCAAAAAAATAAGCCCTCTCTACTAGCACAAAAGCTTCATTTTCATCCAGGGGGCCGAGTTGTGAAAATTGACCGCTGCGCTGCCCGGGGGGACCAGCTCGTCGCATTTTTTCCGGATCTCGGAGTTGAGCTTCATGCCCATGACCGGAACCAGATGCTTGAGTTGTTCGACAGTCCGAGGTCCGATAATCGGAGCCGTTATCCCCGGCTGCTCCTTGGCCCAGAGCACGGCCAATTGGGCAGGCGGGATATCATAGTCCTTGGCCATCCGGACGAAGCTTTGGCCGATGTCCACGCCTCTTTCCGTGACGCGCTCGGCATAGATCCCGCCTCGAAGGGCGGCACGCGAATCTTTGGGGAAGCTCTTTGCCTTCGGATATCGACCGGCGAGCACTCCCATGCCCAAAACCGCCCAGGACAAAATCCCCAATCCATGCTCCCGACACATCGGAACGAGCTCGTTCTCGATCCGGCGATCGAGCAAATTGTACGGAGACTGCTCAGAAATAAACCGGGCATAGCCTCTCATCTGGCTGACGAGGACGGCCTCGACGACCTTCCAGGCGGGCGAGGTCGTGCTGCCGATGTAGAGGACCTTTCCCTGACGGACCAAATCCGTCATGGCTTCCAGGGTTTCCTCGATCGGGCAATCGAAGGACGGTCGATGTGTTTGGTAGAGGTCGATGTGATCGGTCTGGAGGCGGCGGAGTGAATCTTCGCAGGCCCGGAGGATGTGACGCCGGGATCCGCCCCGGTCGTTGGGACCAGGGCCAGTCGGATAAAAAACCTTGGTGGCGATGACAACCTGATTCCGGCGCTTGTTCTTGACCAAAGCCCGGCCTATGATGCGCTCGCATTCGCCATCGACGTAACTGTTGCTCGTATCGATGAAATTAAGGCCCGCCTCGAGCGCTTCTTCGATCATCGCCGCGCATTCGTCCTCAGGAGTCGGGTTAGCGAAATTGTCCGTGCCCAGGCAAAGAGGAGATACCTTGAGGCCCGATCGTCCCAGTGATCTGTATTCCATAGCTCAATCCTCCTCGAGATCTGATTAGCGAGCCGTATACCCGGCGTCGACCGTGACCATGGACCCGGTCATGTAGCTGGCTTCGTCAGACGCCAAAAAAACCACGACGCGGGCGATCTCGGCCGGATCCGCCAGCCGGCCCATGGGAACGACTGTTTCCCCGAGCTTTTTGAGGTCCTCGGGGGTAGGCGGAGAAGGCCGCCCCGAAGCCACCATCGGGGTGTTGACTTCGCCGGGACAGACGGCGTTTATCCGAATGCCATCTTTGACGTGATCGAGGGCCATGGCCCGGGTCAAGTTGTGGACGGCGCCCTTGCTTGCGCAATAAGCAACGACACCCGCTGCGCCCACCCCACCCCAGATTGAGCCGAAGTTCACGATGACGCCGCGGCCCTGATTTTTCATGGGGCCGACGGCGGCGCGGCTCATGAAGAACACGCCGTCGACATTAACGGCCATAACACGCCGCCAATTCTCGTCTGAGGTGTCCCGGGCGCCAGCCCTGTAGATAATCCCGGCACAATTGACCAGGATATCCAGCCGGCCGTAGCGGGCGAGAACTGTTTCAACGGCCCGGTTGCAGAAAGTGGAATCGCTAACATCGCCGATAAGGGGTTCGGGCCCGCCAATCTCGGTCGCAACGGCTTTCGCCAGCGAGCCGTTAAGATCAACGATGACGACATTTGCACCAGCCGAGGCAAACTCCCGGGCACAGGCGGCGCCCATCCCTGAGGCGCCGCCGGTGATTAAAGCCGTTTTTCCCCTGAAATCCATACTCCACTCCTCTTGTTAATTTCCCATGGCAGTTATATCAAAGATAGAAATGGGGGTCAAACGCCCGGACCGCTCTTGACGTCGGCCAGATTCTCTGATATCAAAGAGGCCCATGAAGGGATCGTCCGTCGTCGTCCCGTCCCACGATCGATTTCGTTTTCGTTTGACAGATAAACCATGAAGTTCGTTTTGCTGGCTCTTCTCGGCGTCATGGCCGTGATTTTCGCTTTTGTTTTTTCCCGAGATATCGTCAAACGCCGCCGCTCTTTTTCTAAGGCATCCTGGCTGCCGTTGACAGGGATCGGCTTCGTGACGAATTTCTTCGACACGCTTGGCATCGGCAGTTTTGCCCCTACCACCTCATTCTACAAGCTGACGAATATGGTGGAGGACAGGGTCATCCCCGGCACTTTAAATGTCGGCCACTGCCTGCCGGTTGTCGTCCAGGCTCTTATTTTTATCACCTTGGTCGAGGTAGCCCCCCTGACGCTCATGTCCATGATTCTGGCAGCGGGGTTAGGAGCGATCATCGGCGCCGACGTGGTCTGCCGGCTGCCCGTCAACAAGATCCGGATTGGCCTAGGGGTAGCGCTCATTGTTGTGGCCCTCGCTATGCTTGCCGGTCTTCTGAACGTCATGCCGAGCGGCGGCGATGCTTTCGCCCTGACAGGATGGAAATTCATCATCGCTGCCATCGTGATCTTTGCCCTTGGCGCGCTCCAGACGCTCGGCATCGGGCTGTATGCTCCCTGTATGGCCCTCGTCTACGCGCTCGGCATGAATCCTCGCGCCGCATATCCCATCATGATGGGATCCTGTGCCTTGCTCATGCCCCTGGCAAGCCTCAGGTTCATCAGAAAAGCTTCCTATGATCCCAAAGCTGCCGTCGGGTTGACGAGCCTGGGAATCATCGGCGTTTTAATCGCGGCCTATATCGTCAAGTCCCTTCCGCTGAACGTCCTCAAAGGGGTAGTCGTGACCGTCATCCTCTACACATCGGTCATGATGTTTCGTTCTGTCAAGAAAAAGGGAACGGCTGAGATCCCGGCCGACGCCTCTCAGACCTAATCGCTGCCTCTATAGTCCTGAATCCGGCTCGATTCCCGTGCCCGATCGGGAAAGCTCGAGGCTTTTCGGGCTGCTCTATTTCGCCGTCGCTGCTTCCAGCTTCAGAAGCTCGTCCCACTCCTTATCCACTTCTTTTTGGACGGCTTCGAGCATCCAGGCGTTCCCTTCCTTGAACAGATGGCGGAACCGCCCCTGCGGCTTGAGCCATTCGAGAACCGGCTTCTTTTCCTTGGGCTTGAAGTTGATTTTGTACTTCCCGTTCTCGACTTCATAGATCGGCCAGACGCATGTCTCGAGGGCAGTCTGGGCCAGCCTGATCCCTATGGATGACTCGTACTTCCATTCGGTCGGGCAAATACACATCACATCCAAGAAGGCGGGGCCTTCGGCTTTAAACGCTTTCTCCGCCTTGTTATAAAGGTCCAGCCATTTTGCCGGGCTTGCTTGGGCCACGTAGGGGATGTTATGGGCGGCCATGATTCTCGTCAGGTCCTTTCGTCCTTGGATCTTTCCCGTGCTTTTGGCCCCGGCCGGATCGGTCGTTGCGGATGCGCCGAGGGGCGTTGCGGACGACCTTTGGCCGCCCGTATTCGCGTAATTTTGGTTGTCATAGCAGACGTAGACGAAGTTGTGGCCGCGTTCCGCGGCTCCGGAGAGAGCCTGAATACCGATGTCGTAGGTTCCTCCGTCTCCCCCCATAGCCATGAATTTAATCTTTTTGTCGGCCGGAATCTGCCCCTTCTTTTTCAACGACTTGTACATCGCTTCGACACCGGCAATGGTCGAGGCAGCGTTTTCAAATGCGCTGTGGACCCAGTTCATGTTCCAGGACGTGCGCGGGTAGATGGTTGTACAGACTTCGAGGCATCCGGTCGCGTTGGCGGCGATGATCGGGTCTTCGGTCGCCCGCAGGATGATCTTAAAGATCAGGGGGATGCCGCAGCCCAGGCACATGCCGTGGCCGGCGACGAGTTTATCTTCTATCTTGGTGAGGTCTTTTAATCTGACTGCCATGTTCGACTCCTTTTCACGACTCTCTCAGGTTGAGGTATCCGCACATTTCCTCGACCTTCCCAGTTTTGCGGATCTTCTCGAGCTTCGCACCGACTTCCTTGAAATGCTCAACCTTGATGTCCCGGCCGCCCAGCCCGTAGACATAATTGACGACCTTGGGGCGCTCGGAGTAATCGTAGAGAGCGTTGCGGATTTCAGTGAAGAGCGGAGCGCCGTAGGCGCCGGGGCTTGAAGCCCGGTCCAGGACGGCGATGGCCTTCATTGTTTTCAAAGCCGCGGCGATTTTTTCATTTGGGAACGGCCGGAAAACCCTGGGTTTGAGCAGGCCGATTTTGAACCCTTCCTGCCTTAGTTCATCAACCGCATCCTTCCCGGTTCCGGCCGCCGAGCTCATGACGACGATGGCCGTCTCCGCGTCGCTCATCCTGTATTCCTCAAAGAATCCATAGGGGCGTCCGAAAGTCCGGCCGAATTCTTTGCCGACCTGCTCGATGACCGCGGGGGCTTTCTCGATGCCTTCGATCTGGCTGCGCTTATGCTCGAAATAGTAATCGGTAAAATCGATCGGGCCGACGGTGATCTTCCGGCTCGTATCGAGGAGCGAATAGACGGGTTTATACGCGCCGATAAACTTCTTGACTTCGCCGTCGTCTTCGACCTGGATGACTTCTACGGAATGGCTGATGATGAACCCGTCCAGGCCGACAAAAACCGGCGTCCGGACATCCATATGCTCGGCGATGCGGAAAGCCTGGATAAAATTATCGTAGGCTTCCTGACAGTTTTCCGAATAGAGGTGGATCCATCCGGAATCCCGGGCTCCCATGGTATCGCTGTGGTCGCCGTGAATGTTGATCGGCGCGCTCAGGGCGCGGTTGGCGATTCCGGCGACGATGGGCAGACGCAGCCCGGCCGCGATATAGAGCATTTCCCACATTAAGGCCAGGCCCTGGGAGCAAGTGGCGGTCATGACCCGGCCGCCGGCCGAGGCCGCGCCGATACAGACACTCATCGCGCTGTGCTCGCTTTCGGGACAGACGAACTCGCCCGTGATCAGCCCATCCGCTTTAAATTGGGCAATGGACTCGACGATGGCCGTGGAAGGAGTGATCGGATAGGCCGCAATGACATCCGGGTCCACCTGCCGCGCGGCTTCGGCGATGGTCTGGTTTCCGTTCAAGGGCTTCAGCGTCTTCATTTTTTCCCTCCTGCGGCCAGCTTGACCTCTTCCTTGACCATGACAATGGACTTCGGTTTGGTCGGGCACTCTTCAGCGCAGAGGCCGCAGCCCGTGCAATAATCGTAATTGATGGCCTTCATCACGCCGTCCTTGACGACAATCGCGAAATGGGGGCAAAAGAGCCAGCAGAACATGCAATGAATGCAGGTTGACTCGATAAACTCGGGCTTCATCCCCGAGCGCCACGTTCCCGTTAAATTATCGCGCGAGTTCCCGGCCTGGACGTTGACACAGCCGATGGGCAACTCTTTCCAATTTTCTTTTTTCATCCTTCCTTGACCTCCTTGAAGGCTCGGTCGATCGTCCGCAAGTTCATCTCGACGACCTCCGGGCGCAGCTTCTTGCTCAAGGACACCTTGATATTCTCTTTAAAACGATTCAAGTCCATGAGCTCCGTGATCTTGACCAGCGCGGCCACCATGGGGACATTCGGAATCGCCTTGCCCAGCTCATCCCGGGCAATCGTGTAGGCGTCCAGCCCGTAGATCTTGCGGCTTCCCAAATTGAGATTTTTGCGGATAAGTGCCAGGTCGAAGATCGTGTTGATGAGGAAGAGCGCGTCGTCTTTGGCCCCGCCGCTGATATCGACCAGGCCAAGAAGACTGGGATCGGTGACGACGACGATATCGGGGGAATACACCTGACTATGAGTGCGGATAATGTTTTTGCTGATCCGGTTGAAGGCCAGGATGGGGGCGCCCCGTTTCTCGGCGCCGAACTCCGGAAACGCCTGGACGTACTTTCCTTTTTCGGAAGAAAGCACATCGGCCAGCGTCACGGCAGCTGTCACGACACCCTGTCCGGCCCGACCGTGCCAGCGGATCTCGATCGTGTCTTTCATAAGACCTCCTGTTAATAGGATGGATTATTCCTTAAGTTCCGTTCTCCCTTCGAGGGCTTTTCTAACGGTCACTTGATCGGCAAAATCAATGTCCGAACCCACGGGCAATCCCATGGCCAAGCGGCTCAACTTGACGCCGGAGTCCTTCAGGATCTTGGCCAAGAAATGGGCCGTGGCCTCTCCGTCGGCCGTGGGATTGGTGGCGATTATGATTTCTTGGAAATGCCCTGTGTCGAGGCGCTTGAGCAGCTTGTCTGTTTTGAGGTCTTCCGGCCCCATACCCCTGAGGGGGGCCAGGGTTCCAAGGAGGACATAGTAGCGGCCGTGATAAATTCCGGTTTTTTCAATGGACGAGATATTGTACGGTTCCTCGACGATGCACAGAACCTCGTCGCTGCGGCTGGAATCGCCGCAGTACCGGCAAGGATCGACGTGGGTGATGTTGTTGCAGACCGAGCAGTAGAACAGGCTCTTTTTCATCTCCCGGATGGCGTCGGCCAGGCCGTCCGTCTCTTCCTGAGGCAGGCTGAGCAGGTAAAATGCGATTCTCTGGGCCGTCTTGGCGCCGATGCCGGGAATCTTCCTGAGTTCCTCGATCAATCGGTTGAGGGGCTGGGCGTACTCGAACATCAGAACATCCCGGGGATTTTCAGCCCGGCACCCAAGCTGCCCAATTTTTGGGAGAGGTGGGCATCGACTTTAGCCACCGCGTCATTAAAAGCGGCCATGATCAGGTCCTGGAGCATATCGATATCATCCCTGTTGACGACTTCCGGGTCGAGTTTGAGCGAAATCAGGTTCTTCTGGCCATCGAGCGTTACATTGACCATCCCGCCGCCGCTCGTCCCCTCGATCCGCAGCTCGGCCAGCTCTTTCTGAAGCTTCTCCTGCATCTCTTTGGCCGATTTCAACATCCTTTGCATATCACCGAAGCTCTTCATCTCATTCCTCCTCTTCCTTGGTCGTCCCCTTGATCGGCTCAACCGAAAGCACCCGGGCTTTGAAGGTACTCATGAAAGCCTTAACAGTCGGATCTCTGAGGGCCATATCCATGTCCCGGTCTTTGGCCAGGGGGTCCTCTTTCGGCCTCTCGCCGGAAGTCTTTGAAGCTCCGGCAGGCGGCTTGGCCTCAACCCCTGCGGACGGTTTGGGGCGGCTGTCCGCGTCCTGGCCCTGGGCGGGCGCGAAGGCCGGTTTGGGACTCCGAGGATTGGCCTCAGCCGCTGCGGACCCTTCCTTCTTTATCTGGCCGATTTCCTGGAGGATATCCTTCAGCGGGACAAGCTTTTTAAAATGACAGAGCTTGATGAGAAGCACCTCAAAATAGATCTGAGGATGGGAGGAAAATTTCATCGCCTGTTCGGCTTGTTGGAGGGCCTGCAAGTAGCGGAGGAAATCTTCTGCGGAAGCCTTGCCTGATTCGTCCTTCAGACGCTTGAGCTCTTCGGGGCCGAAGGCAAGGAGATCCTGCACGCTTTCCACAGAACCGACGAGGAGCAGGTTCCGGAAATGTCCCACCAGCTCTTTGTAGAAAAACCGCAGGTCATGCCCGGACTCAATGACCTTCTCCACCAGAGGGAAGATAGCCTGCGGCCTCTCTTCAAGCACGGCCGAGGAAAACTCAAACAGGAGGTCCTGGCTGACAGTGCCCAGGATCTCTTTGAGTTCCTGGTCGGCGATATTCTCTCCGCAAAAGGCCACGGCCTGGTCGAGAAGGCTTTGGGCATCGCGAATGCTGCCATCCGAGGCGTCCGCAATCAGGCTGAGGCCGTAGGGAGAGATGGTCAAGTTTTCCTTCTTACAGACGTCCATCAGGTGGTTGATGATGTCCTTCTGGGAGACTTTCTTGAATTCGAAATGCTGGCAGCGGGAGATGATCGTGGCCGGGACTTTGTGGAATTCGGTCGTGGCAAAAATAAAGACCGTACTCGGCGTCGGCTCTTCG
>Ga0315268_10003844_pt1 | contig 16438 bp, 15 predicted proteins | sample C1_top_MG_FD_204535 | JGI IMG/M metagenome (GOLD analysis project Ga0315268, IMG submission 204535) | Sediment microbial communities from Yellowstone Lake, YNP, Wyoming, USA - C1_top | ecosystem: Environmental > Aquatic > Freshwater > Lake > Sediment | place: USA: Wyoming | collected 2017-08-01
CCCCTGGAACAGGCTCCAACGAAGAGGCGAGCTCCTTCTTGATGAGGTCCAGGGATTCTCTTCTGTTTCGAACAGCCTCGACCAATGCCATTACCCTCTTCTGAGGATCGTCGACCAGCATGGCCAGCTCGAATTGTGCCATGGAGTGATCTCTGAGAAAGCATCCACGATTGAAGTAGAAGAACGGTTGGAGGCGATTGGCTTCCTCGATCAGAATTCCTCCAAGTTCAACTGCTTCGCTGAGAATCCGACGTTTCGTTTCCGGAGAATCCTCAGTCATTGAGAGCACATTCAGCGCCTCAACACGTCCAGCTCTAGCCATCATCGCGGAAGTGGGCAACCCCAACTCTGTGCTCATGGAGAATATCCTGGATTCGAGAGACTTCTTAGCCAGTGCGCGTTTCTTCTCACGGTCATTCTCGAGGAATGCCATCCAGGCCGGCATGGAAAGCTCCGGGTCGACGTCCCAGCCCGAGAGAATCGGAGATGGCGGTGAAAGCACGGCGAAGTTCTTGTTGGCCTCATTGGCGTACTCCACAGCCTTGCTAGCCTGCGCGTACATCTCCTCGTTATCATCGATAGACTGTAATCTCCACTCGACATAATAGGCCAGAAGCGAGTTGAAGGAGCCGATCACGAGTCTGTCGTTGGTGTAGCGGATCTTCTCCAGAGTACTCAGAAGAAGCGTGAAGAACTCCTCTGGCTTCATGCCAAACGGAACGGAATTCGCAGCGCAATTCGCCATTCTCATCAGAGTGGTCGCCGCGCATCCATCTGAGAGTTTGACCGCTCTCTGCCAATGTGCGGCAGCCCTTTGACGGAACTCATTTCTTCGTCCAGATGACTCCCGATACTTGATCGCCAGAGCCTCAAGGTACAACCCAACAAGCGTATGCGTGACTGCCAGAAGTTCTTCGCTCCCCTCTTTCGAAAGGCTCCGCAGAGCACGTTCACCGAAGTCCACTCCTTCGATAGAAGGCTGTGCAGTCCCTTCATGATCATCCGCAAAATAATCACAGTAGATAGAATCCGGCCATAGCCGATTGTATGTGACAATGAACTCATGTGGATCGCGCAAGTTCTCAAAACCATTCATCGCATCCTTCGCCAATCTCCGCGCGTCGTTGATGTGGTTCTTCTTGTCAATTCCCTTCTCTGATCGCCAGAACCCAATGTTCGATATCATCGCCTGACAGCGATCAACATACGGACGACTACCTTGAATCTTGGATCTACCCAGAGTGTCTGAGGCTTCTTGAAAACACTTGGAGCTACTCTCCAACACTCCTCTGAATTCAGTTATCGCGCCCGACTGGAACGCTGTTCTGTATAGGGCATAAGCGTGAGCTTCCTGAATAGCACCTATACGGAAAGAGTCATCTTCAGCGGATGAGGACAGGATTCTAGCGTATATCTCTGTGGCTCCCTTCCAATCATACTGCCTCTCGAGCTCTCTCGCAGAAGACATCAGCGACCCGCAATCGACTCTCTCCTCGGCCATATCCTCAAACGAGGAGCGAATAGCCTTTCCTCCCCTATGGTCTTTTCCGAGAAGAGGTGAGTGCTCCCGCCGGGATTTGAACCCGGGTATCGAGCTTTCACCGGCCTGCCGCGAAAGCGGCCACGAGAGGCTCGAATGATTGGCCGGACTACACTACGGGAGCGCGGCGAATCCACTCAAAAGGATGGCCTTACATAAATGTTTGGGAATCAAGCTTGCAGAGCAAAGTACATCCACCTGACCGACCATCGGCTTGGCCAGCAGGTGACTCCGATGAGGAGATTGAGTTCCAAGAAGGTCATCTACAAGTTCTCAAGCAGGAACAAGGAGGCGTACGGTGTATCCGACGGGGAAAGAGTCTCCGTGGAGACGCGCGACGCCTTCGGAGGGCGTGTCAGGACCGAGAAGGATGTCTTCGAGAGGGTCTCCATGGACGAGGTCAACCCTGCGACGGGACCTATCATGATCGAGGACGTGTCCCGCGGGGATACGCTCTGTGTCGAGATCGAGAAAATCAAGTGCGGGAGCAAGGGTGTTCTGATGTGCTCCCCCGAACTGGGACTCCTGGGCATGGAAGTGAGGAGGTCTCGAACTAAGGTCGTCAAAATCGTCGGAGGAAAGGCCGTGCTCTCTCGAGATTTGGCAATCGACCTGAACCCGCACGTCGGCGTTATAGGCGTGTCCCCAGCCAAGGGCGAGTTCCCGACATACTTTCCAGGTGACTTCGGCGGGAACATGGACACGGTCGAGGTCGCCGAGCGATCGAAAGTGTACCTTCCAGCATTTGTTGACGGAGGGATGGTCGCGATGGGCGACGTTCATGCGGCAATGGGTGACGGGGAAGTTTGCGGAACCGGCGTGGAGGTGCCAGCAGAGGTCCATGTCAGATTCTCAAAGGTTCACGAACCATCGGTCAAACGGCCGATGATCGAGACGCCAACGCATTGGATTGCATTCGCCGCTGCGAAGACTCTTGACGAGGCCGCGAAGACGGCAGCATCGGACTTGGTGAGGTTCATATCGGACAGGCGCGGAGTGGATTTCGAGGAAGCGTACATGCTCGCGAGCGTCGCCGCCAACCTGAGGATATCCCAAGTGGTCGACCCGTTGATGGCGGCGAAGATGTCGATATCAAAACGGTATCTGTGACGCCAATCTAGACGTCCTCGTCCCCATCGCGCCAGTCCAATCCCGGAGTTCGCAGGCCGATCTTTGCGGCGGGTGGAGATTTCCGCTTGTGCGATGAGGATCTGACCATTCTCTCGACCTTCATGACCTCCTTGACTGTTGTCTCTGCCCGGACCGCAATTTCCTTCAACGCCAGACCCTGCTCGATTCCGTATAGAATGGCGTCCAGGCGTCGATATGTGATGCCCATCTCCCCCTCGTCGGTCTGCCCTTTCCAGAGGCCTGCGGAAGGTGTCTTCTCGACGATCTTCTTCGGGAGCTTCATCTTCCTCGCGAGTTCCCAAACCTCTGTCTTGTAGAGGTCCATGATTGGTTCCAAGTCTGCGGCTCCGTCCCCGTACTTCGTGAAGTATCCCACGAGAGTCTCGCTCTTGTTGCTCGTCCCAAGGACAAGCCTTCCCTCATTGTTGGCGTAGTGATAAAGGACGACCATCCTGCACCGCGCCTTGATATTGGCCAGTGACTTTCTCTCTATCTCCTCTTTGACCGCGGTCTTGAACGCCTCCAACGGCTCTGTGATGTCAATGAGCTTGTACCTGACACCTTCGAGCTTGCAGAGTTTGACTGAGTTGTCGAAATCATCCTTTGGGGAATCCTTCTCCGGCATCAGGAGCGCGAGCACCTTGTCCTTTCCGACCGCCCGCGCGGCCAGTCTCAGGACGACGGCGGAGTCGACGCCTCCGCTGACTCCGAGGACGAAGCCCTTGGCTCCCACCTTGCGCAGCTTCTCGGACAAAAACTTCTCGATGGTCTTCTCCGTGCCGTCCTTGAGCTGAGGGAGTATCATAGTGCTTGAATGCCCGGGTCTCAATATATCGCTTATGGTCTCAAACCGCGCCAGTGACACAGGACAACGCTAATCTAGCGGCATGACCCTTCTAGCTGTAATGAGCAAGACGACTATCACGCTGGCCCAGATAACATGTCAGCTCCACGACAAGGAGGGCAACCTCAAGCGCATGAAAGAGATAGTCAACAAGTGCAAGGGCAAGATCGTGGTGTTCCCCGAGCTCAACCTGTCGGGGTATATGCCCCGGGATGACCTCTTCATGGACGCAGAGACCCCGAGCGGCCCGACAATCAGGGCGGTCCTTCGACTCGCAAAGGAGTCAAAGAAGGACATCGTTTTCGGCGCGCCAATCAAAGACGATCAGGTGTCGGGTCTAGTGTACAACTCCTGTATGCTCGCAACTTACACGGGCAAGCTCTACAGATACGACAAGTTATTTCTCCCGACCTTCGGTCCTTTCGAGGAGCGGGTCTTCTTCGCGGAGGGACGGGACGTCGTTGTGGGCAAAGGTAAGAGCGCGGTCATCGGACTCATGATATGCTACGACATGTTCTTCCCCGAGGTCGCCAAGCTCGAGACTCTGCTAGGCGCGAGGCTAATCATCAACATCTCCGCTGCTCCGACGACATCGAGACCCTTCTTCAGAAGGGTCATACCCGGGAGGGCTGTCGAGAACGGCGTGTTCCTCGCGTATTGCAACATGGTCGGAGTTCATGGCAGCCTGGTCTTCGGAGGTGGGAGTGTCTTGTGCGGGCCCCGGGGCGAGGAGCTTGCTCGCGGGAAGGACCTCGATGAGGACATAGTCGAGGCGGAGATCGACCTTTCTGACATAGATGTCGCAAGGCGCTTCCGCCCTGTCGTCAGGGACACTAGGCCAGAGATTGTGGACCAGATCGGGTCGGTCCTGAGGAAGGGCGCAGACGAGGAGTGACGGCCGGCAACCATACAGATTCTCCAGGCCAGCCAGTCTCGGATATTCTTATATACGGACACCAATCTGAAGGTATCCGAGCCGAGGTGGCCCAGCCCGGGAAGGCGCGAGCCTGGAATCCAAGTTGGCGATGCCAGCAAGCTCGTGGCGCTCTGCGCCTCGGGAGTTCAAATCTCCCCCTCGGCGCTTTTCTCACATCGCAACCAGTTCGCTAAACGTTCTTGACAAGGATTATCTAAGCCAATTCTGATTGGGCGCCTGTTCGTGCCGTGTGGTCAGGAACGAGGGGACTAGATGGTTGAGACTAGGACACGAAGGGAGCTCATTGAAGCGAGCTTGTCTTGGGGATTCGCTCTTGTGCTTTTGGTGTGTGGGTACTTCGTTCTCAAGGAATGGCAGGCGGTCTGGGTCATCCTGGGCATCGTGGTGGCCTTTCTCTACTTGCTCCCGATAGTCAAGTTCAGGGACCCGTTCCGGGCGCCTCCCTGGGAAATCGTCCTTCTCATCACCATCCCTGCGCTCATCCACCTTCTCAACGGGACCAAGTCATTCGGGCAATTGGGCGATACCTGGGCCGGCCTGGCCGCTATCGCTGATTCGTTCGGGCTGTCAACTCTCGGATTTCTTATTGTAGCCGAGCTCGAGATGTACACCGCCTTCAGGACGAACCGGCCGTTCGCCGCTGTTTTCGTCGTGCTCTTCACGATGGCCGTCGCCGGGTGGGCTCTGGCCGTCGAGTTCCTAGCCGCGACTCTCTACGGCCAGGACCCAATGGAAATAATCGGCTCCAACGACAAGATCATGGGTTTCTTCGTGTACACTTTCGTCATCGGCATGATCATGGGCGTGGTCTACGCGCTCTACGTTGGTCTGATACCGCTCAAACGCAAGATGTCGTGCGGGTTCGTCAAACCTGAACAGCCTGAGGAGGAGGTCTGCCGATGAGAAGGAAGAGACTGCTGTATGTAACCTGGGTTCTTCAGCTCTCCATTCTCGTCATCGGGGTGGCGCTTGTGGTCCGTGGAGAGACTACTTGGCTCGCGGCATGCATCGCGTCATTCCTCGTCACTCTCCTGCCGGCGATGCTCAAGAGAAGCGCGCGCGTCGTCCTCCCGGTCTGGATGGTGCTGTGGATTGTGATATCACTCTTCCTGCACACAGCCGGAGGAGCTTTGAATTTTTACGATATTGTGCCTGGCTGGGACCATCTCACGCACGCGGCGTCAGCGTCTCTCATCGCCGCGCTGGGGTTCGTCGTAGCCATTACGGCGGACCTCTATGTAAAATCCATCTTCTTCCCGAGGCCGTTCGTGTCCTTCTTCGTGCTGATGTTCGGGATGGCGATGGGCGTGCTCTGGGAGATAATGGAGTTCACGCAGGACCAGATCATGCATACGAGGCTGCAGTACGGGCCAACTCCGAACGATACGCTTCTGGATCTGCTCTTTGACGGACTAGCCTCTTTCATCGTCGCCGTGTTCGTTTATTTCTACTTAAGGCGAGTCCCGCCTGAGAAGTTTGTGAAGGATCTTGGGTTCGACGAGGCCAAGGAATCGGCCCTTGGGCGTATCGTCCTGAAGAGACTCGAGAAGACAACCCAGTCAAAGCAATGATTTCAGGGCCTCTTCGTCTTCGACCGCATCTTCTGCTCAGCGAGGAGGATGTCCTCCCTCGTGTTGAGATTCCAGAAACTGTCAAGACTGGGATCGACCTTCTTCACCGATTCTTCATCTATCTCCACCAGATCCAGTTCGTCGAAGGCTTCCACAATCCTCCTCCTGCCTTCTCCGAGGGTCTTTGCAAAGGCGTTGAGCCCGGTCTTCTTCGTGTAGATTGCGTGGAGTGGTTCGAGGAACCCGCGGATCCTCGGGACCGCGCCGTCCTTGCCTGAGGCTCGGGAGATCAGGAGATCGCAGACAGAAGTGTTGAGGAAGGGGGTGTCGCAAGGGCTCACTAACACGGATTCTGACCGCACAACTTCGAAGGCGGAGATCAAACCCTCAATCGGCCCAAGTCCCTTGGCTTTATCCTCGGCTAGCCTGAATCCATGCCCAAGCGCCTTCTCGTACATGACTGATTTGCCTGGTGCGACGGAGATGATGACATCATCCGATACCTGAACGATGGTTTCCAAGACGAACTCAATGAGTCTCTTCCCGCAGAAAGGCATGAGCCCCTTTTCTTGGCCCATGCGCGTGCTTTGTCCCCCGGACAGGATGACAGCAGAGACCATCGTATCATGTGAACGCGCTCTGCGCTTATGAACATAACCGGCTGGCTCGAATGCCACAAAGGTTATTATCGGCCATCCGATTCGCAAGCCCGACGATGTCCAGAATCACCATGAGCCAAGGGGCAGGCGGAGAGCGGATGCAGGAGTTCATCCGCGAGTTCGTTCTCAAGGAGTTCGACCACGACTTCGGTGAGATACCGCTCGCCGCTCTCGACGACGCCGCGATTATCGACGGGATTGCATTCACAACGGATTCCTATACTGTCAAGCCGCTATTCTTCCCAGGAGGAGACATCGGGGTACTCGCTATCGCCGGAACTGTCAATGACCTTTCTGTGATGGGCGCGACGCCTGTTGCCTTGTCGTGCGCCATGATAATCGAGGAAGGGTTCTCTGGAGATGACCTGCACAAGATCATGAAGAGCATGAGCGCGACAGCGAAGAAGGCGGGCGTCCGGATTGTGACCGGTGATTCGAAGGTTGTTGAGAAGGGAGCGGCCGACGGGCTGTTCATAAACACGAGCGGGGTCGGGAAGCGCTCTAAGCATCTCGACCACAACATCAAGGCCATCAGAGCTTCCAGGAGATTCAAGTACAACTGGCCTAACGATTCTGCGGTGGCTCCTGGTGATATTATCATCGCGTCAGGTCCAATAGGGAACCACGGAGTGGCTCTTCTTTCGTTCAGGGAGGGCTATGGATTCGACACGGTCGTGAAGAGTGACGCAGTCCCGTTGAATCACATGATTTCGAAAGCCCTCAAGGTTGGAGGAATCACGGCGATGAAGGATCCAACCAGGGGCGGTGTCGCGAATTTGCTCAACGAATGGTCTGAGAAATCACGCGTGGGGATCAAGATTCGGGAGGAGGACATTCCCATGGACGATGCCGTGGTGTCTGCGTGTGAGATGCTCGGTATCGATCCGCTTGAGGTCGGGAACGAGGGAAAGGCTCTAATCGCAGTCGTGCCTGATATGGCGGCGAAGGTGCTCAAAGCCCTGAGATCCACTCCCGAGGGCAAGCGTGCAAACATCATCGGCGAGTCTTCGAGATCCGTGCGCGGAGTTGTGATGGAAACTCACACGGGTGGCAAGAGGATTGTCGAAGCCCCGATTGGGGATCCAGTTCCAAGGATTTGCTAGCGACTCGTCGAGGCCGGAGAGTCTAGGTAATAGCCTTGTCAGGAACGTGGACAGGGAGCCTTGGTTGAACCGGAGATGCTGGCTGTTTTCAATCAGGAAGTGTTCGGCACCGAAACAGAATCCATTCGGTCTACTTTCCTTTGCCGATGTCTGCAAGCCTGAGGTATCCAATGTAGCTCTTGACGGCTAGGTATTTCAGCGGTTCAGGCGGGAGGAGCGACGGCAGAGGGCTCTGGTAGAACGGCATCGCCTTCCATTCGCTCCCCTTGCCCGCGTAGGTGTCAGCTACTATCTTCCCGAACAAGAATGCCAGGGTCACTCCGTGTCCGGCATAGCCCGCGCCATAGAAGATGTTCCTGTCCTTGCCAACGACCCCCACTGACTGGGACATGTCCAAGGAAAAGGACAACGGTCCGCTCCAGACATAGTCGAACTCAACTCCCGCAAGGGCCGGGAAGATTCTGGCCAGCTCTTTCTGCAGAGCCTTCGCCCTCCCGCTCAGGTTCTTCCTATAGACCAGACCGTCATTGAAGAAATACTCCACGTGTCCTGCGCCTATCATGATTCTTCCATCCTCTGTGGTGCCCAAGTGGAACAGCAAGGCGCGGTCGTCGTGAAACGAGATCCTGCTGCTCCAGCCTATCTCGGAAAAGACGGAGTTCTCGAGAGGCTTCGTAGCCGCCAGCTCGGTGTGAGTAACGACAAGCTTGTTGTTGAAGAACCCGAGCTTCGAGGAATACGCATCCGTCCCCAAGACCAGACCGCCCGCAGCGACACTGAGGAGTCGGCCACCTTCCCCCCTCACGAGAACGCGTATCGTCTTGCCCTCGTCAATCTCCACTACCGGGCTGTCTTCATAGACAATGACTCCTAGCTTCTCCGCGGCTTTCTTGAGAGCGCGCACGACCATCATGGGCTCCACCTCCGCAGAATTGGGGTCGAAGAGGCCTCCGGCGTATACGTCGGTGCCGATTTCCTTCTTGATGCGGTCTCTGTCCCAATACTCGATCGGCATCCCCAGCGATGCCGCCTTGGTGGCGTATTCCCTCGACCTCTTGGCCCCCTTTTCGCCGATGTTGGCCATAATCGAGCCACTGAGTCTTATGTGCGACCCGTATCCGCCCGCTCGCATCAGGTCCGCCAGTTCCCTGATGCTTTGGGCGGTAGCGTCGTAGGTGAGCTTGTGGCTGTCTGGATGGACCATTGACATGTAGTCTATGCTGGGTTGCGTGAGGCACATGCCTCCGTTCCGTCCGGACGCTCCGTGTCCGGCGTACATCGCTTCGAGCACGACGACCTCCTTGTCCGGAAGGAGCCTCTTGATGTGATACGCAGACGACAATCCGGTGTATCCAGCACCTATGACGGCGACGTCGATCTCGAGGTCCGACCTCATCGGAGGATTCCTTGGGGCTGGCTCCTTTGCCCAAAGGCTTCTGTTCTCGTCCAGGCTCATCCACGTAGCCCTGCGCTCCGAACGCGACGGTGAAATGCCACCACCCTCACTCGCGAATCACCCTTCCTCCCATAAGGTTCTTTTCAGCAGGGAGCCGGGGTTGAGTCTGCGATGCTGACCGGATTTCAATGCGCGGCTACCTCGTCCGCTGCAGCTTCTTCTCCACTTGTTCCACAATGCCTGGTAGCGTCCTCTCGACCCTCGGAGTGAGTCTCTCACTTACGTTGACCAGATCCTCGACTTCGACTGCGAAGAACACAACCTCCTTGGGCATCTCTTTCGGCACGAGCTTCCTCCCCAGGGCGAGCGCCGTCGCGATATTGACCCCGTGCGGAGAGGATCCATGGATGGATTTCTCAAAATCCTTCTCTTCAAGAATGTGCAGTTCGCCGGCCACTCCGTTCTTCGTCTGAATCGCATCTATTATGATGACCTTGTCATAGCCACGAACGAGATCTAGTAGCTCGAGTCCGCTCGCGGCCAACTCCTCGATATGAACTCCTTCTATCCCTTTCTTCTTGAGCTCTCGAGCCACATGAATGCCCACCCCGTCGTCGGAGAGGATTGGGTTGCCGACACCAAGAACTAGTACTTTCACGGCAATCCGTAGGGTCTCAAGCGTAATAACATTGACGAGGCAAGCACAGAAATGAAGATAGAGGCGAAGCGATATTCTGATATGGAGATGGTGAGATGATCAACAGGCTTGGATCCTATCTGGCCGCTCGTCCGGACAGAGCTGCGGCGATCGTACTTGCTCTGATTGCGGCGTTAATCCTTGTGCTTGCTGGGATGATTGTCCAGAACATCGGCATCGGCAAAGCACCCTATCCATCGGATGACCTTCCCATAAGTTTGGTAGACGGTCGCGTAGTCTACAACCAAACCGAGACAACCGTTGTCGCCTGGGGCGACTCCTATGTTCCCTTCAACTACACTGGAATGAGGATTGCGTTCCAGATTGATTGGGGAGGAATGAGTTCGAGGACTACAGGGCCCTTCGGAAATCAGACGCTCTTGAGTACTGGATACGGGGCAACAATGGAGGATTGGCTTGTTCAGGGATCCCAGGTCAATGTGAGCATCAGTATCTCGGAATCGACGGGAGACGGCTCCTTCGATGCCGGCGACAGCATCACATTCAACATAGACCCGTTTTCCGAAGACGTCACGTACACCTTCGGGTTGTACTGGGTCCATGCCTTCGGCATGAAGATGTACACGGAGATGAGCTTCGCAATTCATAATGGCCATCTGTACAAATGGCTGAGCCGGGACCTTCCTACGGAGCAACCTTGGTGGGAATGACCGACTCGTGAAGCACACGCGAAAGCAGAAGTAAGGGGAATAACCCCCCTTGAAATCCTCTAGAAGTTTCTCAGAGTATCGATGACCGCGCCGTCCTTGCGCCTGATCGTGACCTCGAGCGCCGGCCCGCCGTCCAGCGAGTGCGTCCCGCAGGAGTTGCACGGGTCGTAGCACCTGAAGGCCATCTCCACCTTGTTCAGGAGTCCGGGCGAGACTTCGCCGTTCTTGATCAAGGCCTTGGCGGCCTTTATGACGCTCGTGTTGATCGCAGCGTAGTTGTTCGTGGTCGCGACGACCATGTTGATCTTGGTGCATAGGCCGTCCTTGTCGGAGGCGTAGTGATGTATGAGCGTGCCCCTTGGGGCCTCGACAATTCCGACACCCTCCTTCGGCTGTCCGAACGGTCCTCTGATGTCGTCGCTCGTGATGCTCTTGTCGCTAGCCAGTTCAAGCATCATCTCGGTCGCATGCTGCAACTCTATAACCCTCGCCCAATGGAATGCCAGCGTGTGGTGGATCGGTCCTGTGACACCGAGGTCCTTGAAAGTCTTCTTAAACAGTTCATACTCCTTCTGCGCCAAGGGCGTCGTGTATCCAGTGGATACATTGAGTCTTCCCAGAGGGCCGACTCTGTAGATGCCGCTCGACGCGCCGTCAACGAACCCCTTCCATCCAACCTTCTTCAGGAAGGGCATCTTCATGTAGGTCCACGGCTCCACGTGCTCTGATATAACATCGAGGTACTGGTTCGGTTTGTACTTCAGGACCTCCTTTCCGGTCTGATCGACGACCCTGATGTCGCCGTCGTAGAAGTTACTCTTGTTGTTCTTGTCGACGGTTCCCATGTAGTAGGTCTCGAGGTAGTACAGATCCGGGTTGACGATCAGGCCGAGATAGTCCTTGTTGTCGAGAACCTTGTCGTGGAACAGCTTGATGGTGAACTTGCCGAACTCGACACACGACTTGGCCATAGTCTCCATCTGTGCGCGCTCCTCCTCGCTGATCTGCTTTGAGACACCGCCTGGGAGGCCGAACACCGGGTGCGTGGCCCTGCCGCCGACGATCTCCTGCACCTTCTGGCCGTAGGACCTGTGCTTGATGACCTCAGCTCCTATGGGCACTCCGACAGCGTCGACCACTCCGAGCACGTTCCTCTTCGAGGACGGCGCCGACGGTCCCAGGATGAAGTCCGGAGCCGCTAGAGCGTAGAAGTGCGCAATGTGGCTGTGAGTGTACTGGCCCATGTAGAACAGTTCCCTAAGCTTGATCGCGGTCGGAGTTGGCGTTGCGCTGAAGACCGCATCGAGTGCCTTCGTGGACGCGAGGTGGTGGGCCGCCGGGCAGACCCCGCAGAGCCTGTTCGTCAGGACAGGCAGCTCCATCACGTGCCTGCCTATGCAGAACCTCTCGAACCCCCTCAGCTCCGGGACCTGCAGGTACGCGTTCTCCACGTTACCCGCATCGTCCAGGAATATCTCTATCTTCCCGTGGCCCTCGAGCCTGGTGATGGGGTCGATTGTTATCTTCCTCTCTTTCGTCTTGACTGTTGTGTCATTGATGATAGGTCCGGCCAAGTCAGCTCACCGCCTTCCTCTTCTTCTTCTCGGTCACGACTCTCCTCAGCGGGGACTTCGGGAGCGTGAACGCGTAGAAGGTCCCGAGCGGGTCCTTCACCTGCATCATCATCGTCATGATCTGCTCCTCACTGAGACTCGATTCCGAGTCCGTAATGTTCAGGATTGAGGACAACGCGCTCAGCATGCTCGAGCCCTGGTCAAGGACTCCCTTGGTCGGGCCCATGCAGCCCCTGCAGGGCATGCTGGCGTTCGGACACATGGCACCGCAACCGGCTCTCGTCGCTGGGCCTATGCATATGATCCCCTGGTCCAACAGGCACTTCTTCGGGTCTGGCTTGATCTCGTAGGCCTGGTAGATCTTGTCGATCCTCCTGCCCTTCTCGACCCTCTCTCTCTTGCACTCGTCGCAAAGGGTCTTGTCGGAGGCTATGACCGTCCCCTTCGGGGGCAGTGGCGTGCCTTTGCCCACGTACTGAGCGACAGCGTCCACCGCCATCGCGATCAGGTTGACTGTTGGCGGGCAGCCAGGCATGAAGTAGTCGACATCCACGACCTCGTCGAGCGTCTTGACACTGTCGTAGAACTCCGGCAGGTCCAGCTCGCCCTCCTTCACCTTGAGGTGTGCCTGAGGCGTGACGAAGTTCGGGTTATCCGTCGATTGCGTGGTCTTGTACACGGTCTCGAATATTTCCCTCTTGTTCGTTACATTCGCAAGGCCGGGCGTTCCGCCGAAGCACGCGCACGACCCGAATGCAATCATCACTACGGACTTCTCCCTGAGCACCTTCGCGATGTGCTCGTTCTCGCTGTTTCTTATCGCGCCGTTGTAGAACGAGACGGTTATCGACTTGTCAGGCATGTGCTCGATCTCGTGTATCTTCCCGTCGAATCCGATGGGCCAGAACACGACGTCCGCTATCGCGTGTATGTCGAGTATCTTCGCGTCTATGTCCAGGAGCGCGACGTCGCATCCTCCGCAGCCTGCTCCCCAGTACTGTGCAATCTTGATCTTCTCTGCCATCCTAGGTCACCTCTTTCTTCGTCGGAGAGGCTTGATACTGTGGCGATTGGCCGGCCATTCCTACCTGCTCGACCAGTCTCCACTTCTTGAGAGCGATGATGTGCTTCACGATCTCCGGCTTCGCGATGCCAGTGGCGTCGTGGAGCTGGTGCACCGTCTTTGGACCCTCTTCCATCTCCTGGACTAGGAGGTTCCTCTCCAGCTCTACAGTCGCAGCCTTCTGGACTATGAAGTCGTACCTTGGCTCGGTGATGGCCTCGCCGAAGACATTGCCAGACGTGGTCAGTTGCCCCTTCTTACCGAGGAGCCATCTCACCCTCTCGCCCTCAACTGTCCTCAGCGCCGCCCGTATCTTTGCCTCCCTCAGCGACATCCTCAATCACCACCGCTCATGGGGGATGTCCCAAGTTCCTTGATAGTGTTTGTGAACTCTATTATCGTCTTCTGGAACTTCTCGCCTTCACCCGCAGAAACCCATTCTAGTCTCAGCCTGTCTGGGTCGAAGCCGAACTGCTGGATGAGCATCTTGAGCAGGGCGATCCTCCTGCGGGTCCTGTAGTTCCCTCCTATGTAGTGGCAGTCCGCAGGGTGGCAGCCTGCGACGAGTACGCCGTCCGCTCCCCTCTGGAAGGCTCTCAGGACGAACTCAGGGTCAACTCTGGCGGAGCACATGACCCTTATGGTTCTGAAGTACGCCGGCATCTGGAGCCTGCTGACGCCTGCTAGGTCGGCTCCAGCGTATGAGCACCAGTTGCAGCAGAAAACCAGAATCTTCGGTTCGAAATCCTTCCCGGAATCCGCTTGCTGGGCACCACTGTTGTGCGCTGCCTCCGAGCTCATTGCTTCACCCCCTGCTTGGCCTTCTCCTTTGGACCTTCGAACATCGCGTCAATCATCGCGTAGATCTGCTCGTCCTTGTAGCCCTTCTGTGTCAGTGCACCGGACGGGCACGCGCCCACGCATGCGCCGCAGCCCTTGCACAGACCAACATTGACCTCGACCAGTTTCTTCTTCGAGTCCTTCTTGTCAACGACCACATCGAGCGCCTTGTACTCGCAGATTGGGACACATATGCCGCATCCGTCGCACAGCTTCTCGTCGATTGCGGCAACGATTCCTTCCGCCTCTAGTGTCGTCTTCGACAAGACAGTTGTCGCTCTCGCGACTGCAGCCAATGCCTGGGCGATGCTCTCGTCCACGAATTTGGGCGAGTGTGCCAGTCCCGCGAGGTATATGCCTTCAGTCGCGAAGTCTACCGGCCTCAGCTTCATGTGCGCTTCTAGGAAGAACCCTTCCTTGGTCTGAGGCACCTTGCACATCGGGGCCAGCTTGCCGGCATCTTCTTGTGGCCTTGTTCCCGCGGCCAGCACGAGGTAGTCCGGCTTGAGGAAGATCTCCTTACCCGTGTCGTCGTCCTTAACCATCACCTCGAGCTTCCCGCCCTTCTCCTCGACCTTAGGCTTGTCGTCTTCGTCGAACCGGATGAAGGTCACTCCGAGCCTCCCGGCCTCCTTGTAGTACTTCTCTCTGAAGCCGTAGGTTCTGATGTCCCTGTACAAAACGTAGACTTTCGCGCTCGGGTCCTTCTTCTTGATCTCGATAGCGGCAGTCATCGTGCCCGTGCAGCAAACGCGGGAACAGTTCGGATGGTCTTTCTCCCTTGAGCCAACGCACTGGATGAACACGTACTCCCCGCCCTTGGCCTCTCCCTTGTGGAGCTTCTCCTTGAGCTCGAGCAGCGTGAGCACGTTCTTGTTCTTGCCGTACAGGTACTCCCCGACGGGCTTGTACTCCTGACCGCCGATCGCCAGTATGACCGCTCCGTGCTCGATTGACTCGCCGGATTCGAGAGTCGTCTTGAAGTTGCCTACGTACCCGTCGATCATCTTGATCTTCGCGTTCATGTAGACAGTGATGTTCGGGTTCGAGCTCACTTCCTTGTCGAGTCTCTTGACAAATGCGAGCGGGTCATCTCCTGAGGGCAGGTAGTAGAGCTTCTTCGTGTTCCCTCCGAGCTCCTTCTCCTTCTCGACCAGGTGCACCTTGAAGCCCTGCTTGGCCAGCTCGAGCGCTGCCGTCATGCCTGCGACTCCGCCGCCGACCACTAGTGCCTGCGGGTTGACCTTGAGCTCGAGGTTCTCCAACGGTTCGAGTAATCGAGACTTCGCGACCGCCATCCTCACGAGGTCCTTCGACTTCTTCGTGGCGGCCTTCGGCTCGTGCATGTGTATCCACGAGCACTGGTCCCTGATGTTCGCCATCTCGAAAAGGTAGGCGTTCAGCCCAGCCTCTCGGATGGTGTTCTGGAATAGCGGCTCGTGGGTCCTGGGCGTGCAGCTCGCGACCACGACTCTGTTGAGCTTGAGCTCCTTGATCTTTTCTTTGATCTTCTCCTGCGTGTCCTGGGAGCATGTGTACAGGTTTTGCTCAGCGTACACGACGTTGGGGAGCGTCTTGGCGTACTCCGCGACCTCGGGAACCTTCACGACTCCGCCTATGTTGACGCCGCAGTGGCACACGAACACGCCTATCCTCGGCTCCTGCCCCTCGACGCTGATCTCCTTCGGGTACTCCTTCTTCGTCGTAAGTGTGTTCCTGGCCGCTGAGATGACAGAGCCGGCCTTGGCAGCCGCGCCTGAGGCCTCGGCCACAGTCATCGGTATGTCCTTTGGTGACGAGAATGCCCCGCTCACAAATATGCCCGGCCTGGATGTCTCGACCGGCGTGAACGCGCCGGTCTGCGCGAACCCGTCGTCGCTGAGCCTGAACTTCATAATTCTGCTCAGGTTCTCGGCGTCCGCAGGAGGTCTCAGCCCGACGGCCAGGACGACCATCTGGAACTCCTCCTCTTTGGGCTCGCCGTTCTCGACGTACTTGATCTTCAGGTTCTTGGTCTTCGGGTCCTCGTTGACTACCGCGACCCTGGACCTGATAAACTTGATCCCCCATTCCTTCTCGGCCCTGTTGTAGTACTCGTCGAACTCCTTCCCGAACGCCCTCATGTCCATGAAGAAGATGTAGGGCTTCACCTGGGACGTGTGCTCCTTGGCAATCACCGCTTCCTTGATCGAGTACATGCAGCATACGCTGGAGCAATACTCGTTTCCGCAGTGCTCGTCCCTCGAGCCCACGCACTGTATGAAAGCGATCTTCTCGGGTATGTCTCCGTCGGATGGCCTGAGGATGGTTCCCATGTACGGCCCCGTGGCCGACATGATTCTCTCGAACTCGATGCTCGTGACGACGTTCTGGTAAACGCCGTACCCGTACTCGGTCTTCAGGCGCGCATTG
>Ga0315268_10003846_pt1 | contig 16435 bp, 16 predicted proteins | sample C1_top_MG_FD_204535 | JGI IMG/M metagenome (GOLD analysis project Ga0315268, IMG submission 204535) | Sediment microbial communities from Yellowstone Lake, YNP, Wyoming, USA - C1_top | ecosystem: Environmental > Aquatic > Freshwater > Lake > Sediment | place: USA: Wyoming | collected 2017-08-01
CGCCAGAAGGCCCTGTCTCACAAGGCCGGTGAAAACCAGCGCGCTAAGTACAACAAAACAGGCGGCCGAAATCGGCCGCCTGCGCTGTCTCTAAAACACTGGGTTATGGAACAAGCAAAGCTTCAAAACGGTGATGGCGGTTGTGCTCGAACAGAGCGGCCCTATGTAAGTGCAACCATGGCAGGTACCCTAGTGTTAAGTTCGTAGGGAAGAAGTCCAGTGGAGATTGATGTGCGGTTTCACTAGCTCTTTTCTCGCGAACTCGAGACCGCATATCGCACACATATTCGCTGGTATCGACATCTTTTTCCGATGCAGGGAACCCAATCGCTGCAAGGCGGCTCTTATACTCACTTCGCTCGGGAACCAGCTACATTTCAGACTGTGCTTTGCGAGGAGTTTGTCAGTTCCGCACGCCTTACCACAATATGGACAAGACAAGGATTTCCCGGAACCGACTTTGCCGGCCGAGGATGACGCTCTATTTGAGTTTCGCCGGTGAGATCGCTGAGATGCGAGATTGTCTAGCAACACGTCGACGTTCACAGCCTTCTCCGATTGCGTGAGCCAGTAGCGATGCACCGGACGAGCGTCCTGATGAAAGCTGCGCTGGTGTCCGCTGAGATCAGATTCCAGTACGATCGCGCCGCACTTATCGCATCGACAGACGTTGCCGGGCTCCAGATCCGCCATCTCCGGTGCATGCCACACAGCGCGAGCTCCAGTGGGGGTCGGCGCGAATGGCGACTTTCGGGCAGGTAGCTTGCGGGGTGATCTGGTTTTCGTCGTGGGAGTCGAAGTTGTCTCCAGCACAGTGGGAAGAGGTGTCAAGGGGCCAGGCACGGATCCCGTGCCGAAACATTTGTAGCAGTTGTCGTTGGATCCACCGCAGGAACATTGGGCCATAGGAAAGAGTATCGACTCTCATCGTGAGATTGCGCCGAGACTAACGTGATGAACCAAGCGATCAAGGACAGGCTTACTGCCGGCAACTCTCGGTGCGTAACTTGGTTCTTCTCTGAGCCGCCAGAAATCAGCGGTCGCTTACCAGGAAGATTGAAGACGATCGCAATCGCCGCAGAACTCAAATGAAGTCGCCACTACGAAGAGCAGATGCAAGGGGTCATCACAACCAAGAGAAATCTACACGAAGTGATGAACTAAGTCGTACCTTTTCAGCAGCGGCTCTAATGTCCTGTAGGCGTCACTGCCATTAACCGCAAGTCTCGCGAACTCAGAAACACGCCTCAGCTCAGCTCGCATGAGATTAGCTTCCAACATGGAGGCGTCAGTAAACTCCGAGGGCAAAGTCACCAACATATCGTGGATCACAGCTCTCATTTTTCCGGGTGAACGGCGTAGAATACGCCCTCTTCGTTGAACAAATTGCCGCGGATTGCGAGAGCTGGCCAAGATAAATGCTGTGCGACACGCCGGAACGTCAATACCTTCGTCCAGGCAACGAATTGCAACCATTGCGTCAATGATGCCAAGCCGGAAATTAGCAAGAATCTGCTCTCGCATGCGGCGGCTCTCGCGCGCTGTGAAATGGGATACTTTCCAGCCGGCCTCATAGAGAACTCGGCTGACCGCTTCGACCTGCCTTATATTCTCGCCGGTGACTTCATCTTCCGTCGATCCGTCTCCGCAGTAGAACAACGTCAATGGCTGCGGTGGCTTGCCACCTACGAGCTCCGTCAACCTTTCCAGCTTGTTGGCAGCATTTCCGAGTAGTCGGCTTCGCCGGAACAGCAGCATATCAAGCCTGCCATTGCTATCTTTTTCATCGCCATGTGACGACGCCGCTGTAACAGAAATCTGACGGCTGAGTTCCTTATATTCTTCCGTTTCTGGCTCCGTGAGGTCTACCGGATGAACATAATATTCGTAGGGAGACAGGACTTCGTCCGCCAACGCATCGGCGAGATCATATCGCGCGACCACCGGGCCATAGTATGCGGTTAACAGGTCGCTTTCGTCTCCGCCTCTGTAGGGCTCTGGCGTTGCTGATAGACCGAGTCTCACTTTAGCGTTTTCTGGTAAAGCCTTTGAAACGGCTTCGCTTCGATGATGATGGCATTCATCGCCGACGAACATTAGGCTTTCAGCAGAAACGTTCGCGAGAGCATTGCGAAACTCGTTTGAGCTTAACGTTCGCTCTACGACCACGACGCACCCGAAATCAATCGCGTGTGTCTGGAAGAGGTGGATTATCTTGTTCAGCTCTTCCGCCCATGTAATATGTCCGCCATAACAGCGAACAGCCCTCATCCCGAATTGCGCAGCTTCACGAACCCACTGGTCTGCCAGATTTTGGTATGGAACCGCGATCACAAGAAACATTCGACCTGTCGCTTCGAATAACCGAACCGCGCCATAGAGTGCGGTAATCGTTTTACCTGCACCCGTAGCAAGCGCCAGAATTCCTTGAAGACCGTGACTTCTCCAGGCATTGAGTGCGTCGTGCTGATGTTTCCTCAAGGCGAACTCAGTGTCCCCGATTACTTTTGGAAGCCCCGGAAGGGAGCTGGTAAGTGGCTCTTCCGAGGAGCTTTGAGTCCCCAGTTTCAGCTCCACTGCAACGGAAGGCATCCTGGCGTGTTTGGATATCTTAATGAGGCGTTCGCGGGCGGCCTCAGGGAAGGAAATAACCAGCGCGTTCTTGGCCGTGTTTGTCCAGAGGCGCTCAAAACCGTCGATATATGGTTGCGAATGATCGCTCAGTTCCGGTCGCCACGACGGGAATACGTTAATTGATTCAAAATTGAAATCCGGGAGCATAGCGGCCGTCGTCTCATTCGCCGAACCTTGAAACACAACGCGATCTCCGACTTCATCCGTCAAAATCCCTATCTTCTCGTGGTACATGCCTCGGGGCCGCAATGCAACCTTGATATCCAAAGAGCCTGTAGCTACTAGCCACGAGAGCGCCTCCAAACGACGGTAGCAAAGAGCATCAGCAATGTTGTCGACGGCACCGATGATCTTTTCGCTTTCTCGCAACGCGAGCTTTCGTAAGTCATAACCACTTGAGATTGCAGACGCTTCTTCTTCCAAGAGCTCGCCGCCAAAGATGAGGCGCATCTTGCCGTCTGCTTCCACAAACGCCGACAGGCCCTGCGCAGCGATCGAAAGCATTGATGCGGAGAAGTAGCCGACGGCGCGGTCGTATCGTTTGCTGTTCCGCAACACCGGGATGTAGAAGTCTTCGAGGAGATTGTCAGTCTCGGTCCGGTAAACAGCCTTTAATGTAAGTTCTCGTAGCAATTAAAAGCTCACATCCGCAGCAGCAGCTAGCAATGACTTCTTATTACCACTAGTGAGATATTGCTCGTCGTACAGAGCTTTGAGAATGGCTCTGTCGCCGTTCAAATCGTCCGGCTTTGCCTTGAGCCAGGTCCTCAGAATTGAAAGTCCACCGTTCGCATACTGCTCAAAAATGGTTGCGACATTCTCTTCCTGCTCGTCACGCAAAACATCCACGTTACGCTCAGAAACGAGCGCGATCAGATACATCAGGTCAACGGTTGAATCACTATTGGAGAGAACCCTTCCGTCCACGAAGTCGTCGGTTTTCTCCCCTAAGGGAATCTTCTGCCCTTTGTCATAGCCCAGCACCGCCGCGAAGCACAGCAGGTCTCGATACGTAGGAAATATCGGTTGCTTAGTCACTGGATGTGCAGCGTTCGCAAGCTTTTCCATGACGTCTGCCGTGGAGGCACATCTCTTGATGCTTCTCACTATTTCACCTCCACGATACAAGTGAGGTTCTTTGGCTGGTTGAATAACGACGTCGGGATCTTCTTCCCTCTTAAGACCAGCTCGTCTTCCGTCTTCTCTCCACGCGGGCCACGGTTCTCTGAGACGAGGACATATTCAGCTCCGACGAACGGCTTGAGAACATCCATCACTGCGTCGTCACCCTGCGAGCTGGACAAAAGAAGGACAACCTGCGATGCCATCTTCGGAACGAAGTGAGCAGTGTCGGATTTATACTTCTGATCGAGTTTGCCGAACGGCGAGTCCAAAACCAGCGGAGCAATAGTCCCTGGAATAAAGAACGGGCCGCCCGCTTCTTCCGTACGGCTGAGCGAGAATTGAACCAGGGCTGCGATGAACGCGAGGCTCATCAATTGATTTTCCCCCTCGCTCTTTGGCACGGCGTGCCCATCGGCGTAAGTCAAGTCCATCCCAAAATTGTTTTGGAATCGGAATTTGTAGTTGCGTCGAGCTGTCTTCTCGAGAATGTTGTTGATTAACTTCTCAATCGTGATCTTGGCGTCTTCCTGATGCTGAATCAAAATTGAACGCAGAATATCCCCGCCCTGCTGTGCAATTTCCCTTCGTCCCAGCAGCTTCTTAGCACGTTCGCTTTTGACCGTAATCTTGTCTTGCTCTGCACGGGTATCACGGATGGCTCGCTCGCATTGCCGAACCGCCAGCAACACCCCTCCAAGCCCCCCAATCACCGCATCACGCTTTGCCGAGAGCTGCTCTCTCGCTCTCTCGCGTTCTGCGATCTCGCTCAGCGGTAAACCCTTTAGCTGATTGCCAAGTTCCCCGATTTCTTTTTCGAGATCTTTTTGTTCCGCAACCAAGCTTCCGATTTTGCGCTGCTCATTCTCGAGCACCGTCGGCACATCCTCGCGCAATTCCTTCAACACTCCTATGCGTGTTCGTGCGCGCACTACACGCCCCATTAGCTCACTGTTCGAGGCCTTCCGAAGCAAATCAGCAACGCTCTTCCACTCCGTGGTCGCAGGCTTAAGCTCGTGGCCACAAATACAGACTTCCGCTTTAAGGAGGCCCTGCACGAATTCTTCGTTGTAGGGACTTGGGATACGCCCTTTCAAACTCTCTTCGTCGATAAAAGATAACGTCTCGACCGCCAACTTACGACTAACCAGTGGCAGGGTCTTGGTTCCAACCCACTTCACCACGTTCTGTTCCGCCGTACGAAGTCGATCCTGAACACTCCGCAGCGATCGCTCTTTGTCGTCGCGCGCACGCTGAATATGTTTGGCGCCTTCGGCATCACGCAATTGGTCGGTAATTTCTTGGATCTGATCGTCGAGACGCTCCTTCTCGGCGGTCTTGCCCGCAGCATTGTCCTGAGCACGCTGGAGCTTGTCTTCAAGGTCCTTTATCCGAGCCGCAAATTCGCTGAGTTGCGCTTCACCAGGTATGTCAGCCAGTTGGGCTCCATATTGTTTGGCGGCGTAGTCAAGATCTTCAATGGCGGCCTCGATGACGTTGCAACCTAACATGTCTCGAACCGCCTGGCCCACGGCTCGCGCATTAGTTTCGGAAGAAAAGGTCTCCGCGTGTTCACCATCGAAGAAGAAGTACTTCGCCATAGCGCGAGGAACTACCGAGCTTACGAAAGTGTCGGGAGTATCTATCTGTCGCAGCTGTCCGTGGCGGTCCGCTTCGTGGGCCGTAAGTGAAATGTCGGGCCTGGAGCCGTTCCCGTTGCGTACCGAGAAGTGGCGCTCCACAATATAGGTCTTGCCCTCGTGCTCAAAAGTCACTTCGACGCTTGCCAGAGAGCTATTCTCGGCAACCGCCTCAAAGTTCATGATTTGATCTTTCGCTTCAAACTTCGACGTAACCTCTCCGTAGAAGCACCAGCGAATCGCGTTCAAAAGAGTCGTCTTACCGACACCATTCTCGGCATGTACTAACGTTACGTTCTTCTTCGGGTCTTGGGAAAACACGATCGTTTGGCTGCCGTAGAACTGCCGGAAGTTGAAGAGCTTCACCTTAATCAACTTCATTGGTTTGGCCTCTTGGACGCAAACTGTTCGACCAGTTCGAGAATGCGGCCGCGACGCTCAGCTTTGACGTTCTTTAGTTCGAATGCGTAAGCGCGTTCAATCTGAAGCACTTGGCGAAGAAGCTCTTCTAGCTGTTTGGGATTCTGCTTTTCCATGGTCCCCTGCTCCGCACAACGAACGGCGGGCTGTATTTGACTGTAAAAAAAGGAGTTTACTCGTTCTTTCGAGTGAAAGGAATAAAATGGATGCATGATTTCCTTACGCCAAGCTTCCTGTGCGGCCCATCGCGAAAGAATGATATTGACTTCCAAATGGAGTCGATTTAACTTCCAACCTCGAAAAGAGCATTCTAGAACTGACAAGTTTAGGGAAATTTAACTTCCAATGCGTGTTTCTTCGACTTCGTCCGCTCCTGAGAATCCTGCTGCCCGCGAAGGATTCTCCTACACGTTCGCAGCCCTTCGTGGCAGCCAAGCCGGACGAGACTACTTTGTGGCAATGTGCCCGATGAAGCTCGTTCCCAAGATGTTCCTGTTCGATGAAGACGAGATCCCTGCCGACCTACGTGCGCAACGAGGATTGAACAAAGCCCGTGTTCCCGAGATCGCTCGTTACATCCTGTCGAACCCCAACGAGTACGTATTCTCAGCCATTACTGCTTCCATTGACGGTGATGTGCAGTTTGAGAGCTGGGACCACTCGAGATCGCAAGTTGGCCAATTAACTGTGCCGATGACGTCCAGGATCATCATCAACGACGGCCAACACCGGCGTGCTGGGATTGAAGAGGCCCTTCGACACAGACCGGAATTGGGAGATGAAACGCTTTCGGTTGTCTTCTTCATTGATGAAGGACTTAAGAGGAGTCAACAGATGTTTGCGGATCTCAACAAACATGCTGTTCGTCCGACGAAGTCATTGGGCATCTTGTATGACCTTCGTGATCCACTCTCACAACTGGCCAGGAAACTGATTCTAACGGTGCCCTATTTCCAAGGACTGACCGAAACTGAGAAGACCACGATCTCCAATCGTTCGATCAAGCTGTTCACTCTTTCTGGTGTGCACCAAGGGACACAGTCTTTACTTAACAAGGCGAAAAATGCCTTGATCTGTGAAGCGGAGGAGAAGCTTGCGACAGAATTCTGGAGTGAAGTTGGACAAAATATCCCTGAATGGGAGATGGCTCGACAAAAGAAGGTGACCGCCGCGGAATTACGTAGAGATTACCTTCATGCGCACGGATTGGCTCTTCATGCCTTGGGCCTGGCCGGTTCCGTACTACTCGCGGCTGAACCCAAGAAATGGAAGGAACGGCTGAAGGCTCTGCAGAAGATAGATTGGTCTCGCTCCAATACGAAGTTATGGGAAGGACGTGCAATGGTTGGAGGACGCGTCAGCAAAGCTCACAACAACGTGCTCTTAACCGCTGCTGCATTGAAGAGAGCTCTCGGACAGAGCCTGTCAGCGGAAGAACAAAAGGTTGAAAAGCTTTTTCTTGGAGCGCGGTGAAATGGAACAGCCACAAAGACTTGAACGAGAAAGACTAGATTCCCGCTACGAACAAATCCGTCAGGTGTATCTGAGCGATGAACGTCCTTGGGTGATTGGCTACAGCGGAGGAAAGGATTCGACCACCGCTTTGCAATTAATCTGGCAGGCACTTTCTACCCTGCCAAAAGAAAAGCTCCAGAAGACTGTTTACATTCTCTCTTCCGATACGCTAGTGGAAACGCCGAAGATTGTTGAGTACATCGATGAATCGTTGTCCCGCATGAATCGGGCTGCGCAAGCGCAACAGCTGCCATTTATAGCGAAGAAGGTCAAACCGGAACTGGATCGTACGTTTTGGGTTAACTTGATCGGGAGAGGGTACCCTGCTCCGACCCGTCACTTCCGATGGTGCACGGAGCGGCTAAAGATCGAACCCGCTAACAAATTCATACTCGATGTGGTTGCCGCCCACGGTGAAGTCGTCGTAATTCTGGGAGTTCGTCGAGAAGAGAGCGCAACCCGAGCTCAAGTCATGAGCTTGCATCGCATTCAAGGTAGCGTGCTCTCACGACACACAACGCTTCCAAGCGCATTTGTCTATACCCCCATCGAAGACTTCACTGTGAATGATGTCTGGACATATTTACTGCAGGTGTCGTCTCCCTGGGGAAATAACAACCGTGATCTCGTCACGCTGTACAGAAACGCACAAGCTGGAGAATGTCCGCTCGTTGTCGATACGTCGACCCACTCCTGTGGCAACAGCAGGTTCGGCTGTTGGGTGTGTACGGTCGTAGAGCGCGACTCCTCAATGGAGGCCTTGATCGAAAACGGTGAGGAATGGCTTACCCCATTCCTAGAGTTTCGCGATTACCTGGCATCAACCCAGAATCCCGAGGTTCGAGATCAGCTTCGACAATACAAACGCCGTAATGGCCAGGTGATCTACAAAGAAGGCAAGCCAGTACGGTTTGGGCCTTACAAGCTGTCCGTGCGGAAGGAATTTCTCCGCAGGCTCCTCGCCATTCAGAGAGAAGTCGGGGCGCGCGGAACCAACGAAGGCGGAACTGTAATCAGCAAGGATGAACTTGAGCTCATCCGAGCGATTTGGAGATTCGAAGAAGGTGACTGGGAAGACAGTGCTCCTCAGATTTATCGAGAGGTTATAGGGAGTGATCTCGATTGGACTTCTCACGAACTCCCGGCCTTTTCGGGAGAAGAGAAGGTTTCTCTCGAACGCATTTGTGAACGCCATGAGATTGCACCAGAAATGGTCGCCAAGCTATTGGAACTAGAGAGGAGCCTCCACGGCATGAGCCGACGCTCTTCCGTTCAACAGCGTATCGCTTCGATCATTGATGAAGATTGGCGTTCGGAAGACGAGATTCAGATGGACATTTCTCCGGAGAGTGAACCCATTCTTAACCTGATTCAAATTTCTCCTCAGGCAGACCCCGCGTGATTCTTAATAAGATTGTCCTGACCGACTTCGGCCTTTATCGCGGCGTGCAATCCATCGACCTCGCTCCAAAAAAGCGCAGAAACATCATTCTATTTGGAGGAAAGAACGGCGCAGGAAAGACGACTTTACTTGAAGCCATCAAGCTCTGTTTTTATGGCCAAGCATGGTCCCCAGAGTTGGGTTCTCGCTCGCGCTATGAGGCATACTTAAACGGCAGAATTCATCGCAACCCGAATGCTCTCCTGCAACCGACGTCTGCGGCCGTTGAGGTGGAGTTCCAGCTAGGAGAGATTTCTGGTGTAAATCTCTACTCTGTGAAACGTAGCTGGACCTCGAAGGCTGGAGGGAAGCTTGTCGAATACTTTGTCGTACATAAGAATGGCAAACCGCTCGAAGAAGTATCGGAAGACCATTGGCAAGACTTCGTTCGCGATCTAATACCTGCCGGCATCTCGCAGCTCTTCTTCTTTGATGGGGAGAAGATACAGCATCTCGCCGAAGATGGCACCGACCAAGCAACTCTAGCTGATTCGATCAAGTCTCTTCTTGGCGTAGACGTCATTGAGAGACTCCAGTCGGATCTTTCGATATTTCGTTCAAAGACAGCCAAAAGTAGTTCTTCCAATGCTGATGGGGAAAGGCTCCAGGAGCTAGAGGATGCCCTCCAAGTATTGGAATCCGAGACCGAAGATGCGCGGAAGCAGTTGCAATCGCACCGGAATACCGCGATCGATTTACAAGCCAAAATCAATCACGTCGAAGACCAAATCTCTTCTTTAGGTGGAAACTTCGCTAGGCGACGCGAAGAGTTGAGCGGCAACAAGACGACTCTCAAGACTAAAATCGCACACCACGAGGAGACCATCCGAGATTTAGCTGGGGGGCTGCTTCCCTTTTGCCTCGTGCCCGAGCTCGGGGTTGCACTTAAGAGCAGTTTAGAAGGGGAAGATGCCATCCGAAACACTGGCATTGTTCGAGATGAGTTGTCGAAAGCTCGAGAAAGATTAATCTTGAGTTTCCGAACGGATGATCTTGCCTTCTTAAAGCCTTTACCCTCGACGCAGTTGAAGGCGGCCCGCTCTGAGTTTCAGCAATTAGTTGAGCGAACGCTGACGATACCTGAGACTAGGGACTCGGCATCCATACATCATCTATCACCAGAGCAGGGGCGACAGCTAACATCTTGGCTGGACCAGGCCCAAGGCGCTGTTGTTCCGCTGCGACATGCTGCTTCGGAGCTTGAGTCCGCGTACCGCGAACTTCAAAAGGTTGAGCGCGATCTCAAGAATGCCCCCGCCGACGAACTTATCAAACCGCATTTTCAAGAGCTTTCCAATCTTCACCAACAACAAGCCGAAGCTAATCTTGCAGCCCTGAATTGTGACAAGAGGATTAAAGAACTTGGGTTCGCGCTTGAAGAGAAGCGGCGAATTCTCTCAAAGTTGGCCGAGACTCTCGCGGCGGCCGAAACTCAAGCCGAAAGCTTACGGCGTGCAGCCCAGATCCAACTTGCTCTCGATGAGTTCAAGACGACACTGATTGAAAGGAAAGTTGACCAGCTTCAAAGATACCTTACCGAAGCCTTCAACTTACTGTGCCGAAAGAAAGATGCATTAAAAGGCGTAGTGATTAATCCAAAAGACTTTTCTGTAGTCCTACTCGATAAATTTGACCGACCTCTGCAAAAATCCGAGCTGTCGGCTGGAGAAAAGCAGATATATGCAATCTCCGTTCTGTGGGCTCTCGCAAAGACTTCCGGGCGCCCACTACCGATGATTGTGGACACTCCTCTCGCCCGATTGGACCTTGATCATCGGCGCTCCTTGGCGAAACATTACTTCCCGTACGCCAGTCAGCAAACGATCATCTTGTCTACGGATACGGAGATCGACCAGAGCTTCTTCCAGGAATTACAACCAAATATCGCGAAGTCCTACAGGCTCGACTTTGTCGAAGAAGAAGGCGCCACCGCAGTTCGGCATGGATATTTCTGGAGTGAACCCGTTGAAGTTAACTAAGCTTAAGCTGTCCAAAGATGCTTCTAATATGCTTCGGTTTGTCGCCGGCCGGACGGGTCTTACCCCGAATCTGCTCTGCCGAATCGGATTTTGTATGTCCCTAAACGAGCAGAAGATCCCCAACCCTGACGAGTATCCCGAAGATGATCGTGAATTCAACCGATACACGCTTCTGGGAGAACACGATGACCTTTTCGTTGCCCTGTTGAAAGAACGGATGCGGCGTGACGGGGTGGAACAAACCGCCATCGATGAACACTTCAGAGCACACATGAATCGCGGGGTCATGCTTTTACAGCGAAGAGTAAAAAACATTGGTGATCTCGCAGACCTTGTGGTGTCCGCACAGAATCAACCTCATGCTGCCCATTGAAGATTGGCTCGTCACTGGGACTCTAACTACAATCCTCTGGCATAGCCGGTGGAACTTTTACAATTAAGAGTTGGTTCTGAGAAGTGTCTTTAACCACTCGGCTAAGACATAGCTCTTCGCGAATGAGACGGGCGAGTGCACCCAGGGCCTCTTTCACGTGGCAGGGTCCGCGAGGCGCAACGGACTATCTGTGGCGACGTTTAGTGGGCCACCGCAACTGGCCATCTAATTCCTTTAAGAGAGTATCGTCTTCGTTTTCTTCTGATTCCTGAAGGTTCCCACGATCGTCGCGGAACTTTCGGGCAGGCACCTCTTCATCTTCGAACCAAATCAGGGTCAAAGTTTGATCCCATTGGACAAGGTGCCGAACTTCCTCTAGGAGCGTCCCACCTCTTTCCCAATCGCTGAACCATATGTCAGCGTCTACCTTATCGCGGCTCTCGTTGGAAGTTCCGGAGCGGACCTTGTTAGAAAGAGAGGAATCAGGTAAATCCAACTTGATCGGAATCCATGCGAAAGCCTCGCGCAATGATCGTGATCTTGCCGCATACCGCACCTTACCTTTTTCGGAGAGAACAAACGCCACAGGTGCGCTGACCATTGCTGCATAGCGGGAGCCAGTCGCCATCACAGATGCTTGAAATCGCTCCGCAAGATCGTCGACCGCCGCAAGTCCGATCGACACCTTCTCGGATTCCGGCTGGAACACATCGTAAGGCAGGAGCAGCTCGGCAGCGAAGACGTCGCATAAGACTTCAGCCAGTGGCCTTTTCGCATAACTCCACCACGGTAAGTCTTGATGCTGGGAAGGCAATCCGAGCCGGATGTGCGCGATCTCATGGCAGATCGTGAATCTTTGCCGTTCAAGGCTGTCCTTGGCGTTAGTGCAGATAAAACGCTTGCCCTTGCTCTCGAAACAGTACCCAGCTTCGTCCGGGCCTAGGTCAGTCTGCGGCCGGATAACAGCCCCGACTTCCTGGGCATACCGTTCAATGGGCACAGGAACCGTGGCGGGACTGACCTTTTTCACGAGTTCACGCGCGTTGAGAACAGCTTGAAATTCATCCATTGCCATTCTCTTCCCTGAGGATTTGTCGAATCCGTTCGATCAGACGTGGATATTCCGGCCTTCCAGTTCCGCGGAAGGCCATTCCGGCGGCGGCGCTGAATTCGTCGATCGTTATCGTCCGGTCTGCGAGTGTGTGTTCAACCAGCCCTGGTTCGATCTGCGGATGCTCCGCTAGATAACGAAAGATTTCGGCTTCTCGTTTAGCAGCTTTCAATGCTCGTATTAGCTTACTCAGAACTTCTTCTGACGGGGATTCTTTCTCTCCGTTTTCCAAACGGTAAATGTATGCATGGTCGATTTCGGCAAGTTGGCCTAGTTCGCGAAGGGATAAACGTCGCTCCTCGCGCAGGCGTTGCAGCAGGAACCCGAATGCGGGTTGGGCCATTACATCTCCTATTGACTATTGACAGGATTTTAGATTCTGGTATTCTGTTGTCTGCATGGACAACAAGAAGCACGATTCTGGCGTCAAATAAGCGGTATTAAGATAGACGCTGTATCCATTGACGTTGCCCATGCAGACACCAATGATGGCACTTCTCGTCAGCCGACGCAAGTCGGCCGACGAAGGCGCCCTAAAGGAGAAGGCAGATGACCGCTGAAACATTCGAATTGTTCATCCACAGCCAGGGCGCGAAGCCCAAGGTCGCTGTGGCGGGCCCGCAAGAAGTCCTCCGTGACGTACTTGTGAGGACGGGAATCATGAGCCAAGGCCAGGAGGACTTGTTGGTCTTTGTCGGCGAATGGGATGAGGCTTTGAATGAGCGGGACGATATCGACGACGGTGAGGATAGTCACCCCCCTGTTGATCTTTCCCTGACCACCGGGGCCTTGGAGCTTCTTCGGCACCGCCATGTTCATGTGCATAAGTGTAAGCGAGTGGCCGTCGAAGTTCACTTCAACGGACTCACCAAGCGCCATCGTTTCTCTCCAGCCACAACAATCGCCGTAATCACTAAGTGGGCGCGGACCAAGTTCAAACTCGATCCCGCAGCAGGTGCCGAGTATGTCCTTCAGATCTGCAACACCACCAAGCAGCCGCGGCCGAGCGATCACCTTGGAGAGTTGGTCGACGTTTCCACTTGCGCTATTTGTTTTAACCTGGTGAAGGAGATCACGCCACAGGGATAGTCCGATGGATAAACCAGATCAGCGATTGTTCGAAGCCGACCTTGCCTTAGCGGAATTCCGTGCGGGCGCCAAAAAAGGATACTGGGGCCTTCCCGACTCGGACGCCATGCCGGAGCAGCCCGCGTGGCCTGCGCGTATCCTTTGGATCGCAGCGGCCACACGAGCGAATGCTCCGAATCGTTATTACTTACAACTTGACCTCTCGGACTACAGGACAGTACCTCCCACAGGAACCTTTTGGGATCCGAACACACGCTCCATGCTCGAAGCAGCGAAACGACCCAAGGGCAAGGGCGGAAGCCGTTTCGCCATGGTGTTCAGGACGGACTGGGAGGAAGGTCGTGCCTTTTACCATCCTTACGACCGCGTTGCGGCTAAAGGACATCCCAAGTGGGAGTCCGAACAGCCATTTTTGGTCTGGGACAGCAGTCACACTATCGTCGATTACCTAGAAGAGATCCACTCGTTGCTAGAGTCCGGAGATTATCTTGGCCTGTAGCATTACTCAACCACAGATTACGATCTCGATTTGGCTATGGCGACGACTGATTCTCGAACTGCGCGGCCGGGGCGGGGGGTATAGCGAAAGCGGAGCATTTCTTCTGGGTACCCAAAACAACGACACCACTCGTGTGACTTCCTTTGTCTGTTACGACGATCTCGATCCAAACGCCTATGAAGACGGCGCTATCGCGTTTCATGCTGTAGGACACGCAGCGTTGTGGAAGCACTGCAGGGCGAGAGGACTTCGTGTTCTTGCCGACGTCCACACACATCCAGGGAGCTACATCCTCCAGAGTTCAATCGATCAGCGCAATCCGATGATGCCACAGCTGAGGCACATCGCCCTCATCGTTCCACACTTCGCCAATACTCCCTGGTGGACGCTCGATTCGGCGGGCGTTTACGAGTATCTCGGCAATTTCAAATGGTGCAGCCATACCGGTGCAGATGGAAAGCGGCCGATGACATTAACGCTCTGGTGAAGGTGAATATGAACCGACGTAAAATGAACTTGTCCCGCATTTCGAAATTGCTGGTTGACACCGACGAGATGCCGGTGGCTGAGGCGCAGGCTCGGCGCGAGCGGTTTACTGTCACGCTTCAGTGCGGCCCCGATATCTGCCAGTCGCGAACGCTTATGTTGTCATTCCTCACTGCGGCAACCATCGCTAGTAGGTGCTTTCCGGGCGCGGTGAAAGTCGTTCTGGATAGAGCTGTCGCCGAATCCAATATTGCTCTGCTTCCTCTTATTAAGGTTTCCTTCGCAGCAGCATTGACGGACATCGTCGGAACGCGGAACCTGAGGTTTTCTGAAGATTCAGAGCCTCGAGGAAAGGTTCTTCTGTTCGGTGATGCGCCGTCATTTGGAGATGCGCTTCGCGTTACGTTTGATGGCTGGATTGCACAGGTTGGGCCCGCCGCGGCCGTTCGCCGGCTTGCCGAGCGGCCTCACTGTGCACTGGCCGGTGTGCTTGCGGGTTCGCTTGCAGTTTCTGAAGTATTTCTTTCGTTCGCAGAGCTAAACATTGAAGCAACGCGGAGAACAGTCGGTCTCTCCCTGTGGCGCCCAGACCTTTTCTATGGCGACGCCGAAGCACAGGGACCGCAAGTTGAGGTTCTTCCGAGGGAACTGTGGATACTTGGTCTGGGACACCTTGGAAACTCCTATCTATGGAGCCTTGCAGCCTTGCCGTATGCAGAACCAGAACTCGTTGAGATTTATCTTAATGACTTCGACAAAGTCGAAGCTGAGAACTTTGAGACGGGAGTGATCTTCACCTCTGATGATGAAGACCATTTCAAAACAAGAGTATGCAGTAGTTGGCTAGAGACGCGCGGATTTCGCACCCGAATGATAGAGCGCCCATTTGGTTCCGATTCCCGGTGTCGGACGGGAGGGTTGCAAAGCGAGCCGCGCTTGGCACTATGTGGCTTCGATTCGAATCCCGCTCGGCGGATGCTTCCAACCGCTAACTTTGCGCACGTAATCGAGAGCGGACTTGGAGGCACGAAGCACAACTTCGAGACCATCAGCTTTCATACCCTGCCGAACCCGAGGGTTGCAGAGGAACTATGGCCTGACCCTAGTCCGGAGGAGCAGGAGAGACAAAGAGCTGAGCTTGAGCGCATTGCACGGGAGAATCGAGCGTACGAGGAACTCGGTGGCGACATCTGTGGGCGCACCGAACTTGCTGGTAAGTCTGTCGCAGTCCCATTTGTCGGAGTGACCGCGGCGACACTCGTGCTGGCAGAGGCCATTCGATTACTTCACGACGGCCCCTCGTACTCGGACATCAAGCTGTCCCTGTCGGACTTGACTAACCTATCTGCGATTCCGAGCGGTAACTATAGCGCGCAAGATTCGGCGGGGATCACCTTCTGTGAAGCTTCTCGGTCGGATTGAGACACTCAGCCGCCAGGAGGAGATGAAATCAGAAAACCAATTCATCAATCGAGGTAATCGCGTATGGCGTGGCATCTCAGAAAGAAGTCAACCGGTATCAAACGTATCGGCCCAGTCAAACCCATCAAGCCGATAAAACCGATTTCACCAATTAAGGCGATTCGTCCCATCAAGCCCATTGCGCCATTGGGGCATGAATACTACTGGAGGGATTAGCATCGAACTTTGACCGCGTCCTACGTTTTCGATCACGTGTTTCCGCAGTAGCGATTGCGGGCGATGCTCTGGCAAGATAGAACGAGAAAGGCCCGTTTCCTTAGCTAAGGACTGTGTCTAAACCCAGTGTTTTAGAGACAGCGCAGGCGGCCGATTTCGGCCGCCTGTTTTGTTGTACTTAGCGCGCTGGTTTTCACCGGCCTTGTGAGACAGGGCCTTCTGGCGGCTCTACCTCTTCTATAAGGATGGTTCCGTCGGGCTGGGGCAGGAAGGCCAGCCGGGTTCCAGGCTTCCAGCCCAGGATGTCGCGGAGGGCCGGCGGGATCGTGAAGCTGTAGTTCTCGTCGATGGTGATGATGGTGTCGGTCATGCTGTCATCTCCTGGTTCTGTTTCAGCAGGCGGCAGACGCTGGCCTTCGATATCCGGTGTGCGGTGGCGACGTCGGCCAGGCTCATCCCTTTCGCCCGATCCCGGACTATGGCTTCGC
>Ga0315268_10003847_pt1 | contig 16435 bp, 16 predicted proteins | sample C1_top_MG_FD_204535 | JGI IMG/M metagenome (GOLD analysis project Ga0315268, IMG submission 204535) | Sediment microbial communities from Yellowstone Lake, YNP, Wyoming, USA - C1_top | ecosystem: Environmental > Aquatic > Freshwater > Lake > Sediment | place: USA: Wyoming | collected 2017-08-01
ACGCCTTTTTAAAATGCCGTTTACCGCAAGCATAAGTCATAATTTTTGGATGTTTTTTGTTGAAATGGTAACATTTTTGCCATTCATGTTCATACTAATCGGACTTATTGATGTTTGGTTCCCCCGTGAAAAAGTAGAAAAGCACATTGGTCGCGAATCAGGGATTAAAGGCACCGTATGGGTAATACTTCTTGCTATGCTGCAGGCTGGGCCTCTATACGGGGCTTTCCCTGTTGCGCATCTTTTATGGAAGAAAGGAAGCAGTATCCGAAATATATTTATTTATCTGGGCGCTTTCGCGACGATGAAAATCCCAATGCTGACCTTTGAAATAGGTTTCCTGGGACTTAAATTTTCACTATTGAGGACACTGTTTACTTTGCCTGTATTTATTGCGATAGCGTCATTAATGGAATTATATCTTAAAAACAAGCAATTCGAAGTGAAACAGCCATAAGGGAAGGTTAAAATGAAAGGAATGAAACGCATCGTATTTATTTGTTTGATAATTATGTCTCCCGCGATAGTGCTTGGCCAGGGAAGCGTACAATCTCTTGACGACTGTTTAAAGACAGCGGACAAAAACAGCCCTGAACTGCAATCGCAGCAAGCAAAAGTAGAAGAACTTAAATTTAAGTATTACGGCCAGCGCGGGGTGTTGCTGCCCCAAATTGACGCCAGCGCCAGTTATTTTAAATACGGCGAAGAACTGCCCAGCAAAAAAGCTCTATTTGGTGTATCATTGGATGATTACTATGCTGATATTTCCGTAAGGCAGGTGCTTTTTTCCGGCGGTAAATACTTTGCGCTTACAAAATCGGCCCGGCTTGCGTTTGAAGCGGAACAACAGAAGCTGGAGCTAACAAAAAGAACAGTATTACTCGCGGTAAAAAAAGCATACTATGAGCTGACGCGTAGTAATTATGCCGTGAAAGTGCAGATAGAACTGCTGGAAAAATTGAAAGAACAGTCCAATATAGCGCAGCTTTTATACAATAGCGGCAAGACAAGCAGTCTTGATGTTCTTAAGATACAAACACAGGTTGCCTCATCGGAAGATGTTCTTAATAGTCTTAAGGACTTGGTTCATACACGATCATTATTATTAGGGCAGGTTATTGGTGTAAATGAACCTGTTATTGTTGAAGATACTTTGCCTCCGGCAAAAGAAAATATTATTATAAGCACGCATTGTCTTGCGGACAAGTTCAAGGACAATCCTGAACTTAAATATGTTGTAAGTTCTGTTGACAGGGCGGGTTATGATGTAAGCGTCGCGCACTCAGAACTGTTCCCAATCCTGATATTGAAGGCAAACTACAACTTTGAAGATAAAGAGTTCTTTCCGGGAAATCCGAATTGGTATGCCGGTGCGGGAATAAGTTTGCCATTGTTTCACGGAGGAAGTACATTCGCTCAAATCGGCCAGGCAAAAGCCCGCCAAAAACAAGCCCTTGATGCCTTGCGCCAAACCGAAATTGCTCTTCAGGTTAAGCTTGAATCCGCGGTGGCAACTGCGGCGGATAAAAGGAACCGTTTAAAAACTACAAAAAAAGTATTAGAGCTTTCAAAAGAAGCGTTGAATGCGGCAGAACTAAAGTATAACGCAGGAAAACTTACCGCGCTTGAATTGATAGATGCTCAGACCGTTTGGAACAATGCCATGCTTACCTATAAGAACAATACTATTGATTACTTAATAACGCTGGCGGAGATAGAATACATCTGCCCGCAAGCAATCGCCGGGGAGGCGCAATAATGAGAAAAACAACTATTCCTATGCTTGTATTATTAGGCATGACAGCATTTTTGGCAAGCTGCCATAAGAAAGAGATTCCAAAAGAAAAGGTATATCCAGTAAAGGTGATGCGGTTGTCGCCAAAACCGATATCTTCATTAATTACGCTTGCCGGCACTGTTGATTCAAAAGTGCATTCATGGGTGAGTTCTCCTATAGAAGGCAGCGTCGAATCATTGAAAGTCGATGAAGGAAAAAATGTTTTTCCGGGCACAATACTTTGTTACATTATGCCTGGCGAACAGCAGAATATGATGGGACAAGCCCAGTCGGATTACGACCAGGCAAAAGCGGAGTATGCTGCTCTTAATGCAGACGAAAAGGATGCTTTTGCAGTGAAACTACATGAGGCCGGGGAACGCCTTGAATCAGCTAAAAGACTGAACAAATCGGTTCCCGTGGTCAGCCCGGTAAAAGGTACGGTAATTTCAAAAAATATAGAAGCTGGCAACAACGTTTCCTCAAAGCAACTCCTTATGGAAATAGCCGATACAAAAAAATTAATCGTAAAATCGGCTGTTTCGGAAGAATATATATCAAAAATCAGTATGGGGCAACCGGTTAAGGTTAAACTCCATTCAATTGAAGGCAGTGATTTTGTGGGTAAAGTATCGCTTGTTACGCCTGGTATACGGCTTGAAACCAGGACCGCAAACATTGAAGTTACTCTCCCCGTCGATGACCGTCTGCGTCCGGGTATGACTGCAACTTTGGCGATAGCAGTTGCCCAAAAAAAAGATGCCCTTATAGTCCCGCAGGATGCCTTGATAGTAAAGCTGAACGGCGACAGGTTTGTTTTTATTGTCCGGCAAGGGCTCGCTAAAATGATGAAGGTCAACACGGGGATTGAATCGAACAGCGAGATAGAAATTGTATCCGGGCTAAAAGCAGGAGACATAATCGTTATCGTCGGACAGGAAAACCTTAAAGACGGAGTGAAGGTTAAACTGCCCGATCCGGGTAAAAATGAAGGTCTAAAAGGTATGAAAAAATGAGAATAACAGATATTTCCATAAAAAAGCCGGTATCTGTTTTTGTGCTTATGGCCGCAGTAGTAGTTATCGGCGTGCTCTCATTTATGCGCATGCCCATAAATCTTTTGCCTGACATTACATATCCAATGGTCAAGGTGTATATAAATTGGCGCGGCGCAACACCTGAAGAAATAGAAGACAACATTGCCGAAATTGTCGAGCAGAAAGTCGCCACCGTAGATAACCTTGATTATCTTGAATCGCAGTGCACAGAAGGCCTTTACACACTTCTGGTAAACTTTACATATGATGCTGACAGGGACATCGCCTATCAGGACGTGCTTGCTAAAATGGGGCTGGTGCGAAAACAATTGCCTAAAGATGCCGACGAACCGCTTATATTCAAGGCAGACCCTTCACAGCTTCCTGTGATGGATTTGATGATAACTTCAGACGATTGGGATAAAGTAAAACTCCGCACATGGGTTGAGAATTATCTACAGACACAATTCGTAGGTATTCCAGGCAGCGCGGGTACGGAAGTTTCAGGAGGGGCAAAAAGAGAAATCAGGGTATTTCTCGATACCTATAAGATACAGGTGCTTGGATTGACGATTGACCGCATTGCCCAGCGGTTGAGAGAAGAAAACATCGAAGAATCGGAGGGGCTGGTAACGACTGCACATAGGGAATTTACGGTAAGGACAAAGGGGCTTTACCAGTCTATTGATGAAATAAAGAACCTGATAATATTGCCTGACAAATATGGCAAGACAGTATACTTAAAGGATCTCGCCGAGGTTAAAGATACGAATGATATCCAAAGAGTTACGACGAAACTTGGTGGCAGAGAAGGAGTTAAACTGTCCATATTCAAGCAGGCCGAGGTAAATACGCTTGATGTCGAAGCCGGAATTCAGAAAAAAATAATGGAATTGAAGTCCATCGTGCCTGCGGGAATAAAAATAGGTGTAATATACAATCAGGCGACTTATATCCGTTCGGCCAACAACGGCGTTCGCGATGCTGCCCTTATCGCCGCTCTTTTAGTGATTCTGGTGACGTGGTTTTTCCTGTCAGGCTGGCGTCGTGTACTGGTGGTGGTTTTAGCGATGCCGGTATCTTTGCTGATGACGTTTTTTATGATGGAACTCCTCGGCTATTCGTTTAATATATTCACCTTGGGCGGGCTCATAGTGGCTATAACCGTGATTCTTGACGATTCGGTTGTTGTGCTCGAGAATATAACGCGCCTGCATGAAAATGGAACTCCAGATTTTGTTGTACAGGGAACAGAGGAAGTAGGAGAGGCGCTTACTTACGCTACACTAATATTCATGGTGCTTTTTTTGCCATTTCTCATGGTTCCCGGACTGATATCGCTTCTTTTCAAAGAGTTTGTAATTGTCGTTGCTCTGGCCATAGGTTTCTCAAGAATTGTTGCGCTCACCGTCACGCCATCGCTGGTTAATCAGTTTATTAAAGGAAATGCGGCACAGAAGTCGGCTCAAACGATTTCCGATGCGTTACTGGGACGGCTTAAGGCGGTATACCGGAGATCACTCCTGTGGGTTCTTAGCAGGAGAAAGCTGCTACTGACGGTTACGGGCATTCTCTTCATATCGGGAATATTTCTATTGGCCATACTTGGGTCGGAATTTCTTCCTCAGGCTGATGACGGGATGATAACGGTTAAAGTGAAAATGCCTACGGGCATAGCGGTACACGAAACAAGCAAAGTTCTTTCAAATATCGAAAACAAAGTAAAAGAATTGCCGTCCATAGAGAGCTATTCTACGCTCTCGGGCGGAAAAGTATGGGGCCTGGTGACGTATGAAATAGCCAACGAAGGCGAAGTGGATATACAACTTGTCCCGCGCGGTAAGCGAAAACTGAGCACCGACGAATTCGTAAGTAAATACAGCGAAGAAGTTCAAAAAAGCGCCAAGTACCCCGGCGTTAAGGTAAAGATGTTCCATACTAAGATGAAAGGTATCAGGCAAACTGGCGATTTTGACGTCGAAGTGGAACTGAATGCTCCAAAAACTGCATCATTGCAGGAATTATTTGCTTCTGCTAACAGCATAGTCCCGTTGATAAAGGATGTGCCCGGTATAGCCAACCTGGATGTTTCAATAGATATCACAAAACCCGAGTACCAGTTTTTACTTAATAGAAACAAGATAGCGGATCTCGGATTAACTGGAACGCAGGTTGCCAATACGATAAAAACGCTGGTTGACGGTCAGGTTGTAACTTCTTACAAAGAATCCGGGTACTACTATCCGGTGCGTTTAATAGTGGATGAAAAAAATTTTAAAGGGAAGGGAGACATAGAGAACATTCCGCTTTTCAGTAAAGGCGGATTAATATATCTTCGGGATATCGGGACACTTACGCAGGCAGTAGGGCCGGTTGAAATTGACCGGAAAGACCAGATGCGTACGATAAAAGTTACAGCTTCGGTACTTGGGTCGAACGTAGGAAAAGTTACGCGGGATGTTTATCGTAAAGTGAAAGACGCAGTATTGCCTCCGGGAAGTTATATCAAGGCCGGCGGACAGGCGCAGATGATGAAGGAGAACTTTAAGGCATTAGCGGTTATTATCAGCCTTGCCTTGTTTTTTGCGTACGTTATCCTTGCGGTACAGTTCGAATCATTGATGTGGCCGCTGCTAATACTTCTGAGAATACCGCTTTCTCTGATTGGTATAGTCGCCGCCCTGTTTATTACCGGCACACCGCTCGGCATAACGGTATTAATCGGAGTTCTTATTCTTGCGGGAATAGAAATCGTACACGGGGTAGTGCTTTTAACCTTCATACAGCAGTTGATGGCTGACGGTGTTCCTTTAAAGGAGGCAATCGTCGAAGGAGCGTTGCTGAGAATGCGTCCTATCCTGATGACCGCAATGGTGGGCATTCTGGGACTGTTACCGCTTGCGGTTGGTTGGGGTGAGGGAACGGAACTGCTGAAACCGATGGCAATCGGCGTTATCGGCGGCCTGCTCTTTTCGCTGTTTCTTACATTCTATTTCATGCCCGCCGCGTTTATGCTTATTATGAACAAGAAGGACAAAACTGTTTAGGAGTAGTTAAAATGAAAAGGTTAATGTTGGCGCTTTTAGCGCTTGTCGCATCAGCGGCGCCGCTATTCGCAGCGGATTGGCAGTATTGGAGTACATGGAGCGCAACACATGATGTTTCTGATAAGGCGCAAGTTTCTGCCTTGACAGAGGCATACTTCAGAGGCAGCCTGGCCGATGACTATGTTTACGACGAATATGTATCCTATTTTCGCAAACTAGGCCATGGCTTTGGCCTTCTGGGCCAACTCTATTTTGAGTCTGTAAAAACCTCTGGTGATACATGGGCCGGAACCCGCTCGGCGGTTGCCGGGCTGTCATATGAAAAGAATGTGTTTAATGTGTGTAAAATGAAAATCGAAGACCGGTTATTTTACCGCCTTAATTCTCCAGCGCAATGGGATTATCACAGGCCGCGCCTGTATCTTACGCGTGATATCGGGAAGGTTAAACTTAGCTTGTCCGACGAGATGAGGATCGATATGACCGGGGAGCGCGCGGAATATTTCTACCGCAACCGTATATATGCCATGGTTTCTACTAAGGTTACTTCGTCGCTCCTGGTGGGGCTGGGCTATCTCTGTCAGTCCGACAAAATAGCAGGGGAGTGGGTATCGTTTAACGGAGTTCAATCGCTGGTATCGGTACAATTTTAGCGCAATAACAAAAAATGAAACAGGAGGCAAACAATGGCGTGGCTTACAGGTTTTCCAAGAGAAAAGGTGGAATGGTTCCCGACAATTGACCGCGCAAAGTGCGTGAAATGCGGGATGTGCATGAATTGCGGTAAAAATGTTTTTGATTGGACGGAAAAAGGAGCGGTAGTCGCCAGGCCCTACAGCTGTTCGGTTGGATGCACTTCGTGCTCGCATCTCTGCCTGGGCAAAGCTATAACTTTTCCTGATTTAGACGGCCTGCGCGAACTTTATAAAAGGGAAGGGATTTGGGTAAAAGTAAAAAAACAGCTTACGGATGAAGGAAAATTGAAATAAGCGGTAGAACAAATTAAGATTCAGCTATATTTCCCAACAAGCATTCGATATATAGGATTGATCTTTCTTTCAATTGGAGGGATTCTTGCTTTCTATGCTGCTCTGAGCCTAAAAGAAAATATGAAACCTTCGCCAAAACCTCAAGGAGGGGGTTGTTTAGTTACATCTGGTTTATATGGTATTGTTCGCCATCCGGCATATGCGGGTATTTTTGTTGCTGCATTGGGGCTTTTTGGTTTTTTTGGATGCCAAAACAAAAATAGAAGAGAAATGGCTTGAGAATACTTATTCAGAATACACTGATTACAGAAAAAGAGTTACCAAGAAAATTATTCCTTGGTTATATTAGGGCATGGAGGGTACAATGATTAATGTATTGGAAAATGTTCCATATCAGGATCAAAAAATGGGACGTAGAAAACTTGTGGATGAAAAGCATTTACTTATGATGCAGGTGGCGCTAAAACCGGGGCAGAGCGTTCCTTCTCATTTCGCGGATTCAAATGTCCATATTTTGCTTGTCAAAGGAGATGTGTTTGTTAATCTGAACGGAAGGGAAGAATTATTCAAGGAAGGTTCTCTAGTGCCGATTGCATTCAAGACTTCAATGAGCATTATGAATAAGTCCATCAATGATGCAAGCTTCCTGATAATTAAAACGCCCAATCCAACCGAAATGGCAGGCGAGTAATGATACCGAGAGAACAAACATAGGTATATTCCGGCAGAGCTTTGGATTTATGGGTTTGTTCGCTGTTGTTGGCTATTCTTTGAAATGAGGAGTGAATTTGTGGATATTAAAACAGTAAGAGAAAAAGCGGTTTTACTAAAAGAAAAGATAAATTTAACTTCGTCGCCGGTCGGGGTGAAGTTTATTTTTAAAGACACGCCAGGTGTTGCCGCTAAAGCGGAACAGCTTTCCAGCCACAGGTACTGCCAGGCCCTTATGAAAGCAAGACGCGGCAAACACGTAACCATTGACGCTGAAGGGATGTCCTGCCCCGCGGCGGCAGCGGCGTTCGGTTTTAAGCCTCTTCCCGAAGCATTAAAATCAGGGATGGGGCTTACGGGGTTTGGAATTACTTTCGAGCAGGTAACCGGAAAGAAAATGTTTGAAGGAATGACGGTGCTTGAACAGGGCAAACTGAAAGCGTTATATTTGTTCCCGCTTGAGACTGCCGAAGTTGAGCCGGACATAGTTGTGATCGAAGACGAAACTGAAAAACTTATGTGGCTGGTGCTTGCCGAGATTAACAACAGAAAGGGAACGCGGGTTGAAAGCGAAACGGCGGTTCTGCAGGCGGCGTGCGTTGACGCCACCCTTATCCCTTATGTCAAACAGAAGTTCAATATGAGTTTTGGATGCTACGGCTGCCGCGACGCGACGGATATCGGCCCGAACGAAACCGTGCTTGGTTTTCCCTTTAAGGATTTTGAGAGTATATCGGGTTACATTGAAAAATTGGCGCAAAAGGCGCTCCCAAATTCAAGAGGGAAGAATGCCTACGCGATGCTGAAACAAAAATCTGCCCAAAAAGTTGAAAAGGAAGACCCTTTTCATGACAAATAGTATTTAGAATACCGCTAAAAAAGCTTTAATAGTTAATAAACAAGGAGAAACCTTATGAACTTTCAAGAATGGATGGCAGATGTCAAAAAACAGGGAAAACAGGTGCCTCGTCCTTTGGAATTGTTAGGCAAGCTTGACGAAAACAGAGTAATGGCGCATTTAAGCGATAAGAAGGCGGCTTATTCGGGAGACGCTCTTCCTATGAAAATAAAGGCGCTTATAGCGCTGGCCGCTGGTATAGCATTAGATTCAGCGCCATGTATTCTCAACAACACCAAGGCCGCGAAAGAAGCGGGCGCTTCAACCGCCGAAATATTAGAAACCTTCGCGGTGGCAAAATTTTCAAAGGGCGCCACGGCTATTTCAAGCGCGCTGCCCGCGTTGGAATGGCTCGCGGAAAGCAAGTAAGATATTTTGTTCAGCTGGTTCCTTTGTAACAGGCATTGAGAAACTGTCGGCAGGAGGATACAGGGTATGGCAAGATATATCATTGTGGGCGGAGTCGCGGGCGGTATGTCCGCCGCGGCGCGTTTAAGACGAGTTGCGGAAAATGCCGAGATCATAGTCGTTGAAAAAGGAAGCTACGTTTCATACGCCAATTGCGGCCTGCCTTACTACATCGGCGATACCATCAAACAGAGAGATGACCTTTTTGTTCAGACGCCGGAGTCCATTGCCCGGCGTTTTAACGTTGATGTCAGAATCAACAGCGAGGCCGTCCGGATCAATTCGGCTAAAAAGTCGCTGGAGATTAAAAACCTGGCAACCGGCGAAATATATACAGAGCGATACGGCAAGCTGATTCTATCTCCTGGAGCAGAAGCTGTCATGCCCGCTATTTCCGGCATAGCTTCCGACAAGATATTTACCCTGCGGACCATCCCGGATACTGACCGTATAAAAGCTTATGTCGATTCTGTGCGGCCCAAGCGCGCATTGATAGTTGGCGCTGGGTATATAGGCGTAGAAATGGCCGAGAATTTACAGCGTCGAGGAATTGCGATCACTATGGTTGAAGCTGCCAATCAGGTAATACCGTCTTTTGACTACGAAATGGCGGCCCTTATCCACCAGTATTTGAAAACCAGGAACATAGAGTTATATTTAAACGAGACCGCCTCGGCGTTTGAAGAGAACGGCCCCGGTATCAAGACTTGTTTGAAAAGCGGACAAGAGATTGAAACGGATATGGTTGTTCTCTCCATAGGAGTGAAACCCGATATCGCTATCGCGAAGGAAGCGGGCCTGGCTACAGGCGAGAAAGGAGGAATCGTTGTTAACGAGTACCTGCAAACGAGCGATCCCAATATCTATGCTCTGGGCGATGCAATTGAGATTATCAATGCGGTTACCGGCAAGAAAGCCGTTATACCCCTCGCGGGGCCCGCTAACAAACAGGGGCGCATAGCCGCGGACAATGCTGTTTTTGGCAACCGGGTGAAATATAACGGAACCTTTGGAACCGCTATCGCGAAAATATTTGACATGGACGTTGCAGTGACCGGCGCGAACGAGAAATTGCTCAAGTCGGAGAAAATCCCCTGTCAATCCGTCATTATCCATCCGTTGTCGCACGCGGGGTATTATCCTAATCCTCAACCGATGACGGTCAAGATACTCTTTTCCCCCGGGAACGGGCGCATATTGGGCGCCCAATGCGTCGGTTACGAAGGAATTGATAAACGGATAGATATGTTCGCGCAAGCGATGCACTTTAAAGGGACGGTGTACGATCTTGCTGAAATCGAACACGCGTACGCTCCGCCGTATTCATCGGCTAAAGATGTTGTCAATTTCGCCGGATTTGCCGCTGAAAACATACTCATGGGTAAAAGCAAACCGGTACACTGGGATGAAATCGACAAAAGAGATGCTGAAAAAACTTACCTGGTTGACGTGCGTACACCGGAAGAATTCCACAGCGGAACGATTACGGGGGCGGTCAATATTCCTGTGGATACACTCAGGGGCCAACTCTCTGCGCTGCCGAAAGATAAGGAGATCATTGTATTCTGCCGGGTGGGTCTGCGCGGCTACATAGCGGAACGCATATTGTCGCAGAACGGATGGAAAGCGGTTCGCAATCTTTCCGGCGGCTACATTACCTATGCGGCTGCGACAGCTAAACAGGATAATTTCCATGCATTTGGCGAGCGCTACGACACAGGGCTTCATTCTGCTAAAAAGGAGGTTAGGAAAGATAAGGTTTAGTGAACCCAGCCCTTCCTGAAGAGTCGTCAAGGAAGAGCGGGGTGAAAATATTCATTACAAAGGAGTTGTTATCATGAAAAAAAGCATTGTTTTAGCCATGGCATTACTTGTTTCTACATTTGGAGCCGCTTCTGCTGAAAATACATTTGACAGTCAATTGAGTAGCTTGAGAAAAAACATTATCGGTATGTGTGCTCAGCTTCAAACGGGCCAGCCGAAGGAAAGCCAGGAGCAGCTTTTAAAAGAAATTGACGGCATCATAAGCGCTTGGGAAGGGATTGCAACCGCTTATGCAAATACGCCTCCCGCGGAATACGCAAAGGATCCCGCATGGAAGGGCTATTTTGACGAAGCCTTGGACAATTTCAAGATAATGCGCCAAAAAACTGAAGAGAAGAAGTACGGCAGGGCAATGCAGTTTTGCGGGCAGAATTGCGGGTTGTTCGTTAAAATACACCAGGTTAACGGAAGAGTTACGCTTAGCGACAGGATGTTTACTATTCGGCAGAATGCCCGTCTTGCTATAAGCATGGCAAAGGCTGCTAATTGGAACGGGGCTGCTAAAATGATGAAGCATACTAACGAGATTTTGGACGAAATAGATACGCTTCCCGTGCCCGCAGGTATGGACAAAACGAGCTACTGGAACGATGTGGAACAGATTAAAACAAATTTTAAAACATTAATGGCAGTAGTCGGCAAGAAAGACATCAGTGAAACAGATGCTCAATTCAAAGTATATCTTAAAGAGTTTGGTAAAATGTATATAAAATATATTTAATAAGGATTTGGCCATAAACACGGGATATCTATCGCTTCAAAGGCAATAGATTGACGGAGAAATAATGGAAAACCAGGGTCAGCATAATCATGAACGCAGCGGCCTATCCGCATCAAAATATGCGGGAGTAACTCTGCTCAACGCCTTTATAACTGTTGTTGAAGCGGTCGGCGGGCTTATGTCGGGCAGCCTTTCGCTTCTTTCCGACGCGGCTCACAACCTGGGTGATACTGTTTCCATCGCGGTTAGTTATTTCGCGTGGAAAATAGCCGGAAAAGAAAAAGATGCCCGCCGGACTTACGGCTACAAACGAGCCGAGATTATCGCTGCTTTTGTGAATGCTTCCGCCCTGGTAGCGATTTCTTTGTTTCTTGTCTTTGAGGCAGTAAAGCGTTTTCGGAATCCGGAAACGATCAACAGCAACTTAATGATCGGCGTCGCGGTATTCGGGCTTATAGCGAATTTTGTGTCCATGATGCTATTGGAAAGAGAATCGCACGGCAATATGAATGTGCGGTCCAGCTATCTGCATCTTCTGGGAGACACGATCTCATCGGTCGGCGTCATTATTGGCGGTGTGGCTATACGCATCTGGAACATTACATGGATAGACCCGCTCGTGACGGTACTCATAGCCGTTTATATAATGCGGGAAAGTTGGAGTATTGTAAAGAACTCGGTCGGCATTCTGATGCAGTCCTCAGCGGAGCTGGATTATAAAGCCATGCAGAGCGACATCGAAGCTATGCCCGAGGTTGAGAACATCCATCACGTGCATACCTGGATGGCCAACGAGGATACAGTTTACTTTGAAGCTCACATAGACATGGCCGATTGCCTGCTATCCCAATCGTGCAATGTTTCAGAAAAAATAGAGAAACTTTTAAAGGAAAAATACGGTATTTCGCATGCAACGCTGCAATTTGAGACAAATCGTTGCTCTGAGAAAGACTTTTTCAAAAAATAACAGGAGGGAGATTATGAAACTTGAAATTCTTGGGACGGGTTGTCCGAAATGTAAAAAATTGACTGAGTTGGTAACAGAAGCGGTTAATGAGCTTGGGATTTCCGCCGAAATTGTAAAAGTTGATAAAATCAGCGATATCTTGAATTACAACATCATGATAACGCCCGCGCTTGCAATTGACGGCGAAGTAAAAGTTGCAGGAAGGATTCCTTCAAAAGACGAAATAAAAAAATGGATAACAGGAAAATAATTGATGTTTTTTTGAGGATTTAAATGAAAATTATTGAAATTTGCCCTGTTTGTTCAAATCCAGGGATAGAAGTTGAACATATAACCGTCTCGAGTTTGCTAAAGAACGGTAAAATGAAATCAATTTCTGCCGATAAAAAATATTTTATATGCAGTAACTCGGCTTGTATCGTTACTTATTTTTTGTCTGGCGGATATTTTACGGTTGATGATTTGAAAACCGAAGTCTGGTTTAAGAATTCCGGTAAAGATATCCCGATATGTTATTGCTCCGATTTAACACGAGGTGAAATATCTGCTGCTGTAAAAAACGGATGCAAAACAATCAATGATGTGCAGAAATACACAAAGAAAAATGCTACGGGAAACTGCCGGACAATGAATCCGCTTGGTAAGTGTTGCAGGGATGTGTTTTTAAAAACAATTAAGGATGCTACAGAGATGGTATCTCGTGAGGGGGAAAATATGTCAGAATGCTGCGGTAGTGGTAAAACAAGGTTAGTGTATGCCTGCTCAGGATGCGCGGATGTCGGGGAAATAGCGGATAGAGTTGCAAGGAAACTTTCAAAGGATGGTTTCGGCAATATGACATGTCTTGCCGGTATAGGTGCGCAACTTTCCGGTTTTATTGAGTCCGCCAAAGGGGCGGATGAAAATATTACAATAGACGGCTGCCCCGTTGCCTGCGCCAGAAAAAATCTTGAACGTATCGGTGTTAAGCCAAAGTCGTATATCCTAACCGAAATGGGCTTGGTAAAAGGCAAGACGCCGGTAACGGAAAGCGTTGTTACCGAAGTGAGCAATAAGATAAAGGGAACAGAAGAGAAAATCTCGGTTGACGATGACGGGTGCGGATCAGGGTGTTGCTGTTCATAAACCGGCATCTTTTCTGAATAATTAAAAAATATTGCAAATTAGCGGGGGAATAATGATCGGGAAAAAAGTTAAAGACATTGTTAAAAAAGGGTATGCAAAAATTGCCACGAACGAATCGTCCTGCGGCTGCGGCGGCAGTTGTTGCTCCGGGACAACAGTTGAAAATATCAGCAGCGGGAGCGGGTACAACAAAAAGGATATGTCATCCGTGCCCGAGGGCTCAAATCTTGGCTTAGGATGCGGCAACCCCGTTGCGATGGCATCTCTAAAAAAAGGGGAAACTGTGCTTGATCTCGGTGCCGGCGCGGGTTTTGACTGTTTTCTTGCCTCTAAAAGGGTGGGAAAATCCGGGAAAGTCATTGGGCTTGATATGACAAAAGAAATGGTTGAAAAAGCCCGTTCAAACGCATTGCGCGGCGGATATAAAAATGTTGAGTTTCTGTTGGGAGAAATAGAAAATATTCCGCTGGCTGATAATAGCGTTAATACCGTTATTTCAAACTGCGTAATAAATCTCTCCCCCGAAAAAGGCAAAGTGTTTAAAGAGATTCGCAGGGTGCTTAAACCCGGCGGCAGATTTATGGTTTCCGACATAGTTTTGTCGAAACCGCTTCCAAAGAACATAAAAAACTCAGCAAACGCTTACGTCGGATGCGTTTCCGGAGCGATACTTAAGAAAAAGTATCTTGATTTTATAAAAAAAGCGGGTTTTCAAAATATTGAAATAACCCAGGAAAAAGAATTCCCTGTAGATTATATACTAGGGGACACCGCGTCGACAACTGCCGGTTCTGGAACGAAGAGCACAAAAATATATTCAGGCAAGAAACCGAATATTATTATAAGCATAAGTGTCCGTGCATACAAAAATTAGAAAAGGAGATAAATCATGCAAACAATTAAAAAGTTTTTTGCCCTGATGTGCCTTACCCTGCTTTTTGTTTCTTTGCCGATATCCACCGTCACCGCGTTGGAAAAGTCAAGCAGTACAACTGTTAATAAGGCTAAAAATAAAGTGACAGTAACAGCAAAGAAAGAAAAAACAAAAAAAGTCTCGAAACAGAAAAAAGAGGTAGTCAAGAAAGCCGATAGAAAAATCATCGTATACTATTTTCACAGCAATTATAGGTGCTCAAACTGTTACAAAATAGAGCAATATTCGAAAGAGGCGGTAGAAATATATTTCACCGCGGAGCTTAAAAGCGGCATAATCGAATATAGAATTATAAATTACGACCAGAAAGAAAACGCGCACTATATAAAAGATTATGGTTTGTACACCAAATCCCTGTTTGTAACGCTTGTGGAGAACGGTAGAGAAATAAAAAGCAAGAATCTTACCGGTGTCTGGAATTATCTATACAATAAAGATGAATTTTACAATTATGTGAAATCTGAAATCGATCAATACTTGTCGGAGGCCAAACAATGACGGAGATAATTTATATTGCTACTTCATTGTGGCTCGGTATATTAACCGCAATAAGCCCGTGCCCGCTTGCTTCAAATATCGCCGCGGTGTCATTTGTTTCAAGAAGCATGAAGAAAAAGCATGAGGTTATTCTTTCGGGATTGTTTTATACGCTCGGAAGAAGTCTTTGCTATACGCTTTTAGGATTTTTAATTGTAAAGATGGCGTTGAATATACCTTTTACGGCGAATTTCCTCCAGAGATATATGATTAAAATACTTGGGCCGCTTTTTTTTATAACAGGTATTTTCTTGATATTTCCCATTAACATATTCCCGTTTTTTTTGAAATTGCCCGGCGGAATTTCAAGAATAAAAGCCGATGCCGGTTGGTCCGGTTTCGCCGGTTCATTAATTCTTGGTTTTGTTCTCGCTCTCGCCTTTTGCCCTATTTCCGCCGCGTTGTATTTCGGCAGTTTGATACCGCTTTCACTTAAAGCGCAATCCGGCATTTTGCTGCCGGCTGTTTATGGGATAGGAACGGGGCTGCCGGTATTTGTTTGCGCGGTTATTATCGCATCCGGTGCTTCTTATCTGGAAAAGTTTTTTGATAATATAAAAAAAATCGAAGAAAAATCAAAACTAATTACGGGAATTGTTTTATTATTAATAGGTATTTATATGATAATAAAGTATTTATAAGAATGGGAGTATTTAATTTAAAAGAGGGGATATTTGAATGAACACATTTACAGCAACAATTAAGTATTTTGTTTTAATTACCGCGGAACTTACCGTACTATTTCTCGGGATCAGTACAATAGTGGCATTAGTACTTATGTATTTGCCGCAGGAAAAAATTAAAAAATGGATGTCAGGTAAAGGCATCTGGGGCAATTTTATCGGCGCATTTGTCGGGGCATTGACGCCTTTTTGCGCGTGTTCTACTATTCCGGTGGTTCTTGGTTTACTTGAAGCCGGTATAACTTTCGGAACAACTATGTCATTCCTTATCGCTTCTCCGCTGCTAAACCCGATAATATTGACAATCCTGATAGCGTTGATGGGTTGGAAAGCGTGTGTAACCTACTTTATCGTAGTATTCAGCGGCGCCGTTGTCTTTGGAGTAATACTTGAAAAAATTGGCGGTTCTAATCTCGTTAAAAAGATTCGCATCGTAAGCGGCGAACATAAGGCAAATGAGGAAGTGCCTAAAACTTTTAAAATTAAATTAAAACTGTCATTTGTTAAAGCATGGGGTGATTTTAGAGCTGTTTTAATTTATCTGCTTATCGGAGTCGGTATAGGTGCGGCTATTTATGGCTATCTGCCGCAAGAGTTTGTATTAAAAGTTGCCGGCCATAATAATCCATTTGCCATACCAATTGCCGCTCTAATAGGTATTCCTCTTTATATACGCACGGAAACGGCTATACCTATCGGAGTAGCCTTGATGCAAAAAGGTATGAGCATCGGCGCTGTAGTCGCGTTGATAATCGGCGGCGCCGGCATGGCTATACC
>Ga0315268_10003848_pt1 | contig 16434 bp, 11 predicted proteins | sample C1_top_MG_FD_204535 | JGI IMG/M metagenome (GOLD analysis project Ga0315268, IMG submission 204535) | Sediment microbial communities from Yellowstone Lake, YNP, Wyoming, USA - C1_top | ecosystem: Environmental > Aquatic > Freshwater > Lake > Sediment | place: USA: Wyoming | collected 2017-08-01
GTGGCGTTGGGATCATCAATGTCTGAAAACAAGAGGGCAAGTCTGCGCCTCCCAGTTTCAACATCATAGAAATAGTTGAAAGCTCGTTTTTCTGCAACTTGGCGAGCTAGTATTTGCTGGTCAACATGAGATAGTGTGTAGCCATTGTTTGGGCGATTGGCAAAGGGATATAGATAAGTCACATTTCTGAAAGGCGTTGGCTCAAGGCCACACTTTTGCCATTCTTCGCGTTGTCCGGTAGTCAAATCAGGATTGAGTTGGTCAATAGCCAACAGGTCATTTCCCTTGACGTTGAAAATGACCATCGGTACTTTGTCTTTCAGACGCTGCTGTATAGAGTTCATCAGGAACATGGCATACGATGTTTTGGTAGCAAGACCAGATATGCCTGCGATATTCAGATGTGCTCCTTCTGGCCCAAGCAGATAGTCTACCTCAAATTCTATTGGGACTTCTTCGCCATTCGAGGTGCAAATGTAACCGGCTGGAATCGGCTGCTTGAACCCGCGTAACCCAAGTGCATCTTTGATACCTTCCACATCGGCCCATTCAACCATTGCACCGTCTCGTACGGGCATTTCTATTTCTTGGTTGTTGTACAGAACTTCAGCCTCGGCAATAGTTGTCCCTAATCGCTCGTTCTGTGGTTCCGCTGCCAAATCTCCGAAATCTGATGAGACATAGTTTGCCAGATGACCGGCACTATCTGTGATATACGATAACTCTTGAACCATTGCGTACGTGTAGCTGGGGCTGCCATTGCGTTGTTTGGGAATGTGACGGATTCTCACTATATCGAAAGGACGAATGATCTCGTCTTTGTGCATCCAAAACCTTACCGTGTTGCCTGTGGTCGGTTTGTTCTCGGTGGCGGTTACTTTGCCGATAGCGTTGGTGTCCATTTTTAGCCTCGTTAGAACAATGCTTGGAAGCGAATATCGCTCATGAATGAAGCTTTGAGATATGATTCGGCCATATAGATCGGGTAAATGTGACTCGCCCATCGCAAGTCAGCCTTGTAGGGAGTGACATTGCGCTCGCGCAGGATATAGCTTGAGATAATATCAATCCGCTCCCCATCTAACCCAAGTTCCTTATCCTCGTGATCTATGGCATAACACTCCATTTTCACAATGCCTTGAAGCGGATTGGTCATCATGCGGCGAGGGCGAATCCGCAAGTACCACATACCGATGACTTTCTCTTCCTCTGATGTTTTGAAGACCGAGGTGCGTTCGCCAAAATCGAGTTCTGACGTAATCAGACCTACATCGGCTTTGCGTCTACCTTTGCCGATGGTGAAACTGGGCCGGAATGTCTTTGACAAACCGACGACGTTGCGGAATTGGACAATGTCGAACTTCTTTCTGAACCGAAGGGGGCCATCCACAACAAGAAGTTGATCACTGCCAAGAAGGTGCTGTTCTGCTAGCAGTAGTACAGTTCCAATCTCCAGATCGTGCATCTCACTCATGATTTTGGCTACAGCCAAATCAACGGGGTCTCTATCAGGTTTCACTTCATAGCGTAACAATGTGAATTGAACAGGGCTTTGTTGGTTGATTTGAGATTGAAGACGATTCAATTCATCTGGATTGGTACGGTCTGGGAAAACAACCAGGTTTTTGAACGAGCAGAATTTCCGCACTGGCTTTATCTGCCCATCATTATCTCGTTTGACTACAGCAACACCGACTTGGCCCGCAATCAAAGGCAGATAATGCCCGTCCATAATGACATCAGCAATCTTGTATGTTCTGCGGGAGCCATCCAGGAAGTTGCGCAGGATAGTCGGAATGTGTCTGTCGGTCTCGTCAATTCTCTTTTTGCTGGTCGAGAGCTGTGGACGCTCAAAAGGTGCCTCTGCGGGGTGTTCATCACTATCGCGGTATTCTGCGAATCGCTCAATGTCAAGGTTGAGGCGCTCACAAGGCAAGCACTGAAAGCCTTTTTCTTTGATGATGGATAGAATTGGCTTACCCATTTTGGGCCGCTCCATCGCAAGGGCACGTTTCACAGGTGGATTGACTGTGCAGGGCAAGTTACCCGCACTTGGTAAGATTGTAAGTCACGCGGGGAGAAATGTCAAAAGCGCGTAACGGATGCCTTCGGTGCAACCGCTCCGCGTAAACCGATGGGACGAATTGCATCCGCTCGCAGGTGTCCATTTGCCGAGGGCAATCCACTGCGTTGATGGGGCAGGGCTGGCGCGGGCATCCACATCCATCAGCCGGGGAACGGGCAGGGAGTGGCTCAGGCCAGAGTTGATTCTGGAAGCCGCGGCACGCCATCGCGTTGGACTTGTTGCCAGAGGGTTGCCGCCCACCGGTTGGCGGTGACGATGTGAGTGTTGAGTAGCGTGTCATATTCCAGCGAGACGCGCGCGGCAGTTTTCGTCAAGAGGTGGTCAGTCTGACTATCGTAGCGGTCAACGATCACGAGCACGTCGAGGTCTGAATCTGCGCCCGCGCGTGATTGACAGTTTACCTCTTTCCGACTACAATCCCTTTCCGCTTATCGCTGGCGATTCAGTCGTAAGCGATAGGCCAAAAGCTACACGCTATAGGGGTTTCCATGTCCGAAAGACCGCCGCTCACCAGCGCCGAAATCCGCCAGCAGTTTCTCGATTTCTTTACCGAGATGGGGCACACCATCGTGCCGAGTGCATCGCTCGTGCCGACGGATGATCCTACGCTGTTGTTCACTAACGCCGGCATGAACCAGTTCAAGGACGTGTTCCTCGGCATCGGCACACGACCGTACAAGCGCGCCGCCGACACGCAAAAGGTCATGCGGGTAGCGGGCAAGCACAACGACCTGGAAGATGTGGGCCGCGACACGCGCCATCACACCATGTTCGAGATGCTCGGCAACTGGTCGTTCGGCGACTATTACAAAAAGGAAGCCATCACCTGGGCATGGCAATTGCTCACCGAGGTCTGGAGATTACCCAAGGATCGCTTGTGGGCGACTTGTTTCAAAGATGACAAGGGCAACCTGGAAACGGACGAAGAGGCCGCAGGTTACTGGCGTCAGCAGCCGGGCATAGAGCCATCACACGTCCTGTTTTTTGGCCGCAAAGATAACTTTTGGGAGATGGGCGACACAGGCCCCTGCGGGCCGTGCAGTGAGATTCACTACGACCGTGGCCCGGACGCGTGCGAAAAGCAAGACGTGCCAGGTCACGTCTGCGGCGTGAACGGCGATTGCGGTCGCTACTTTGAAATTTGGAACCTGGTGTTCATCCAGTACAACCGCGTCAGCGCGACCCAACTTGAGCCATTGCCGGCCAAGCACGTGGATACCGGCATGGGCTTTGAGCGCCTCGTCGCCGTCTTGCAGGGCGAAGACAGCAATTACAAGACGGACTTGTTCATGCCCATCATGCGCCGGACTCAGGAGCTGCTCGGTCACACTCGCGCTCAGGTCGAAGAAAATATCGTGGCTTATCGTGTAATTGCCGACCATGCCCGCGCGGTGACATTCCTCATCGGCGATGGCGTTTTGCCGGGCAACGTAGGCCGCGCGTATGTTTTGCGCATGATTCTGCGCCGCGCCGCACGCTTTGGCCGCAAGATTGGCTTCACCAGGCCGTTTCTGGCCGAGGTGGCCGACGCCGTCATCGAGACGATGGGGCCTCACTTTACCGAGTTGGTGACGCGCCGCGATTACATCTTGCGCGCCATCACCGACGAAGAGGAGCGCTTCCAACGCACGCTGGACCTGGGCTTGTCCCGCCTGGATAGCGTGCTGGCGTCCGTGCAAGATCAGATCGTGCCCGGCGCGGAAGCGTTCAAGCTCTATGATACCTTTGGCTTGCCGCTCGAAATCATTCGCGATGTGGCCGAAGAGCGCGGCATGTTTGTAGACGAGGCCGGCTTTCAGGAAGCGCTCGCCCAGCAGCGCGAAAAGGCCAGGGCGTCTGAAAAATTCGAGATGGACGACAAGTCACTGGCAGCCTATAGTGTAGCTCTGCGCCAGTTGCAGGAAAAGGGCAGCCTGGGTGCGGCCGGCGTGGAGCAAGACCCATACACTTCAACCGAGATGGAAACGACGCTCATCGGATTGCTGGTGGATGGGCAACTGGTCCAGCAAGCCAAGCCGGGCGACAAGGCAGAAGTCATCCTGGGCGCGACCCCGTTCTATTTCGAGTCCGGCGGGCAGGTCGCCGATACCGGCATCGTTGTATGCTTGCCCGAGGAAGCGGCCAGGCAGGGTGAAGGCGTCGCGCTGTGGGAGATTGCGATCAGCGACACGCGCCGTCCTCTGCCAGGCCTCGTCGTTCACGTTGGCGAGGTCAGGTCGGGACGCCCGCGCGTGGGCGAACCCTGTTGGGCGCTGGTGGACTATGACCGGCGCTGGGACATTATGCGCAATCACACGGCCACACACTTGCTCCACAGCCAACTGCGCGCCGTGCTGGGCACACACGTTCAACAGGCCGGGTCGCTGGTCGCGCCTGACCGTTTGCGTTTCGACTTTACACATTCGGCCATGTTGACACAGGATGAACTCGACGCCGTCGTGAGAAACGTCAACGAATTGGTCATTGACAATTATCCGGTCAACGTTCATTATGAGAACTATAAAGACGCGGTCGCTGCGGGCGCGATGGCGCTCTTTGGTGAAAAGTATGGCGATGTGGTGCGCGTCATCCGTACCGGCTGGCCGGACGAAGAACTGGTCAGTCAAGAGTTGTGCGGCGGTACGCATGTGGGCATGACGGCCGAGATTGGGCCGTTCATCGTCATTTCCGAAGGAAGCGTGGGCGCGGGAGTGCGCCGCATCGAAGCCGTCACTGGACGGGGCGCGCAGTCGTTCATCCTGGAACGGCTCAACCGCATGAACAACGCTGCCGCCTATTTGCTCTGCACGCCCGACGAGCTTGACCGGAAAGTGCAGGATACGCTCGAGCAGTTGCAGTCTGCGCAAAAGGAACTGGCGCACGTTCGCCGCGAGATGGCCCGGCGCGACTTGGAGACTTTGATGGGTTCGGTGCAGACAGTCGGCGACGTGCCGGTGTTGGCCGCACAGGTCAACGTGGCCGATGTGGATGCGATGCGTGAGATGACGGACTGGTATCGCGCGCGTGTTCATTCGGGCGTGGTCGTGCTGGGCGCGATCCTGGAAGGCCGGCCACAAATTGTCGCCGCTGTGACCGAAGACCTTACCAGGCGCGGGCTTCACGCCGGCAAGCTCGCGGGCGCCGTCGCCAAAGTGGTCGGCGGCGGCGGCGGCGGCAAGCCCACGCTGGCGCAGGCGGGCGGCCGTGATTCCAAGCGACTGACTGAGGCTTTGGCGCTTGTGCCGGGGCTGGTGAGTGAGACTCTTTCTTGATAGAGTTGATTGCCTCATCCGACGTGAAACGTAGGACCTGGTCACGTTTTACTGCATCTTGAGATTTGAACTTTGGAACAGATCATCTACCTCGAGCCTGCCGACGACGTCCTCACTATCCGCGATCGGGTGGACACGGCGGAAGCCAAGCGAGTGTTGCTGGTTGTGCCGCCCTACTCGGACGTGCTGACTCGCCGCGTGGACTTGCAGGTCCTTCAACGCCGCGCGGTGCAGGCAGGGATTGATATCGCGCTGGTCGCCAGCGACGGCGTCGTCCGGTCGTTGGCGCGTGAGGTTGGCTTGCCAGTGTTCGACTCGATTGAAGCCGGCAAGCAGAGCAGGCGTTGGCGCAGGCCGCACGGCGAACAGCCGCTTGAACCACACAGCCGTGACGAGGCGTGGCAGGCGGCCGCACAACGCGGCCCAGCGCAAGCGCGCTCGGCGCGGTTCCGCACCCTGCGACTGGTTTTGGCTGTGCTCATCTTCCTGGCCGTGTTGACAGTCCTGGCGGCCAGTGCGGCGTTGGTCGTGCCCAATGCCCGCATTGTGCTCATCCCGCGCAATCAACCTGTCGTGGTGAGTCTCAATGTAGTCGTGGATCCAAACACCCCCGCGGTGGACTATACGAGGTCTCACATTCCGGCCACGCTGGTTTCGACCGAGATTGAAGGCAACGCGCAGGTGGCGACGAGCGGCGAAAAGGACATTCCGTCTGCGCGCGCTTCCGGCAAAGTCGTGTTTATCAACCAGCTCAGCACGTCGGTCAGGATTCCGAGCGGCACGGCGATGCGGACTTCGGCGTATGTCACGGCGATCCGCTTTGTGACGACGCAAGATGTCGAAGTGCCGGGCGGACTTGGCGCACAGGTAGAAGCGCCCATCGAGGCGGTAGATGTTGGCCCGGTGGGCAACGTGACCGCCAATCTCATCAACGAGGTCGAAGGCGTGGCGGCGCTGGCCGTGCGCGTGAGCAATCCGCAACCGACGTCAGGCGGCGGCTCGCGGCAAGTGCCTTCGGTGACGCAGGCAGACAAGGATCGCTTGCGCGCGGCGCTGTTAAAGCAACTTGAGCAGCGCGCGTATGATCAGCTTGATGCCAAGTTAGGCGAGCAAGAGTATATCTTGCCTGAATCGCTGGCCGTGGCCGACGTTCTGGACGAGACGTATGACCGCTTTGTGGCCGAAGAAGCGCCAACGCTTGGATTGCAGATGCGTGTGAGCGTGGCGGCGCTCAAGGTCGGGATGCAAGATGCGAACGCGCTGGTTTTTGCGTCTATGGCGAGCAAGGTCCCGCCGGGCTATGCGATGATTCCAAATGGCCTGCTGTTTCAACGTCAAGAGACGATTGTTCCGGCCGACCAGCGCGGCAACTTGACAATGGCCATGCGCGGGACGGGCTTTGCCGCCGCGCGGATTGACCTGGACGCGGTCCGCAAGAACGTGGTCGGCAAACCCACGGAGGATGCGAAGCGTTATCTATCGCAGTCATTGCCGCTGCAGTTTGAGCCGGAGATTGACATTTGGCCGAGCTGGTTAGGTCGCTTGCCCGCGCTTGTTTTCCGTATCTCGATTGAAGTCAAACCGGAAGGATAGTGGCCGGTGCATGGGACGGCTACTGGCGCTTGATATCGGCGAGAAGCGCATCGGCGTGGCAGTCTGCGACGAGTCAGGCACATTGGCTCGTCCGTTGACCACGCTCACGCGCGCGTCCAAGCGTGAGGATTTCGAGCGCATCGCCTGGCTCGTGGCCGAACAGAACGTGGAGCGGGTCATCGCAGGCTACCCGCGCAGTCTGTCTGGCGAAGAGGGACCGCAGGCTCAGCGTGTCTGCCGATACGTCGAGGCGCTTTCCGCGGCTTTGTCCGTGCCGGTAGAGTTGTGGGACGAGCGTTACACGACGGTCGAGGCAACCGAGCGACTGCGCGAAGTATTGCCAAAGCGCAAGCTGCGCGACCGGGGCCGGCTCGATGCGGCGGCGGCGGCAATTATTCTGCAAGATTACCTGGATGCCCACACATGAGAAAACGCACGACACGCACCCTTATTTTTCTCCTTACACTGCTTGTCTTTTTTGGCGGCATGGGAGCCGCCGGTTACTTTTTTCTCCAAGGCTCGTCCGGCCCGGCGGGTATCGGCGATGTGACGCTCAGCGCGCCGACAAACGTGAATGATTTCTTTGTATCGCTCTATCTCGAATCGCGCCGCTCCGATTTGGCCTTGCCTGCCGGCGACGATCCAGCGACCGTCGTGTTTACAGTCGAGCCGGGCGAATCGGTAGGGCAAATCGCTTCTCGCCTGCAAAGCGAGAAGCTGATCCGCGACGCGCAACTCTTTCGCCTTTACCTGCGCTATGCCAAGCTCGATAGCGGCGTCGAGGCCGGACAGTTCACACTCAAAAAGACCATGACGATTCCGCAGATTGCGCAGGCGCTCCAGACGGGCAAGCGCGGCGACGAGTTGACGTTGACCATCCCTGAAGGTCGCCGTCTGGAAGAAGTGGCTGCGCTGGTGGCAGAGCAGACGCCGATCAGCGCCACGCTGTTCCTTTCGCTCACGCGCGATGCTAAAGCCTGGGCGGCGCAGTACCCATTTCTGGCCGAGTTGCCGGCCGGCGCCTCGCTGGAAGGCTACTTGTTCCCCGACACGTACCAGTTGCCGAGCGACGTGACCGCATCCGATGTGGTTGCGCGAATGTTGGCTAACTTTGACCGCCGCGTGACAGCCGACATGCGCGACAAACTGGCGGCGCAAAAGCGCACGCTGTTTGAGGCGGTAACACTTGCTTCGATTGTCGAACGTGAAGCGGCTGTCGCCAACGAGCGTCCTGTCATTGCCAGCGTGTATCTGAATCGCCTCAATTCAGGCATGGCGTTGGACGCTGACCCGACCGTCCAATACGGCATGACCTCGATCAAAAAGCAGCCGCCGTGGTGGCCGCAACTGACGCTGGATGATTACCGCAACGTCAAGTCACTGTATAACACGTATCTCAACCCTGGCTTGCCGCCCGGCCCAATTGCCAGCCCGGGCCTTGCCTCGCTTCAGGCGGCGATTGAACCGGCGCAGACCGATTTCTTTTTCTTCCGCGCTGCGTGCAGTCACGATGGGACGCATCTGTTTTCCAAGACGCTGGAAGAACATGCGGCCAAAGCCTGTCCGTAAATTTCAAGTTTCAAACACTTGTACCTGCGCTGCGCTCCGGCCCCTTCGGGAGTGCAGGTGCTTCAAATCTCATGGGTGGGCGCTGTGCCTTTTGATATTTGAAATTTGGTGTTTGATATTTGTCCCCGCTTGCGGCTCAACACGACCGGTCGTCAAGTTTGGTTTGGTCGCGCCGTTTGAGGGGCGTTATCGGCCTGTAGGGTATGATGCAATCTATGCGGCTCGATTGGCCGTGCGCGAGCGCAATGCGGCGGGCGGGGTAGGGGGTTATCGCGTCGAGCTGGTAGCCTACGATGATGGCGGCGATGCCGCATCGGCAGTGGAACGAGCCAGGCAACTCGCGCTTGACGCGCAAGTCGTCGCGGTGATCGGCCATTATCGAATCGAAACGACGCGCGCCGCCTGGGATGTTTACGCGCGTGAAGCATTGCCGTTGGTCGCGCCCGTCATTCCGGCTGACTCGCTGCCTGATTCTCCGTGCTCCGGGTGCACTTTTCCAGCAGCGTTTCGCAGCGGCCCCATCGCTCAAAGGCTCAACCACTCGGTCGAGCTGGACGATGTGCTGGCTGGTCTTACCCCGAACGGAACGATTTTTGCCACCGGCGCTCCGTGGCCGCGTGATGTGAAGAATGCACAGGGCGTGTCCGACTTTATCGTGAGCTATCGCGCAGTGTCTAATGGCATTGAGCCAGGCCCGTATGCGCTGGCGACTTTTTATTCCGTGCAGATGTTATTGGACGCGCTGGCACACGCGCCAGGTCGGCTGACGCGAAACAATGTGGGAGCGCAACTGGCGGCGCGGTTTGACAAACAGGGTATTCAGCCGGATGTGCCGCTTTACCTCTATCGCATTGACGATAAAGGACAGCCAGTGTTGCAACATTAACCCGCTTGACTAGTTGCCATGTGCGTCATACAATGGATATGGCAAATGAGACGGCATTTAGTGTCTAATATCTTGCCGGACACGTTTGCGTGATGCTTGATTGACCCCCGCATTGCATTTCAAGAAGGAGCTATCGAGATGTCCAATTCAGATGAAACTCCTGCCCAGGGCGATCAGGGCCCCAGCGAAGAGACCTTGATATCCAATCGCTCAGATAAGACAACTGGTCCGCCGGCTTCTTCAGATGAGACCGTCGTTGGCAAGAGCGCGTCCGAAGCGCAAGCGCCGCCTGCGCCCAGTGACCAGTCCATCCATAGTCAGGACACGGTCGTTTCGCCGCGCCTAAGGCAACTGGCGACAACGCCCTCGCAACCTTTGCACCCGCCCCAGGGTACACCGCCAAAGCCAGCGGCGGCAGCGCCGGCGAGCAAGTCGCCTTCACGGCTATACATGCTCGTGGGTATTGTGGCCGTCTTGGTTTTGCTCGCACTGATTTTGATTGGCGTGATTTTGGCTCGGACTGGCCCGACGCTTCTAGCCGGTGTGTTTGCCACCAAGACGCCGACGTCAACGTCAACGCGGGCGGCCACGCCGACATCGGCGTTCCCACCTACGTTTGCGCCAACGCGCGTTCCGCCGACGGCGCCACCAACGCCTGTTCCGCCGACCAACACGCCTCGGCCTGCGCCAGTGGCATTGGCACAGGATGTGCTGGCCAAGGTGTCCCCGCCGGAGGGCTTTAAGCTCAAGGTGCGCAAGAGTCCTTCTACAAGCGGCGAGATCTCGGGCGAGCTTGACAAGGATGTTCAGGTGACCATCCTCGAAGGCCCGACGGATGCCAACGGCATCACGTGGTGGAAAGTGGACAACGGCAGCGGACTGGTGGGCTGGTCAGCGGAGGGAGTGGGCGGTGTCAAGTATCTGGTTCCGATTGGATGGGCCAAGTAAACCAATCTCCCGAAGACTTGTCTTCGGGAGATTTTTTGTATTGATGCATCATGCTATCGGGCCGGCAGTCTGGGCAATGCCCGACTCGGCCAGTCTTTGAACTCAGGCAGTCTGGGTGGATTGGCTGCCATGAGTTTTTGAATTTCCTCGATGGCCCGCTCTAATTGTGCGTCCACGCCGCGCGCATAATCCTGCGGCAAGTTGTCTATCTCGATGTCTGGATCGGTGCCATAGTTTTCCACGCCCCAGCCAACATCCGTGAACCAGAACGAAAACTCGGGCTGAGTCGTGACAGTTCCATCCGCCAGCGAGTGGCGCGGCCAGATGCCGATGACGCCGCCCCACGTTCGCTTGCCCAGCAGCGGCCCGAGCTTGAGCACTTTGAACCCGTGCGAGAAAATGTCCCCGTCCGACCCGGCTTGCTCGTTGGTCAGCGCGACCATCGGGCCGAGCACACTTTGAGGAGGATATGGCTCAGGCTCCTGACCCCAGCGCGATTTGTCGTAGCCGATGCGCCGTCGCGCCAGCTTTTCCAAGATCAACGACGAGACGTGCCCGCCGCCGTTAAAGCGCACGTCAACGATCAAGCCTTCGCGATCCACTTCGGCCAAAAAACCGCGATGGAATTCTGCATAGCCGTGCGGCCCCATGTCCGGGATGTGGACATAGCCCACGCGCCCGCCGGTTGCTTCGTGGACGCGGCGCCGGTTGGACTCGACCCATTCGCGATAACGTGCCGACATATCATTGCGGAGCGTCTTGACTGTGACGGTGCGGGGTTGCGGCGAGACCTCCGAGGTCTGCGGGACAATCGTCAGCGTGACTTGAGTTTCGGCCAGGTTGACCAGGCACGCTTGGGGCGGCAGCGCACGAGAGAGCTTGCGCCCATTGATGGCGATCAGCCGGTCGCCCGTTTTGATGTTGAGGCCCGGACCGTTGAGGGGCGAGTCGGCTTTTTCGTCCCACGGATCGCCTTGCACAATGTGTGTGATGCGCCAACTGTCCGTCGCCCCGTCGTATTCGAAATCTGCGCCCAGGTAGCCTTGATCGTAATGCGGTTCGGGGCGATAGTCGCCGCCCAGCTCGTAGCAGTGCGATGTGCCTAGCTCGCCCTGCATCTCCCACATCAAATCGGAGAACTCGGAGCGGCTGCTCACACGCTCCACCAGCGGCAGGTAGCGGTCGTGCACCGTGAGCCAGTCCACCTGTGACATGTCCGGCGTCCAGAACTGGTCGCGCTGCAAGCGCCACGCCTCGCGGAACATTTGCCGCCATTCCTCGCCGGGCACGACGGAGACTCTGACCCGGCTCAGGTCGAGCCAACCGCTCTTGCGGCTGGGACCGTCGTCGCCGTTCTTGTCGGGCTTCTCGCCCGCCTTGAGGACGCGCAGGCGATTGCCGGCTCGATAGATCAGCGTCTTGCTATCGCGCGAAAGGCGGAAATCGCCAATGCCGGAGAGAAGCGCATCTTCCTTCTGCTCCTCAAAATCATAGACCAACAGCGTCGCTTTGGCAGTCGGCTCTTCCGGCAGCCAGGAGCGATCGAGCGAACCTTCGACCGGGTAGCGCGAGTACAGCGCCTTGCCCTTGTAAAGTCCGAGCACGCGTCCATACAAACCTTCCAAAGTCGGAAACTCGACGATGCGCGACTCGATGCCATCGAGGTCAATCTGAGTCGGTTTCTCTTCTTCCTTCTTTTCGCCCGACTCGCCGTTTTCCTTCTCGGATTTGTCTTCTTCTTTCTGGTCGCCGTCTTTCTTTTTCTCTTTTATTTCCTTGGGCACAGGGATGAACGGCGAGGGCAAATCCTTTTGCAGCGTGATGAGATAGGGCTTCATGCCGCGCGGGAAATTGAGGTCAAAGTGCAGGTTGTCGTACACCGGGTCAAAGTAGCGGTACGAGATAAAGTAAAGATACTTGCCGTCCGGATCAAACGCAGGAGCCACATCGCGTAAAACCGGTCGAGTGAGCGGGAAGGTATCGCCTGTGGCAGCTTGCCACAATTTGAGCATCGTCACCTGGAGTGACGTCGAAACGCTATAGGCCAGCCATTCGCCATCCGGCGACCAATCAAATCCGGCGATAGGCCCGGACTTGCCGCGATCAATGACGCGCAGTTCGTGCGTCGCCAGATCGAGAAACACTACTTGGTAGCGATGATTGCTAAAGGCAATCTGGTCTTTCTTCGGATTGACCGCAATCGCCTCGGGGCGGCCAATGTCCAGGCCGGGGAGAATTTCCGGTTCTTTGTCTTTGTACAAGATGACAAACGACTCTTCGCCGCCTGCGTCCGTCACCGCGATCAGCCGTTCGCCGTCGTTGAGCCATTCAGGCAAGCGATAGCGCACGCCGCCCGGCTCGCCGTGCGGATGCACCGCGCCTTCCCAGTTGGCAAAGGAAAAGACCCTGCCGCGCGCCGAGATGCCGGTGGAATGACCTTTGGGGTGAAGCGTCCAATCGTCCAGGTACTTGCTCGCGCTCACAAACTTGCGGTTCCGTTGTGTCTGCGGCGAGTGAAACTCGACCTGGATCAGGGTGCTCTTGCCGGTCGCCGGATCATAGAGATACAGATCGGCCCCGGCGTGATAGACGATGCGCTGGCCATCGGTGGATGGATTGCGCGCGTAGAAATCTGTGTGATCGGTGTGGCGGGCCAAGTCTTGGCCGGAAGGGAGGCACGAGTACAGGTTGCCGATGCCTTGGTGATCGGAGATGAAATAAATGCGTTCGCCGATCCACATCGGTGCGGCGAGGTTGCCTTTGAGTTGAAGCAGGGGACGAAAGCTGCCGTCGCCCTTGTCGTCAATCCACACTTGCCCGGCTGTGCCGCCTCGATAGCGCTTCCATCGCGCCGGGTCGTCCGTGTTGCGCCCGATGACCACGCCGCCACTTGGGCCGAAGGAAATCGCGCGCGCCGGGCCCGCGTTGATGAGTTGAGGTGGGTTGCCTTCGGCGTCTATGGTATACAGATGCAGCAGAAAACGGGATGGTTGGCCGGCGTTGTTGGCAAATACGATCTTGCCGCCGTCAGAGATCCCCTTGAGGGGATGGGTCCATCCGGCCGTCAGGCAGGCCCCGCCGCCCATGAAGGTGAGCCGTCGAGCCTGTCCGCCCAACGCGGGCATGAGATAGATTTCGGCTTGACCTTCTTCGTGGCCGACGAACGCAAGCAGCGTGCCATCAGGAGAGAGTGAGGGGCGTGTCGCTTCGCCCAGGTTCGACGTGAGCCGCCGAGCGATGCCGCCGCTCGCGGGCACCGACCACAGGTCATCTTCGCAGGCAAAGACGACGTTCTCGTCGTGAAGGGTGGGGTACCGATAGTAACCAGAAGGCATAAGCATCTCCTTTCGTGAGTTGGGCTGGCGTGATTCTACATCATCCAGTGCAGGATGCAAGATGCGAGGCGTTGGCCGTAAGCGGGCCGGGGCAATAAAAGAAAAAGGAGAAGGTTTGGCCCTCTCCTTGTGCTCCTCGGCCTGGACTCGAACCAGGAACCCATCGGTTAACAGCCGATTGCTCTGCCTATTGAGCTACCGAGGAATGTCGGCGTGCGGGATTATACCTGAATCGCGGCGAGTCGTCAAATTACGACCAGTGCTTGACAGCACACGTTACAACCGTATAATGTCGAAATCCGTTGACGGAAAGTGATAAGGACAACCACCATGTTCAACATCATCCTGCTTGGCTTGACCTCGTTCTTCACCGATATCTCCTCTGAGATGATTTACCCGCTGGTGCCGTTCTTTCTCACTCTCAAGTTGGGCGCGAGCGCCGAGTTACTCGGCCTGATCGAGGGAATCGCGGAAAGCATAGCGAGCCTGCTCAAGGTCTTTTCGGGCTACATTTCCGATCGGCTCAAGAACCGGAAGGGATTGACTTTCGTCGGATACGGCTCATCTGCTGTTGGCAAGTTGTTGCTGTACCTTGCCAGCGCCTGGCCCGTGGTGCTGGGCGCGCGCGTGGTGGATCGCCTGGGCAAAGGCATCCGCACCGCGCCACGCGATGCGCTCATCGCCGAAAGCTCTGCCGAAGGCAAGCGCGGCTCGGCGTTTGGGTTGCACCGTGCCCTGGACAGCAGCGGCGCAGTCGTCGGCGTGTTGTTGGCCTATTTCTTCTTCACGAGCTTGGCGAAAGGTGAGTACACCCCGGTTTTTTTGTGGTCGGTCATTCCGGCGATGATCGGGGTTATGTTGTTATTCTTTGTGCGCGAGGCCAGGCCCAAAGAGGGCAAGCCGGCGCACTTGCCTTCATTGCGATGGAATGTTCTGCCGCGCAAGCTGCAACTGTTCCTGGTGGTCGCGTTTCTCTTTACGCTCGGCAACTCTTCGAACACGTTCCTGCTTCTGCGCGCCGACAAGTTGGGCTTTAGTCCGGCGGCGGCGATTTTGCTTTACCTGGTGTACAATGTCGTCTACGCTGTGGTCTCTTTTCCAGCCGGACGACTGTCGGACCGAATCGGACGCAAGCGATTGCTCGTGGCGGGCTATGCCTTTTACGGATTGGTGTATTTGGGCTTTGCGCTGGTGAACGCGCCCGCTCAGGCGTGGGTGCTGTGGTTGCTGTTTGGTTTGTATGGGCTTTACATTGGTTTCACCGATGGCGTCGAAAAGGCATTGGTCTCTGACCTGGCTCCGGCCAACGTGCGCGCCACGGCCATTGGCCTGCACGCGACAATTGTCGGCATCGGGTTATTCCCTGCGTCGTTCATCGCCGGTCAGTTGTGGGATCGCATTAGTCCGGCAGCGGCCTTTTACTTTGGCGGCGGAACGGGCATTCTTGCGGCAATTGGACTGAGTTTGGTATTGTAGAGCGGCAGTCACATGGACGGCAAACGAGTCGGCGACTCGGAACTCACTTTGAACCAGTTCATGCAGCCGGAACATGCCAACAACCTGGGCAATGTTCATGGCGGCGTCGTGATGCGGTTGATTGACGAGGCGGGCGGGCTGTGCGCGGCGCGACACGCGCGCCGGCCGACCGTCACGGTGGCTGTAGACTCGATGATGTTCATCGAGCCGGTTCACATCGGCGACCTGGTCACGTTCAGCGCGCATCTCACCTTCGTGGGACGCACTTCGATGGAAGTCGAGGTGTGCGTCGAAGCCGAGGACATCCGCACAGGCAAGCGGCGATTGACCAGCACGGCTTACCTGGTCTACGTGGCGTTGGGCGACGATGGCCGTCCGACTAAAGTGCCAACGCTGATTCTGGAAACGGAAGACGAGCGGATGCGTTGGGAAAAGGGCAAGCAGCGCCAGGCCGAGCGCCTCGCTCGGAAAGCGCGCGGGGGGTGAGGGTGGAGACGATAACCTATCGGGCCGCGGGTGGCGTGATTATCTCGGATGGCAAAATGCTTTTGCTCGACCGGCCCATGCGCGGCGAAGTTCGCCTGCCCAAAGGTCATGTTGAGCCGGGCGAGTCGCCGCGCGATACTGCATTGCGCGAGGTGCGCGAAGAGGCCGGTTACGCCGATTTGGAAATCCTGGCCGACCTCGGAACGCTGATGAATCACTTTTTCGTCCCCGATAGAGCGCGCGAGGTCAAGCGCGAGGAAATCTTTTTCCTCATGCGCCTGCGCAGCGATGAGCCGTTTGTCCGCGATGACCACGACGCAGGCCAGTTCCAGGCCCTCTGGGTCCCGCTGGACGAAGCGCCTGCTCGCCTGACGTTCGAATCGGAAAAGGAATTTGCGCGGCGCGCGATTCTAGCGTGGGCTGGTCTCGATAGTCAGACCTTCGAGGTCCCCAAGACCTCGAAGATCTAGCTTCTGCTTTCGATTTGCCCCGCTTTACCCTCGCCGTTATAATAGTCCATAGCCTCAAATAGAGATTTGCTATGCCTGGATCCTCCCAACTTCTTCACTTGCTCCGGCAGTACAGCCCCGTGCAAGCGGTGTTGCATGCCCAGCTCGGCGACCGTGGGCTGGCCGACGAGACGCGCTTTCCCTTCCTCGCGCTCGTGAGCCAGACCGAGATGAAGTTGGCGCTCATTCTCGCTCTCGTCAATCCGGCGGTGGGAGGCGTGTTGCTCATCGGCCCGCGCGGCACCGGCAAGACGACGGCTGTGCGCGGGCTGGTTGACCTGTTGCCGACGGTCCA
>Ga0315268_10003849_pt1 | contig 16434 bp, 16 predicted proteins | sample C1_top_MG_FD_204535 | JGI IMG/M metagenome (GOLD analysis project Ga0315268, IMG submission 204535) | Sediment microbial communities from Yellowstone Lake, YNP, Wyoming, USA - C1_top | ecosystem: Environmental > Aquatic > Freshwater > Lake > Sediment | place: USA: Wyoming | collected 2017-08-01
GTCTTCAGCACGAACCTTGCAGATGCCACGGTGCACAGCGCACGAAACACAATAATACTTCGTGTCCACCGCAGAAGAAATATATGTGCCCCTCTGCCGGAGCTCCTTAGCCAATTGAGCGTCAACAAGCGAAACTCTTCGCGTGGATCTCTTCGCCTTATCCCGCGGAACAAGTTGCCCGCAACCCGCGCACTGGACGGTTCCGCTACTTCCTTTACCGCCCTTTGACCTTCCTCGACTCTTACGTTTAAACGGCAATATCGTTAACTCCTAAGGTTTTCTCAGAAAAATAGTAAAGATTCCTCTTTATATATGTGTTCTAAACTTCAGAAGCGACGCAATATTGGCTTTCTTATCGACCTTAGGAACAATCTTTCCCGTCGTGGACGTAAACAACGTAGTAACTCCGGGTCCATGCCCAGACGTAACGCAGTTCGTGTGCACAACAATTCCAACCGACACGGCGCCTGAAAGATAAATTCTGCCAAAAGAATGATCCGCGTCCATAATAGCCACCAAATCACCGAGCCTCAAATCGTCAAGCCCATACTTCTTATTCACTTTCTCATCGAAAAGTTGAATATCATAATCACCCGAATAAGTTTGATTCTGACCCAAACCCGACCCCATAATAGACGCGGGAACAACATGCGCCACAGGAACCTCTAGCTTGCCGTCATTAGGCTTCGGGTTCAAAGCCTTCAAAAACCGCGGATCCATATTCATCACTTTTACGTCCGGAAAATCCAAAAGCTTCAAACCAGTGCCAAAAGCCTTCACAAGCACCTTATCGCCAAGCAAAAGTTTCTCAAGAACATCTAGCTGAAAATCTGTCAGCACATGCTCTATCCCGCCATGCTTACCAGTCACAACGCCCTTGGCTCCTTTCGCCTCACCAGTAACCACCACCGCTTCATTCCCAATACACGAAAGCGTATTAAAAGCCGCATTAGCACCCTGCCCAAAACGCGGGTCATTCTCCTTATTCTCCAAACTAACACCAGGCTCGACATGATCCGCCTCCCAGCCGCACGCTGGATCACCGACTCTCACGTTATACGTTATCCCCCCAACACCGGGCAAGACTACAGGATCACCTTGAGCCGTTATAGTATAAGTGCTTCTCCCAAAAATCGGACTGGCAACTTCGCCCCAGACCGAAAGCTTGACCAACTTGTCAACATTCGTTTTCAACATTCAACCATGCTCCACGTCAGAGTTAGTGCATTTGAAGTTAGCCGCTAATAAGACTTCACCATCACGACGGTTCAAGGCGGGTTGCACGATGCATAACAAGTTTTAAATGCACGAGGTTTCTTCTCACTGAATAAATGTAAACGCCTGAAAATAACGGCATAAACTGTTGATGTGGCTGAAAACAATGGCTGACATGGGTTTGAGAGGAAAAATGTTGGTTAAGGATGTCATGAGTAGCCCAGTGATAACTAGCCAAGAAAACACTCCGATAGACAAGGTCGCGCAACTCATGGCAAGAGACGGCTTAGGCTGTATAGTAATCACAGACAAACAAGTAAAACCATCAGGAATAATCACAGAAAAAGACCTCGTGGAAAGAGTTCTGGCCAAAAATGCGAAACCAGACTCCGTACAAGCCAAGGAAGTCATGACCTCACCGTTGCTCACCATAGAACCAGACGAAACCATAAGCGACGCAGCGAGAAAAATGAGCAGATTAAACATTCGAAGGCTAGGCGTCGTATACAAAGGACAACTCTATGGAATAATCTCAAGCAAAGACATTCTTGGAGTGATGCCTGAACTAATCGAAATAATCCAAGAACAAGCACGCATTCAAACCGAAAAAGCCGCGCAAGAAGAGACAGAGGAAAACGAAGCAGTCAAGGAAGAAGAGGAAGAAACATCACCCCTCGGAGGATACTGTGACCTCTGCAGAGTCTGGTCCGATAACCTGACAGAAGTCAACGGCGAATTCCTCTGTGAAGACTGTAAAGCCGAGTCAGAAAGCGAGGAATAAGAGGAGCGGTTATTTGCGCGTAAAAGAAATAATGAATGAAAAACACCCAACTATTTACGCGGATGAACTAGCCACAAAGGCCCGTGCAACGATACGCGACTTGTCCTTAAGAATTCTTCCAGCAATAGGTGAAAACAAAAAAATTTTAGGAGTAGTTACTCGCGGCGATGTCTTAGCCATTTCCGCATCCGTCTCGCCAATACGCGTGAAAGGAATAATGACAAACCCTAAACACATACCAACAGCTGACGATGATGTTACGCTAACAGTCAAAGAAATGTTGCGAGTCGACGAATGGAGCGTTCCAGTAGTAGGCTCAGCTAACGATAAGATCTATCGAGGCGTGCTAGGCCTAGAGAATTACATCGAGGCCATAGTCAAAACAAGTCCTGAAAAACTAGCAAAACCAGTCTCAGAAATAATGTCCACGAGCATCGTAACATGCACCCCGGAAGACGAAATTGACCAAATCTGGCGTCTAATGCAAAGAAAAGCCTTCGCTGGCTTGCCAGTTATAAAAGGCAACAAACTAGTAGGCATCGTCACGCAGAAAGACTTACTCGACGCTGGCGCAGCATTGCCAGTTTTTGAATCTGCAAAAGGACGCTTCCGAGAACAGACAAAGGTGTCGTCGATAATGAAAACGCAAGTCATTGCAGTGGAGCCTTCGATAAAAGTGATCAGAGTGGCAAAAATCATGGTTTCAAAAGATATCGGCAGAGTTCCAGTAAAGAATGAAGAAGGCAGATTAATTGGCATCGTCGACAGGGACGATGTTGTACGATCGCTTGTTAAATGAGAGGGAAATAATTGAGTAGAAGCCGAGAAACTTTTAGAAGAACATTGAAAGAAAAGGGTTCACTCTCCTTGAGGGAACACCCAGCAAAGAAGAAGGAAGGCGAAATACTCCAAATCGCCAAGAGCAAAGTAATAACGATGGCACCAACCACGCCCATTTACGACACAATCCAGACGATGGCGAAAGAAGGGTTCCGCCGCGCACCAATTGCAAGTCCTGGCACAAAACGTCTAGAGGGAATAGTAACGGCTACGGACGTAATAGACTACCTTGGCGGAGGCAAAAAATTCGAAATAATTCAACAAAAATTTGATGGCAATATCTTCAAAGCCATAAACGAGCCCATAAAACTCATAATGACGACGAAAGTCGTTTCAATCAAGGCTTCCGCGAAAATAAACGATGCTATAGAAGTTATGACAAAGGAAAACTTGGGCGGCCTACCGATTGTCGATGACGAAAACCGTGTAAAATCGATAATCACAGAAAGAGACATTGCAAACTTGTTCGCTGACAGAATAAGCGGCGTCACAGTGGCGCAAGTAATGACAGAAAAAGTAGTCACAGCGTTGCCTAAAACGACCATATTTGAGGCTGAAAAGACGATGGTGACACAAGGTTTCAGAAGACTACCGATAGTGTCTGATGATAAAGTTGTGGGCATAATAACAACTATGGATATAATCAAATTCTTCGGCTCTGGAGAAGTCTTCAAACACTTACGATCAGGCACAATAACACAAGTATTAAGCACACCAGCACTAGGAATAGCCACAAAAGATGTTTCTACAATCGAACCCAACGCGGACGTTGGTCAAGCAGCGAAAAAAATGAAAGAAAAAAGAATCGGCGCGTTAGTTGTCGTCAAAGACGGAAAACTCGCTGGTATGATAACGGAGAGAGATTTTTTCAAAATGATAGAATAACCAAAGAAAATGTAACCTCCTGACGAAATGATTTGTTTACATTTAGTTAGTGTGATCCGGGCGCTGGTATATTATCTTGACAGAGTTTACAGACAGATTATTCTGACTAGTTAAAACGCCCAAACTGTTGCTTAGGTTACTTATAATGAATACAGTAAACCTTTAACGCCTTAACTTACGTTAGACAACAGAATAGAGGGCGAACTGCCTTGATTGTTGACATGATCTTGAACGATGCAAAGGCATACGCGCATAACGAGATAGGTGACTGCTGTATAGCAGTGAATAAAGGGAGAATTTTTAAAATCGGCAAAGAAGCAAACATGCCAAAGGCAGATGTGAAAATTAGCCTTAGAACGCTCCTTGTTTTGCCCGGTTTAATAGATGCCCACGTGCATCTCCGAGATGAAGGAAAAGCTTACAAAGAAGACTTTTACAGCGGAACCGCGGCCGCGGCGGCAGGCGGAATGACAGCAGTGCTGGATATGCCTAACAACGCTCCTGTCACGATGAGTGCTGAGACTCTAAAAAATCGGATGGATAAAGCTGAAAGGAATGTTTTGGTTAATGTTGGTTTGTTCTCTGAATTCCCGAAGAACATGAACGAAATGAAAGAAATAATCAAGAAAGGAGCCGTGTCTTTCAAACTTTTTATGGCTGAACAAGTTGGCGGATTGAACATAGATGATGACAATGCCCTATTAGAAGCCTTCAGGATTCTCAGCAAACTAGGAGTGCGAATGGCTGTTCACGCTGAAGATAAAACAATGCTAAGAAAGGCCGAGAATGACCTTAAGCATAAAGACTGTAATGATGTCGAATCTTATCTTAAAGCGCACTCTGAGAGCGTTGAGGTAGAAGCCATTAACCACATCTTAAACCTAGTCGGACAAGCAAATACTCGTACACATTTCTGTCATGTAACCACAGCAAACGGACTAAAAACCATAGTTGATAGAAGGAAGTATGGAATTCCAGTGACTTGTGAAACGACTCCACATAATCTGTTCCTATCCACTGACGATTTGAAGCGCGTTGGAACGTTGGCAGTCACCATGCCCCCAGTCAGAGAAAAACATCACATGGCCGCCTTATGGGAAGGAATCAGAGATGGCTCTATCGACATTATAGCCTCAGATCATGCGCCTCATATGCTGGAAGAAAAACAAGCGAAGAGTGTCTGGGACGTTAAGGTCGGTATACCCGGTCTGGAAACTACGCTTCCTCTTTTGCTTACGGCAGTCGAGCGTGGGCGATTGGCAATCGCTGATATAGTTAGGCTTATGGCGGAAAACCCTGCTGAAACCTACTGCCTTAAAGACAGGGGTTGTTTGAAAGAAGGAAATCACGCGGATCTTACAGTCGTGGACTTAAACAAAGAATACAAGATTGACTCATCAAGGTTCCACTCTAAAGCGAAATATTCTCCGTTTGACGGATGGCTTGTTCGAGGAAAGCCAGTCAAGACCTTTGTGAATGGTCGATTAATAATGGATGAAGGAGAAATTGTTGCCAAACCGGGCAGTGGGGCTGTAATTCGGGGAGCATAGCGTTTGAAATTTATCGCTGATGGTATGCTTGGAAAACTGGCGCGTTGGCTTAGAATGTTAGGGCACGATGTAAAATACTCGACCGAGCTGGATGACTGCAAACTAGTTGCGGTAGCCAAGAAAGAAAAGAGGATTCTGCTTACGAGGGATTTGGAGCTTTATCAACAAGCTATAGCAAAGGGCATTGATTCTTTTTATCTAGAAGGCGAAACCGAAGAAGAAAGACTTGCAGAGCTTGCGAAAAGATTTAGCATCGAATTAGCAATAGACATGGCAAAATCGCGGTGCCCAAAATGCAATGCTAGAGTGAGACCTATAGCCAAAGAGGAAGTAGAGAAAAGAGTTGAAAAAAATACGTTCGAGCATTATGGGGATTTTTGGGAATGCCGAAAATGTGGACAAATCTACTGGCAGGGAGCACATTGGGTAAAAATAGGGAAAACGCTTAGTTCAGCAAGAAAAAAAATAGACAGACTAAATAAAGAAAGAGAAAAAGTTAAGGTTTTCTAATGAGCCACTTTAATGGTATGTCCTGAAAGGTTTTGTCCGGCAAAGTCCGCCTAATGGTCATCGGTAGTACATCTGATTCGAGTTCTTTCAAAGCTATTTCTATTGGGCTACCAGCGCCTTCAGAGACCTCAACAAGTATTGGAGCGCCCATGGATATTTGGAGGGCTCTGGCTCCAACAACACGAGCTTTTTCGAACCGTGTAAGCTTTGGAGGTCCTATCAACGGCTCTGTCTTGTCAGACGTTTGTTAGTACTCCCCCATTCCCGGGTATCCGCCACCTGGGGGCATACCTCCTGGGCCGCCTTGCGGCATTGGAGGGGCTCTGGTCTTGCCTGCGGCGATTACATCGTCGATTTTCAGGAGCATCGTAGTAGCTTCGGTTGCTGATTTGATTATTTGTTTCTTGACGGCTAGGGGTTCGAAGACTCCTGCTTCAGCCATGTCTTGAACTTTTCCAGTGTTGACTTCTATTCCTGCCCATTTTTCGCCTTTCTCATGTTTTGATCTTAGCTCAGATAGTACATCGATTGGGTCTAGGCCTGCGTTTTCTGTGAGTGTCATTGAGATAACTTCAAGGGCTTCAGCGTAGCTTTTCACTGCAAGTTGCTCTCTTCCCGGGAGAGTTTCAGCATATTTCTTGAGCATCCGCGAAACTTCGAGTTCTGGTGCGCCGCCGCCAGCGACAATTTTAGGTTCCTCAACCACATCGCGGACAACACACAAAGCATCATGGAACGATCTTTCAGCTTCGTCGACTATTCGCGTTGTTCCGCCTCGTATGAGAATTGTAACTGCGCGTGGGTGCTTGCAGCCTTCGATAAAGGTCATTTTGTCGTCGCCTATCTTACGTTCTTCGACAAGGTTTGCGTAGCCTAGATCTGCCGGGGCTAGGGCGTCCAAGTTTGTGACGATTTTTCCGCCTGTGGCCTTCGCTAGTTTCTCCATGTCTGACTTCTTTATTCGCCTAACTGCAACTATGCCTTTTCGTGCTAGAAAGTGTTGCACCATGTCATCTACGCCTTTCTCGCACAAGATGACGTTTGCTCCCGCCGCAACTATTTTATCTACCATTCCTTTCAGCATTTCTTCCTCTTGCTTGAGGAAGGCTTCCATCTGTTCTGGGCTTTCTATGTTGATCTTCGCGTCGAACTCTGTCTTCTCGATCTCCAAAGGACAGTCGAGTAACGCTATTTTGGCCTTCTCAACGCGCTTCGGCATTCCAGAGTGAGCAATGTCTTTGTCTAAGACTATGCCTTGAATGAGCTTAGTGTCCTTGATTGATTCACCAGGCTTCTTCTCAACTTTGATGTCGTCTATGTCGACCTTGTATTTTTCGCCGTCTTTTTCTGCAACTTCAAGGACAGATTTAACGGCCAAGTCAGCTAGATACTCTCGGTGGTCGGCCACCAACTTGCTTGCCATAGAAGTCATAGCACACTTCTTCAGATATTCAGTATTTTTCAGATCCACTGGAATAGCCATTTTCTCTAAAACCTCTAACGCCTTCTCTAAGGCTTTCCTGTATCCGTCGATTATGATTGTTGGGTGGACGTTTTTCTCGATCAATTCCTCGGATTTGCTTAATAGCTCGCCAGAGATTATGACGGCTGTTGTTGTTCCGTCTCCGGCTTCATTATCCTGAGTCTTAGCGACTTCAACCATCATTTTTGCTGCGGGATGTTGAATATCCATTTCGTCCAAGATCGTGCGTCCGTCGCTCGTTATTGTAACGTCGCCGAAACTGTCCACGAGCATTTTGTCCATGCCTTTGGGTCCTAATGAACTTTTGACGGATTCAGCTACTACTTTTGCAGCCATTATGTTTGTGTGTTGGGCTTCCTTTCCTCTAGAACGGTTTGAGCCTTCTTTTAATACTAGAACTGGTACACCACCAGCTTGTGATGACAAACCTATACAAACCTCCCTTTTTGCGTCACTTAGAAAAACAGCATTACAATATAAATTTTTCTGAAAGGCTAAACGAAAATCCAGTCTTTTGCATGTAAACTTTTAGAATGCGAGTCATTAGGGTTCAAGCATGGTTTTCAAGCCTGCGCCCGTCAAAACGATCACTGTTTTGTCGTCTGCCGATATTTTACTGTTTTCTAACTGTTTTTTGTAAGCCGCGTAGGCGACGGCTGAGCTTGGTTCAACAAAGAAGCCTCTTGTTGCTAGTTCTTTGAAAGCATCTAATATCTCGTTTTCCTCAACCATAATAGCATCGCCGTTTACTTCCTTCAAATTCCTAACCATAAGGCTGAGCAACGGCGGATCGACGCTCACTAAGGCGTCAGCAATTGATGTGATCTTTAATGGCGGATGGTAAGCCAGATTCTTGAAAAGGTGATAGAGCGGTGAAACTTGACCTGTTTGGCAGGCTATTATGTGCGGCAGAGTTTCTGTCACACCAGATTCAGCTAGATGTTTGAAGCCATCAATAACACCGAGAAGCAGAGTGCCAGCGGAAACAGGCAGGAAGACTTTGGAAGGAGGTTGCCAATCAAACTGCTCAGCGATTTCGTAAGCAAGGCTTCTTATGCCATCTCTGAATAGTGGGTGAAGTATGTGGCCGATGTAGAACTTTCCTTTTGCGGGTTCTTGCGCTTTTTCTGCAACTTTGTTTCGGTTGCCCGAGACTTTTGTAACATCTGCGCCGTAGAACTGGATTTGATTGAATTTTGGTCCTGATACGGTCTCTGGAACGTAAATCTTGGCCTTTAGTCCAGCGCGAGCCGCATATGCTGCGATTGAAGCTCCTGCATTGCCAGAAGAATCTTCTGCAATGTAACCGTTTTTGTCTTTCACTAGCTTATGCAATCCAGATATTAATGTGGCTGAGCCTCTGTCCTTAAACGAGCCTGTAGGATTTAGACTCTCAAGCTTGAAGTAGACGTTTTCTGAGAATTTAATAAGAGGCGTCCATCCTTCGCCTAACGTAATAATTTCTTGGTTTTTTACGTATGGAAAAAAGCGTGCATAGCGCCAAAGGCTATAGTCTTTCGCGCGGACTTTTTCTATGTCGAAACTATCACGAGTCTTAATGCTCAGCGGTTTGCCGCAAGAAGGACATTTGTAGCTTAGAAGGTCGTTAGCAGGTTGGTTGCAAGCAGAACATTCAATCTCATATTGCATTGGTGCACCGACAACTTTTATCTTTGCGAGCAACCCATATGTTTTTCGCATTCTCCCTTTTGCCTGCTGAAACAAATGAGAATGTAATATTAGGAACTTTTGCTACTGACCAGAAAATACTTCGGCGACTTTCTGCAGTTCCTTTGTTACAGCCATCAGGAATTTGACTCTCTTTTCAGTTTTTGATCGGTGGGAGCTTATGACTGACTTGAGTTTCATCATAATTTCGCCAGTGGTTTCTATCAAAACTTCGTGGTTTTCTTGGTCTGCAAGGTTGAGGACTTCGACCTCTCCATTCTTATAGACTAGGACCAATTGTCCAGTTAGGTAGAGGTATGCCTTGTTTATTCGTCCATCGTATTGTTCCGGAAGTGATGAAGTGGATATTTCGAGGGTTTTGCCGAATGGTTTGAGGATTTTGATCAAGAAGTTGAAGAATTCTTTTACGAGGTTTTCTTCTTCTGTTACGAGTTCAGATATTTGTCCCGAGTTTTCCTGCATTTCTTTTAAGAGGCTTATGGTTTGTTCTTCGCCTATTTTTTGGTCTGTTGGCTGCGGTGTTGAGTTGATGACCGCTGGAGGTGGAGTAGTCTGTGTTTGTGCGTTAGGGTTTGATGGAGTTGGCTGTTCGGTCATTTGGTTTCACTCGTAGCATGCTTGATGGTGATTGTTATCATTGTTTGTTGCGATAATAAGAGTGTGTCTGTGCATGAGATTACGTACACTGGCGGATACGCTTAGACAATATGGTATATTAATACACAATATTTTTATCAATTGCGGCCGCTCCTACTAGGTAGGAGCAGACAATGAAAGAAGAACAAAAAGCAGCAAGCTTGGGATATGCGACCGACACTATGAAAAGTGCGGCCCAAGCTTCCACTAAAGTAGAGTCCGTCTCGGTAAAGAGAAACAACACACGAATAGTAGTGAACATTACGAAGAGACGGGAAATGTCGCAGTCTCCTCACTATCACAAGTACGAAATTTCAAAGTACGACCTTCATCCAAGCTATCTTTTTCCCGAAAACTTGGAGAGCCTTGTTCCTTCTGGAACGCCAGAGTACGTTGACAGCGGCCAGAGATATGTTGAGCGAATGATTCGAGCACTCTATTATTTCAAGCAGTGCGCTTTGATTGGGCCTTCTGGGACGGGAAAGACTCACATTACGTATCTGGTTGCGGAGTTGACTGGATTGCCTGTTTGGGAGGTCAACTGCGGTCTGCAAACATCTTCTTACGATCTGATTGGAAGGTTCATTGGTCTAGGCAAAGAAAATTGGGTCGATGGCCAGGTTACATGCTGGCTCAGAGAGGGCGGCTTGCTGTATCTGGATGAGGCAAACATGATGAAGCAGGATGTTGCAACAAGGCTGAACCCTGTGCTCGACACTAGAGGCCACTTGGTGGTGACGGAGAAAGACAACGAAATCGTGACGCGTCATCCGTTCGCTTATCTTATTATCAGCATGAACCCGTTTTCGGCGGAGTTCTCGGGAACCAAACCTTTGAACGCAGCTTTCAGGCGACGTATGAGTGTCTGGGTGAACTTTGATTACGAGAGCGTCGGGGAGAAGATCTCTCAGAAAGAAGTCGATCTGGTGAGAAAGAGGTCGGACGTGGATCAGGATACTGCTTACAAGATTATACGTGTGGGTGCTGAGATGCGTCGGCAATACAAGGCAGGAGATCTTCCGTATGGTCCTTCTATAGGCGACTTGATTCACTGGGCAGTGCTGATTAAGGACGGTTCCGATCCTATTTCATCGGCTGAAGAGACGATTGTGGCGCTTACGAGTGACAGCGTCGAAGTTCAAGGAGATGTGAGAAGGATAGTTGAGTCGGTGTTTACGACTTAGGATTTTAGGCCGTTGGGTGGGTGCTCTTGGGTTTTCTTGAATACGCCTGGCAACTGTTCTTCGACAAAGACAGGCTACGCTCCAGATTGTTAGTGTCCCCGAAAGTCAAGTTTCCCCAGCTGCGCTATGACGATTTGGGTTTCTCATGCATATTTCCAGAACCAATCGTTGTTGAGGATGAAGAGGGCGAGAAATCTGTATCTGTTATGGGGTACAGTTTCCCACCGAGTCTACAAGGCAAGAGGCAACTTGTGACCCTTTTCAGGGCAGGTGTCTTTCATCTCGGCGCGCACACTGTCATATCGAAATTCTCGGATTATGAGGATTGGAGGCACGGGCGGAACAAGAGGCTTGCGGAGTTTACGGTTGCGCTCGTAGAGGATGTCGGTGTTAATGCCTTTATCCAGGCTAAACATGCGGACAAACTTGCTGATGTTGCTTTTGCCAATGCTTTGGCTGTGAGGAGGCTCAATAGAGTTGACAGGTTGATGAATCCCGCAACCAAGACTATGGCTGGGCTTCTGCTGAGGATGAATGCTGGCCGGTCGGATGTTACGTCTCAGGCGGAGCGCGAGGTCATAGAGCATCTGGCGGGTTTTCTTGGTCAGTTCATGGAGAAGGTGAAGCAGTCGCTGTCAGATGAGAGCACGAATTTGAAAGATGATAGGCTGAGAGTCGCTGATGTTGTTTATGATGCTGTTGAGAACGTGGGAACGGTGCTGGAGGAGCCTTTTCTTCCTCACACGGAAGAGTTGGGGTCGTTTTCTCTTCTTACTCCGGCATTCTCAGTCACGTCGGGCGTTCTTGGTGGAGATGAATTCAGCAGATGCCTGAGTTTTCTAGGCGGAGTCTTGCCATCGTCCGCTGATGAAGAGAGCTGGAAGGTCGCAGAGGCTGAGGCGGGTCTGATTTTCGAGAGTCAGAAGCGAACATCTGAGAAGGATCGTAAGATTCTGTCTAAGTATGAAAATTTGCTTTCTTTGACGAGTTTCAAAGCTGTGGAGATGCCTGAGCAGGATTATTCGCGTTATTTGAGGATTAAAACTCGATGCAAAAGTGAAGTGCACAGACTTATTGAAAGCCTGTTGGTTGCGAGAGACGCGTTGGACGAGGATCCGCAGAAGATGTATGGCGCTTTGGATCTGCAGGAAGTCATACAAGTTGTGGCGAGCAAGAGCCCGAGAATGGACGTTTTCATGTTGGATGAGAACCTCAGCAAGAGTTATTCTTGGGTGATTCTTCTCGACGCGAGTAAGAGCATGCATTGTATTAGGGATTTTGCGGAGGATCTTCTTTTGATGCTGGCGGAGGTTGCTAACGAGCTTCTTTTGGATCCGCATTCTTGGGGTATGTATGCTTTCAACGATAAGTTCTTCGTGATTAAGGATCCTGAAGAGCGTTACAATACGATGGTTAAGTCGCGGCTCGGCGGGATCAGGTTTGAGGGTTTCACGTATATTCCGGACGCGTTGAAGATGGCCGGTAAGATTATTCGAAAGAGATCTGAGAACTTGAAGCTGATTACGGTTGTTTCTGATGGATGGCCGTATGGGTATGAGAATATTGATGTGAACTTGTCTGAGACGTTGAAGAGTCTCACGGGTGGATGCGTGAGCGTGATCGGTATAGGTGCTCAGAGTCGTCGGGCGAGTTCGTATTTCAAGAATAATTGCGCGGTCTATAACATGCGTGATCTGTCGAGAAAGTTTGCGAGCCTTTACTTCGAGGCGAGTCGTGTAGCGGTTGAAACCTAGTCGTTTCTGAGCGTTTGAGCGTCTTATCAGTCGGTTTTCAGCATATTTTCGCGTGCGAAGGCTCGTTTAACTGTCTAGCATGGCTTTTTTTCTCAGCGAAGCGGGAAAGGAGAGGCTTCAGTATGGTCGAGCAAGTGCAGACTCAGTCGGAGAATGCAAGGCATCTGATACTAAGTTACAGGAACAAGCTCTACTATGTTAGCGGGGTCAATGTGAGTTTCCGTGAAGGAGAGACCGCGCATAAGGCTGTTTTTCATGCTTTGGGCGTTTTGGACAATCATCTGCAGGATTTGGAGATTGAGATACCTAACAGGATCTATGAGCTTTTGCTGGAGTATGCCAAGCGTGATGACAAGGATCTAATTCTTACTTTGACGACGGATGGGAAGGATTTCAATCATGCCTTGGTAAGCGAGACTTGGCTACGCATTTACGTGAATGAAAGGAACACGAAAAGATACGTTGTCTAGCGTGGATGAAGCTGTTTTTTAGGCGAAACTTTTAATATTGCAGGTTTCGAGTTCTATTTTTCCTAATGGCACGCACGGGGATGTTAGGTTTGAGAAGAATAATTGTTTGTCTGAAGCAAGCGGTTGATGTTTCCCAGTTGAAGGTTGATTCTGCAACGAGGCAGTTGATTACGGCGAGCGCGCCGAAGAAGATCAGCGATTTTGACAAGAACGCGTTGGAAGAAGCCGTCAAGTTGAAGGAGAAGCTGGGCGATGTCGAGATTGTGACGGTTACTGTGACGGCTGAGGATGCGAAGCCGGTTTTGCGTGAAGCCTTAGCGATGGGCGCAGATAAAGCATATGTGGTTTTGGATGGCGGTGTTAAGGACGTTGATACGGCTGGCACTGCTGTTGTTTTGGCTGAGATAATCAAGAAGGTCGGTGAACATGATCTGATCCTGTGCGGTGAGTCTTCGCTTGACAGTTTTTCTGGTTTGGTGGGTTCGCGGTTGGCGGAGTTGCTTGGTTTGCCAATGGTTAGTTCGGTGCGGAAGTTGTCGGTTGAGGGTTATGCGGTGGTTGCGGAGCGGTCTTTGGAGGATGCAGTTGAGACTGTTAAGGCGAAGCTGCCTGCGGTTGTGAGCGTTACGAGGGAGATTAACGTACCGAGGATTCCGTCGTTGATGATGATTATGAAGGCTTCTAAGAAGGAGATTGTCACATGGTCTTTGGCGGATTTGAATGTTGCGAAGGAGAGGCTTGCGCCGAAGATTGAGTTGTTGGAGGTTTTGGCGCCGAAGACGGAGCGCAAGAAGATACGCATAACGGGTGAGTCGCCGCAGGAGATAGCGGAGAAACTGGCTAAGGCTTTGATTCAGGAAGGAGTTGTTGGAAGGTGATAGGCAATGAGTGAGGCTAAGGGTGTGTGGGTTTTTTCTGAGAATGCTGACTTGATGTTGGAGATGCTTGGGAAGGGCCGCGAGCTGGCGGACATGCTTGGAACGGACCTCTGCGCGATCGTTATAGGCAATGGCGTTCAGGAGAAGGCGAATGGACTTGTGAAGTATGGCGCGGACAAGGTGTATCTTGTTGAGAACGGTGCTTTGGGAAGCTTTCAGGCTGAAGCGTATCTGAGTGTTCTTCATAATCTTATGGTGAATTACAGGCCGGAAGTTTTGTTGGTGGGCTCTACTCGGAATGGGAAGCCTTTGGCGGCAAGACTTGCGATGCGTTTAGATGCTGGTTGCGTGCCGGATTGCAATAGGTTGAATATTGATGGCCAGAGGCGGCTGATTGGTGAGAGGATCACTTATGGCGGTAATGCGGTTGCGAAGGTTACGTTCAGAACGAAGCCTCAGATAGCTACTGTGCCTTCTAGAGCGTTTGACAAACCGGAAGCGAAGGAGTTGAAAGGTCAGGTTGTGAAGCTGGACGTGAAAGTTGATGCTCCGCGGACGGAGGTTGTGGATCGTAAGCCTTTGGAAACTTCGAGCGTGCGGGTGGAAGAGGCTCAGATTATTGTCAGTTGCGGACGAGGCTTAGAGAAAAAGGAAGACAGAGCATTGCTGGAAGAGTTGTCGCAGGTTCTTTGCGGTCAGGTCGGCTGTTCTCGGCCTTTGGCGGAGGATCGAAAATGGTTCAGCGAGTGGATCGGCCTGTCGGGGCATAAGGTCAAGCCGAAGTTGTACATTGCATGCGGAATAAGCGGAGTAATACAGCACGTTGCAGGAATACGCGATGCGAAAGTGATAGTAGCTATAAACAAGGATGAGCAGGCACCCATATTCGAAATAGCAGATTACGGCGTAGTCGGCAACCTGTACGAAATACTGCCAGCGCTGAAAGAAGCGATCAAGAAACAACTGCAATAGATCGAACGTTGTGTACATACAATTCTTTAATAATTTAGTAGAAGAAGAAAGTAAAAAAATTTCACTTTCTTCTCCTACTTGTAATCCAAGGTGCATTCGAAGGACTTTTCGAGTGTTGCGTGGATCCGGAGTGTTATGGGATGTTTGCGGCGGTCTGTTTCGGTCTGGGAAGTTTTAGCCATTCTTCGCGTGTTGATGGGCGTTTTGTCTTGTGGCGGTTTTCTAGGCAAAAAGCTGGCGGTGGCTATGGAGGTTTGTCTTTTAGACTTGTTTTGGTAGAACAAGAACAGATGAAAACGTTTGTTCTAGTTCTTCTAGCGTGTCTTTGTCTGATGGGTTTTCAAGTGTGAAGGAGGACGATGAAAGGTTTGGTCGTTGCGTGGATTTCGCTGAAGCAGCCTAGTTTGAATCATGCGGCTGTCAACGGCTTTGAAGCATAGGAGACTGTGAGCAGAGCTTTCGCAATCAAGGCGGTGGTGGTAGAAGTTGACAAGATACTCCATACGAGCCTCGCTTGCTTCTAGGTGAGAGAAGGGTGTGCGCTTGCGAAAAGATATAAATGTGAAAGTGAATCGACAACAGTTTCGGGAAAGTGGACATAAAATGAAGCCCGAAAAAGTAGACGCTCTCGTTCCTGACGAACTCGTTAGGGGCGCCGTGGAATTTCATGGCCATCTGGGCCCGTTTCTGGTTCTGGGTTTGAAAGCGGGTCTGCTGGCTAATTTGTTGTTCGGAAAGGATTGCTTCAAAACGAAGGCTGTTGTCATGACAGAACCTTTGCCTCCCAATTCATGCTTTGTTGATGGTGTTCAGTTTGTGACTGGTTGTACAATGGGGAAGGGCAACATAGAACTCCGGAAGGGGAAGGGTGTTTCTGTGCTTTTCTTAAGAGAAAACAGAAGACTGAGATTGAGTTGAAGAAGGAGATACTGGACTACGTCAGAAATATTTCATCTGAAGAAGCGCCTAAGGAAGCATCGCTGAATCTACTGAACAGACCTGCTTGCGAATTGTTTCAGATAGATAAGTAAAAAACTTGCGCTAGGGGTAAAGTTTTATCTTATCTTAGTTTTTATGCTCTATTCGGCGATACTATTAGGCGATGTAGGAAAAAGCCAATCAAGATCAAGCAGACTAGAAGCATAGATGCAAGAACACCTGCTTCCACACCCATGAAGAAAACGTCTGAATGCGTAGGATAATTAGCAGTAAGCAACTCCCAAACAATCGAGATGCTAACAATCACCAAAAGGGCAATAGCAGCTAAGAGAATATAGCCTCTTGGGGACATCACTAATCAGTAAGAAACACAGGTTTGATACGAGATCAACTTTTCGCAGACGTGACCTTTCCGTTCGGTTCGGCTATGACTTTTCCGCATTCATCGTTGGTTGGGGTCAAGTTTTATCCAACCAAACCAAAATTTGATTAGATATTGTGACATGTTAGTTGAATGTTAAGAACCTGCAGTAGAGCCTAGAACGAACATTTCAATGAAGGTCAAGGCTATGAAAGCCACAAAGACGACTATGGCTCTACCCTCTTTTGCCTGGTAGAGGCTCATAGGTCCTAGGTAGAACTGCATCG